>Ga0068871_100003812_pt1 | contig 10395 bp, 5 predicted proteins | sample KBSMisM72_FD_72750 | JGI IMG/M metagenome (GOLD analysis project Ga0068871, IMG submission 72750) | Miscanthus rhizosphere microbial communities from Kellogg Biological Station, Michigan, USA - KBS Miscanthus M7-2 | ecosystem: Host-associated > Plants > Roots > Rhizosphere > Soil ...
TGATTCTCGCCGTCAATCCACTGGACGCCAGTGCCGGGCGCAGGTGATTCGCGACAAAGGTATTCATTTCCGTCGTGGTCCACTCGCAGCTATCGTAAGTGGTCCGCATATTTGGTTCGTTCTGAACGCTCTCGACCTGAGCCTCGAAGCCGAGTTGCGCTTTCGCATTGTTGAGCCACTGAATCTTGAGTGCCGCCAGATCCGGATAGAACTGTGAACGCACGTGGCCACCATTGATGCACGAATTGTTGTCCTTCATCCAGGCCGGCGGGCTCCAACTCGAGACGAGGTATCTATTCACACCGTATCCCGCATTCACTCGTTGCAGCCATCGCATTCCGCTTTGGATGCCCCAGTAATTCCAATCGAAAACTCCAGGCGATGGATTGAAGTTGCACAAAAAACTACCGACACGTACCCAGCTCAAACCTGCGCTCGGTTGCGACGTCGAATACAGCAGGTCAAGAATTTGAGTTTGTTTTGCCGGCGAAAAGGCGTCGAGATCGTTCGCGACCCAGGTTACCGAGGCGCCAAATCCTTCGATAGTTTGTCTTGGATTGTTGTAATCAACATTCGCAGTTACGTTCGCCGCATGCGATGTCACGGGTATGAAAATGACCAGGCACACGGAGACTACGAGATTCAGTTGCTTGTGAAGTGTTTGTTTCATCTCATCCTCCTTTACTGGCCATCGCCGTAGAGAATTCCACGGCCGTTGGTGCCGATGTAGACGCGTCCGAAGATACGCGGGTCGCCGCTGATTGCGGTTTCACCCCCATGGCCCCATTGATGCTGATCGTCGTTGATGCGCACCCACGTTTGTCCCGCATCGATCGAGCGGAAGATTCCGCGCACACCCGCAACTTGAGCGGGCGCGTAAAGCGCCATGTACGTCTGTCCGGTCGCGGCTTTGCCGAAACCGATGTTGTCGGCTTCCTGGACATTCGCGAGCTTCGTGAAACTCGTGCCCGAGTCAGTCGAGTGCCAAAGCCCGTATGTGTTGTCCCACTCCGCGCCGCCTGCGAGCCAGATGTCTCCTTCGCGACCCGGCACGGCTTTGAATCGCACTGGTCCACCTAACGGAAGACCGGTAGCTCTCGCCACGAAGGTCTTCCCTCCATCTGTGCTCACATAAAACGTACCGGACTTGAACCCGTAGAACTTGTTTGCATTCACCCGGTCTGATCCGACACGCGCGCCCGCTGGTATCCCAGTCGAAGCTGTCCAGGTTTTACCGCCGCCAGTCGTGTAGAAGACGCCGGCTCCGGCAGGACTCCAAACGATCTTGCCTCCGCCTGTTGCCGCAACTGCGACCGAGCCGCCACCAGTCAATCCCGAAGGTTGCGAAGAAACTGCTGCCCACGTTGTGCCACCGTCAGTCGAGATAGCCAGACTCTTCTCACAATTCGCAGTGTCACCATTCGCCGCACGAACAATGTATGCGGGGCTCAACTCAGCATAATCAAGACTCACACTCGTGCCACGCACGGGCGCGGCCTGTGCAGCAGGAACAACGTTGACGTCGTTGTGACGAAAGCCCGTGATATCTGCGAGTGCGCTGATCAGCGGCGCGCCCGATGGCGGACTGATCAGATCCTGCACCGCGGTCTCTTCGATTCCCTGGGCCATAACTCTGATCGTGATCTGGCTCGTCGTGCTCACGTCCCACGTCGTCAGGTTCGTGCTGCCATAGAGCGTGGCGCCCGTGCCGTACATGAGGCGATTCGAATTAAACGGATCGATCTCGAGAGACTCCGTCATCCAGCCAAGCTTCGGATTAACTTCCGCGCCCGGTCTTCCGCCACCACAAAGCGGAGTAGTGGGGAACTTGAGCCATGGCGATGCGGTAACGTCCTGCGTGTAACGAAACGAACGACTCGGATATCGCGTCCAGTCCCAAATCCGGCTCCACGTGCTGCCGCCATTGGTGCTGCGCCAAATCTGCGTGTCGGGCCACCACGAGCTGTAACCCGTCACCATCACTGTGTTTGGGTTTTGTCTGTCTATAGACAGACCACTGTAGCCAAAGAAATTGTCATTCGTGTTCGAGGAAGGAATCGGGCTGATAAGTGTCCACGCGCCCGTCGCGGTGTTGAGTTTCCAGACGTCGCCGTGTCCGCCGTCGTATGGACCACCTTTGTCGCTGTAAGCAACGTAGAGAAAGCCGCCGCTCGTGTCGAGCACGCCCTTGTGCGACAGGAAACCAGTAGGTTGACCGGGAACAGCGGACCACGTCGTGCCGCCGTCCGTGCTGCGATAAACGCTCGTGCCGAGATCGGCAACGCCTACGTAAATCGTTTGAGTTGTATTACCGGGAGTCCCGGTGCGTTTATCGAAAGTGATCCAGTACAGGCCCTGGTTGTCGGTCAAATAACCATTCGGATCGGTGGGGTCCTGCACGTAGTTGCCGGGATTCGGAAAGCTCGTCACTTTGGACCAGGTGACGCCGGAGTCGGTGCTGCGCCACAGACCATTGCCGCTCGGCGCGCCGAGATAGATCACGCTGTTGCGATTCGGATCGACGACGAGGCGTTCACCGGGACCGCGTCCGGGCATGTTGCCGCCGAGTTTGAATGGCAGCATCGTTCGTTGCCAGGTAGCGCCGCGATCGGTCGAACGAAGGATGGCTCCGTTCTGCGTGGTCCACTCATTCGTGTACGTGCCAGCAGCGATGTAGACGTTGTTTGGATTGACCGGATCTGTTGCGATCGAGATGACGCCTGTTAAGTTCCAGTCGTCCCAACTAATCGAATCGAGTAGCGGGACCCAGCGGCCCGTTGCGTTGTCGAGACGGTATGCGCCGCCGATGTCTGTGCGTGTGTAGACGAGGTTTGGTTCGGTCTGGTTGAAGACAATGCCGGCGATGAACCCGCCGCCGAAGATCTGTACGTTGCGCCAGGTGTAGGTCTGTGCTTGTGCGACCAGAGACAGAGTCACGATAAGAATTCCGCTCGCAATCCGTTTCATACTTTCCTCCTAACTGTGAGGCGGGCTATCCGCGGGAGGGGGGCCATTGGCATCTCGGAACGTACTGTAGGGGCGGCCCTCCGTGGCCGCCCGGCGTCGAATCGATCTCTTTGTCAAATGCCCGATCGATTCTGTCGCAAAAAGATCGAGTTCCACGCCGGGCGGCCACGGAGGGCCGCCCCTACAGTACGTTCCGAGGCGCCCGGGCTATCGGCGCCCAGTGGTGACGCCGGGCCAGTCGTCGGTGCGAAATGGTGACGCCGGTAGCCCGGCGCCGTTGTAGAGATTTGCGATCGGGTTGTCGGCCCAACCGTAACGTACCGCAACCGGCTTCGTAACCTTCGGACTCGATACGACCACGGCATCACCGTCAATGCGTGCGTCGGCCCAAACAAATCGCCGATCCTCTCCCGCAATCGCAAATCCTTTAACCACTCCACCATCTCTCGTCTTCAACCCAGCACCGTGCTTAAAACGAATTCGAATCTTATCGCCTTCAATCGTGAACCGATCAAAGAGCGGTCCTGATGGAATATCCTTTTGCCCGTAAGTGCCGGCGAGCGCCCACGCCGCCAGCCGGCGACCGACATCGAGCTTGTTACGTGGATGAATATCATTCTCGTCGCCAATATCGATCGTAACGGCCATTCCAGTTTGCGGCTCGCGCAACGTCATCGTCTGTGCTTCACGCAACTCGGCCCAATCACTCTCATCCGGTTCGGCTTTATTCGCATGCCAATTCGCAAGCTGTACAAAGTAGAACGGGAACTCATGCCCCCAAGCACTTCTCCAGTCGCGAATCATGATCGGAAACAACGTGCGGTATTGATAAGCGCGCCCGGCGTTACTCTCGCCCTGGTACCAGATCGCCCCGCGTATCGCAAAACGAACGAGCGGCGCGATCATCGCGTTGTAGAGAACACTCGGATTGTTCTGATTGCTCACGCCGACTGCTTCCGGACGCGAACCCCAATCGGGATGCTTCGGCTCGAGCGCGAGCTCGACTTTGTAATCCCACGCTCCACGCAGTGAAACCACATCCCCTTCGTTTGGGCCGATGGACATCGCACCCCCGCGACTGAATCCACCTTCGCCCGCGCTGTCGAAAACACGCACCGCGATCACATTTCTTCCGCCATGTACGAGCGCACCCGGCACAACATACTTTCGCGGCACCGAGTAACTGTTCGGAGTGTCTCTTCCAATCGAGCCGACTTTCTTGCCGTTGAAGTAAGTGACGTCTTCATCGTCGATGGGCGGTAAGTTCAGGACCAGATCCTTTCCGGCCCATGCTGCAGGCAGTTCCAATATGCGCCGAAACCAAACAGCTCCGTCGATGAGCAGCCCCGCGGTTTCGAATTGTTGGGGCAGATCCATTTTGGACCAATCGGCGGTCGACGTTGCCGGGTCGGCATATCCCAAAGCCTCGCCCTTGTTGCCCGCGTCAATGTAAAGATTCTTCGCTTCCCATTGGGCCAACCTCTGCGCGTAAGCTTCCTTCGCCTGCGGAAGCATATTCAAACTGCTTTCGTAGCGATCGAGGATTGGTTTGAGTTCGGGCGAAGAAACGAGTGCTTCGTGACTGGTCCATGCTTCTGCGGGTGTGCCACCCCACGAGCTGTTAATCAAACCAACCGGCACCTTGAGACGCTGATAGAGTTCGCGTCCGAAGAAATATCCGACGGCAGTAAAGTGTGCAGCCTCGTCCGGCGTGGTGACGACCCAATGTCCTTCGAGATCGGTGAGCGGTTCCGCAGAGGTGTGATGTTCCACTCGGAACATGCGAATCTCTGGATAATTCGCCTGCGCCAATGTTTCAGTGGCGCCGATGGTGTTCGCGAGCGGCCATTCCATGTTTGATTGACCCGAACACAACCAAACCTCGCCGACGAGCACGTTCTTGATCGTCAGGGTGTTAACCCTTAACTCCGCCGGTCCGCCACTCTTTAAAGGACCGATGAAGACCTGCCAGTGACCCTGACTGTCAGCAACAGCCTCAGCCGATTTGTTCTGGAAGGTGACAGTGACGCGTTCGCCCGCCCTGGCACTACCCCAGATGCGAACCTTCGTCCCCTGCTGCAACACGAGGTTGTCGCTGATAATGGCCGGCAGACGAACCTCAGCATGAACCGCGCAGGCGAACCCAAGAATCAGGAGCGGCAAAACCGCCCGGAAGAGGTTTGTTGTATGGCCAGACATAAGTAGGTGGGGGCGATTCTCTTATAAATGTCCGGCTTGTTCAAGGAAAAAATAATCCGCGTTTATCCGCGTAAATCCGCGGCCAAACTAAAGGTGGTAATCAAAAACAAATCGACCGACTTGAATCGTCCCCTTACCGCCTGTAGCCGGCTGAATCAGCAGCGCACGAACCATCGAACTCTTGCGATTGCGAACCGCTTCAACTTCCCCAACACGGTCGCCACTCGAGGCGCGATAAAACGTCACCGTAATGCTGTCTTGCGTCTTCCGTTGATAACCAAAAACATACTCACCCGGCTGGAGCGAGAAGTCTCCGATCTGCACCGGCACCTGCGCGATGAAAAAGTGGGAGTACTTTCCCTCCGCCGAATAGCCGGCCGTGATCATCACCACGCCCGCAATATACTTCCCTCGCCCATCCGTAACACCGGACGCGGTGCGAAACTCCGTCTCGATATTCTCTTTGATCACCGGCGCGCGCGCGGGAATCACCTTCCGCAACTCCGGCTCAGAAGCAAGTCTCCAACCAGCCGCACTGAACGCCACCGTCGCGAGCAACACCATCAATACTGACGCAGTCACAAATCTCCGTTTCATCACGCGCGCTAGTCTAGCCTACTTTTGTGCTTTTTGTGCCTTTTTGTGGCAGTATCGGCTTTGCACATGCGTCGCTTAATTCCCCTTCTACTTATCGTGGCGTTTCCACTTTTCGCTTTCGCCCTCGACCCAAATCGCAATCTGAAAGAGTTTGGTCATCAGGCATGGCTGACTGAAAATGGTTTGCCACAAAACACCGTCCAGTCGATCGTGCAAACACGCGATGGCTATCTGTGGATCGGAACGCAGGAAGGCCTTGCGCGATTCGACGGCCTGAACTTCACCGTCTTCGATAAAGAAAACACCCCAGCCTTCAAGAGTAACGACATTCGTTTTCTGCACGAGGACGGGCAAGGCCGTCTCTGGATCAGCACCTCGTACGGCCTCGTCTGCCGTCACAACGGACAGTTTACAAGTTTCACTGAGAACGAAGGCCTGCCCGACAACAGCATTGGACCAGTTGTCGAAGACACAAACGGCAACGTGTGGATCGGCACCGGCGGTGGTCTGTCGCGTTTTGAAAACGGCAATTTTAAGACGCTGACTGTCGAGCAAGGCTTGTCTAGAAACGTGATCCAGACATTGTGCGCCCGAGCCAATGGAACTCTGCTGGTTGGAACATCTGCGGGTGTTCAATCACTCAGCGGCGATCGATTCACTTCCTGGAACACGTTACCTAATGTGCCCGCCGCGAACATCAGTGCGATTGCGGAATCGAAAAATGGTCAACTTTGGTTTGGAACGCTCGATGGACTATTTGGTGTTGAGAGAGAGGGGGCGACGCCTCTTCCCATTCCATTACCTAACAGTCGCGTCAGCGCCTTGCGAATAGATCACGACGGCGCAGTCTGGATCGGAACGTCCGGCGGTGTTGCGCGCTTGCTGAACGGCAAGATTGAATCACTCAGTTCTACGGATGGTCTATCGAGTAACCTCGTTCTCTCACTCTTTGAAGATCGCGAAGGCAGCATTTGGATCGGCACCGAGGCGGGTGGCCTGAATCTACTCAAGAGCAAAAAGTTCAATACCCTAACTACAAAAGACGGACTGCCAAGCGATCTCGTAAAAGCCATTTATCAGGATTCACAGGGCGGCATCTGGATCGGATCGCAGGGCGGCGGGTTGACGCTCTTAAAGAACGGCAAGTTCACAACCTGGACGACGCGCGATGGACTGTCGAGCGACGTTGTCCTTTCCCTTGCCGGCGATGCCGAGGGCGTCATCTGGATCGGCACTCCAGATGGCCTGAATCGTTTCAAGGACGGTAAGTTTCAAGTCTTCACATTTGCTGAAGGACTCTCAAACGATCTCGTGCGTTCAGTGCTGGTCGATCGCAACGGCGTTTTGTGGGCCGGCACGCGTGATGGCCTGAACAGTTTTCGCGACAACGAGTTTACGACCTACACCACACAGGATGGGCTCGCAAACAATTTCATCGGCGCCATCTACGAAGACTCGAAAGGCAATCTGTGGGTCGGCACGCTCGGCGGATTGAACAAGATCAAGGACGGAAAGTTTCAAACCTTCACCACCAAAGACGGTCTTTCCAGCAACACGGTCATTTCACTTTACGAAGACGCGTCGGGCGACCTCTGGATCGGAACGAACGGCGGTGGTCTTAACCGTCTACGCGGCGATAAGTTTGTCTCGTTCACAAATCGCAACGCGCTTGCGGCCGACGTCATTTATCGAATTCTCGAAGACAAACAACAGAACCTGTGGTGCAGCTCAAACAAAGGCATCTTTCGCGTCAGTAAAGCTGAGCTCGACAAGGTGTCAGACGACGCCAACGCGAGTGTCAATCCGGTTTTTTATGGACCAGCCGATGGAACTCTCACGCGCGAAGCCAGCGGCGGCGGTCATCCGGCAGGATGGCGAACTAGTGATGGACGCATGTGGTTTGCCACGATCAAAGGACTCGCCGTTATCGATCCCGAGCACATACCGCTCAACACTGCGCCACCGCCGATCGCGATCGAACAGCTCTTCGTCGATAATCAACCAGTTCCGTTAACTCAGAAAGTTGCTCTCTCGCCGAGCAGCTCGCGGCTCGATTTCTACTACACGGCGCTGAGTTTTATCGCGCCCGAGAACGTGCGTTTCAAATACAAACTCGAAGGCTTTGACAATAACTGGATCGACGGCGGCGCGCGGCGAGTGGCCTCGTACACAAACCTGCGACCAGGCAACTACCAGTTTCGCGTTATCGCAGCAAACAACGACGGCGTTTGGAACGAGACCGGAGCGGCAGTGCAATTCTATCTCCAACCGCGGTTCTATCAGACCTATTGGTTCTACGCTCTCTGTCTCGTCCTGCTCGCCTTCACGGCATGGCAACTCTATCGCATGCGCGTCCGGCGCATCGCCCACCAGTTCAGCGCGGTGCTCGCGGAACGTAACCGGATCGCCCGCGAAATTCACGACAACCTGGCCCAGGACATACTCGGAATTTCTGTGCAGCTGGAACTGGTCGCGCGTCTTATGCCCGCGGCAGCCGAATCGGCGAAGGGCCATCTCGACCGGGCACGCATTCTGGTGCGGAACAGCATGACTGAGGCGCGCCGTTACGTTTGGGATCTGCGTTCGCAGGAGTTACAGAAAAAGGATTTGTCAGCAGCGCTTCGCGACACAACCAAACGTCTCACGGCGGAGAATGAGGTCGAAGCAGTCGTCGAGGTGACGGGTCCGTCGCGGCCTTTGCCGCTGCCAGTCGAGACAAATCTCTTGCGTATCGGACAGGAAGCAATCAACAATGCAGTCAAGCACGCGCGCGCAAATCGTATTGATGTTACGCTGAACTTCGACACACGAAGCGTGCAGCTCAGCATTCGCGACAATGGCCGCGGCTTCGATCCGGAAGCGCAGATCGCGGATGGCCACTTCGGCTTGATTGGCATGCGCGAACGCGCCGAGCAGATTGGCGCAGTGCTAACGATCGACAGCGCGGTGGAACACGGAACGCAAATCGCGGTTGATGTACCGTTGAATGACTCATGAGTGACAAAATTCGAATAATCGTGATCGACGATCAGGCCGTGGTGCGGCAGGGATTCGTTTCGCTCATCAATACTGTCGCCGACATGGAAGTGATTGCGCAGGGAATTAATGGGCAGCAGGCGCTCGAGCTTTATCGAGAGCATCAGCCGGATATCACCCTGATGGATCTGCGTATGCCGGTGATGGGTGGTGTCGATGCGATTGCGAAGATTCGCCACGAGTTCCCTGATGCGCGAATCATCGTTCTCACGACGTATGACGGCGACGAAGACATCTACCGCGCGCTTCAGGCCGGCGCGCAGGGTTATTTACTGAAAGACATGTTCTTCGAAGAGCTCGAGGACGCGATCCGGAAAGTCCATGCGGGCGCGCGCCGGCTGCCACCGGTAGTTGCGGAACGACTCGCGGAACGAATGAATGCCTCTGAGCTCACGGTGCGAGAGCTGGAAGTGTTACAGGAGATCGTGAAAGGCAAGACCAACAAGGAGATTGCGAGCACACTTCGAATCAGCGAAGCGACGGTCAAAAGCCATATCAACAACATCCTTGGAAAACTGGGCGTAACCGATCGCACCCAAGCCGCCACCCGCGCCCTGCAACGCGGAATAGTTCATCTTTAGCCACAAAAGGCACAAAAGGCACATAAAACACAAAAAAGAACTTTCAAACTTTTGTGCCTTATGTGCCTTATGTGCCTTTTGTGGCTCAAACTAAAGGTGGAGATTGTGGCTCAACCTTTGAGTCATGACATGTGGCTTATCTGCTGGTATTTTCTGTGGCGTAGTCAACCAATTTCCGGTTTCGAGTTCGGATCAAGGCTTTTTACCCTACCAAATTGTTGCAGACCAAAAAGGGTCTTGATTACACGTGGTAGAACTCGAAACCGGACTTCCCTTTTAAAGCTGAATCCTTTTCTTTAGTCTGGCGTCCGTCGAGGAGCCGCCGACTGTGATCTCAATCTGATCCTTTTCGACTACCCAGCGATCCGTTTCAGCATTCCAGTAAGCCAGGCGTGACGAAGGAAGCGACAACTTTACAGTCTTCTCTTCCTGCGGACCCAGATATACGCGAGTGAAACCTTTCAACTCCTTGAGCGGCCGTGAAACCCTGGAGTTCAGGTGCTTCACGTAAAGCTGGATCACTTCATCACCAGCGCGTCGTCCGGTGTTCTTCACCATCACTCTGACGTCGATTGAGCCACTCGATGCGTTGACCTTCAGATCTCGGTACGCAAAGGTCGTGTAACTCAGACCATAACCGAAGGGATACAGCGGCGTGTCCCGAAAGTACATGTAAGTTCTTCCGTGACGAATGTCGTAATCCATCATCGGCGGCAGTTGCTCCAGTGACTTGGGCCACGTCTGGACCAGCCGTCCTGCCGGGTTGTAATCACCAAAGAGCACTGTCGCCAGCGCGTGTCCTTCTTCCTGGCTGTTGAGCGCCATGTGAAGAATCGCGGGGACATTCTCCTGCGTCCAATTGATCGCATATGGAAAACTCGAGATCAGCACCACGATCGTTTTCGGGTTCGCCGCAAAGACCGACTTAATCAACTCTTCCTGCTCGAGGGTGATCGATTGTCGATCGACAGCTTCACGCCCTTCACTCGGCACCGACACTCGCGCCCACTGCGTA
>Ga0068871_100003813_pt1 | contig 10392 bp, 8 predicted proteins | sample KBSMisM72_FD_72750 | JGI IMG/M metagenome (GOLD analysis project Ga0068871, IMG submission 72750) | Miscanthus rhizosphere microbial communities from Kellogg Biological Station, Michigan, USA - KBS Miscanthus M7-2 | ecosystem: Host-associated > Plants > Roots > Rhizosphere > Soil ...
GAAAGTTGTTGATAAAAGGTTTACCCGCCGTTAATGGATTGCCCGCTTTACCGGTTGCTAACTGGTAAGGTTTTAAATTAGGCACACCAGTATGAAAGATCGGCCACAGATCAACAGAACGCGGTGAAGCCTTAGCTGGCAACAGCAGTGTTCCAAAAATTGCATCATCCAATGCAGTGCCCACAACTGCTGAAGTACCTTTTAATCCATACAATCCATCCTGGCCGTTTCCAAAACCAAAAGCGCCTAAAGAATTTTTCTGGATACGCAGGTTGGAAAATGATGGAACCGCACCACCAAACAGGGCATCATCCATATACAATGCTAATTCAGGATTGTAAAAGAATTTTCCAAAAGTTGGCAGGGCTGCGAGGTCCTCGTAAGGTGTTAACGAATTCCAGTAATCTTTGTAGCCAACGGGCACTACTGCTTCATTGGTGAGTGGCATACCCAGCCTGGATACCTGCACCCATGGACCACTGGTTGTGGAGCCACCGTTTTTCTTTAGTATCGTTACCTGCTGCCTGCTGGCACTGGCCCACACGCCAATTACATAATTAGGATCTAAAATATTGGTGCATTGCTGTACTTTTTTATGATCTTTTTGCAGCGTGGAAATATCTACCTGCAATGCGATGGTGGATACATTTAAACATTTTAAACCATCTACTGGTTTTCCTGAAGCCCGTGGTGCATCGCCCAAGTCGAATATACCTCCAAGGTCAACATAAAAAGGATCATCTGATGTACCGCAGAAAAATTTTTCACCTGTATAGGCTGTTCTGATGGATTGATTGATGAGGCTGTTATAATCCGGTGCATTTAAACCAACACCTGAACTGATGGAACGGGGGCCAATATTTGGTGGAGGTACTGGTCCGGAATGAATGATTCTATTAAAAGATTTTCCACCATTCAAACTTCTGTCTACGTTGTACGTAGTTTTAAGATTTTGTTTACCCAAACGGATATTAAAAAAAGTGCTGGAATCCTGGATCTCTTTGTGAAATTCAAAACGATAAATAATATCATCGCCGGGAGTGGCGGTATTGTTGTCCACATGAATTTCATAACGGATGTTTTCTCCAAAAGAATAATAGTTAGGACCGCCCTGCGGCAACTGTCCCGGAATGTAATTTGCAATAATAGTAATCTTGTTCGGATCGTCAGGGCTGCGGAAAGCATACAGGTCTGTATTGTCTGCCAGCGGATCGTTGGAGATCAAGGGCGCTTCCCTGTGTGAAGATGCAAATGCCGGCAACACTGTATTCAGCAACATTACTGACAGGAAGAAGGCGGCAGTGAATTTTTTTTTCATAAATGTTTTTTTAGTGATGAATGATGCAACAGGCAGATCTATAAAGAGCTTACCTGCATTGGCAAATCAATGATGGTTACTGGATTGTTGTGTATACACGGTGTATACACGATCACAAAATACCGGTGGCATATGTTTATTAGTTGCCCGGTGATTTTATACCGGCACAAAAACAAACCGTTAATGGATACTAATTATGTACGTGATGTAAAATTATTTTCAACGGGACGGGGTGTTTTGTTGAGCTCAGGAATATCTACGAGTTGGCAGGATGTTTGGATTTAACATTTCATTTATTTTTTTATCAACAAAATTTAGAAATCTTTTAGGGAAAAATAGTGATCGGTTTTAGCTGTGATATGCTAATCTTTTAGAAGCGATTTGATCTCTTCCTTTTTTTGATCAGATAATGTTGTATGGATATGCTTGTGCAGGTGAACTGAATAGCCGGAGAAAAATTTTGTTTGTTTTTCAAAGCGGGTAAAAAATCGCAAAGATTAAGATGAAGTTTTAATTGTAGTTTTTCTGTGGGTGTAAGCCTGTCTTCTTATAATACATCTGCGTAATTGGCTACCCAGTTACCGGGATCAAGAAGATTGGATGAAGTGTTTGTAAGATTGTTTTATATAAGATTGTTTGCTAAATAACTATATACGCTGATATTGTTTACGAAGGATGTTCAATAAATTTTATTTAACAATAAATAGGTTTATTGAATGGCCGTTGCTCCAGCTGCCGTTACCTGCATGGACACTCCATCCTGTAAGTACGCTACCACTTTACACTGTTGTTTGGAAATGCCTTTAGGAATTTGCAATTCCAGTTGTCCTGTCAATCCTGCAGGTGCAACAGTTTTAAAATCTCTCACTACGTTGATATGATGCAATTGACGACCCTCATTCTCTCCACGCTTTACATCTGAGGATGCATCGGATTGCAGCAACGCAATGTTAAGGTTGGCAGTAGTTTTTTCATTGAGCTGGTAAATGACTGTAATACGATCATTGTTTGCTGCAGCGATGGAAAGCTTTATAGTTGCACCTGGTGAACCTGCCAGTTCCTTCTCCACTACCCTGTTTAGCTGGCTGCGGTTGGAACCGACAAACTCATATTTTCCATTCACTATTATTTGAGGCGTGTAAATGTTTTCAAGCTTCATAGCGCTGGCATACCTGTTTTGCCTTGCTGTATATACTGCGCTGCTGTAGACATCTTTCCATCCCAGTTTATTCCAGTAGTCTACGTGAAAGCTAAGCACATATACATGGTCATTTGGATTTGCCTTTACAAATGCAGCTACTGCATCATCAGCAGCGGGACAACTGGAGCAGCCCTCGGATGTAAATAATTCTATCACGGCAAAGCCCTCCGCATTTTTTTGCAAAGTGTTTGCAGGTAATGTTTGGAAACTTTGATTAAAGATCAGTGGCAATGTTAATAGTATCACGAATAACCAAAGCGGCGATTGTTTGTATCTCATCCAAATATTTTTTAAAATCATTATCATTTGTAATTGATCAGGCAATTTTGTTTCTCAAGATTTCTCAAAGCTGATCCACCTGTGAAAAGATCTTCCTGATTGCCTGCGGGAGATGTAATTTCCTGTATTTATTTTTATTGTTTTACTACTGAAACATTTAAGGTAACTGTAACATCATCTGACAAAAACCAACTGCTGCCACCTACTTTAAAATCACGCCGGTTAATTTTAAACTCTCCCGTAAAAAGATTACCATTATTTGAAACAACAAAAGGAAACGAAACCGGTTTTGAAATCCCTTTGATGGTAAAATTTCCGTCCACTGTATATTGCCCGGGTTTACCAGTTGCTATTATTTTGGTAGATACAAAATTTATTGTTGGGTATTTAATCACATCAAAATAGTCATCCTTCCGCAAGTGGTTATCCCTGGTGCCATTACCCGTATTTACGCTGGCAGCATCCACGCTCACATTAAAGCCAGACTCCCCGGAATTTGCCGGGTTGAAAATGATCTTTCCCCGCAGGCCTTTAAAACTACCGTCAACGTTTAGCCCAAAATTTTTGATCAAAAATTTAACAGAAGACTCTGCATCTACAGGTGTGTATTGCTGTGCAAATCCAGCTCTAACGGCAATCAACAATCCAAAAAACAGTACCCACTTTTTCATATCTATTTGAATATTAGCATTCCCAAACAAATGAGTAAGGAGCTGTCAAAGTTACCTGAATATTTTAATTGTCCAGGTTAACAAACTGATCTATATGGGTAATGTATTGATTTGTGCAAAACCTGAATAAACCATACCTTTTTCATCCTGTACTTTAGACTTAATTTTATAAAGGTACCATAGGGACGACGGCAAGGATTGATATTAGCAGGTCATTATTTAGAGCCGCTCATACATTTGTTCCAGCACTGCAAGGTTTTTCTTTACCCAGCTGATTTTCCCTTTTGGCCAGTCATATTTCCCGTTGAGCAGTGCTCCCATCATTTTATATGCTGCCATGGATTGTTCCTTATTATAAAAACAATGGAACCAGTTTTCATTCAAGTCGTTTTCTTTAACGATATAGATACCGCCGGCATACCACTTCAGGCAGGTGGGGAATCCATAAAAAGAAATGGCCTTTGATTCCCTGGCCAGGTTATCCCTGTAAAAAAGGATATGAAAATATAAATAGCTCTTTAGCCGCTGGCGGACCTGTTCTTCGCTTTCAGGTTTCTTTGGTTTGATCCTCCATCCGTTATTGCTAATATGAAAAGGGTCATCAGAAATATGATTGTATCGCTTACCTCCTGAAACAAATTTCAGTTTGGTCACGCTTTCAATGCCAATATTTACCAGCACCAGTTCATTTGGTGCAAGTGCAGCGATCTTATAGATATCCTTGCTGCCATTGCTGTAAAAAAGGTTAATGGTCTTTTGATCCGCATCGTAAAGCCACCTGCCATACTCAATGGCATTTCTTGGATTTTTTACAAAACTGGAATCTGTTGACAGGTAATAACTCCTGAAAGGTAGGATACCCATGGACTCATTACTGCTGCTGATGGCTTCCAGGTCATCCTCCAATTCCCAACCCTGGCAAAGCAGCTCCGCTATATCCCTGCTTGCTGACAGATCAATTAATTTGGTTGTGTATATTTTATTGGCTTTTTTGGCACTATCGGAAACAGTTGTGTCAGTAATAGTAGCACTTTGTTTATTATCGTTGCAGGCTGTAACAAAAACAAGGGCAGCAAAAAAAAGTACGATCCGTGGGTTCACAAGTTTGATTTTGATCAAATGTAATAATTATGTGTATACAGGCAATAAGCTGATCAATATCGTTCGCTATTACCACAGCTGCTTTTCTCTTCTTCCGCCTGTTAAACTAAAAATTACCTGTTGTTTCATTTCCTGAAATAAAGTACTTTGAAGAAAATAACGAAAATGAAAAAAAGCACGGGCATATTCACCCGGATAAAAGCGATCATGTACTTCATCATGATATTTGGTACTATCAATCACGTGGCTGCACAAACTTTATGGAGCAAAGAAAAAGCTATCAGCTGGTACCAGCAGCAACCCTGGCTGGCAGGCTGCAACTATTTACCCGTTACCGCCATTAACCAGTTGGAGATGTGGCAGGCCGAAACCTTTGATACCGCCACCATTGAAAAAGAACTGGCATTGGCAGAAAGCATTGGCTTTAATACCCTCCGTATTTTTTTACATGATAAGTTATGGCAGCAGGACGCAGACGGTTTTAAAAGCCGCATCAATATTTTTCTCAGCATCTGCGCAAGACATCATATCAAGCCCATGCTGGTATTTTTTGACAGTTGCTGGGACCCTTTTCCGTCACTGGGCAGGCAACGGCTACCGGAGCCTGGACTGCATAACCCTGGCTGGGTGCAAAGCCCGGGTGCAATTATCTTAACCGACAGCAATGAATACAGCCAGCTGAGCAGGTATGTAAAAGGCATTATCAAAGCTTTCAAAAATGATCAGCGCATTTTATGCTGGGATATGTGGAACGAACCAGATAATATGGGCGGCAACAGCTATAGTAAAAAAGAGCCAGTGAATAAAGTGGAACTGGTGAATCGCTTACTGCCACAGGTATTCAGCTGGGCAAGGAGTGAAGAACCTTCACAGCCCCTTACTTCCGCTGTATGGAACAGGTTTAATGGATGGGATGCAGACAGCAGCAGCAACCTGGGAGAAACCGAAAAAATACAACTGGCCAATTCTGACATCATTACATTTCATTGCTACAGTGAGCCAAATACTTTTGAAAAGCAAGTAAAAGCAATACTCACACGAGGCAGACCGGTGATCTGTTCAGAATATATGGCGAGAGGCGAAAAAAATACCGTGATCACGGTAATGCCCATTGGTAAAAAATACAATGTGGGAATGATCAACTGGGGCTTTGCTGACGGCAAGGAACAAACGAAATATCCCTGGGACAGCTGGGATAAAAGATACACAGCCGAACCTAAGCTGTGGCACCATATTTTATTCAGAGCAGATTATACTCCTTACAAACAGGAAGAAATTGATATGATCAAAAAGTTAACCGGTAAATAAGTGTGTTTTTAAAAGAGTCTATTGGCCAAAAATGAAATCAACCAAACAAACAGTTATAAAAAAGCAAGCTGCTCCAACGAAAGCGCCTGATAAAAAAATGAAGACCCAGTTTACAGCAACCATTTTTTTGAATAAACTGGTAGCATTGCAATCAAAAGCAGCCATTGCAAATGTGCAGCGGTTCTTTAAAGGCGATGATCCTTCTAATAAATTTTTAGGTATCCGCATGTCGCAATTATTTGAGCTGGCTAAAAAATTTACGGACATGCCTTTGCTGGAAATTGAAAAATTATTGAACAGCGATTATTACGAAGCAAGAATGGGAGCAGTATGCATCATGGACTTCCAGGCAAGAAATAAAAAAATAAACCCTGCTCAGAAAAAAGAATTGTTTAGCCTGTATATCAAAAAGCATGACAGGATCAACAACTGGGACATGGTGGACCGTAGCGCCCCCTTTGTAGTAGGCGGCTATTTATTTGACCAACCCCGGGGCATACTATATAAACTGGCAAAATCAAAAAATGCCTGGGAACGAAGAACAGCCATCGTGAGCACTTATTTTTTTATCCGGCAAAATGACCTGGACGATACTTTTAAGATTGCCGCGTTGCTGGTAAATGATCAGCACGACCTGGTACAGAAAGCCGTTGGCAGTTGGGTAAGGGAAGCGGGGAAAAAAGATGAACAACAATTGATTGCTTTTTTAGAGAGGTATGCAGTATCGATGCCCCGAACTATGCTTCGCTATGCTGTTGAAAAACTCAGTAAGCAACAAAAGGATCGTTATATGAAAGGCCATAAATAAAAATAGGTATGAAACAAAATGAGTAATGGGAGTTTGACATTAAATAATGTAAATTTAAAACAGCGGGTATTTAACAACACAAAAAAATGGTAACCATGAACAAAAAATATTTTGTACTAAAATTGAATCCCACCAGGCATGACTTTGCACAAACCATGACAGTTGCAGAAAAAGAGATTATGCAGCAGCATATTGTTTATTGGAAGCGATACATGGACCAGGGTATCATGCTGATCTTTGGGCCGGTGATGGACCCGGAGGCTGTTTATGGATTAGGTATTGTGGCCGTGGACGATGAACAGCAGGTAAAAGAATTGATCGATAACGACCCTGCATCAAAAATAAACATTTACGAATACCATCCTATGATGGCAATGGTGCCGGGGAAGTAAGCGGCAAGTATTGAACATCGCAAATAATGGGTGATACTAACAATTAATGTTTCACGATTGACCATTCACGATTCACTACTCACCATCCACTATACAGCTTCTTTTTCCCTGCTGCCGGCATACAGCTCATATTCAAATAAACGGCAATCGATTTTACTGGTATAGAATTCAATGCGGCGCTTTGGTTTTAGCCCGATCTTTTTTGCCAGCTCTAAATTGCCGGTAAAAATATATCCAAAGTAACCCTTGCATTTTTGCTTTAGGAAATCACCCATGCGTTTGTAAGTGGCCTGCAACGGTCCCTCCTCTCCCAACCTGTCGCCATATTCAGGATTAAAATAGATCACCCCGGGCATTGCAGGAATAGTGGTATCAGCAAAATCACCTTGCTCAAAACTGATCAGTTCCTCTACGCCGGCGATGCCTGCATTCACTTTGGAGATATTTACCGCATCCTCACTGATATCTGACGCAATGATCTGCAAACCTTCGGGGACTGCTACCACCTGCTGTTCTAATTGTTTATAGGCAGCATCATACATTGCCTGCTCATACCCACATACATGCATAAACGAATAATTGCTGCGGTACAAACCTGGCCTCCTGTTAGTAGCCATTAATGCAGCTTCTATCGCCAGGGTACCCGATCCACACATCGGGTTTATAAAAGGCGATTGCCTGTTCCAACTACCTGCGAGAATGGTAGCCGCTGCCAGTGATTCGAGCATGGGCGCCCTGCCGGGTATTTTTCTATAACCATGTTTAGATAAGGTTTCCCCTGATGTATCCAGGAATATTTCCGCCTCCATTTCTTTCCAGTATAAATGTATCACCGCAGCATTCAGTTCAGATCCGGAGTTAGGCCTGGCACCGGTTTGTTCTCTGAACCTATCTGCGATCGCATCTTTTACTTTTACATTGGCAAACAAATTATTGGTAATCGTTTCATTGCTCACGTTGCTGCTGATTGAAAAGTACCCGTCTGCAGGAATGATGGTTTCCCATTCCATTTGAAGCAATGCTTTATACAAATCATCTGCATTGTATGCATTAAATTCTTTTAAAGAAAATAATACCTGGCTGGCACAGCGCAGGTTCAGGTTCAGCAGTATGCAATCCTGCAAAGTACCCTGCAGTTCCACACCAGTTTTAAAAACACGTACCGGTTTAAATCCCAGTTCTTCTGTTTCTTTTTGCAACCAGGGAGATAAACGGTTGCTGCAGGTAATGATGATGCGGCTGTTAAGAGAAAATAAATTCAAAATATGTTTATTAATTGAAGGCAAATGTATGCAACAATATCCGGTTAACTTAAAGGAACGAATACAGCCACTGGTATTATCACCATTAGGGGTTAACAAGGATGAATAAATATTTGGTTGTACAAAATATCCTGGTTATTTTGTAACTACTGCGAATCAAAAAACAACCGCTGATGTCGATAACCGGAGTAACCGTACTGATCATTGTCGCTGGTAACATTGCCTTTTCTTACAAAGGATTTACCAACCAGTTATTCTTTGACGCTTATAAATTTGAGGTTGATAAAATCCTCCTTAATAGAGATTATAAAAGATTGATTAGTTCCGGCTTTTTACATGTCGGCTGGACTCATTTAATTTTCAATATGATCACCCTGCTTGCATTTAGTGAGAGTATTGAACGCTATCTTGGAGAATCTCATTTCTTAATTATTTACACGGTAAGTTTAATTGGCGGCAACCTGCTTTCACTTTTCGTTCACCGGAATCATGGCGATTACAGTGCTGTTGGAGCATCAGGTGCGATATGCGGAATTATTTTTGCATCCATCGCATTATTCCCTGGTATGGGTGTTGGATTTTTCTTTCTTCCTGTATTTATACCCGGATGGTTCTTTGGACTGGTATATGTGTTGTATTCTATGTATGGCATCAAATCAAAAAAAGATAATATTGGTCACGAGGCCCATTTGGGAGGAGCGCTTATTGGCATGATGGCTGCACTCGTTATGCAACCTTCCGCATTGGAAGAAAACTACTTCACCATTTTGATCATTGCAGTTCCCGCTATTGCTTTCATTTATGTGATTGTTACAAGGCCGCAAATTTTGCTGGTTGATAATCTTTTTCATAAAACACATCCTGATGCCTATTCAATAGATCACCTGTATAATGCAGAAAAACACAACCTGCAAAATGAAGTTGACAGCATTTTAGATAAAATAAATAAAACCGGGATGGGCAGTTTAAGCAAAAAAGAAAAGGAAATATTAAAAGAATATGCTCAAAGAATTCAATAAATATTCTCTTTTAAAAATCATCTTCTAATTCTTTAAAATAGTAAACTCCACCCTCCTGTTCAATTGCCTGTTTTCATCAGAAGTATTTGGTACTACCGGTTTGGTTTCTCCATAGCCCTGTGAACGGATACGAACTGGCGCAATGCCCTTAGACAAAATATATTCCATCACGGACCTTGCCCTGTTATCACTCAGCTTAAAGTTGTACTGATCCGAACCCCAGCTATCGGTATGTGCACTCATCTCTATTTCCACGGCAGGGTTTTCTTCCAGCATCTTCACTACCCGATCCAACTCTACAAAAGATTCCGGCCGCAGGAACCATTTATCAAAATCAAAATATACATTGTTCAATCGCACCACCTGCCCCACTTCTATCGGCACCAGGTAAAGGTCCTTATGAATTTCTTTATACCCCAGTTTCCGCAGCGAATCTAAATTCAGATTTTCTGACTGCGCAAAAAAGTGATCTGCATTTGCCCTGATCAAATAATTTTTATCATAAGGCAATACGATCTTAAATGCACCATCTACCGGATTGGAAATTCCAGTTCCTGCCTTTGTGCCTTCCGGCAGTGTTTCATACACCAGCGAAGCGCTTAGTGGTTCGTTTGTTTTTTGATTGTATACATTGCCGCTCACCAGCATCACCGGGTCTGGTTTCTCTCTTTCAAGCAATTTGATCCTCACAATATCACTCTCTCCATACGAATCATTTTCGGTGCTCATGTATGCATATTCGCCACCTGCATCCATGGTAAAAAAGCAATCAATATCATCCGTATTGATTGGCGCGCCTAAATTTACAGGTGTGCTCCATTTTTGCCAGGTATCATCCAGTCTCCTGGTCATCCAGATATCATTATAACCCAGTGTGCCCGGGCGGTTACTGCTAAAATACATGGTTACTCCATCCGGCGCCAGGTAAGGTGTCGTCTCATTATAATCTTTCAGGTTGATGGTTTTGCCGAGGCTTTTTGGCTCTGACCAGGTATCATCGGGTTGCAGAAAACTTACATAGAGATCGTTATTG
>Ga0068871_100003820_pt1 | contig 10382 bp, 9 predicted proteins | sample KBSMisM72_FD_72750 | JGI IMG/M metagenome (GOLD analysis project Ga0068871, IMG submission 72750) | Miscanthus rhizosphere microbial communities from Kellogg Biological Station, Michigan, USA - KBS Miscanthus M7-2 | ecosystem: Host-associated > Plants > Roots > Rhizosphere > Soil ...
CTGAAGACGAGCCTGGATGTCCTGGGCCCGCATCGAAGCACGCTTGCCGCTTTGATTCCTGTACTCGTCGGCGATCCAAATGAAGGCGTGTTTGCTCCGAGCGCCGCGCCCTCCCGCCTGCGAGTTGAAAAGGTTTTCCAAGATGCCGTCAGCGGCGCGACAGACGTACCGGCTGCGAAGCTGGCCTCTGCTCTCGCGCGACTGCTCTACCTTCTTCATTTGTCCGTGATCCTGTGGTGGCTGCTCGACAGAAGTCCGAAGCAGAAGGCAACCGAGGGGCTGGTCGCGCTGCTGCAGCGCATACTTCCTTCGGCGGCCCTGGCGCTCCGTTTCCCGCCGATTCCCTCGTTTGTGATTTCGGGCGATGCTCTGCTTCGGGACGCTCTCTTGAGCGATCCTCCAGCCGAGTGATTCCAGTCTTCAGCCGACAACGCGATTAAAAGTCCGACAATTGTCCGACTATCCTCAAAGACCGTCTCGGTCCTCACATCCGGGATGGCATCAGAAGAGGTCTCCAGCGTGCAGATCTGGAGTGGTTGCTTTGCGCAAGAAGAATTGATTTGCGATGTGGAACGAGAACAAAATATGCGCATGGAATCCGCACGAAAGCTTTTCACGGCTGACGACGTTCTCAAAATGGCGGAAGCTGGGCTCTTCGGACCGGAAGAGCGAATCGAACTCATTGATGGCGAAATTGTCGAAATGACTCCCGTTGGTGATCGGCACATGATGTGTGTGGACAGGGCTACCGCCTTTATGACGGAAGCTTTTGGTCGCAAAGCGATCGTGAGTATTCAAAATGGGTTGCGACTGAACATTCACAATATGCCGCAGCCGGATGTCGTAGTTTATAAACCAAAGGATGATTTCTATGGATCGGCAAGGCCGACTCCGGCTGACGTCCTGTTCCTGGTCGAAATTTCGGATTCCACATTTCGGCGGGATCGAAATATCAAGCTGCCTCGGTTTGCCGCCGCCGGAATTCCAGAGGTGTGGATTGAGGATTTGAAGCACGATCTCATTCTGGTTTTCCGCGAACCGGAAAACGGTCCGTACCGAATGCAACTGACGTTGCGCCGCGGCGATTCCATATCCCCACTAGCCTTTCCGAACTCCACTTTCCGCGTCGACGATCTGATCGGCGAAAAGCCATCACACTGAATCAGGAATCCTGCTGTTTGAACGGCCAGAAGTCGAAGAACACGGCGCTGATGATCAATAACGGGAACGTCACGGCCAGAAGTGCAGAGGCCAGCCAGATTTCGAAATCATAGCTGGGAGGACCCGAGTGAAGACGCCCTGTCACGATGGCTGCGAGCGACTGATACAGCCATGACAATCCGATACCAATCAGGATCGCTGCGATTGTGCTGAACAAACCCTTCATCGGCTGTTTCCGTTTCCGGAACAGCGATCCTTCCAGCATGTTGAGCGTGACGATTGTGCCGAAAATAAACGGTATGGGCACGTTGACCATGAACTGCACGGTATCCATTCCGTAGACAGTGACGCCAATCCAGAATACTCCCGCCGCAACGATCAGGGCGATGGCGGTCCACACCAATCCGAGAATCGGTTGTTTCATGAAACCTGGCCGAAGCGAAAGCGGCCACAGGTCAAAGTGAAGCATCAGGAACATGACGGAAAGCGCGGTGACGATATATACAAGCGCACTCCACGCGTTGAACAATCCGTGCGGATCAAGCGATGCGACATACACTGGCGCTTCCTTCATGAAGCCGTAATCGAAGAAGACTCGAAACAGCAAGTAAGTCACGCCATAGCTGGCAGCCAGCTGAACAATTCCCGATGCCACGGTATTTCGGATCAAAGATCGAAACGGCCAGCCGCCCCACATGATGGAAATCCAGAACGTGATGGCCACTGAAACAATTGTGCAGTGCATCAGCATTGGCGTTGGCGGAGTGATATTTCCTCCGGGCACCGCAAGAAGGAGAACCGATGCGACGATTCCCGCTATGACGGTGACCATGGTCAGCAACAGTCCTTTCATTGGCTGCTGTTGCTCCGCGGCAAATTCAGGCTGGCGGCATCCCCATGTGATTCCAACGATGATCTGCATCGGGATGGTGCATTGCGTGTAAAACGCAACCCAGCCGGCGAAGACGGGAAATGTGAACCAATGAACAAAAGCGAGGGAGATGGCGATTACAGGGATGGTCGCGATAATTCCGGTGGCCGGCTGCTTGCCGTTCATTTCAAATGATTCACTTCAAATCAAAGAGCAGAAACTCGGAGCCGGTCTTGCTGGCAATTTCAAGATTGGATTCTGAGGAAACGGCTGCTCCATCCCCGGCCTGGAGTTCCACACCATTCAATCGGACCTCTCCATGGGCAACCTGCAGCCATCCATATCGATTGGGAGGAAGTACGTGATGCACTTTCGCCCCTGGATTCAAAAGACACGCATAGAGATTCGTGTCCTGGTTGATTTTCACAGCACCCGGCGCGCCTTCGCGTGAAGCAATCAACCGCAATTGATCCGGATGCGCATCCAATTCCGTGGACTTCTGGTCGTAGCTTGGCCGGACGCCTTTGACTTCGGGCATGATCCAGATTTGCAGCAGATGCAGTGATTCGCCTTTCGACGGATTGAATTCGCTATGCGTCACGCCCGTGCCGGCGCTCATATGCTGGATTTCCCCGGGCCGAATGACCGAACCGGTTCCCATGCTGTCCTTATGGGCAATCGCTCCTTCAAGAACGTAGGTGATGATCTCCATGTCGCGATGAGGATGTGTCGGAAAGCCTTGTCCGGGAGCCACGCGGTCTTCATTGATAACGCGAAGATGGCGGAAGTGGACGTGCTGCGGGTCGTAGTAGTCCGCAAAGGAGAACGTGTGGTACGTGTCCAGCCATCCGTGGTTGATGTGACCACGATCGGCCGCGCGCCGGACTTCAATCATGCTTCTACAAACCCCGCTCCGACGGTGTCATTGGCTTCGTCGATAAGAATGAATGCTCCGGTTTCGCGATTCTTCCGGTAGGGATCGCATGCAATCGGCAACAGTGTTTTGACGGTAATCCGGGCGATATCGTTCTGTTTCAGCTCCGTCAGGCCGGTTTCCTTCGCCATCGTGTTGGGGTCAATCCGGTATTCGATTTTGGAAACGATGGCTTTCACTTTGCGTGTCGTATGGCGCAACAGATACTTTGCTCCGGCCCGCATGGGATGCTGACTCATCCAGCACAGTGTCGCCTCAAATTCCTTTATCGGAGTCGGTGCATCGTCAATGCCGGTAATCAGGTCGCCCCTTGAAATATCCACATCCTCAGCAAGCGTGATGGTCACGGACTGCGGAGCAAACGCCGACGGAATTTCTCCTCCGAACGTGGCGATCCCTGTGACTTTGGTTCGGCGTCCCGCGGGAAGTATGGCAACTTCCTGTCCAACATTGACGCGGCCGGATGCGATACGTCCCATGTAACCGCGAAAGTCGGCCAGTTCCGGCATCGGCGGACGATTGACCAGTTGAACAGGGAATCGCAGTTCGGTCGCAGATTGCGTATCGATCTCGATGGTTTCCAGCGTGTCCATCAATGTGGGGCCGGAATACCACGAAAGATTATCTCCGCGTGTAACCACCATGTCGCCAAGCAAAGCAGATATTGGAATGAATCGCACGTCGATGGGGTCGAGCTGCGAAAAGAAGTCGCGAAAATCGGCGCAGATCTTGTCGTATGTCGCCTGACTGTAATCCATCAGATCCATTTTATTCACGGCGACGATGATGTGGCGAATGCCCAGCAGGTGTGCAATGAACGCATGTCGCCGCGATTGGGTCACGACGCCATAGCGCGCGTCCACCAGCACCAGCGCGAGATCCGCAGTACTGGCTCCGGTCACCATGTTGCGAGTGTATTGTTCATGCCCCGGCGCATCGGCGATGATGAACTTGCGGCGTTCGGTTGCGAAATATCGATAGGCGACATCAATGGTGATGCCTTGTTCTCGCTCAGCCTTGAGGCCGTCCGTTAGAAGAGAGAAGTCGATACCCTTGCCACCGCGTCGCTCATTGTCGCGGGTTGCTGCGGACACCTGGTCTTCGAATGCGCCGCGAGCATCGACGAGCATTCGGCCGATCAGAGTGGACTTGCCGTCGTCGACGCTGCCGGCAGTGAGAAACCGAAGTAGTCCGACGCTCAAAAGTAACCTTCCCGTTTCTTGTCTTCCATGGTGTTGGCGCCATGATCGATGACGCGCGTTTCGCGTTCGCTGCGTGTTGCGATGAGAGCCTCGTCGACGATGTCATCGATCGTCTGAGCTTCGGACTTGACGGCACCCGTGCAGGGCATGCATCCCAGCGTGCGAAATCGTACCCATTCGGTTACGGGCGTTTCGCCCTCGCGCACGTCGGAAGGATCGATGATGGGGATCCAGTTGGTCCCTCGAAATACGACCTGCCGCTGCTGAGCATAGTAGAGGGGGACAATCGGAATATTCTGCTCACGGATGTATTGCCAGACGTCCGTCTCCGTCCAGTTGGAAAGAGGGAATACCCGCATGGATTCGCCCTCGTGGATTTCGCCGTTATAGAGGTTCCAGAGTTCAGGGCGTTGATTGCGTGGATCCCACTGGCCAAACGAGTCGCGATGGGAAAAGACGCGTTCTTTGGCCCGCGATCGTTCTTCATCGCGACGCGCTCCGCCGATCGCGGCATCGAACGAATATTTCTCGAGGGCCTCCAGCAGCGCTCCGGTTTTCAGTTTGCCGCAGCAGCGAGCCACACCGAGCTTGAGCGGGTGCGCGCCCTCGGCAATGGCCTGTTCATTGCGGTGAACAATCAGGCGCGCACCGATGGCTTTCGTGAACTCGTCACGAAACGTAAGCATCTCCCGGAATTTATAACCAGTATCGACATGAAGAAGAGGAAACGGAATCGGGCCGGGGTAGAAAGCCTTTCGTGCAAGGTGTACCAGGACGCTGGAGTCCTTGCCGATCGAATACAGCAGCACCGGGTTGCGAAACTGCGCAACCACTTCGCGGATGATGTATATCGATTCCGCTTCGAGTGCTTCCAAATGTGTCCAGTTTTCCTTCAAGACTTTGCGTCTCCTTTGTGCGGCCCGACATGGAGGCCGCATTCCTTTGCACCGGTGTCTTCCCACCACCAGCGGCCTGCCCGGAATTCCTGACCCGGCTCAATCGCGCGCGTGCACGGTGCGCATCCGATGCTGGGATACCCGCGGTCATGAAGGGCGTTGTAAGGAAGCTTGTACTGTCTAACGTATGCCCACACGTCATCCCATGTCCAGTCCACCAGGGGATTGAACTTGTGCAGCCCATTGCCTTCATCCCATTCCTGAAGTTTCAGAGTGTGCCGGGCATTGGATTGCTCGTGGCGAAGTCCGGTGACCCATGCCTTCTTTCCCGCAAGCGCCCGGCCGAGCGGAATTACTTTCCGGATCTCACAGCACTGTTTCCGCTGAGACATGCTGCGATAAAACCCGTTCGTTCCGTTCTGCGCCACCCAGTTCTCAACCATGGTCGCGTCGGGGAAGTAGAGCCGGATGGGAATTGAATAGATCTCACGCACCTGCTCCAGCAGCGCATGAGTTTCGTCGGGCAGGCGCCCGGTATCGAGCGTAAACACCTCAATCCGTGGCGCGTGCTTCGCGATGAGGTCCAGAAGAACCATGTCTTCCAGTCCGAAGCTGCAGGCAAAGGCGCTGGGCTGGTGCTCGGTTTCTATCTGCTTCAGTAAGTGGATGACGCTTTGGACTTGTTCCGTATGCATAAATGAGACCAGGTGAATCAATAATTGTACAACGGAACTACAAACTGCCCGTATCACACCTGATACGATTGAACTCATGCGCATGCATTACTCCAGTCCGGACCGGAAGCCCTTGCAGCCTTCGCACATCTATCGGGACCTTCGAGAACTGCTCTGGCCCCGTCGAGGTCTGTTTACCATCGGACTCGTACTCATCCTGATCAACCGCGCTGCAGGGCTGGTGATTCCCTGGTCCTCGAAACATCTGATCGATGATGTCGTCTCGCAGCGTCGGCTGGATCTGCTGCTTCCACTCGCCGTCAAAGTGGCCGCCGCTGTGCTTGTTCAGGCCTCGACGTCGTTTGTCCTGGTTCCGCTTCTCAGCGTTCCGGCGCAGCGACTGATTGCGGATATGCGGATTCGCGTTCAAAGACATATCGGCCGATTGCCGGTGCGCTACTTCGATTCAAACAAGACCGGCGTCCTGGTTTCGAGAGTCATGTCCGACGTGGAGGGTGTGCGAAACCTGGTCGGGACCGGACTGGTGGAATTCATCGGAGGATTATTTACGGCCGTTCTGGCTTTTTCTTTTCTGGTTCGCATCAACCTGATGCTGACCCTGCTTGCCGTGATTTTCATGGGTATCTTTGGGGCAATTATCCGAATCGCGTTCGGCAAGGTGCGCCCCATGTATCGTGAACGAAACCGGATCAACGCGGAAGTCACCGGCCGGCTGACGGAATCCTTCGGGGGAGTTCGTGTGGTCAAGGGATTCCACGGTGAAGAGAGAGAGTCCCGGGAATTTTCCAAAGGTGCGTACCAGCTGTTCGATCAGGTGCGAATGACCATGATGGCGCAGGCCCAGATGGGACTGGCGTCCACATTGCTGATGGGAGTGGTCAGTCTGACCGTCATGATTGTCGGCGGGCGCATTCTGGTGAGGGGTGAGATGAGTCTGGGCGAGTTCATCCAATTCACGGCCTATATGGGATTCATGGTGGCGCCGGTTTTCCAGATTGTCGGTTTTGGAACTCAGATTACTGAGGCGTTCGCCGGCCTGGATCGCATGCACGAAGTACTCGCAGAACAGCCGGAAGACGAAGACCCCGGGCGCAGCCGCGCAATGCCGACCATTGTGGGAAGCATTCGATTCTCCAACGTCTCGTTCGAATACGAGGCGGGCAAACCCGTTTTGAAGAATGTTTCTTTTGAAGGCGTTCCCGGATCCGTTACGGCCCTGGTCGGACCGTCCGGATCCGGCAAGAGCACGCTGATCGGTCTTGTCTCCGCTTTCGCAAAACCAACTTCCGGTACGGTGTTGGTGGATGGAGTCGATCTCTCGACCGTCAGCCTGGACTCGTATCGTTCGCAATTGGGTGTCGTGCTGCAGGACAACTTCCTGTTCGATGGAACCATCAAGGAGAACATCCTGTTCGGGCGTCCCGATGCTTCCGGTGAAGAAGTGATTCGCGCGGCACGCATCGCGCGAGTCGACGAATTCGCCGAGAAGTTTGAAAAGCAGTACGAGACGATCGTGGGCGAACGCGGCGTGAAACTCTCAGGAGGACAGCGTCAACGTGTGGCGATCGCGCGAGCCATTCTTGCATCGCCGAGAATCCTGATTCTGGACGAAGCGACATCCAGCCTGGATTCGGAAAGCGAAGCCTACATTCAGGAAGGTCTGGCGGCATTGATGAAAGGACGCACGACATTCGTGATTGCACATCGGATGAGCACCATTCGAGGCTCCAATCAGATTCTGGTTCTGGAAGATGGACAGATTGTGGAACGCGGAACTCACGATCAGCTCTTCAGGATGGGAGGGCGATATTTTGCACTCTATACAAAACAGGCCGGGCTCGAATCCAATCGTTTTCTGAATCCCGGCGAGAGAATTCCTGACGAGTCGGATGACGATACATCCACACGCCCGCCGCGTCCTCAGGAAGTTGAAGAATCCACGCGCAATCTGCTGGGATTTTAGGACTGCGGCGCCTCGGCAGGGTGCAGACTCATTCTGCACCTGCTGTGACTTTTTGCCGGACTACTTCTGCTTTAATCGGGCAAGGTAACGACTCGTGCCGGAGCCAATGTGCCGGATGCTGTTCCACATGGTTTCGGATACCCGCCAGATTCCGTCGGGCTCCCGTCTCCAGACGGTGAGCGAACGGCCATCGTCTCGAATGCGATCACCGCCACGGACTGGGTCGATGGCAACCATATACGTCCACAGTTCAATGGCCTGATCGCCGATGATTCGAACATCCCTTTCTGTACCATTGAAGACTGTCATTCTGAAGTACTCGTAGTACTCCTGGTACCATTCCAACGCTTCGTCCTTTCCATAAAGCGATGTCTCGTTCGGGGGCATCATCACGACGTCATCACAAAAAACGGATCCGATTTTTACCAGATCCGCCGCCTTCATTCCTTCCGTCCACGTGTTGCGGCTGACGAGGATGGGATCACTGGTTTCAGTTGCAGCGGATTGCATGGTTTCACTCACTCTCCGGCTTCGCCTCTGCAGGGAATGGACATTTGTGGCGCGATTATAGGCTACGAATAAGGTCGTCGCGCGAAGAAATTGGAACGAGGAGATTGTCCTCGCGTTCCTCAATCATCCATAACGGATGGCGACGGCCGAAATGTTGTCGGAACTGCCGCGTGCCAGCGCTTCGGCCGCCAGTTTTTCGAGAACGACATTCAGATTCGATGCAGGCCCCTGCAACTCGGCGAGGTCTTCATCTCTCAGCTTCGAAAAGAAACCATCGGAGCAGAGAAGGAACGTCGCGCCGGGTTGAAGTACACCAAATTCGACTTCGGGAAAGATATCTGGCTCGCTTCGCACTTTGGGTCCGAGGCATTTCGTGAGTTGATTTCGCAATGGACTCGATGAATATTCCCTCTCGGTCATGGCGCCCTGCTGCATCAGTTCATCCGCGACGGTGTGGTCCACCGTAATTTGATGAACACTGCTGCCGTTGCTGGCGGAACCGTCGATGCGGTAGCCCCGGCTGTCTCCAATGTTCATCACCATGTAACGAGAGCCCACCGAAATAAAACTGACAAGAGTTGTGCCCACTGCTCCGGCCTGGCCGTGGCTTTCCGCAAAGCTTCGGATTCGATCGTTGGCTCGCTGGTAAGTGTCGGCGAGAGAATCGGACGCATCGGCAAATGTGCTGTTCATGACAGTCAGAAGTTCGTCGGAGGCTTCTTTCAGGGTTTCAACCGCGATCTCCGCAGCCTTGTCGCCGGATTTCATACCGCCGAGTCCGTCGGCGACGGCGGCAAGAATCTTGCCGCCGGCATATTCGGCGGGAGTGACAAGGATGCGATCCTGATTCGATGTGCGTTTTCCCTGTAGAGAAAGAGAGGCGGCGTACAACATTTCCCGTCCTTTTACGTTCGTCCCATGGCCAGGATGGTAATGTCGTCGGTTTGCGGATGGCCCTTCGTATACCGTTCGAGTTCGCCGGTCAGTTTTCCGATCACCGCTTCAGCGCCCAAAGGCCCCGATTCGCGGATAATCTGCAGGACGCGAGCTTCCTCGAACATTTCCCCGGCTGGATTCTCCGCTTCCGTCAGTCCATCGGAATAACTGATGATGAGGTCTCCAGGACCGAGTTCGATTGGATTGCACTCGAACACTGCAAAGGAAAACGCACCGACAACCATACAGTTCGAAGGCAGTTCTTCGACGTCTCCTGTCGATGCGCGAAACACATATCCTGTCGTATGTCCCGCGCTGAGGAATCGACCTCCTGCGCCCGGGGTGAACTCCGCGGCGAATAGCGTGACGAACCGGCTCGAAGAGGACTTTTCGCACATCAGGCGATTTACTGCGGATACTGCCGCTTCGATGGGTTGGCTTGAATGAATCAGCGAATGGAGCGAACCGAGGATCATTGAGCTGATCAGCGCCGCGGAGACTCCCTTTCCCGCGACGTCGCCCAGCACGCCTACCAGTGCGCCACCGGGCGATTGCAGAAAGTCGTAAAAATCTCCACCGACGTATCGTGTGGGTTTGGAAAATGCCGCCAGCTGCCAGCCCGGCACTACGGGAATCACGCTGGGGAGCAGCGCCTTCTGTGTTTCTTCCGCGAGCGCGAGTTCGCGCTCCAGAGTTTTCCGTTGCTGTGCACCTTTAACAAACTCGATCCGTTCCAGAACGTTTCCTGCGTCTCCAGCAAGCTTATTTAGGATCTTTTGATCAAGGCCGGAGAGCGCATGCATCGGGTGAGTACTGTCCAGGTAGAGAATTCCCAGCATGGCTGCTGCGCCCGAATCCTCAGGGATGCCGCGCAGGGGGAGACATGCCAGCGCCTTGGCCCCCGACGCGATCACGCTGTCGGTTGCTGCAAAAATTTTATCGAGGCCTTCAACCATGAATACGGAATTTCCCGTCTGGACGACACGTTGAACGACGCTTCGACTTGTCTGGAATTCGCCTTCCTGCAGTCGTCGAAGCAGGGAGTCCATACCCGTCGTATAGCCAAAACCGGCCTTGTCTCGAACCAGAATATAGGCGCGTTCGGCACCGCTGAGTTTCAAAGCGGAATGGAGAATCTGGTCGAACGCTGTTTCGGGAGTGAAGGTCGATTCCCAGTGCTGCTGGAAATCGAGAATCCAGGATACTTTTTCAAG
>Ga0068871_100003824_pt1 | contig 10376 bp, 5 predicted proteins | sample KBSMisM72_FD_72750 | JGI IMG/M metagenome (GOLD analysis project Ga0068871, IMG submission 72750) | Miscanthus rhizosphere microbial communities from Kellogg Biological Station, Michigan, USA - KBS Miscanthus M7-2 | ecosystem: Host-associated > Plants > Roots > Rhizosphere > Soil ...
AGCGGCTGCAGCAGATCATCAAGAACCTGCTCTCCAATGCCTTCAAGTTCACCCATCAGGGTGCGGTGTCGTTCTCGATCTCGGCAACAGAGGGCGGCTGGTCGGCCGACAACGAGGAGCTTCGCCATGCTAGCCAGGTGATTGCCTTCTCGGTCTCGGACACGGGCATCGGCATCTCGCCCGACAAACAGCAGATCATCTTCGAGGCGTTCCAGCAGGCTGATGGCTCGACCTCGCGCAAGTACGGTGGCACCGGCCTCGGCCTGGCGATCAGTCGCGAGCTCTCCCGCCTGCTCGGCGGCGAGATCAAGCTGGTCAGCAAGCCCGGCACGGGAAGCACCTTCACGCTGTACCTGCCCCAGAGCTACAACCCCGCGCGCAACGCTCGTCAGCAGCGGCTCGTTCCCGGCGAGGCCGATGCGGGCCGGCGTGCGACTGGCACGGATGCCGCCGTGCTGGTCCGGCGCGGTGCCTTCACCGGCATGGCCGTGCATGCCAACGAGGCAGGCAACGCCGAACGCGACGAAGGCGAAATCTTCGCCAACGTCGCGGACGACGACCGCGACGTCATCGGCAGCGGAGATCGCGTCCTGCTCGTGGTCGAGAACGAGCTGGCCTTCGCCAAGGTGCTGCTCGACGCGGCGCGCAGCGCCGGGTTCAAGGGCCTCGTCAGCAACACAGGCGCGGGCGCGCTGACGATGGCGCGCGAGTTCCACCCTTCGGTGATCACGCTCGACATCTCGCTGCCAGACATGCAGGGCTGGCGCATCCTCGATCGTCTCAAGACCGACGTTGCGACCCGGCACATCCCGATCTGTGTCGTCTCGACCGACGATTCGCGCGAGCGTGCGCTCCAGGCAGGCGCGATCGGCTTCGTCGCCAAGCCGCTACAGTCGAAGGACGAGGTCGACCACGCGGTCGCCGAGCTCTACGGCTATTGCGAGCGGCCGTTCCGCAACCTCGTCGTCGCGATGCCGGCGACTCCGTTGCGCGACGAGCTGCTCGCCGCGCTCGAGGTCGACGTGCGCGCCATCGTCGTCGAGCACGGTGATGCCGCCCGGGCCGCGCTCAGCCACGCCGATTGCCTGATCGTCGATCAGTCGATGACCGACCTCGGGCCCGAGGACGTGATCGAGGCGATGGAACGACGCGCCCAGATCTGTCAGCTGCCGATCGTGCTGCACGGCAGCGGCAGCGCTGCCGGCCGCGACGTCTGGCGCCGGTCGCACCGGGCCTTCGCAATGCGCGAGTCGAATTCGCTCGACACGACGCTTGCCCATGCGGCATTCCTGTTGCACCGGAGCCCGGCGCTGATGTCGGAGCGCGAGCGCGACGCCGTCGAGGCAGTGCACGGCGCGCACCGCGCGCTGTACGGCAAGAAGGCGCTGCTCGTCGACGACGACATGCGCAACATCTTCGCGCTCGCAACCGTGCTCGACAACGAGGGCATGGTGATCGTCTCGGCCGACAACGGCCGCGAGGCGATCCGCCTCGTCGAGTCCGACCCGAGCATCGATATCGTCCTGATGGACATCATGATGCCCGAGATGGACGGCATCGCGACGATGCAGGAGATCAGGAAGCTGCCGCGCGGCCGCGAGCTGCCGATGGTCGCGGTCACTGCCAAGGCGATGAAGGGCGACCGCCAGAAGTGCATCGAGGCCGGAGCCTGGGACTACCTCTCCAAGCCGGTCGACCCGCTCAACCTGCTGGCGGTCCTCAGGGGCTGGCTGTGCCGCTGAACTCGGAGTTCGACGATCTCGGCGACGAAGACGGCGAGCGCGCCAGTATCCTGATCGTCGATGACCTGCCGGAAAAGCTGCTCGTCTTTCAGACCGTCCTGGAGGACCTTGGCCAGGAGCTGGTCTGCGCCCACTCGGGCGCGCAGGCGCTAAAGGAAGTTCTCAGGTCCGAATTTGCGGCGATTCTGCTCGACGTCAACATGCCCGACATTGACGGTTTTGAGACCGCCAAGCTGATTCGGGAGTACAAGCGGTCGGCGGGCACGCCGATCATCTTCGTCACCTCGTACGCGGACGAGATGCAGACGAGCCTTGGTTACTCCCTCGGCGCCGTCGACTACATCCTTTCCCCAGTCAACCCCGAGGTGCTGCGCTCCAAGGTGAAGGTCTTCGTCGACTTGCACCTGTCGCAGCGGCGCTTGCGCCGGCGAGCGAACGAGCGCGTCGCGCTCGTTCGCCGCGGAGGCGGCACGCCACGTCGCCGAGGAAAACACCCGTCGCTCGCACTTCTTTTCGCAGGCCAGCCGTGAGCTCGGCTCGTCGCTCGACGCTGAGGTGACCGCAACTCGCCTGGTTCAGATGCTGGTGCCCCGGTTCGCCAGCGAGGTGACGCTCGCCGTGTGCGACACAAGCGGCGCCTTTACCCTCCTTTGCGATGGCGCGCTGTCGACCGACGGCGAGACGCAGGTGCGCCGTCGTCCGGTAGAGCAACTGCAACCCGCCGAGAGCGCAGTGCTGATGAGCGCCATCAACCCAGTTAAAAACGCGGCCCCCGCAGTCGATGCGATGTCGTTCATTGTCCTGCCGCTGTCGAACGCGGGTCGCGTCGTCGGTGCCATTCGCCTTCGACTGAGCGACAGAGCCGACCGAGGGAGCATCTCCGAGCTGATCGAGCGTTCGGCGATCGCACTCGAGAACGCGCGCCTGTATCGAACCTTGCAGATGGAGATCGAGGAACGGCGCGGTGTCGAGGCCTTGCTACAAAAGTCGAACCGACGCAAGGACGAGTTCCTCGCGATGCTCTCGCACGAGCTGCGCAACCCGCTCGCGCCGATCCGCACGGCGCTTGAGGTGATCCGCCGGCTCGCGCCGGCCGAGCCGAAGCTGACCTGGGCCACCGACGTCACCGAGAGGCAGGTCGCGCACCTGACGCGCCTGGTCGAGGACCTGCTCGACGTCGCCCGCATCAACCAGGGCAAGATCGCTCTGCAGACCGAGCGGCTCGACCTGCGCGATGTCGTCACCCACGCGATCGAGACGGCCAAACCGTTCCTCGACAGCCGCCGCCACCAGCTGCATACCACGATTCCCTATGCACCGGTCGTCCTGCGGGGCGACTTTGCCCGCCTCTCGCAGGTTGTCGCCAACCTCCTCAACAATGCCGCCAAGTACACGGACGAAGGCGGAACGATCGAAGTGGCGCTGTCGCTGGGCCAGGGGCAATGTGTGATCACCGTGCGCGACAACGGCGTCGGCATCGACGCCGAGCTGCTACCCAACATCTTCGAGCTGTTCGAGCAAGGCAAGCGCTCGCTCGATCGCAGTCAAGGCGGGCTAGGCGTCGGCCTCACGCTCGTGCACCGTCTGGTGACGTTGCATCAGGGCACGGTCACCGCTACGAGCGCCGGCTCGGGGCGCGGCTCCGAGTTCGAGGTCGTGCTGCCGTGCCTGAGCGAGGTGGCCGATGACGCGACGACGGCGATGCGGCGCATTGCAGCGCCCGGGCCGCGTACCGGCTGCCGGATTCTGGTCGTCGACGACAACCGTGACGCCGCCGAGTCGACCAAGGTGCTGCTCGAGCTCGGCGGCCACGAGGTCAAGATGGTGGGCGACGGAGACGAGGCGCTCGCCTCGGCGCCGGTGTTCTCGCCGGATGTCGTGCTGCTCGACATCGGCTTGCCGATGATGGACGGATATGAGGTCGCGAGGCGGCTGCGCGAAGTGGCGGAAACGCGAGCATCGTGCCTGATCGCGCTTACCGGCTACGGCCAACCCGCCGATCGCGAGCGAGCCCGAGCGGCTGGCTTTAATCACCACCTGACCAAGCCCGCTGCGCCTGACGCACTGCTTGGGCTAATCGACGCGTGGATCGAGTCGTCCGGCTCGCAGCGCTCGCCCGCCAGCGCGGCCCAGGCGGCAAGCGGCAACGCAGGTGATTAGCGGCCGGACACGGCGCCACGGCCTTCTCCTGCCGAACGGCAGGTGTAGGACGTCGATTCGCGAGAGGTAAACGACCGGTGTGGCTCGAGAGCCCCATTAAGCGTGCAAGGGAAGCGGACGTTCAGGCCCGTCTCGACGACTTGCCCAAGAGCAATGTGGGCAGTGCGCCGAAACCAGACGTTCGATGCCGCGAGGCTGTGGTTGTTTGGACGACCGCTATGTGCCGGCAAAGTTGCCGAACATTGTCACTGGCGAAGCACCGCGGCCGATTGCCAATGGTCCTTGTGCCTATCCGCACAATGCACTCAAGGCTGTGTGTTCCAGCGTTGCCATTCAGCCTCGGGACCCTCAGCCGATGGGGTCTTCGAGTCACTGCCTTTGCGTGTCGCCCCCCGTATTGGCCCAATCAGGAATCGGCCTGCCGATAAGCGAAGTCGAATGCCTCCTGCAAGGCCAGCACGCGACGGTTGTCTCTGTCCATTGCACGACATACGAAGGCAATCTCGCGCTCGTGCGCGTCCTCATTGAGCGCGATCTCACGAACGGGAAGCACCTTGCTAATCAGATGGGTGCGCTTCGGAACCACAGAGATGCCTCGACCCGCCGAGACGAGCGCATGCACGGTATCGATTGAGTCGACCTCGACGCTTCCGCGCGCTCGCGGCGCGAGCCTATGAAGATAGTGCCCTGCCATCCGCCCACTCACCAGCGTGGTGTCGAACTGGATCCACTCATATGTCCGCAGCAACTCGGCAAGCGAATTCCCGTGGCTATCAGGTGGCGCAATCAGGACGAACGGCTCCTGCGTCAAGGAAACCCAGTGAAACCGGCTGGCTCCGCCCGAAGCGGGCCTGACAACGACCGCTGCATCGAGAACTCCGGTCTTGAGATGCTGCATCAAGGCGCCGGAGTCACCTTGCACTGCGCGAACGAACAGCTTGGGATAGCGGCGGTGCACTTCCAGCAGCGCGGCGGGCAGGATGCTCGTCTGGACGGTTCGAATCGTCCCGAGGACGACGCGGCCCTCTACTAGCGGTGTCGACTTGACTCTCAACGCCTCCATCGCCAACAGAGCGTCGCGCATCGTCTGGGCGAGTTCTCTTGCCATCGGCGTTGGCTGTGCGACCCGCGCAGAACGGACGAACAGGGGCTGCCCGAAGTGCTCCTCCAATCGCTTGACCTGGAGGCTAACAGCGGCCGGAGTCAACCCGATCTCCTCGGCAGCCGCGGCAAAGCTCCCTCGACGCAGGATTGCGTCGAGCGTTTCGAGGAACTCCAGCTTCATTAAACTTCTTTTAAGTGTCGCTAAACAAAACGTCGCTAGGCCTCGTTTTGTTGCGTCGCTAGACTATTCCTGCGCAACGGCACCGAGAGGTCGTTCGAACTAGGAGAAAACCCTTACTTATCGTGATCAAAAGTTAAGTGTCATGGAGGCCGGCACTTGCGAAGATCGATATGTGGAGACATCAAGTGCTGGGAATTCCTACGAAAGCGGCGGTGAACGAAAGGCCACTCGCCTCCGCCGTGCGGCCTGAAAGAGCCGAGCCGTGGTCAGAACTCGATCACGAGTTGGTGCGGGCGCACCGAGTCGCCAACGACAGTGTTGAACGCGAGGACCTAGATTGGCTTTGCCGAGGTTTCAGCGCCTTCCTCGCCAGTGGCGGGAAACTGCCGCTCGAGCGTTGCCTGCGCCTCCCGACGAATGAACGCGCACTACAACGTGCCCGTCGAGACCATTGGCTGCGGCGTGCATGGCTCGAACTCGAGGGTGCTTCTTCCTCGTGGCGGCGGTCCGAGAAGCTTGCTGCTGAAGTACGTCGCTTTCATGTGGCCAAGTGGGCGCGTTGGTCTTCGCTGGACCAGCCTCCCCCGGAGGCCAACGCGCTGGAGAAGTCGCTCTTCGAGGCTTTTCGCTCCCACGAAAGAGTCCCGGGGACAGCCATGCAACTGCACAACATCGCGGGCCATTGTCGCGACAGCTAGGCCGTCGTTGGTGCGGCGGTCATCTGGGCTTTGCCGCCAACGCATGTCATCTTGAGGAGCGCTTGCATGAAATCCGAAGTTCTCTCGTCGGAGGTGCGCGAAGCACAGCTCCTTATTGATGGCCAGTGGACCAAGGGAATCGACACCTTTGCGGTGCTCGACAAATTCACCGGCACGACCATCGCCAGCTGCGAGCGCGCATCCAAGGCGCAGGTCGACGCCGCGGTCGTCGCTGCGCGTCGTTCCTTCGAACAGAGACGCCTCACTCCCCACGAGCGGTACGAAATACTGGTACGTGCGTCGGAGCTGATCACGGAGCGGGGCGACCTGCTGGCGAAGACCATCGTCGCCGAGGCTGGCTTTCCCTATGTCGACGCAGAGAACGAGGTACGGCGGGCTGCTCAGACATTCGTCGTGTCAGCGGAAGAGGGTAAGCGCCTGGTTGGCGAGGTCGTCCCCATCGAATCGGCGCCAGGCAACGAGCATCGGATGGCGTTCACGATACGCGTTCCACGCGGCGTGATCTGCGGCATCACTTCGTTCAACTCTCCGCTGAATATGGTGGCGCACAAGGTTGCCCCCGCGCTCGCCGCGGGCAATACCGTGGTCATCAAGCCACCGCAGGCGACGCCACTTAGCGGCACATTGCTCGCGCAAGTACTGCTCGATGCCGGATTGCCTCCGGCGCATATGAATTTGGTGCAGGGGCCGGGTAGCGAAGTTGGCGGCTGGCTGGTCGCCCATCCCGACATCGCCTTTTATTCCTTCACCGGCAGTACGCCGGTCGGAAAGCAGATCCGCAGCGCCGTGGGACTTCGCCCCGTGGCACTCGAGCTGGGCAGTATCGCCGCGACGCTGGTATGTGACGACGCCGACCTGCATCGTGCGGCGACTCGCTGCGTGCAGTCGGCGTTTCGTAGAGCGGGCCAAGCGTGCACTTCCATCCAGCGGCTCTTCGTCGACCGCAAGGTCATCGACGAGTTTCTGCCGCGCCTGCTGGAGGCCGCGCGTTCGCTCAAAGTGGGTGATCCGCACGATCGAGCCACGATGATCGGACCGATGATCAGCGAGCGCGACGCAATCCGTGCCGAATCATGGGTGCAGGAGGCCGTCTCCCAAGGCGCGCGCCTGCTACAAGGTGGCAGTCGTCAGCACGCGCTGTTGCAGCCGACCATCCTCATCGATGTGACCTCGAGTATGCGCGTGATGTGCGAGGAGATATTCGCTCCGGTAATGTCAGTCATCGTCGTGGACGATGTCGACGATGCGATCAAGCAAGTGAATTCAACGCCGTTCGGCCTTGCCGTAGGCATCTTCACGCGTGACATCATGAAAGCACTCGATGCCGCTCGTCGCTTTCACGTCGGGGTGGTTCACATCAACGAGCCTTCGAGCAGTCGCGTGGACTTGATGCCGTTTTCCGGCGTCAAGGACAGTGGCATAGGTACCGAAGGCCCGCGCTACGCGATGCGCGAAATGACAGAAGAGCGCCTGATCACGGCGAGCCTCTCCTAGGTGGAGCGAAAACCATGACAACGACGCGCATGACGGGGGCGATGTACATCGCCCACTGTCTGAAACTAGAGGGTGTAACCAAGGTGTTCGGCCAATGCGGGCACACCAATTACGCGCTCATCGACTCGTGCGATCGCCTGGGAATCGAGTACGTCTCGTTTCGTCATGAGCAACAGGCAGTCCACGCGGCCGACGCCTACTACCGTGTTTCGGGGGAATTGGCTGTCGTCAACGTTCACCTGTCGCCGGGCCTGACAAATTCGTTGACCGGCGTGGCGACCGCGGCAGCGGATGGAACGCCGATGGTGGTGTTCTCCGGCAATACACCCGCATATCACAACGCACGCGAAGCGCACCAGGCAATTCGTCTCCACGCCGACGCTTCGCAGGGCGACATCTTCAAGCCTGTCTGCAAGCGTGTGTGGCGAGTGGACGATGTCGAGTTGTTGCCTGACGTCCTCCCGCGCGCCTTCAGCCTGGCGCGAACCGGCCGGTCCGGGGCCGTCTTGGTGGACGTGCCGATGGACGTGTTTTCAGCGCCGCTCGAAGCCGAAGTTCAGACGCTGAACCGCCGACCCTCGTTCACCAGAACGACGGGGGCGGCGGAGGGCGTGGCTGCAGCGGCAGCCCTTCTCGCCGATGCCGAGCGTCCGGTGATCTTCGCGGGAAACGGCGTAGCCTTGTCCGACGCGATGAACGAAGTGGGCGAGCTCGCGCGAGCGCTGCAGGCGCCTGTTGCGACGACCTTGATGGGCAAGGGCTTGTTTCCCGAGACGGACCCGTTGTCGGTTGGAACGACTGGAATCTGGGGCACCCGTGCGGCGAACGACACGACGCGCGACGCCGATGTCGTCCTGGCCATTGGCACCGCGTTCGGCGAAGCCGATTGCAGCTCCTGGCGCCCCGAGTTCACTTTTGCGATCCCTGGCTCGAAACTGATCCAGATCGATATCGACCCTGGTGAGATTGGCAAGAGCTATCCGGTCGACATTGGAATCGTCGGCGATGCCAAGGCGACATTGCGAGCCCTGATCGATCGTCTCGGACCCTCGCCGCGGCCCCCGGCCCGCGCCACCCGGCAGGCCCAAGACGTGATCCGTCGCAAGCGGGAGTGGCAGGCGGAAGTGTCAGAAACGCAGAGCAACACGGGAACACCGATCCATCCCGCTCGGCTGCTGCGAGCTCTCTCGGAGGCCGCCCCTGACGATGCGATCTTCGTGACTGACGTAGGCTGGAATAAGAACGGTGCCGGGCAGCAGCTGCAGGTAAAACGCCCCCGCTCTTTCATCACCAGCGGCGGCATGGCGACGATGGGCTTCTCGCCGGCTGCCGCAATCGGTGCCAAGCTCGGTGCCCCGGACCGAAAAGTGATCGGGCTCGTCGGCGACGGTGGTCTGACGTCGGTCATAGGTGCGTTGGCGACGGCCGTCGAGCTCGACGTTGCCGTACTCTGGGTTCTATTCAACAACTTCTGCTTTTCGACCATCCAGACGGTGGGCGCGTCCTATTTCGACAATACGAAAGGCACGCAATTCACCCGGCCAGGGGGGCAGGCCTACAACCCCGACTTCATGATGCTGGCGAAGGCTTTTGGCATCGATTCGATGCTGGTGGCGAACCCGCTCGAGCTGGACGACTCTCTGCGTCATGCACTCGCCCAGGAACGCCCCTTCCTCTTGGAAGTCAGGACCCGCGGGGATGTGCCGATGCCACGCACCGGATACTGGGACATTGCCGACTTCCTCAAGGGCGGCAACGTCGTCGATTGACGGAAATACCGTGGCTGGCATCACATCTACCGCACGAGCCAAAGGCGCTATTCCAGCAACTGTGGCAGAGAAGTCGCTTCGGCCCAGCGCTCTCAAGCGGCGTGACTACACGCCGGCGGCCACGGGGCCCCTGCGTGGGATGCGCGTCGTCGACATGTCGCGCCTGTTCGCGGGCAACGTGCTGACGCAGATCCTTGGTGATTTCGGTGCCGAAGTGATCAAGGTGGAGCCTCCGAGCGGCGACACGTTGCGCGCATGGCAGACAGAGGGAGTTTCCACGCATTGGAAGGTCTACGGGCGCAACAAAAAGAGCTTGTGCCTCGACCTGCACAAGTCGCGGGCATGCGAGATCTTGCTGGAACTGGCCACGACGGCAGACCTCTTCGTCGAGAGCTTTCGCCCGGGTGTCCTGGAAAGCATGGGGCTCGGACCGGACGTATTGCGTGCTCGCAACCCGCGCTTAATCGTCATGCGAATTTCGGGATGGGGCCAGGGGGGGCCATATCACCAGCGACCGGGATTCGGCACGTTGATCGAGGGAATGGCGGGTTTCGCCGCGATCAACGGATTCGAGGATCGCGAACCGGTGCTGCCGCCGATGTACCTGGCGGACGGCATTGCCGGCCTCTATGGCGTATCTGCGGCCATGATTGCGCTTCGAGAAGTAGAGCACAACGGAGGCGTCGGCCAAGTTATCGATCTGCCACTGCTCGACCCCTTGTTGGCGATGCTCGGCCCGCAAGCGGCCAACTATTCCCTGACGGGCAAGGTGCGCAAGCGGACGGGCAGCCGCTCCACGAACGCGGCGCCGCGCAATGCATATCGTGCCAAGGACGGACGTTACGTCAGTCTTTCCGGATCGACGCAAAAGATGGCAGAGCGCACGCTGCGCACCATTGGGCGCCCTGAGCTGATCGATGATCCTAGGTTCAAGACCAACGCCGACCGGGTCCGACATGCGCCTGAGCTCGATGCAATCATCGGTGCCTTTATCGCGCAGTACACGCAGGCGGAAGCCGTGGCAATCTTCGACCGGGCGCAGGTGACTGCCGGTCCGATCTACGATGTATCTCAAATTGTGGTCGATCCTCACGTCATTGAGCGCGAATTGCTAGCAGTCTATCCCGACGAGGAGATGGGCTTGCTGCCGATGCATCACGTTGTTCCGCGGCTGCTCGGCACGCCGGGAGCAATTCGCCTGCCGGCG
>Ga0068871_100003834_pt1 | contig 10365 bp, 2 predicted proteins | sample KBSMisM72_FD_72750 | JGI IMG/M metagenome (GOLD analysis project Ga0068871, IMG submission 72750) | Miscanthus rhizosphere microbial communities from Kellogg Biological Station, Michigan, USA - KBS Miscanthus M7-2 | ecosystem: Host-associated > Plants > Roots > Rhizosphere > Soil ...
ATCAGGTTACGGAAATATATTCCACGTTGGCTCCGGAGCAATATCCTTATCTGCTGGAACTGGCTAATGAGGCCGAAAAACAATTCGTCTATTTTAAATTCGTTCCCGACTACCAGATATTTGTCAACAGGAATATATTTGTTGATTTTATAAATGACATTCCTGTACTGTCATTAAGAAAAGAACCCCTTGAAGATACAGGGAACAGAATTAAAAAAAGAGCGCTTGACATTATTGTCAGCACACTGGTAATCATTTTTATTCTTTCCTGGCTGGTTCCCCTACTGGCCATATTGATTAAACTGGATTCAAAAGGACCGGTTTTCTTCATCCAGTTAAGATCAGGTAAAAACAATCAGCCATTTCGTTGTATTAAATTCCGCAGCCTTCGGGTAAATGACCAGGCCGATTCCGTTCAGGTAAGCCGGAATGATGACCGGGTTACAAGGCTGGGACGTATTATGCGTAAAACTAATGTTGACGAGCTTCCGCAGTTCCTGAACATTTTTCTCGGGGATATGTCTTTGGTAGGACCGAGACCCCATATGCTGAAACATACAGAGCATTTTGCTGAATTGTATAAGGAATATATGATCAGGCACTTTGTTAAACCAGGACTTACCGGCTGGGCACAGGTAAATGGTTACCGGGGAGAAATCAGGGACAATGAATTTCTGAAGAAAAGAGTGGAATACGACACCTGGTATATGGAAAACTGGTCACTATACCTGGATTTAAAAATTATGGTCTTAACGGTACTGGTAACAATACAAGGTGATAAAAATGCATTCTGATTCCTGATTAGTATCTGATAAAATTCTTCCTTATTTAACTGTTCTCTTTAATTGTAAATAAAAAAAGCCGCTGAATGATCAGCGGCTTTTTTTATTATAGTTGTATTCTTTAAAGAATCGTCATCTTTCTGGTAATCGTCTGACCCATTGCATTCATTTTGTAATAATATATGCCCGGACTTAAACCATTCTTGTTAACCTGTATATTGTATTTCCCTGCAGATTTGAATTCATTCACCAATTGCTGCACCGGTCTACCGGTCTGATCATATAATACGAGTTGTACCTGACAATATTTCGGAATAACCATTTCCACTATGGTATTGTTGGTGAAAGGATTCGGGCGGTTCTGTTTTAATGCCAACACAAGGTCTCCGTCAAATGTAACCGGAATTATTTTGGAGAATTGTGAATGACCGTCATAATCCACCTGTCGCAAACGGTAGTAATATGTACCTGCCGTTAGATTCTGATCCAGGTATTGATAGTCGTGTTTTGTCTGGCTGGTTCCTGCGCCCGCAACGAAGCTTAACACCGTCCACTGGGATTCATCCGTACTACGTTGTACCTCGAAACCCTTATTATTTTCTTCCATGGAAGTTGTCCAATTCAACCGGGCGTCGTCCTGCTGTTTAGTTACTGTAAAACTAGCCAGTGTTACCGGCAATGGGGTGCTGGAATAAATGGCTACATAACTATTTGTACTGGCCGGGAAAACTCCATATTGGATTCCCTTAATGGTTTGAGACTCAAAATTAATGGGTAGTCCATTTTCAGTAACCTGTATTAAACTTCCGTCAGATGAATTAAATGGTACCATCGCACGCAGGTTATGCGCAGAACTGGTCAGATCAAAACTAAGCTTGCTGTCTAACCAGGTCATATGGCTGAAAACGGTGTTATTCCTGTCATCGAGCCAGGTGAGCATTTGTTTGGCACTGATCACCGGAACATTCCTTGACATCGCAGACGAAATGATTTGGTCTGAACCAGTATGTATAGCAGTATCGGTATGCATATTCATTACAAACGCACCATAATAACCCAGGTTGATCGCATTGTCTAACAGGGTATTGATACTGGATGGAATGTTTAATTGAGATTCATCCGGCATCTGGGTAGGCGCCTGGTATACATCGATAATTGTTCCATCCATATCCGAGAATCGCATAGGCATACCCGATCCCGTAAACATGCCGGGCCTGTTTTGTACCCATGTGCCTGGCCAATAGTAATAATTCACGTCAAAGCGAATTCCAAAAGAACTCTCCACTTTAGCATGAGTAACCCAGTCATTCCAGGGCATGCAATGGGTTCTGTTTGTTACCGGCGGAATAATACTGGGCACCTGGGCTTCCAGTTCTAACCGCTGTGTTGTCATGTCACTGGTCAGTGAAGCTGCTGTGAAATTTGTACAATTGGTATTCGGATGCAAAGCAATTTCAAAACCTAAGGATTGATAATATTCAACGGAATCATCAGGGATAGGAATGTTATTATATACGTAAGATGTACCCCGGATCGCTTTCCAGTCATCCACCGCCTGTTGCGAATTGTCCGGGCTTAAGTCCCTGTATTCATTAAATCTTAGTGCAGTACCTGAGCTGCCCGGATAGCTTCCATTATTATGATCATCGCCGGTCATTATTACAACCGCTTTATTGTCACCAGGGAAAAACCACAAATGCGGTAAGGGCTTACGGTGCAAATTGCTAAGTAAAATAATATTAGTAAGCAGATGCTGTTGCTCATCTGCCTGAGGAATTTGAATTTTATTAAAGTCAATATAATTCGGGAAAAATAAATTATCAGAACGGATCGGACCACTCTGGGCATCCCGGCTCTGTCCTGCCCATGCAGTATTTCCCTGTCTGGTGAGAACGACAGATTTTGCCAGATCAAATGCAAACGCAATCGCCTTACCACCATTTGTTCCAACGTTTCTTGTAGTGATCGCCGGATTTGTGCTGGCGACAGTTGGGGATGAATACAGTGTGGCGAGGCTTGTAGTTCCCGACAACATAGTGTATAGGTCTGCAATCCCGTGATATTGGATAGTCTGGTTGACAATCCCCGCGCCGGGCAACCCCGCAGTGGTATTAACAAGTAAATACGTATTTGTGATATTATCCGGCTTCGTACCTGATACCGTAATTCCCATTAAAGGTTGGAGTAATGCGCTAGGACGTTGTGCGATGAGCGTACCGCCTGCTGTCGTCCAGTTTGAAAACATCGTAGCCTGTGCTGAATTAACGGTAATATTTCCTAACAGAATAACATCAAAACTATCCAGCATGGCCGCATTTACTTCGGTAATATCTACCGCCCTGAAACCCGTATATCCCTGGGCCCGGAGTATTTCAACCTGATATCTGCTGTATGGAGTGAGTGAGCTGCTGATGATCAAGCAAGGTCCGCCTGCTCCTTCATCGGGTGGAACTGCAGGAGGAGCAACAACCGTAAAACTCCAGATAAAATCTGTCAGCATATTATTTCCTGCCAGATCCCGTATACCTGTCGCACCCCCTCTTACTGTAGCCGTGTACGTTGTTGAATAGTCTAGCTGTACTGACGGAATCAAAATTGCCGTATTTGTATTGGGTGAATAACTCACTGACGACGGTATCAGGTTGTTCGATGCATCTCTTAATTCAAAGTTGGTGGTGACCCTTAACGAATCAACTCGTTCATTGAAAATGACACTCACTGAACTGTTGATAGTCACATTCGTTGCTCCCTCCGCTGGTGAATTTGCAATAACGTTAGGGGGAGTGATATCCACGCCATTGGAATAATCTACATCCACCCAATAGTTGGATGAAAAGTATCCGCTTACCGGATATCCTTCACCGGGGAATATATAGGTACCGTTGGGTCCTTGGTCACCATCCGCTATAAGGGCAAGCGGTCCCCGGACAATCGGATTCAGCAGTGCATCTGTTGTACTGGAATAGAACCCGAGTGGGCTATACATTGTTGCGACATAAACCGTGTTCGCTGTAATCGGGATGGGAGTATCGAAGAAAATTTCGTTCCAGCCGGGGGTTGGCGTGTACCCTACAGGGAAAAATGCTTTACCCAATGAAGTTCCCGGTGTTGTCCCACCATCCGGACTCAGTGTCCATAATTCTACATATTCGTCAGTTGTTGCATTATCACTGGCAGATTTATAAAACTTGATACCGGCAATAGTTCCGTCAAAAGAAGCTTTAAACTTCACACCAACTGTAATGTCGTTTCCGTCCCATAGATTTGTTTCTGTGTTACTCGGAATATCAGCCGGAGTAAAAACAGAGCAGGGGCAATTTGTCGGCGGAGGACCGGTAACCACGACAACATTTACTGTATTGGCTGATCCTTCACTGCCACCTGGTGATTCCAGATTGCCTATATCATCAACGGCGCGGCTTTTTATTGTAACAGCTCCTAAAGCACTCGGCAGCCAGGCATAAGTCCAGCTGGTTGTTCCCGTTGCGGCGTGCCATGTTGTCCCATTATCTACTGAAACTTCGACTTCGGCAACCACACCACCCACATCGGTTGCAGTGCCGGTAATTTGAAAAATACTACCCTGAGGAATCGTTGCTCCATTTACCGGAGCTGTTATGATTGTTACCGGAGGAGTAACATCTGTTGATTGTACAGCGGCTACCAGCGGGCTCTGAAGTGATCCGGGCTGGGCTCCCATATCGGCGAGAATATTAATTGTAGCCTGCTGCATATCCTGATTAGCGGGACCACCTCCGCCCTGTGAGTTTAAGTCATGATTTGCATCCAGACCCCAGGCCCATTGAACTGTGCCAGCCCCGAATACAATGGCACCGCTCGGCGCTTTGTAGAGTGCTAATTTATGTGTGTGGCCATCGAAATCCGTACTCGACATGGTAACTCGTCCGGGAGGATAACTATTTGTGTATTGTTCCCAATCCCACTCATACCCTAAGGTTCCTAATGGGAATGTAGCAGTTGCTCCAGCGGCCAAATTGGCGACAACCGGTGTGTTGCGCCATATTCTTAAATTCTTATAGGTGCTGGGTACCTGTATGGCACCTGTGGCTCCGTCCCAACTGATCTGACCACTCAATGCATTCTCCGGCTTACAGGCATCTGTTACACCCGGATAATTACATCCGTCGCGCCAAAGACCCGTCCATTCTGTGGTTGGATCACATTTATCCTGGCAGGCGTTTTCAGCAGGAGTAGGTATTGTACCCTCTTTATAACAAACCATAGTCCTGAAAGGCGTATTGGTTCCATCGACACTATTCTCCCATCTGGTTTTCCAATAGATTTCATTCCCACTAAAAAAAGCCAGATTTTTTCCAGCCGTTTTGGCTGCTTCAACGCTATTTCTTTCCTCCTTTGACCAGTATTCATCATGTCCGACAGATAGAAAAACTCTATGATTCAATAATAGATTTACACTGTTGAAATTATTACGTGCTATTTCTAAATCTGTTGTATAGCTTAAATCATATCCATTCGATTCCAGAAAACGAATCATCGGATATTCGGCGTTCATAAACCAGTCTTCCTTAGCACCTCCACCCCCGCCCCCGGAACGGGTAATAAAAGGACGATTATAACTTACTTTATTAGCATGATTGAAGGGCATACCCGGTCCCTGATAAAGACTATAGCCCCCGTATCCATTATATGCCTGCCAGGTGGCATCTGAAGTTTTAAGTAAAATGTAGATGTACTTCCGTCATTTCGGACAACGAATGGAATATGGCTTGTGCCGCCTCCTCCTGCTGCTGACCTGGTCAGTTTGGCGATATAAAGTCCGGAAACAGCAGCTCCCGGAACTGTCCAGCTTGCAGTAGTTGTCCAGTTTCCGCAATCTGTAAGGCCGGTAACGAGATCAAAGCTACAAGCGGCTTGTGCAATGCCGGTAAAATTTCCCAGATTAGCAATCTGCCTGGCTCCATTACCCTGGTAATACCCGATCCGGTATATGGTAATATTAAATATCTTGTCTGTACCCGTATTAACATCTATCTTAAATGAAATCGCCCCTCCGGCGTTCACACTGATATCCGTACCAAAGCCCTGTATTGACAAATCGCCGGCGTCGCCCGTGGGAATATCCCATGTGGAAGCAGGTGTTCCCGGCAGCAGGTTTTCCGTAACAATGGGATTCTGCGCAGTTGAAGATGTATGAACAAAAAATGCAATTAAAAAAAGAAAGAAGGAATTTTTGATTCTGTTCGCACAGCAGCTTGTTTTCTGGGACATAATTCTACGGATAAATTACAAATAGTAATACTGATAATTTTAAAAGGAACTGTGGTAATTTGGAAAAGGATCTGGATAGGAAACAGAAGGATCTGGAAAATAAAAAAAAGATGTGCGCCGGTACCATCGACCGGTTACCTCATACCCAATACATTAAATAGACAGAATTGGATGCCGCAAAATAAAAACTATTTTCGGTAAAGTTAAATAAATGGAGACTTATTTATCAACCAATGCGCAATGAAATTGCATGTATAAACTGTTGATTTATAAGTTTATACAACTTAATTGCCCGACTTGGGGCAAAATCTCCCCCAGTGTGTTAAAGCCCAATGGAATATTTTGACAGGTTATTTATTCAATAATTAGTTTTTTAACAGCTATGAAATTGCCGGAACGTAACTGATAAAAATATACTCCGTTTGCCAGTCCGCCGGTATTCAGATCATAAGTGTAATTACCTGCTTCCTTCATTCCGCTCACCAATATTTTCACTGGTCTGCCCTGCATATCATACAATATCATTTCAACCTGACCAGCAGTAGCAACACCATAGTTGATCCGTGTATTCTGATTGAAAGGATTCGGATAATTCTGGCCGAGGTAGTTGGAAACTTCCTGAGTCGCCGTATCTGCCGTCGGGATTATTGCAATAGCGAGCCGGCCTGCATTAGCCGGTGCTGTTACCCCGTAGGTCGCTACATAATTTCCATTTAATGCGTCAAACAAAATATACCGTACACCCTTTATGGAATCCGTTGTAGTAGTAACCGGAACACCATTTAGTGTCAGAGAAATAAAACTGCCGGCCGAAACTGTATTCGGCAACATGCCTTTTAAATTAAGCGCTCTTGGATCCTGCGTTACAGTAAACGAAAGTTTACTATTCGCCCATGCATAATTGCTGAATGTTGAATTATTTCTTCCATCGAGCCAGTCCAGCATCTGCTTAGCAGATACAATGGGGATCTGCAACGCCAGTGCCGACTGTACGATTGCATCTGAACCCGGCGATGAAACAAGATCAGTATGCATATTGGCACAAAATACCCCGTAGTAACCGGTTGGACCGGTTGCTTTAATCAAAAGTGAATCTATGTTTTTCGGATAGGTCTGGCCAGATTCATCTGTCATTTGTGTGGGTACCTGGTAACTGTCGATCAGGCTGCCATCCACATCAGCAAACCGCATCGGCATACCGGATCCGGTAAACATTCCCGGATGGTCGTTAATCCATGAAGAAGGCCAGTAATAATAGCTTACATTAAGCCGCATACCTCTCTGCAGTTCAAATTTAGGCAGGGTTGCCCAATCACTCCAGGATAAACAATGAATACGATGTGTGGCAGGTGGTGCCGCAACATAGTATTGGGACGTGAATAAAGGCAACTGAGTATTAAAATAGTTTTGAAGATCCGCAGGAGTCCAAACACTACAGTTAGGATTCAAATGGAGGGACACTTCAAAACCCTGATTCTGAAATGCCGCAATTTGTGCATTGGAAATGGGCGAATTCGGATAAATATAGGACGTGCTGCGTATGGCATCCCAGTTAGCAACTGCAGTGGGAGTATTGGAACTGCTTAAGCCCAAATACTGGCCAAACCTGCCTGCAGTTCCGCCATTTGCATGGTCATCCCCCGTCATGACGACAGCGGCCTTTTTACCTTTTGGAAGGAACCAGAAACGGGGCAGCGGCTGATGGTCAAAATTGCCTGCCAGGATAATATTAGTTAGCAGTCTTTGTTGTTCATCTGCCTGTGGAATGGATACTTTACCCAGGTTCACCCAATCCGGTTGCGGATCAAATGAAGCATTTCCAAAATACAAATTATCTGATCGGATAACGGCATCCTGTCCATCTCTGTTTTGACCAACCCATGCCGGATTACCCTGACGGGTATACACAACCGATTTTGCGAGATCGTAGGTAAACGCAATTGCCTGCCCACCGGAAGTACCTACACTTCTGCTTGTTACTGCAGGGAAAGTGCTGGTTGTAGTAGGGTCCGTATAAAGAGTGGCCAGGATATTTGTTCCTTCATTTACGGTATACAGATCTGCCGGTCCATGATACTGTATACTTTGATTCACAATTCCTACACCCGGACCGGTTGATGTATTTACAAGAATATATTTATTGGAAAGTGTTCCCCCGATCGGCGAAATTCCGAACAGACCTGCTAATTGCGCATCAGGATGAAATGCAATTAATGTCCCGCCGGCAGTAACCCAATCGGTTAACATGGTAACCTGGGTTGCAGTTAACGTAATATCTCCAACTATTACTACATCATATTTATTAATCTCGGTTGTCGTAACCGCTGAAATATCCAGTGCGTTAAATGCATTCCAGCCTTCAGCCCTCAATATTTCTACCGGATACCGGCTGAAGGGATTAGCAGCTGAACTAATGAGCAGTATCGGTCCGCCCGGGCCATTTGCAGGAGCCGCATTAACAAAATTGGGACAGGTAGTGAAATTCCAGATGGAATCGGCTGCCATTGATTTACCTGAAAAATCTTTAACCGCATTCGCACCAGTTCCACCTTTTACGGTAACCGTATAAGTGGTTGAATTGGTCAGTGGAGATACAGGAGTTAATGCTACACTGCTGTCTGACGAATTATAAATTACTGATGCCGGAATACTGGTCGTACCGTTCTGCAGAAATACGGTACTCGAAGAAACGGTAGACGGGTTCAGCGGTTTTGAGAAGAACACGTAAACTTTTGAATTAATTGTAACTCCTGTTGCGGCAGCCGCGGGGCTCGTAACCAGTATACCCGGAGGTGTATTGGATGACGAATTAAATACTCCATTGAATACCACATCAACCCAGTAGTTCGAAGATTGATATGTACTGGAAGGAAATTTCGGTGTCGTCGAATATGCATATACTCCATTTGCACCATCCGTTCCATCTGCCAGGGCAGTTACCGGACCGTTGGTGACTGCTGTTGAAAAATAATTCAGCGTACTTGTATAGAATCCTGCACTGCTGAAATAAGAAGCGATATATGTCGTGCCTGCAGTAATGGACACCGGTGAGCTAAATAACACCTGCTGCCAGCCTGTGGCTGTTTCATTAGTAAACACTGCCTGGGCAAGTCGCGTTCCGGTGGATGAATAAAGTTCTCCGGTATGTGTTCCGGTGTTGCCACTGGACTTATAAAATCTTATTCCTGTAATTGTACCGGCGACGGAAGACCTGAATTTTACACCCAATTCTAAAGCACTTCCATCATTTTCCACTAAGCCTGCAGGTGACTGCCCTGTGAAAATGGTATAATTAGAACTGGCAGTCACGGTGACCGTGGTCTGCGCGGTGCTGGATCCATTATTCAAGGAAAGTCTGAACACATAAGTGCCGGCGATCAATCCGGTAACTGTTGTGGTTACGGTAGAAGGTGTTGTGATTGTCGGCGTATTGGGTCCGGAAATCAGGGTCCATGCATAACTGGTTATTACACCAGTTGAACCACTTCCATTCAGGGTGGCGGATGAAGCCGGTAAAGCAATGGTCTGGTTGGCACCCGCATTTGCCGTTGGTGGCGGTGCCGGGCTAACGGTTATGGTTACCTGAGATTGACTGGCTCCTCCGTTGAGGGACAGGTTAAATACATAACTGCCCTGGATTAAACCGGTGACAGTAGTAGATACCGCAGCCGGTGTAGTGATTACAGGCGTATTAGGCCCGGAAACCAGTGTCCATAAATAACTGGTTATCGATCCGGTTGAACCACTGCCATTCAGAGTGACAGATGAAGCCGGCACAGTAATAGTCTGGTTGGCTCCTGCATTTGCAACTGGTGGAGCGGCCGGGCTAACGGTTATGGTTACCTGAGATTGACTTGTTCCTCCGTTAAGAGATAATTTAAATATATAACTGCCCTGAATCAAACCGGTAACGGTCGTTGATACGGCAGCCGGTGTAGTGATCACGGGTGTATTGGGGCCGGAAACCAGTGTCCATAAATAACTGGTTATCGTTCCCGTTGAACCACTGCCATTCAGGGTGACAGATGAAACCGGTAAAGTGATAGTCTGGTTAGCACCCGCATTGGCAGTCGGTGGAGGTGCCGGACTAACGGTTATGGTTACCTGAGCCTGGCTGGCTCCGCCATTAAGGGACAATCTAAAGACATAACTGCCCTGGATCAAACCGGTAACTGTCGTTGAAACTGCTGCCGGTGTTGTGATGGTTGGTGTATTGGGTCCAGAAACCAGTGTCCATAAATAACTGGATATCGATCCGGTAGAACCGCTGCCATTCAGGGTGACGGAGGAAGTGGGCAATGTAATCGTCTGGTTTGCTCCTGCATTTGCCACC
>Ga0068871_100003836_pt1 | contig 10360 bp, 9 predicted proteins | sample KBSMisM72_FD_72750 | JGI IMG/M metagenome (GOLD analysis project Ga0068871, IMG submission 72750) | Miscanthus rhizosphere microbial communities from Kellogg Biological Station, Michigan, USA - KBS Miscanthus M7-2 | ecosystem: Host-associated > Plants > Roots > Rhizosphere > Soil ...
CCAGCTCGAGAACCTCGACGTCCGCCAGGTTGCGATCGAGGACGTGGGTGACCTGGGACGCTCGTTCGATCAGGTCGTCTGCACAGGCGTGCTGCATCACCTGCCCGATCCCGATCGTGGTCTGCGTGCGCTGCGCAGCGTGCTTCGCCCACAGGGCGGCATGCACCTGATGGTGTACGCGCCGTACGGCCGCGCCGGCATCTACATGATTCAGGAGTACTGCCGGCTGCTCGGCATCGGCACCTCGGAGCGGGACCTGCGCGACCTCCGCGCGACGCTGGACGCGCTGACGGTGGACCATCCCATCGCCGGCGTGCTGCGCCGCGCCAAGGACTTTCAGAAGCCCGAGGCGATGGCGGACGCGCTGCTGCATCCCCTCGATCGTGCCTATACCGTTCCGGAGCTCTATGCGTGGCTGGATCGTTCCGGGATGACATTCGGCCGCTGGATCGAGCAGGCGCCGTATCTGCCGCAGTGCGGCGCCGTGGCGAAGAGCCCGCATGCCGCGCAGCTTGCGGCGCTGGCCGCACCGGCGCAGCACGCCGCGGTCGAGCTTTTCCGCGGCACGATGGTCTCCCACAATTTCATCGCCTACCGCGACGATCGCCAGGGAGCCGGTCAGCCGATCGGGTTCGACCTCGATGGCTGGCGCGCGTACGTGCCGATCCGCCTGCCGTGGACGGTCTGCGTCCGGGAGCGCCTGCCGCCGGGAAGCGTCGCCGTGCTGATCAACCGCGCCCATACCTTCACCGACCTCGTGCTCACGGTCGACGCGTTCGAGGATCGGCTGTTCGGCGCGATTGACGGCACGAGAACGCTGGACGAGATTCTGCGGCGCGCCGGCGGCGACGACCGCCGGGCGCTCGCGTTCATCGAGCGCCTCTGGCGCTACGACCAGGTCGTGTTCGACGCGTCCGGCGGCGCGTAGGAGTTCCCGAAAATGAAACCCGCTGCGTTCATCGTCGTGGCTGTGTGTGGACTCGTCGTCCTCGGCGGAGGCGATTCGGCCCTTCGTGCACAGAGTCAGGCCGCCACGCCGCTGGCGTCGTGGAATGACGGCGCGGCCAAACAGTCGATCCTCGCGTTCGTCCGGCGGGTGACCACCGACGGAGGCCCGGACTTCGTGCCCGTGCCGGAACGGATCGCCGTCTTCGACAACGACGGCACGCTCTGGGCCGAACAGCCGGTCTACGTTCAGGTGCTGTTCGCGTTCGACCGCGTGAAGGCGCTGGCGCCCCAGCATCCCGAGTGGCAGGCCCGGGAGCCCTTCGCGTCAGCCCTCAAGGGCGATTTGAAGGGGGCCCTGGCCGGCGGCGAGCGCGCCATCGCCGAGATCATGATGGCCACCCACGCCGGCATGACCACCGACGAGTTCGAGACCATCGTCAGGGAGTGGCTGGCGACCGCGAGACATCCTGTCACCAGACAGCCTTACACCGAGATGGTCTATCAGCCGATGGTCGAACTGCTCGCGTACCTTCGGGCCAATGGCTTCAAGACGTTCATCGTCTCGGGCGGCGGCATCGAGTTCATGCGGCCGTGGTCAGAGCGTGTGTACGGCGTCCCGCCGGAGCAGGTCATCGGCAGCAGCATCAAGACGAAATATGAGCTTCGCGGCAATACGCCGGTTCTGGCGCGGCTGCCCGAGGTGAGCTTCATCGACGACAAGGCCGGGAAACCGGTCGGCATCCACGAGCACATCGGCCGTCGCCCGATTGCCGCGTTCGGAAACTCCGACGGCGATTTCGAGATGCTCGAGTGGGTCACGCGAGGCGCCGGTCCGCGTTTCGGGCTCATCGTTCACCACGACGACGCCGGGCGCGAGTACGCCTACGACCGGACCTCCCCGATCGGGACCCTCGCCCGTGCCCTCGACGCCGCGCCGGGCCGGGGCTGGACCGTCGTGAGCATGAAAAACGACTGGAAACGGGTGTTCCACTACGAGCCGAAGTAGCAGGGCGTGGGGTCCCCGCCTCACGGCGTACGGTGAGTCAACCAATCAGTGGGCACCGTAGATCGTCAGGGCAGGGGAAGAGCAGGCCGGATCGCCCGTCAGAAGCGTCGAAAGACGCTGGTACAGCTGTTGCCGTCTGCTCATTCATGGCCTTCGCTACACGTACCAGCGACTCCGAGCAGATTGTCCAGCAGGCCGAGGCGTTCCTGAACGCCCACATCGGCCAGTCGGTACCCATCACTCACCTGGCAGCAGCGATCGGCGTCAAGCCGCGTCGGCTCCGCATCGCCTTCCACCGGGTGCGCGGCATGAGCCCGTTACGGTGCGCGGTGCGCAAGCGGCTGGCGCTGGTGCGGCGGGCCCTCAGTCATCCTGAAACCGGCCGGACGACCGTGACCGCGGTCGCCACGGACTACGGCTTTCTGGAGCTGGGGCGCTTCGCCGGCACCTACAAAGCGGTGTTCGGCGAAACGCCGTCAGCCACGCTGCGCGGCGCCCGGGGCGCCGAGCTCGCGACGACTTGCCAGGCGTCGGAGGAAAGTTTTTGAACATCTTCTCCGTCGCGTTCACCAGCTTCCTCTGATTCTTGTCGGCCTTGTCGGACCTATTCACTTTTTCAGCGGCAGCCGCTTGATCAGGTCGTGCGCGGCGTCGCGGATGACTCGCTCGCGCTGCTCGTCCGACGGGGCGTAGTCCAGATCGGTCTGCGCGACCCCGCGCCAGACGACGCGATTCACCTTGGTCGAGGCGGCGTCCAGTACGATCGACCCGCGGGTGACGATGTCCAGCGACTGGGTGCCGGCGGTGAATGGCGGCACGCCCCACTCGGGGACGGCCGGCAGGAACTGCCCGAACACCTGTGCGTTCATGCCGATCGTCACGAGCACGTAGTAGTGGAACGTGATGTCCGGTGTCGCGCCGGCGGGAGCCGCAGTCAATCCCCTGAGGCCCGCCTCCTTCGCCACCGCAGCGACGATCAGCGGGTCGACGCGCTTCTTGACCGGCGCGGGGTCATCGCTGGACGTTCGCGCCACATAGACGTCGCCGGCGCCGGATGGGGTCCACGCCCACGTCCGGACGCCGGCAAAGCTGAACTGCGGATCAGCCTCTGCCCGCGTCTTGATCTTCGCGCCCTGGAGCACGACGACCGAACACAACCAGAGCACGAGCAGGGACTTCTTCACGCTGCGCCTCCTTCGGTTACTTCTTCGGCGGCTCGACCGCGATCAGCACCGCCTCGGTCCACGTGATGTCGACCTTGTCGCCGACCTTCACCTTCTTGATGGCCTCTTTGTCGGCGACCTTCGAGCTGTACTTCCACCCGTTCGGTCCAGAGAAGGTGATCGACGGGATCTTGGGATCGAGCTGGGTGATGGTTGCGGTGATGGTGCGCTGCGTCGCGCCGGTGCCCCCAGGCTTGGCGCCGGCCGTCCCCGTCAGGGCGGCGGTATCCGTGTCCTTGTCCTTTTCGCCGGGTGCCTTCAGGCGCAGCACGACGTTGTCGTAGTAGCGCACCGTGATCTTGTCGCCGACCTTCATCGCGTCGAACCTCGCGACCTCGGACGGCACGGTGATGGTGACGTATTCGCCGTTGTCCTTCTTGAGCGTCACCGCGCGGGTGCTCCGCTCGATCGACTCGATGGTCGCGGTGACCACCTGCGTGTCGCCGACGATGGTCTTGGTTTGCGCCAAGGCCGTACCGGCCAATGGCAACACGACGGCCGCGGCTGCGATCAGTGTCAATGTCAGCTTCTTCATCTGTCCTCCTGCGGTTGATCCACACACACCTACTTGCGCTTTTTGGTGAGTCCTTCTTTTTCGAGCGCCTTCACCACGGTCTTCGCCAGATCCTTCATGAAGCTGCCGGCGTCCTTGGGATTGGTCGTCTCGCTGACCGCGGCCCACAGCAGCTTCGCGTCCGACACGCGATAGAACAGCGTCTCGACGGTCAGGGTCGTCTCGATGTGGCCCTTGCCGATCGGCGAGACCGTCGCCCAACTGCTGCCGTAGTAGTCGTAGAAGTTGCCGTACGAGCCGCCGCTCCAGACCACGGCCGAGTACACGCGCTGGTCGTCCTTGTCGAGGAGCCGCAAGGCGACGACGCCGGCCGCGCCGCTCCGGTCGAACCAGGCCTTGGCCTTGTCCTTGTCCTTCAGCTCTTCACGCGGGATCAGCCGGTAGGACGCGACACCCTGCGGACCGCGCGCCGAAATCTCGCGCACCAGCGCCTCTTCCGCCGACATCCGGAGGCTGTCGTCCGCGGTAATCACGAGCGCCACCACCTTCTTGCCCGTATAGTCGAACGGCCCCTCGCCCGGCGCCTTCCACGTCGAGGTCAGCGTCGAGGAGGCCGCGGTCAGCCCGACACCGCATGCCGCCGCGATCGCGAGCGCCCAGGCGCCGAGCGGTCTATTCATGACAGCCACGATACGGGCCGCCGCCGCCCGCGCCTATGCAGATTCGGCCGGCTCGCGTCTCCACGATCAGGCTCGCGCCAGCGTGGCGATCGCATAGACGCTCGTCGCGAGCAGGACGGCCGCGACCGCCAGCAAGGCGACGCGCGGTCCCCGGATGTGGAACCGCTGGCTGAGCGCGATCAGCAGGAGAACGGTCGCCAGCAGCACGGTGAGCCGGACGTAGTCGTCGCCGGTCTCCCGGGTGCGGACGCCCTCCTCGAAATGGCCGGTCGCCTCTTCCGCGAGCGACGCCGACTCGAGCGCGTTGGCGTTGGAGTAGTTGGGCATGAAGATGGGGCCGGGCGGCGCCGACGGCGCGTTGAACGGATCCAGCTTCATCCACGCGGCGAACGCGGTGGCATACTCGGGTCTGAACCGCCGCTCGTAATACTTCGCCAGCTGCGGCTGTCCTCCCATCTCCGCCGCAACCCACCCGTTGAAGGTCGTGATGTCGTACAGGCGATCCTGGCCGGCCAGCGTCGCCTTTCCCTGCGATGCCACGCTGATCCGCGACGCCCGGTTGTAGTGCTCCGCCGACCGCGCATCCCATTTCGCGGCCTGGTAGCTGCTCCAGGCGGTGGCGATCGCGACCGCAGCCAGCACGCACGCCTCTGCGATCTCGATCCATCGACTCAACCGGTCCTGCGGCGATCGAGGGGCATGGCCATGACCCTGCTCGTGAATGCGGTGCGCGAACTCGACGTTCGAAGAGGTTTCGGGCATGCAGTGTCCTTCAGCGCACGCGGTTACGTTGTGCCACGGCTTTTTCGTTGATGCCGAAGCCGCCGTGCGCGCCGTCGCCAAACGCCAGGTCGATGCGGATCATGTTGACGTAGGGGATGTACAACCGCAGCCCGATGCCGTAGCCGCCGATCACGCTGTCGGAGAACCCATCGGAGTTGCCCCAGGCGCTGCCGACGTCGCCGAACCCGGCGATGTCCAGACCGGCGTAGAAGTTGAGACCGGCCACGCGAAAGGTGCGCAGCGGCACGATCGAGTAGCGATATTCGAGGGTGGCGATGAACTGGTTCTTGCCGCGGCTGCTGTTGAACGCGTGACCGCGCACGGTGTTCTCGCCGCCGAGCGCGTAATCGCTGTAGGTCGGCAGGTCCACGCCATCGACGCCTGATTGCACCGTCAGCAGCGCAGTGCCGACGAGGGTCTGCCGGCGCCCGACGGGGTCGTAGCGGCGCACGTCGAGATCCAGCGTCGCGTACTGGCCGCTGCCGCCGGTCCAGAGCGCGTCGGCCGAGGCGAACCAGCCGCGCGACGGCTGCCGCCACGAGTCGCGGTTGTCGTACTCGGTGACGGCGCCGATGCTGGCGAACGCGTCGAAGTTGTCGGCATCCAGCGTGATGCCGCTCACGTCGCTCCGGGTGGTGTAGTACTTGAAGATCGCGCCGGCCAGCCACTCCTCGGAGAGGCGCGACCCGATCCGCGTGTCGAGATCGACCGAGCGCTGCTCGAACTGATCCAGCTCGTTGAAGTGATCGCTCAAACTGAGCTTGAAACTGTCCCAGAGCCGGCGGTTCGTCAGCTGCGGCGAAATCGCGTGGAACTGTCCCAGCGTCTCGCCGCCGAAGCGCGTCGCCACCCCGACGTCGTAGGGATGCCCCTTGATGCTGGTCATCTTCAGGGCCGGTCCGGCCGACACACCATTCTCGTCGGTGACGGCGAGGGCCACCGCGGGGATGAAGTGCGGCACTTCGTTGAGTGTGACGTCGATCCGCACGCCGTCTTCGACCGGCGCCGCTGCGATCGCGATCGCGCCGAACACGCCGAGCCGATCGAGGCGCTTGATGTCGCGATCGGCGACGGCGCGGTGGTAGGGCGTGCCGGGCACCGACTCGATCTGGGCGAGCACCACCGATTCCTTGATGTTGTCGAGTCCCGACACCTGCACGGCGCGAATGGGACGGCCCTCGAGCGGCGCCTGCGCGAACACCGGCGCCGCGATGCAGACCAGCGCGATCGCCAGCCACGGAATGGTCATCAGGTGGGCCATCAGAACGGGAAGACAAACCCGAACGCGGGTCCCTGGATCGCGATCTTGTAGACGAACCCGGCATCGTCTTTGTAGTCGTCGTAGTTGCCTTTGACGCCGAGCGTGCAGCGAGCGAGCACGTTGCGCATGACCATCCCTGTTAAAAAAGGTAGGCAAACGAGTAGATGGCTCCGATGTTGCGCACCGAGAAGTTCGTCGTCACCGGCTGCCCGTTGGGGAGTTCATGAATCACCGTGTCGGCCGACGTGCCGAACTCGTAACGGAGTCCCAGCGACGCCTGGAAATGCTTCAACTGCCCGCCGAGCCCGACCGTGATCGCGTGGAGGTTGACCGCGTTGAACACCTGATCCTGATCGGTGATCGGCGCCCGGTTCGTGGCGTAGCCGAAATGCAGCTTCCAGATCCCGTTGTCGGTCAGCACGAAGTGGCCGCCGACGGCCGCGTCCGCGAAGCCGCGCGGGTAGGAGGTGAGGCCAGGCCACGGACGCACCTGCGTCACCGGCGGACCACCGCGGCCGTCGTCGGTCACGGTTGTGAACGAGGCGTCGCTCGAAAACAGGCTGTACGAGGACTGACTGGCCGACGCGCGCACCGCGATCTCGGCCTCGAATCGCGGCCGCACGTAGGCGAGTCCGACGGCGGCCTGGAGCGGCACTTTGTATTGAAAGCGCGCGTCCGGCGCGAAGAGACTGACCGAACCGTTTTGCGACCGTGCCGCCGCCACGCCGTCGATCGTCGCGACGCCGGCCGAGTAGATCGAGACGCCAGGCAGGCGGACGGTGGCGCCGAGCTTCCACTCCTTCGTGAGGTCGCGCTGCACTCCGGCGCTGAGGCGCAGGTGAGTCGCGTCGCCTGTGAAATGTGAGCTGCCGACAAACGATCCCAGCCCGGTCGGGGTCTGGAGACTGTCGCTGGCCGTCTGATCCTTCTCGAGGCTGGTGAATTCGGCGGCCAGGGCAAACCCGTACCGCCAGCCGGAGGAATCGTGCGCGGCGGCGAGGCTGCCCTGGATCCGTGAGAACTGCGACGCCGCGGTATAGCCGAAGCGCTCCTGCGCGGGCGCCTGGGATGTCACGAGCTGGGTCGCAATCGCGTTGTCCCAGGTATTGGATTGGATCACCGAGAAGCCGTAGGTCCAGGCGCTCGCGCCCTTTTGCGGCTTGAAGACCGCGCCGACGACGGCAGGGAGGTGCGTGAAGCTGCCTCCCGCATCCGGAAATGCGCTCATCTTCACGGTCGTCCCCTGATAGGCGCCGCCGGTGGCGCTCACCGAGGACGTTGAGGCGCGTGCGAGGCCGGCAGGGTTGTACCAGTTGGAAGAGGAGTCGTCGGCGCGCGCCACATAGGCGCCGCCTTCAAGGTTGGCGGTCTGCCCCGGAGGAACGCCGTTCGCGTTGGGAAGCAGCACGTTGGGCGGCGGCGTCACGATGGCGGTGGTTTGCGCGCGGGCGTTGCCCGCCAGGAGCAGCAGCGCGGCGATCGCGATCGCCGCGCGGCGCGTGATCGAAGAGCGATGATTCAGTGGCACGTGCCGGGTGCAGGGCAAAGCAGAGGCCAGTCCGGCAAATCGCGAAAGCGGGGCAAACCGTGCGAAAAGCGTGGCAATGGCGCCGAAGCCGGTCCCGCGCCCGCGGCGGGTCTCACCGCGCCACGCCAGCCGCTCACCGCCGGTTGTGATCGCGACCGGCCGCAACCGCATCCGCGCGCGCCAGGCTCGCGGTTTCTTCCGGATTCCGCGCCGGATTGTCGACGCGAGTCCACGCACGACTGGCCTGCTCCTTGCCCATCACACGCCCATGCGTTTCATCCCTTCTCCTTTCAAGGCCCACGTCGCCGTGCTCACGAGCCTGAGCCTGATCGGCTCGTCCATCGCGCCGCTGATCGCCGCTCAGGCGCCGAAGGCGGCGGCGAAAACCGCCCCGGCGGCCGCCGCGCCTGTCGACGGCGGCTGGCCGCGGTCGATGACCACCGCCAGCGGCGCGGCACTCACGCTGTATCAGCCGCAGATTGCGTCCTGGACCGACCAGAAGCATGTCGTCGCCTACTCGGCGGTCTCCTATATCGCCAAAGGCGCGGCCAAGCCCGCGCTCGGCACCCTGAAGGTGGAGGCCGATACCGGCGTGGCGGTGGAACAGCGGCTCGTGAACTTCTCCAATCTGAAGATCGTGGAGTCGAATTTCCCCACGGTCGCGCGCGAGCAGCTGCGGACGGTGGTGGCCGACATCAGCGTCGCCGTGCCGCTCGTCGATCAGGTCATCGCGCTCGATCGCGTCCTGGCCAACATCGATACGAGCCAGATCATCCCGAAGAACGTCGAGGGCGTGAAGGCGGATCCGCCGCCGATCTTCTTCAGCAAGACGCCGGCGATTCTCGTCAACATCGACGGCGATCCCATCTGGTCGCCGATCGAGAGCAACGACCTGCGATCGGCGGTCAACACCAACTGGGACCTGTTTCAGCACGAGCCGACCAAGACGTTCTACCTCCGCAACGACCGGTTCTGGCTGAAGGCGGCGGACGTCAAAGGGCCGTGGGCGCCGGCCGGGGCCCTGCCGGAGAGCTTCAAGAAGCTGCCCGACGACGGCAACTGGAAGGAGGTCAAGGCGAACCTGCCTGGCGAGAAGATCGCCGATACCCGGGTGCCGAAAGTGTTCGTCAGCACGGTGCCGGCGGAGATGATTCTCCTGCAGGGCGAACCGAACTACCTGGCGGTGACCGGCGCGTCGCCGCTGCTCTGGGTGAGCAATACGGAAAGCGACCTGTTCCGCACCGGCCTCAAGAGCTCGGTGTACTTCCTGGTCGCGGGCCGCTGGTTCTCCGCGCCCGACTTCACCGGCCCGTGGACGTTCGCCACGATGACCCTGCCGCCCGAGTTCAAGAAGATTCCGATGGAGCACGCGAGATCGCGCGTGCTGGCGTCGGTGCCGGGTACCACCCAGGCGGCCGAGGCCGTGCTGCTCGCACAGATCCCGCAGACCGCGACGGTGAGCAAGACGCTCGCGGCCCCTGAAGTCACATACCAGGGCGGCACGCCTGAGTTCCAGCCGATCGACAAGACCACCGCGCAACGCGCGGTGAACACCGACAAGGACATCCTGAAGGTCGGTGATCTCTATTACATGTGCTTCCAGGGCGTCTGGTTCATGTCGACGGCGCCCACCGGGCCGTGGAAGGTGACCTCCGACGTGCCGAAGACGATCTACGAGATTCCGGTCAGCTCGCCGGCGCACAACGTGACGTACGTCACGGTACAGGAGTCGAACGACGATGCCGTCGTCTTCGCCACGGCGATGGCCTTCACCGGCATGATGGTGGCGTTCGGCTGCGTCGTGTGGGGCAGCGGCTACTACTATCCGCCCTATTACGGCTACGGCGCGCGCTACCCGTACTACTACCCGCACTATCCAACTTACGGTTACGGCGCATCGTACAACCCATGGACCGGCGCCTATACGCGCGGCGCCGTGGCCTACGGACCGTACGGGGGCGCCGGCGCGGCGCAGCGCTACAACCCGAGGACCGGTACCTACTCGCGCGGCGCGGTCGCCTATGGACCGTACGGCGCGCGCGGCGCCGCCTCCGCCTACAACCCGAGAACCGGCGCCTCCGCCGCGACCCGCCAAGGCTCCAACGTCTACGGCAGCTGGGGCGCCACCGGCGTGCAGCGCGGCGATCAATGGGCGGCCACAGCGCGATCGACCAACAACGCCACGGGCGTCACGACGCGAAGAACCGAGACCAGCAACGGATCGTCGGCGAGAGTGACCGGACCCGGCGGCAACACCGCGGCGGTCGCCAAAGGCAACAGCGGCGACGTCTACGCCGGCCGGGACGGCAACGTCTACAAGAAGTCGGGAGACAGCTGGCAGAAGTATGGCGGCGACGGCAACTGGAACAACGTGCAGCAGCCGACGTCCGCACAGCGGGCACAAGCGCAGGACCGTG
>Ga0068871_100003837_pt1 | contig 10358 bp, 12 predicted proteins | sample KBSMisM72_FD_72750 | JGI IMG/M metagenome (GOLD analysis project Ga0068871, IMG submission 72750) | Miscanthus rhizosphere microbial communities from Kellogg Biological Station, Michigan, USA - KBS Miscanthus M7-2 | ecosystem: Host-associated > Plants > Roots > Rhizosphere > Soil ...
TATCGTTGGTCATTCAATGCCTAACGATAACAAGCTCCTGGACTTAGTCTGGAAGCCGCCCAGTCTGTCCGTGCTACGGGACAAGGAAGATTTTCCCCGAATAGGGATCCTTGACCTTTTGCCCTGGGCTATATCCAGTCACGTCCACATAACCGCCGTTCGGGTCGAATGGACTGAAGACATAGCCCGATTTGCCCGGGACAGGCTTTGCGTATGGAAGTTCGCTTGTGACTGTGGCTTTGCTCGAAATGGTGTGTGGTGTCGAGCTGATGCGCGGCGTCGCAGCGGGGTGTGATTCGGCCGTGCGCGAAGCGGTTTCGCGCGCAACGACGTGCGGTGTCGCGGTTGGTCCGGGCAATTCCCTTGTTGTCGTCGTCTGCACTTCCCGTTGCTGTGTTGACGCAACCGTTCGCTGCGCTTGCACGGGAGGAGGCGCTGCCTTCACGGGAGGAGGCGGGGCTGAATTATAGGATTGTGTCTGGGCGGTAGAAGTCTGCGACGGGGGCGGAGAATTTTCTTGAGCGGGATACGTTGCCTCGGTTGTTGTCGTGGTGGCTGTAGTGGCTTGGGGTTGATCTTCCTCATTCATCCCCAGCTCTCGTCGGATGTATTGATGCGGTGCATCGACCACGCGGAAGGTGGAGACTGCTGCGTTATGCATGCTTTCGCACGAAGTCAGCGCGCCAAGTGGAAGTAGCAGAGCCAAAAGGGATCGTTTCATAGTCTTGGAAAATTTGACCGACGATGACGGACTCCGATTTGAATCTTTACCTCTGGCCGAAATGTCTCGAACAACGGCATAAATATGTGGGCTTCTCTTCAATTCGTTCGGCATGGTTGCTCTTAGCCGGATGATCGCTCCTCACTAGCACAAAATGGCGAGACGGGATCATGGGAGAAGATATTCATCGCAAATCAGTGCGCCAATCCTCACCGAGATTGCGGTTCAGAATTCCATTTCGCGACTGATTGACTAGCGCTGCTGCGTCACCCATTGCGAGGCATAGCGCACCACCTCGCGAGCGCTGGCGACACCCAATTTTTCCTTAATGTTGGCGCGATGGGCTTCGACGGTCTTTTTGCTCAGATGCAGCTCACGCGCGATTTCATGCATATCCTGACCTTCACCGATGAGTTGAAATACTTCCAGCTCACGATCGCTCAACCGCTCAACCGCGCTGCGCGCCTCGCCGCCGCCGTGAATATGGTCGAAGAGCATCCGTTTCGTCATGCTCGGGCTGATATAAATCTCACCCGCTATCACGCTCCGCACAGCCAGCAGAATTGAATCGAGCGCCTCGCGCTTCATGACATAGCCGCGCGCGCCCGCCCGTAACGAGCGTTCGGCGTAAAGCGCTTCGTCATGCATCGAAACCACCAGCACGGGGAGCTCGGGGTGCTCGGCCTTGAGCGATTTGGTCAGTTCGATCCCGTTCGCCCCGCCGCGTAGCCCTACATCCACGACCGCCAGATCGAAGCGCCGTGCGCGCACCGCGTCGAGCGCTTCGCCGCTGTTGCCGGCCTCGCCTTTGACCTGAAGATCGGCTTGCGAATCAAGCAACTGCATCATCCCTTTGCGAAAGAGTGGATGATCATCCACCAAAAGGATGGATCGCTTTCTTTCCTCGGCTTTTTTTCCAGCGGTCGTCTTCAAGTTTCCAGCCCAATGGCGAGCGAATGTCCGCGCTTCTGACGGCCAAACGCTCCGTTCACTATCGCAGCCTAAGCCGTGTGTTGGATGTGAAGAAATCAAGAGCGCATTGCCGCGGAGCAATTATTCCAGCGCGACAATGACCTTCCCGCGGGCGTGGCCTTTTTCCAGATAACGCATAGCTTCTGCCACCTGGTCTAGCTTAAAGGTTCGGTCGACTACCGGCCGCACTTTCCCCCTCTGCATAAGATCGCTCAACAGCGTAAGGTCTTCCTTCTTCAGCTGGGCGAGGAACATCACAAATTGCTGGCTGATAAAAGGTGAGAGCAGCAAGGCCTTGACCGGGCGTGCCATCGGCCCTACCCAACGCCCTTCGTTAGGCCCGCCGCCACCGATCAGGACGCAGATGCCTTTGGGTTTGAGGGCCGGCCGAAACCAAGACAACGGCTGAGTGCCGACAAGATCAAGAATAACGTCGTAGCGTTGACCGTTCTTGGTGAAATCCTCTTTTGTGTAATCAATGACGTGATCTGCTCCGAGGGAGCCGACGAGGTCGAGATTCCGCGTGCTGCAAACCCCCGTGACCTCCGCGCCAAGATACTTGCCGAGTTGCACGGCAAACGTCCCTACACCTCCTGAGGCGCCGTTAATCAGCACGTGTTGGCCCGGCTGGACGTGGGCTTTATCACGCAAACTCTGCAAGGCGGTGACGGCAGCGATCGGCACCGAAGCCGCTTGCTCGAAGCTGATATTCGCTGGTTTGTGGACAATGGCTCGACTCGCTCGCGGACAGACATACTCGGCCAGGGCGCCGTCTCGTCCTCCAAAGACTTCATCACCCACCTTGAAATCATTCACTTCTTTACCGACCGCCTCCACTGTACCTGCGAAATCGACGCCTAGCCGCATGCTCTTAGGCTTGCGCAACCCTGCCTGCAGGCGCAAGACATAGGGCATGCCTTCCATCATATGCCAGTCGAGGGGATTGATGGAAGCAGCCCGAACTCGAACCAGAACCTGGTCGGCAGCAGGGGCGGGCTTTTCTATCTCCTCTACCTTGAGGACGTCAGGTGAGCCATAGTCACAATAAGTAATCGCCTTCATAGGATTGGTAAGAGCATTGGCGGCGCGACCGCAATCGTTATCCGATCTCCAATAGGAAACAAAAATTGCTACTACTCCGAGTAACAGGATAACTAGAATCGCAGTCCCAGTCCATTTGATGATGCGCATTAGTTTCATAACTCTTTAAGCAGTGGATCAGGCTGTCACCATTCCGGGTTGTGGCGCGCTTTCTAAGCGCACGCCTTTGATCAAAAGCCAGAGCATGATGGCCAGTTCGCCAAACAAGAGAGGTTGGGAATAGCCAAACATAGCTCCATAATAAGTGGGAAAAAACAAGGCCGTAGCACTTAGACCTATATAAGCGAAACAGTTGATCATTAGCCACGCGCCGAGAAACCGCGGGATAACATTACAACGGTAGACAAGAAGTCCGAATGGAAAGAGCCACAAGCCCCAGAAGAGTTCATCGATAAATATTCCCTGAGAATGCAAACGAATGAACAACATGGCGAGCGCATCACGCTGAGCTTTGCCAAAGACCAAGAGAAAATCCGTGCCGCGGAAAAGGGTGAGAGCAGCAATGTTGTTCAGTGTATTAAGGAAAGCGACCGCGGCTGAGACGAGAACAAACGCTACCATCAATGCCGCCCAGGTCTTACTCACGCCGCTGAGCAAGCGATAGAGAGCGATGGCGAGGCAAACGAAAATCACCTGGCCGACGAGGTCGCCAAAGATCGAAAGGCGAAATAGCGTTTCGTGCGCCAGAACGTTCGTGGAGGTCGCCGTAGCATTTCCGGAAACAATCAGTTTTCCTGGGACATAGAGCAGGCTGAAAGGCGCGGTAAGGACCATCGACAGGTAGATCGCGCCCGCGATGCGTGCCGCGTTGACGGTTGGCTTCATGGATAGCTCTCTCCTTTGATAACTAAATGTAAAATCAGAGCGGTCCTCGATAGCGACGCAGTCGAACCGCAATGGTAACAAAAGCAACGGCAAAAACTAATCCCAGCCAAAGTCCTGGAGTGCTTAAGTATCTTTCCGGCGTGAGCTGAGTAAAAGAGTGAATCGGTTCCTTGCTATGAGGATCGAAAGCAAATGCGCCGGGTGCAAAGCCGAGCAGTCGGTTCTCCAGCATCTGAGCAAGGTAGGAGGTATTGAACGTGACCTTCTCAAATACGCCAACGGCGAAAAACGGCAGGACTGCCCAAAGAAACGCTGCCCGCCGCACCCAGCCCGAAACCAACAGGAGCCAACCGTAAATCGGCGCATGCCAGAGCGCGATCACGATTAACCCGTAGAACAGGACAACCATATTGAACGGCAGCGAGACATACTCAAAGGTCGTGGCCGGGCTGAGGTGGTGAGCCATTAACACCACGCTCGTCGCGGCTAACATCACGAGCTGCGTGCAAACGATGGCAAGGAAGGCGATCGCCGGCAGGATCAGGAAAGGAATGCTCGCTTTGCCAAGAACTGCGGTTAAGTCTGAGACCGGCAGTGATTTCCAAAAAAGAATGCTGCGGTCGCGGCGTTCGCCGTATAGCGCATCGAGACAGTAGAAGACGCCCACAATGAAGACGGTTAAGATCATCAGCATCGCGACTACGCTGTAGGGCTCGGTAATATGCGCGCGTTGGATAGCCGGGGCGAGTGAGAGGACGGCACGTCTTCGCTCCGCCAGGCCATTCGTGCTGACCAGAAATCCAAACACCTGAACAACCGCAACGATAAGTGGCGCTATGTAAATGGAGCGGTTTTCCCATATCTCACGACGAACCGACCAAAGGAATGGCCGGGTGAAAGAGTTATTGGTTCTGGAACCCAAGTGAGGACCAGTCTGTACGGCGGCCTCAGTGTTCATCTGACTCTCTTGACTGAACGTCGTTGTCTCCCATCAAAGCTATAAATAAGTCCGCAATGCTGGGCCGGCGCACTTCGCCCAGGATAGCAAGCTGATCGCGCTCCACGCCGTCGAAGAGCAGGACGCTGCGACCGAAAACTGGACGCTGGTGGATTGGCTTGAGCGCCTGAGCGGCAGCGAGGTTTTCCGGATTTACCATTACTTCGAAATAGCGCGATTCGAATTCTTCCATGCTGCACTCAAACGCGATTCGTCCGCGATCGATGAACATGAGATCAGTCAGCACATCCTGCACTTCCTCAACCTGATGAGTGGTAACCAGGATTGTGCGCGTATGGTCGAAGTAATCATTCAGGAGCGACTCATAGAATTGCTTGCGATACAGGATATCGAGCCCAAGGGTCGGCTCATCCAGCACGAGTAACTTGGCGTCGATCGCCATCACGAGCGCGAGATGGAGTTGGGCTATCATGCCTTTCGATAGCTCTCTCACTCTGCGCGAGGGTTTAATGGCGGTCCTGGCGAGAAACCTTTCCGCGCGAGTGCGGTTAAAGCGCGGGTGCACGGCGGCAACATAATCCATCAACTGCGATACGCGGATCCAGCGCGGCAGAACCGCGATATCGGCGATGAAGGAAACGTCGCGCATAAGAGCGTTGCGTTCGCGCCATGGGTCGCGGCCCAGCACCTTGAGCTGTCCCTCATAGGAGGTTAGGCCGAGAATGGCATTGAGAGCTGTCGTCTTACCCGCGCCATTAGGCCCAACGAGTCCCAGAATATGACCTTCTTCCACGTGCAAGTCGATTCGATCCAAGGCTACCGTAGTGCCGAAGACCTTCCGCAAACCATGTCCTTCGATACAGGTCATGGCTTGGATTTCCTCTTCAAGGTGTCGTTCTTCGCCGCGGACCTCAACTCGTTAGGCTTGATACCAAGCCGCTGAATGGTGGCAGCGATACGCGGCCATTCTTCCTTGAGAAATTTTTGCCGCTCGGCCTTTAGGAGCAGTTCCCTTGCACCTGCTTTTACAAACATGCCAAGACCGCGTTTTTTCTCCACCAACTGCTCATCGGCGAGCTGCTGATACGCCTTAAGAACCGTTAACGGGTTCACTCGATACTCTGCCGCAACACTCCGCACCGAGGGCAGAGGATCACCTTCCTTTAGCACGCCATCGAGGATCATATGAACGCCGCGGTCGCGCAGCTGGCGGTAAATTGGCTGGCTATTATTCCATTCACGATTCATCCGTCGCGACAGGGCGGCGCGGTTGGTGAGGCTGTCAAGTGGTCGCCAACCGGAAGGCCGTCTTTCATTTAGTGATATAGTTAACTACTACACCACTCCACTGGCAAGCCTTTTTTTAAATTGTTTTTCGCCGCCACGACTCACGCCCTGGCTCGCCTGTCCGATTGCAACATTCCCAGGAGCCGGTGGGAACTACTCGAACCAGGGCGGCGCGCGTTTTTCGAGCTAATCGGCCAGTCGGTCAGGGACTGCCTCGATCGCTGTGCTTAGGCTCTCGATTCACGAACTAGCAATATTTGGCGCTTTCCTCTTGAAATCTTTCGCTGGATAATCAGTGTCAGATTCGCATTTATGGACGCCTCTTCTTCTGTCGCTCACGATCCGCATCATCATCACGATGACGCCCATCATGAACACCACGAGCTGGGATTCTGGCGCAAATACGTCTTCTCGACCGACCATAAGGTGATCGGAATCCAGTACGGAATCAGCGGGCTTATTTTTCTCTTTTTCGGGTTCTGCCTCATGATGGTGATGCGCTGGCAGCTGGCTTTTCCCGGGACGCGGCTGCCGCTCGTCGGCACGATGCTGGAGAATATTTTCGGCCCCGGCGCAGTGACGAATGGGGTTATGACGCCGGAATTTTACAATTCGTTAGGCGCGATGCACGGCACGATCATGATCTTCCTCGGGATTGTGCCGGTGGCGTTCGCCGCCTTCGGTAATTTCGTTGTTCCGCTCCAGATTGGCGCGCCAGACATGACTTTCCCCAAGATCAACATGGCCAGTTACTGGGCATTTTTCGCTGGCGGATTGGTGATGTTGACGAGCTTTTTTGTCCCCGGCGGCGCGGCGAAGGGCGGGTGGACTTCGTATACGCCATTAGCCGATATCGTCGACAAAGGGCCGACTTATCATCCGATCTTCAACGGTCAGACGCTTTGGTTGATCGGCTTTATTCTGCTCATCACGTCGTCGTTGTTGGGCGCGGTAAATTTCATCGCCACGATCATCCAGTTGCGGGCCAAAGGAATGACCTGGATGCGGCTGCCATTTTTCGTTTGGTCGCAATTCGTGACCGCGTTTCTTCTCTTGCTGGCCTTCCCGCCACTCGAGTCAGCGATTGTGATGCAGCTGATGGATCGGGTCGCAGGAACGAGCTTTTTCCTCCCCACCGGATTAGTTGTGAATGGCGCGCAGGTCTCGATCAGCGGCGGCGGAAGCCCACTGCTCTGGCAACATCTTTTCTGGTTTCTCGGGCATCCGGAAGTTTACGTACTCATTCTGCCGGGCATGGGAATCGTGGCGGAGGTTATCGCCAATAACTCGCGCAAGCCGCTCTGGGGTTATAAGTCGTTAGTCCTCGCCGCGCTCGTGCTGGGCTTCCTCTCGTTCATCGTCTGGGCACATCACATGTGGCTCACGGGCATGGGCACGTCGGTGAGCGCGTTTTTCCAGACGACGACGATGATCATCTCAATTCCATCGGTAATCATCCTGAGCGCGTTTTTCATTTCGCTCTGGGGTGGGTCGATTCGCTTTACCGTTCCAATGCTTTTTGCGACGGCCTTTCTCCCAATGTTTGGGATTGGTGGCCTAACGGGCATTCCGCTCGCCTTCAACAGCGCTGACCTATACCTGCACGACACCTACTACGTGATCGCGCACTTCCATTACATTGTGGCACCGGGGACGATCTTCGCCGTTTTTGCGGGCGTTTACTACTGGTTCCCCAAAGCCACCGGCCGCAAGATGAGCGATTTCTGGGGCAAGGTGCACTTCTGGCCTTCGCTCATCTGCATGAACGCCATTTTTCTCCCGATGTTCCTGCAAGGCATGCTCGGCATGCACCGCCGCTGGTATGATGGCGGCCAGGGCTGGAGTCTCTCCGCAGAAAAAGTGTGGGGCCTGAGCGGCTTCCATTGGAACACGCCAATCTCGATCGCCGCCTGGGTGATGGGACTGGCGCAAATTCCTTTCATCATCAATTTTTTCTGGAGCATCCGTCACGGCGAGAAAGTCGACGACAACCCATGGGAGGCGACCACTCTGGAGTGGACTGCGCCATCGCCGCCGCCGCACGGTAATTTCGTTGTCCCACCGGTGGCTTATCGCGGACCTTACGAATACAGCCTGCCGGGACGGGCCAAGGATTACACCATGCAGACCGAACCGGTGCAGCCGGGCGAACGCGCGACGCACGAACCCACAATGTCATTTGGTCATTAATGGTGCCTAACGACTAAGCCAACGAATCTCGCAAATGGAAATTCCTTACACCGTTACCGCCAGACCCGACACCGGGCTTTGGAACGCCAAGATCGGCATTTGGCTTTTTCTCGCTTCCGAAGTGATGCTCTTTGGCGGTCTTTTCTCCGCCTACATTTTCCTTCGACTTGACGCCGAGCCAGGCTTCTGGCCACACGGTCTCCTCAACGTCCCCGTCGGCACGATGAACACGGCGATTCTCATCGCCTCGTCAGTCACGGTGGTTCTGGCCTGGGCGGCACTGAAGATGCGCCAGTTCAACAAATACAAGATTTACATGGGGATCACGATCCTCTGCGGCGTGATCTTTCTTGTAGTGAAACTGGCTTACGAATGGCCGCAAAAATACGAGCACTTTGGCGCCTTCATCAAGACGGACAAGTTGGAGAAATACGAAAAGTATCTCGGTAACAAGCATCTCCTTGCCGAAGGCCTTCCGCCCCGGGTTGAAATCACCGGTCATCTGCACAACCCCGCGGCCCTGAAGGATCCAAACATCAAAGAATACGAGATCGGTCTCGATCAGATTTATACCGATCCGACGAACAAGGCGATGGACCGCCCGCATTTCCTCTTCGTTCCACCGACAGACAAAGTCGCCATGATCGAGAAAGCGGACGTGGAACGAGGGACGATGTTTCTGCCCACTCACAGCACCTATTTTGCGAGTTATTTCACCATTACCGGCTTGCACGGTTTGCACGTCCTCGGCGGCGTAATCGTTTTCACCTATTTGTGGTTGCCGGCTGGCTCCAAATTGTACCGGCAAAATCCCGAACACCTCGCAAATCGAGTTGAGGTTGCCGGTTTGTTCTGGCATTTTGTAGATCTCGTTTGGATCTTCGTTTTTCCGCTTTTTTACCTGCTCTGATTCGATGAATAATCCGCCAACCACCGAACCAGTCGAGCACGAGACAGAGCATTACGCGCCACACAGCCACGACGTGAGTAAACACGTTCGCGGTTACCTCTTGGTCGGCGGAACGTTACTCGTCTGCACGGCCCTGACCGTTTTTCTTTCCTATATGGATTTCGGTTCGCAGAAGGCGAACGTCGCTGTCGCGATGGTGCTGGCGACTTTTAAAGCCGGACTGGTCGCGTACATCTTCATGCATCTGTCGGCGGAGAAAAAACTCATTTATCGGGTGTTAATTTTCACGGGAATTTTCGTCCTTGGTCTCTTTTGGCTCACTTATCTGGCTTGGTACGATCCAGTGATTCATTAAATGTCGCTCAAAGGCTTCCACATCATCTTCATCGTTTTTTCGGCGTTGCTCGCCTTCGCGCTGGGGATTTACTGCGTCTGGGTGAATCGTACGAACGACACCACCGCCTACACTCCGGGTGCGGTTTGTTCCTTTGCTATCGCGGTCGCACTCGTCATCTATGGCTGCTGGTTCTGGCGCAAAATGAAACGGCTCCGTCTCATCTGATGAAACGAAGATTGCTTTTCTGGTTTTTCGTTCTTCTCGCTTCGCCGGCCGGTCAGGCGCTAGCCTGTGCAACCTGCATGGCGGGAAAAGACTCCAAAACTTCCGCGAACATGGCGATCGCGATTTGGGTGATGATTGGCGCAGTCATGTCGGTTCTCGGCGGAGTGAGCGCGTTTGGTGTGCATCTTTGGCGTCATGCGCATGTACCACTGCAACCGCACGAACAATTGATCGACGAGGATCTCGAGAAATATGACTAGCCTGGCGCTGATCAACGAATTTCTCGGCCAGCCACCTAACGTTTCTGAACACGGCTACCAGATCGATCACATCATTGAGTTTTGCCATTGGTTCATGGGCGCGCTCTTTATCGGTTGGTGGGCTTATTTCATTTACGTTCTCATTCGCTTTCGTAAGAGCCGCCATCCGGTGGCAAATCACGAAGGCGTGACGAGCGGCATTTCAACGCACCTGGAATTTGCCGTCGTACTAATCGAAGGCGTGCTTCTTATTGGCTTCGCCATTCCACTTTGGTCGCAGCGCGTGAATGCATTCCCTAACGATAAAAACGCGATTGTCGTCCATGCCGTCGGGCAGCAGTTCAATTGGAATTTTCATCTTCCGGGTCCGGACGGCGTTTTCGGGCGACGCGATCTTTCGTTAGTCAGCAACTCGAATCCACTCGGCCTCGACTCCAACGATCCTCATTCGAAAGACGACCTTGTAGTGCTGGGCGAGCTGCACGTGCCGGTGAATCGCAATGTGGTGGTGGATGTTTCTTCCAAGGATGTGATTCATAACTTTGCGCTTCCGAATTTGCGCATCGCGCAGG
>Ga0068871_100003839_pt1 | contig 10355 bp, 9 predicted proteins | sample KBSMisM72_FD_72750 | JGI IMG/M metagenome (GOLD analysis project Ga0068871, IMG submission 72750) | Miscanthus rhizosphere microbial communities from Kellogg Biological Station, Michigan, USA - KBS Miscanthus M7-2 | ecosystem: Host-associated > Plants > Roots > Rhizosphere > Soil ...
TTCATCGAACTGGACGACAATCTCGAAGGTCTCTGCCACATCTCCGAACTTTCTGAAGAGCGCGTGGCCAAGCCTGACGACGTGGTCCAACTCGGCCAGGAGATGGATTTCAAGATCCTGCGCATCGATCCGGAAACGAAGAAGATTGGACTTTCCGCGCGAGCAGTCGGAAAGGATGAACCAATCATCGACACGAAGATCTACTCGTCAGAGGCAGGCGGCGGCATGGCCTCCCTCGGTGAGCTGGCTGACTTCGGGTTGAGTAAAACGGACAACGACGAATAGTTTCAACTCCTCAGAATCCACAGCTTACGCAGATTGTAATAACCAGTCTGCGTAATCTGTGGATTAACCTTGCCCCATCCGTTGATCTTTTGATAGTGTACGGGAAACATAACCTCGCTATTATCAAGACGTTATATTTAACTCAATCGAGGTGATGCATGACAAAAGCAGAACTCGTCGAAGACGTAGCTCGGGCGGCTGAACTCACGAAAAAGGACGCTGAGCGTTTGGTAGAGATTGTTTTTGAAAGCATCATCGAAACCCTGAACCAGGGCGAGAAGATTGAGCTGCGTGGCTTTGGCAGCTTTCGGGTGCGGGAGCGTGGTGCGCGCCGCGGTCGAAATCCGAAAACAGGCGACCCGGTCAGCATTCCGGCCAAACGAGTTCCGTATTTCAAACCCGGCAAAGAACTGAAAGAGCTCATCAACGACGAGAATTCCGGCGCACACGCGTCGGCGACAAATCCTTCACGACCGGTCAGCGACGACACTCATCGTCCGCCCATCCTTTAATTGCATGGAAAGACTGTGGAGTCCCTGGCGAGCCAGGTACATCGCATCAGGCGTCGATGCGGCGCGCGATGGCTGCGTGTTTTGTCTGATCGCGGCTAACCCCGGCGACGATGAAACGAATTTTGTTCTGCACCGGGCCGAGCACTGTTTTGTGGTGCTCAACCTCTATCCGTACATCACGGGCCACGTTATGGTCGTCCCTTACCTGCACACGAATGAGTTTGATTCGGCGCCTAAAGAGATGACGGATGAGTTGATGGACATGGCGAAGCGGGCGCAAACCGCGTTGCGTGAAGTCTATTCACCGTCAGGATTCAATATGGGAATGAACCTCGGCTCTGCGGCAGGCGCCGGCATCGCAGACCACCTGCACATTCATTTGTTGCCACGATGGTCCGGGGATACGAACTTCATGACAACGGTCGGCGAATCCCGTGTGATTCCCGAAGACCTTCCCACTACCTACTCGAAACTCCGGCCCCATTTTTAGCCCCAGATCTACACCGATTGCATACACGGATTATCTTTTGCTGACTTTTCGTGGCACGGCTTCGTCTTCGACTTCACCCCCGAGACTGATGGGGACGTCGGAGGGTTTAGTGTAGCTGATGCCGCGTTCTTCGCTGTCGAGGTTGCCGGCGGGTAGCGGCGGGAGTGGTCCCGTCATCGCGGGCGGATTGAAACCGGGGTAATCGATGCGTGCGTGATAAATCGCGGTCAGCGCGCTGATCATAGCTTCGCGTATCGTCGTTAGTTCCTGCAACGTCACGTCACACTCATCAAGCTGTCCATCGCTGATGATGGCGTCGACGATCTTGATCACAATCGCGCGAATGTTCTCCGGATCGGGACGCGCCAGTGAACGCGCGGCTGCCTCGCATGAGTCGGCCAGCATCATGATCGCCGCTTCCTTGAACTGTGGCTTCGGACCGGGATAACGAAAGTCAGCTTCGTTGACAGTATCATTCGGTTTGGCTTGTGCCTGGGCCTTGCGCAGGAAGTAGTGCAGCGTTCTGGTGCCGTGGTGCTGTGGAATGAAGTCGGCGATCTTTTCCGGAAGACCGATCTCTTTCGCCAGTCGGGCGCCATAGGTGACGTGGCTCGTGATGATCTTGGCGCTTTGATACGGACGCAGTCGGTCGTGTGGATTGTCGCCCTGCTGGTTCTCGACGAAATACTCAGGCGCTGCGAGTTTGCCGATATCGTGATACAGGGCGCCGATGCGCGCGAGCAGCGGATTTGCTCCTACGGCGCGACACGCGTCTTCGGCAAGTTGGCCCACCGCGTGAGAGTGTTGGTTGGTGCCCGGCGCACGCAAGGCCAGCTGGCCCAGCACCGGCAGGTCTGCGTTTGAAAGCTCCAGCAGTTTTACGTCAGTCAGAATGCCAAACAGCGACTCGTTGATCGGCAGTCCACCCGCCGCAAACACTGCGGTCAACAGTCCTCCGGCAATGCCTGCTCCGAGCGCAAGCAGGAAAGTCTTAAAAGTGAGTGGCTGTTCCGAGTACGCGATGAGGGCCAGCGCCATGACCACGTTTACGACCCCGACCAGCAAACCAGCAAGCGTGACTGACTGTCGTTCGCGATAACGTCCGATTCCATAAATCGCGACGGAACACGAGACCATGGCGAAGAGTGCTTTCTGCATTCCGCCCGGCGCCAGCATGCCTGCAAACAGAGCCGTGATCATTCCCGTCAGGAAGGCGAGTTGAGTATCGACGAGCATCGCCACGAGTAGTGCGCCCGCAGCAAAGGGAATGGCGTAATTCCAGATGACCGGATCGTTGAAAGGTGGTTGCATGCGCGCCGCCATGCTTTCGCCAAACGCAAACCCGACTTTCATCAGCGCGGTTTGGACCAGGATCGCCGAGCCCACTAAAGCAAACGCTTTGTGTTTACTCAAACTCAGCGGACTGCCGCTACTTCTGTGTTCCGCAAACTTCCACGCCGCCCAGTAAACACCAACGACTACCAGCAACAATCCGAAGAAGTTGTGCCATGGTCTGCCCGACTGCCCGGCACTTTTGATTGCTGCAATCTGCGCCAGAATGCCGGGTGTTACCGTGTCGCCTTCGCGCGCGACCACCTGATTACGTTTGAGCGAGATCACGACCGGCTGGACGCGGCTGGCTTCTGTTTCGCGAGCGGCTGCGGTAGCTGTTTGATCGAGAGCGACATTAGGACGAATCAATGGCGCCAATGCTGCACTAAGTGCAGCTTTTTGTTCTGACGACCAACCCTGAAGGTTGAGGATTCGCGTTTCCAGACTCCGGCGCGCTGTCGAGAGCGGAATCATTCTCGTTCGCGGCGCAGCCAGGATCACTGGCGGGACGGAAGCGCGAACGTCAACCAGCACGATCTCTGATTGCAAACGATCGGCTTCGTTATCGTCGTAAATATATCCGCCACTGACTTCGCGAATGATTGAAGCAATGCGATCAAGGTCGGTTTCAGACTTAGTCTGACCTGAGCCGGTTCGTTGTTGGATGTCGTTCCACGCCGAACGAAAGCTTTGTACCGAAGTCTCTCCACGGCTGGAGTCGTAATTGAAGACGGCACGCGTGGATGCGCGAGCGTTGTTTTTAAGTCGTTCTGTTTCAACCTGGTCTTCGACGCTCAGGTCGGAAGGCGCGACGATGGAGCGCGCGAGCACTTCGCCTACCTGATAGTTTTCATTGAAGCTGAAGGCGCGGTTGGTGAGAAGTAGAAGAGTTGTCAGGAGAACAAGAACGCTGCAGCCAATCAGAAAGCGTGTGCGCGGCTGAAAGACCAGTAACGGGCGATACAGGTAAGCCAATAGCTTGTCGCGCGCCTGGCTAAAGGGAGTTTTGAATCGTGGACGAAGTCCCATAAGAGATTAGCCACAAAAGTCACATAAAGCACAAAAAGCACAAAAGGTTTATTTGAGGCTCGATTTTCGTTTTGTGCCTTTTGTGCATTATGTGCTTTTTGTGGCTTTAGGCTGCGGCGAGGTTACGGGCCAATACCGCTCCAGCTTTTTCGAGTAAAGCGTCCAGGGTCGACGGCTTGATGGCCGAGATGACCACCGTTTCGCCGTTATCGAGTTGCTGTGCCTGACGAACGGCCGCCTCTACAGTTTCCGGGTCAACGAGATCAGCCTTGTTCAACGCAAGAACGGATGGAATCTCGGCCAGCTTCAGTTCGGCCAGGATTCGTTTCACCGACTGTACCTGCTGCACCCAACGTGGATTTGAGATGTCGACGGCGTGAATCAGTAACGTGCTGTCGCTGATCTCCTCCAGAGTGGCTCGGAATGCGGAAAGCAGATCCGGAGGCAACGCACGGATGAATCCCACCGTGTCGTTTATGATCACCTCCTGTTCGCGCGGCAAGCGCAGCCGGCGCGACGTCGGATCGAGTGTCGCAAACATCCGTTGCTCTGCATGCACGTCGCTCTTCGTGAGTGCGTTGAGCAAAGTTGACTTACCCGCGTTGGTGTAACCGACGATCGAGATCACCGGCAGCCCGTGTCTGGTTCGACCTTTCCGGCGTTCCTGGCGTCGTTGTCTTTGCGTCTCGATTTCTCGTTCCAGACGATTGATACGGTCGCGAACACGGCGTCGATCTGTTTCGAGTTTTGTTTCACCAGGACCTCTACCGCCGATGCCGCCCGCCAGGCGCGAGAACGCCGAATCCTGGCCGGCAATCAAACGTGGCAACAAGTATTTTAACTGCGCCAACTCTACCTGGATCTTTCCTTCTTTCGACTGCGCGCGTTGCGCGAAGATATCGAGGATCAACTGTGATCGGTCGATCACCTTGAGATCGGTTGCTTCCGAAAGCGACCTCACCTGCGCCGGCGAAAGCTCACTGTCAAACACGAGCATATCCGCGCCAAGCTGAAGTGCGCGGATGATCAGTTCATCGAGTTTGCCGCGACCGAGCACTGTGCGTGGATCGAGCGCCGAACGTCGTTGAATGATGCGATCCTGAACGACCATGCCTGCCGACGCGGCCAGTTCTGCCAGTTCCTCCATCGACTCTTCAGCGTCGGCGAGTGAGCCGGTTGCAACGCCGACGAGAATCGCGCGATCGCGGACTTCAGCGCGTCGTGCAGTGCGACGATTTCGCGCCATCTCTTCTTCAAGCGAATTGATCAGCGCCTGAAAATCGAGATCGAGTTGCGAAGGTATCTTCGGTTCGAGAAAGGCGTACGGCGTGGTTGCGTTATCTAATTCGCCCGCGTGCAGCGGCAGGAGGTGTGCGGCGCGAATGAGTCCGGGAAGTCCCGACTCGGCATCGACGTCGATGGCGGCCATGAGATCCAGGCGCAGCAGGGCAAGGTCGGTTAAGTCGTCCTGTGTTAGCGGCTCGCCGCGCAGGTGGGTATGTACACAACGAAGCCCGCGAAATCGTCCCGAAGCAACGCGCACACGTTTGAAATCCGGGAGCTCTATGCGGCGATTGTCCCCAACCATCACATATTGAATATGTCCCTGGCGGTCGATCAGTGCGCCGATTTGTCTGCGTGTTTCGTGGGATAGTTCGCCCAGCTGGCGGGCAAACTCAGGAGTGACGATCTGGTCGGGAGGTATGCGTCGAGTGTACAGCTTTTCGATGCGCCGCAGTTGATTTGGTTTTAATCCCAGGGTGTTGCCGAGAACGCTGGTAATGGCCTTTTCCTTCCTGTTCCGGGGGCGAATTATACCACACAGGGGTCTGGCCACAGATAAAACGGATCGGGTACGGATCCGCGCAGATCTTTTCATAAATCCGCTTAATCTGTGGCATCATGAACGGCTTTTATGCGTAGAATTCCGAAAATTGTGAACATCGATCCGCCTTATGCGATACCCGGTGGGGAGATCGTCATTGAGTGCGCTGAATTCGACACCAGCGATCCATCGAAGTGTGCCGTCCACATTGGCGAGTCGGTGGCGCAGATAGTCGCGCTCGGGCCACGCCGGGTGCTGGCCACGGTTCCTGAAACCAAGGGCGGCCAAATCGAGGTGCACTTGTGGAGCCGGTACAAGGCCAGTGAACCTGCATATCTCACGGTCGGGAAAAAACTCGCCGGCGATCTGCATCCTGTTGCCAACCCCGCATTCGACCCGGAGGATGGCGCCCTTTTTGTCACGCGTTCCGGATCGCGTGGCGAGGAGTTGCCGGTAACGCTCTTTCGTATCGACATCAGCGGCGACGTTTCTGAATATTCCGGAGACATTCCAAACCCGACCGGCATAGCGTTTAGTCCTGACGGTGAAATGTTTGTGAGTAGTCGACTCGAAGGTATTGTTTACAAAATCAATCCATTCAAGGAAGCAGTTCCGTTCGCTCGCAACCTCGGAGTCGCATCAGGGATTGCATTCGATCGCAATGGCGTGTTGCACGTTGGCGATCGGACCGGAACGATCTTCAAAGTAAATGGCATTGGCGAAGAGCGAGCGTGGACGCAGATCGAACCGTCCGTCTCAGCGTTTCATCTCGCGTTTGGTCCTGACGATTCGCTCTACATTGCCGGACCAACAGTAACGAGCTTCGATTCGATCTGCCGGCTCAATCCTGATGGTGACCTCGACACGTTTTTCAAGGGGCTCGGACGTCCGCAGGGACTTGCGTTCGATCGCGAAGGTAATTTGTACGTGGCCGCTGCATTGCGCGGGCGCCGCGGTATCGTTCGTATTTCACCGAACGGAAGTGAAGCGAAGCTCGTAGTTGCTGGTGTCAATCTGGTAGGGCTTGCGTTTAGCTCGGCTGGTGAGATGGCCGTCGTATCGATCGATTCCGTCTACAGCGTGCCGACAGAGATTAAGGGGACGTTATTACCTGAGTGAGCCGGGACTACTTTGTACCTTTGCGCCCTGGCGTGAGAATGTGATTAAGTAACCAGCATCTTGTTAGCGAGAGTGTTTTCTTGAACCCCGAACAAATAATACCTCAGCTTGTCATCTACATGGTGGTGCTGCTGCTGGCGATCTCGGCACACGAGGCTGCGCACGCCTGGATGTCCGACAGATTTGGCGACGACACGGCGCGTCTGTTGGGGCGGGTAACGCTGAATCCGGTGGCTCATACGGATCCGATCGGAACACTCTTGATACCGATCGTGAATTTTTTGATCAGCGCAGCCGGTGGCGCCGGCGGATTCTTTTTGATCGGATGGGGTAAACCGACCCCCGTAAACCCACTTCGCTGGCGGCAGAAGGATCTCGCGAACGTGATGGTCTCGATCGCAGGCATTCTGGCCAACCTTCTGATCGCAACCATTGCCTTTACGATTATCAAGGTATTGCGCGTCACTGGTCTGGCTTATGCGATTCCCGACAGCCTCCTGGAACCAGTTGGACTTCTGCTTACTAACATGCTGTCGATGAACATCTCACTGGCAGTCTTTAATCTACTGCCTTTCCCTCCGCTCGACGGCAGCAAAGTCCTGGAGACTTTTCTTCCTCCCAGCATGCAGCCGCTTTACGAGATCCTGGAGCAGTATGGATTCGTGATCCTGATGGTGTTGATGTACATGGGAGTTTTCAGCGCGATCGTTTCGCCAATCCTGCGAGTGGTGTACTCCTTCCTCCGATAAATGAGAATGACCAAGCGAATCTTCAGCGGCGCGCAACCAACCGGCAACGTACATCTCGGAAATTACCTCGGCGCGTTGCGCAACTGGGTGGCACTGCAACACGAATACGAGAGTTTCTTCTGTATCGTGAATCTGCACGCCATCACTCTGCCGCAGAATCCGAAGTTGCTCGCGGAGAAGACTCGCGACCTCGCGCGGATCTACCTGGCCGTCGGAATCGATCCTGCCGTATCAACCGTATTCGTTCAGTCGCACGTCAAAGAGCACGCTGAACTCACGTGGGTGTTGAACTGTGTCGCGCGCATATCCGAGCTCGAGCGCATGACGCAGTACAAAGACAAAGCACGCAAGCAACAGGAAAACATCTCGGTCGGACTGTTTGATTATCCGGTGTTGATGGCCTCCGACATCCTGCTCTATCACACCGATCTCGTACCGGTCGGCGACGATCAACGACAGCATCTTGAACTGACGCGCGATCTAGCGATCCGTTTCAACCGTGATTTTGGCGAGACGTTCAAAGTGCCTGATGCTTATATTCCCAAAGTCGGTGCGCGCATCATGTCTCTGTCCGATCCGGCGAAGAAGATGTCGAAGTCAGACGACGATCCAAACGGCTGTGTGTTGTTGATGGACGACGCTGACACCATTCAAAAGAAGTTCAAACGCGCAGTGACTGACTCCGGAACCGAGATTCGCTTTGATGAATCGCGTCCCGCAATCAACAACCTGCTGGAGATTTATCATCTCATCACTGGCAAGTCGCAGCAGGAAGCTGAAGATCACTTTGCGGGCAAGGGCTACGCACAGTTGAAAGGCGATCTCGCGGAAGCGACCGTGGAATTCCTCCGACCTATTCAGCAACGCGTGAGAGAAATCACCGACGAGCACCTCGATCACATCCTGGGCCAGGGCGCCGCCAAGGCGAGAGAAATCGCAAAGGCAACGCTGGAGCAGGTATTTCAAAAGACAGGCTTAAGCCACGGATAACGCGGATTGATGGACGAAAATAACCCTCAAGCACAACTTAACGTCGCCGGCGCAGTGCCGCAGATCGTGTCTGACGATGACACCGACGATCTGAAGATCCTGTTGGGCGAGTTTGAAGGTCCACTCGATCTCCTGCTGCATCTGATTCGTCAGGAACACGTCAGTATTTACGACATTCCCGTCGCTCGAATTACTGACGAGTATCTCCGTTACCTGCGCATCATGCAGGAATTGGACATCGCGGTTGCGGGCGACTTTCTCGTGATGGCCGCGACATTGATTGAGTTGAAGACGAAGATGCTGCTGCCGCGCGATCCTCTGGCCGCGCCGGAAGAAGAAGAAGATCCGCGTACAGAATTAATCAATCAGTTGCTGGAGTATCAGAAGTACAAGGCGGCGGCCGAGATGCTGTGGTCGCGCGCAACGGTTGAGCAGGCGGTTTTCAAACGCGCAGAACTCGAAACTGACAAGAACAATCCGGAAGTAGCTGTCGGCTTGTTTGATCTATTGAAAGTCTTTCAGGACATTCTGGCGCGACACAAGGAAGAGAAGTTACTCGAGATCGAGCGAGAAGAAGTCTCGATGGCTGAGATGCTCGAGCGTTTGCGCAACATGGTGTTGTCTGCGGGTGAGCTCAACTTGCGTGTTTTCTTTGAGCGCGCCCGATCGCGTCGTGAGCTCGTACTCGCGTTTCTGTCGGTGTTGGAGCTCGTGAGAACCACTGAGGTCAAACTATTTCAGCGCGAAACTTTTGGTGACATCGTCGCGCGAGTAACAGGCTAATCGTAATGGACGAAGAGAATGTCAGTCAGGAGCCGCTCGACGAGGCCGCTCTGAACGAAGAGGCAAGTCGTGAACTGGCGGCGATGGTTGCCGAAGCAGAGCAGTTGTCGGGCGCCACCGAAGACGACACCGCAGACGACGAGCCGTTGTCCGCACCGCAGAGCCATGCTGAACGCGCAGGCGTGATCGAGGCGCTGATCTTCGTTTCTGACGAGCCGTTGAGTGTGAAGGCCATTGCGGATGTTCTCAAGGAAGATAAATCCACAATCAGCGAAACGGTTGCAGCTCTCGCGGAAGAGTTTAATGGGCGAAACGGCGGATTGCAGTTGCGCGAGGTCGCTGGTGGTTGGCAGTTTGCGACCCGGCCCGAGTATCACGAGCACGTGCGTAAGTTTCTGAAGACGCGTCCCAGTGCGAAGCTGAGTATCGCATCGCTCGAGACGCTCGCAGTGATTGCGTACCGCCAGCCCGTCACTGTTCCTGAGATTCTGGAAATACGTGGAGTGCAGTCGCCTTCGGCAATAAAGACGCTGTTGGACAAGAAACTGATCGTGGCGAAGGGACGCAAAGAGACTGTTGGGCGTCCGATGATGTACGGAACGTCGAAGGAGTTCTTGTTACAGTTCGGGTTGAAGGATTTGTCTGAGTTACCGAGTGTAGAAGACTTTCATGATCTGAGTGGTGGATCGTAGTATTGCCGATTTCCGATTTCCGATTTCCGATTTCCGATTTCCGATTGCCAATTTCAATCGGCAATCGGCAATTGGAAATCGGCAATGTGCTTATGGAGCAGCGACTGCAAAAATTGATCGCGGCGGCGGGAATTGCATCGCGCAGGCATGCGGAGGAACTCATTATCGCGGGTCGCGTGACCGTGAATGGGCACGTCGTAAAAGAACTCGGCACGAAGGCGGATCCTGAAAAGGATCACATCAAGGTAAACGGCAAACTCATCAATCCTCAGCTCAAGTCTCGCGAAAAAACTTACGTGCTCCTGAACAAACCAAAGGGTTATCTCTCGAGTGTCTCCGATCCGGAGGGCCGGCCGCTCGTGATGGAACTCTTACCGCCTTCGCTCGGCAAGCTTCATCCGGTTGGACGTCTTGACTTCAACACCGAGGGCCTTCTCTTACTCACGAATGATGGCGACTTCACAAACTATGTGACGGCCGCTCGCAATCGCGTCGATAAAGTCTACGAAGTGAAAGTGAAGGGCGTGCCCGCTGACAGTGGCATTCAAC
>Ga0068871_100003843_pt1 | contig 10352 bp, 8 predicted proteins | sample KBSMisM72_FD_72750 | JGI IMG/M metagenome (GOLD analysis project Ga0068871, IMG submission 72750) | Miscanthus rhizosphere microbial communities from Kellogg Biological Station, Michigan, USA - KBS Miscanthus M7-2 | ecosystem: Host-associated > Plants > Roots > Rhizosphere > Soil ...
CATGAAGTAACGGTAATGGGATGGGTGCGCACCTTTCGCAACAACCAGTTTATTGCGCTCAACGATGGCAGCACTAATAATAATATACAGATTGTGGCAGAGCTCGGTAAGTTTGATGATGCCTTATTAAAACGTATCACCACCGGCGCGTCATTAAAAGTAAGCGGGCAGGCGGTGGCATCTGTTGGCAAAGGACAAAAAGTAGAAATAAAAGCAACACAGATAGAAATACTGGGCGATAGTGATGCGGAGAAATTTCCTTTGCAGCCAAAGAAACACAGCCTTGAATTTTTAAGAGAGATTGCCCACCTGCGTTTTCGTACCAATACATTTGGGGCTGTGTTCCGCGTACGGCACTCACTGGCTTTTGCTATACACAAGTTCTTTAATGAAAAAGGGTTTGTATACCTGCATACACCCATTATAACAGCCAGTGATGCTGAAGGTGCAGGTGAAATGTTTAAAGTAACCACCCTGCCATTTGATAAAACGCCCCGCAATGAAGACGGCACGGTGAATTTTAAAGAGGATTTTTTTGGACGTGCCACCAACCTTACCGTAAGTGGTCAGCTGGAAGGTGAATTAGCGGCTATGGCTTTCAGTGAGATTTACACTTTCGGACCTACTTTCCGTGCAGAAAATTCCAATACCGCCAGGCACCTGGCTGAATTCTGGATGATAGAACCGGAGATGGCATTTTGTGACCTGGAAGACAATATGAACCTGGCCGAAGAATTCATTAAATACATTATCAGGTATGCCATAGAGCATAACCGTGAAGACCTGGAGTTTCTGGCGCAGCGCCTGGCGGAAGAAGAAAAAGCCCTGCCGCAGGACAAACGCAGTGAAATGGGCCTGATGGAGAAACTGGAATTTGTAGTGAACAATGATTTTGAACGGATCACCTATACAGAAGCCATTGAAATTTTAAGAGAAAGCAATCATAACAAGAAAAAGAAATTTCAATATTTAATTGACAAATGGGGTGTCGATCTTCAAAGTGAACATGAACGTTACCTGGTAGAAAAACATTTTAAAAAACCAGTTATTTTAACCAACTACCCAAAAGAAATCAAAGCATTTTATATGCGCCAGAACGATGATGGCAAAACCGTAGCTGCCATGGACATACTGGCGCCCGGCATTGGAGAAATTGTGGGCGGCTCGCAAAGAGAAGAAAGGCTTGATAAACTTGAAACCAGGATGGGGGAAATGAATATCCCCGCAGAGGAGTTATGGTGGTATATGGACACACGCCGTTTTGGCGCCGTACCCCATGCGGGTTTTGGTCTGGGTTTTGAAAGAATGGTCTTGTTTGTAACTGGTATGACCAATATTCGTGATGTGATTGCCTTTCCGCGCACACCCAAGAATGCAGAGTTTTAAATATTGTGTTGCCGCAGATTCGCAGATTGTAATAATACGAAATCAACCTGCGAATTTGCAGCTTTTATACCAAACCATTTCAAGCTCCTCCACTTAATAATTGCCTTTGTATCTTCTGAAATAAAGATCATAATAAAAATAATCTGCGAATCTGCGGCTCTTATACCAAACCATTTCAAGTTCCGCCACTTAATAAGTGCCTTCGTATCTTCTGAAATAAAGATCATAATTAAAATAATCTGCGAATCTGCGGCAATCTTTTACTTTTTATGGAAACTGCTCACAATCCCATCCAATAGTAACAGGAATTTATTTTACTTCAAACAACCATTTTATGTCAGAAATAACCAGCAATGCCGGTCATGGCCGGCAAAAGGGCGGTGTGCGCCGCAGTAAAAAATTGTCTACAAAGGTAGACTTAACGCCCATGGTAGACTTGGGCTTTTTGCTGATCACTTTCTTTGTATTTACTACCTCTATGAGCCAGCCAAAAGCAATGAAACTGATTTTGCCGGCCGGAGCAGATAAAACCACGCCAGCAGGTGAAAGTGCGGTACTAACCATTATTCCCATTTCTGGCGATAAAATTTTTTATTACCATGGAGATCTGTCCGCTTCGCTGGTGTCAAATCTTTATGGAACTACTACATTTTCTGTCAGTAATGGTATAGGAGATATTATACGCCAGAAACAAATAGCCATTAGTAAAAACCCAAAATATAAAAAAGAAGACCTGGTATTGATAATAAAACCTGCCGTGGATGCCAGTTACCAGAATGTAGTGAATGCACTGGATGAAGTATTGATAAATAATATTAAACACTATGCTTTCGTGGACTTGGATCAGTTCGAGAAAGAGACCATGCTGAAATTGGCAATAAAATAAATAGCAGGGTATAAATAACAAAAAGCCATCATGAGATGGCTTTTTGTCTTATTTGCTCAGAAAAGTTTTTTGTTTTGTACAGTTGAGGAATGGATTTTCTGAGGTACGATTTGGTTTTAAAGGATTTGGATGATCGTGGTTTCTACTGTTTAGGATGATTGGGTTTGGCTTTTCTACGGATTTGGTTTGGGTTTATTTTCAGGATTAAGGTTTGGGTTTTCTTCGGTTCAGGATTTAGGGGTTATCAGGGGATTTGGATATTTCGTTCTTGCTGATACAAAGATGCACCCATTATGGTCGTTAATGAAACGAATTCGGTGCAGACACAATTTCCTTCGATGACTGGAGGAAAAATAAAGATAAACCAAACCAAACCCTCCTTCCGGCTTTCCCAAAAGAGGAAGCCAGCGCACAGCTTCCACTTTTCTATTCATTTCACGCAGCGTAAAAGCGGGCAGCGGGCGCAGCGAAGAAAATTATCTCAGTGTAAAGCGATCTTATTTGTTACGCCGCCCCTTTGTGCACGCCGCATGAAACAGATCAGTACTGCAAAGCGCGCCGAAAAGTTCTATTCCTCTTCGTTATCAATTATTTCACCGGTTGCAATTTCCGGCAGGTATTTCTCGCCCTCTGTAAGTGGCAGCGATTCTACATCCTGCAGTTTACGGTTGATGGCGCGGGTGCGTTTACCCAATAATTCATCAATTTGGCTGCTGGCACTATGAAGATTTTTTTGCGCTTTTTCCATTAGTCCTCCAAATTTTGCAAACTCATTTTTTACCGCTCCCAGTATTTTCCATACTTCGCTGCTGCGTTGCTGCAGTGCCAGTGTTCTGAAACCCATTTGCAGACTGTTAAGGATAGCGGCCAATGTAGTGGGACCGGTTACAATCACTTTATACTCCCGTTGCAATACATCCAGCAGGCTTGCTTTGCGAACCACTTCCGCATATATGCCCTCAAATGGCAAAAACATGATGGCAAAGTCGGTGGTATTGGGCGGATCAATGTATCTGTCCCTGATGTCTTTTGCCATCTTTTTAATTACATTTTCCATTGTGCGGGAAGCGTTTTCTATTAATACAGCATCGCCCGATTCGTATGCTTCCTGCAATTGCTCATAAATATCTTTGGGGAATTTAGCGTCTACCGGCAACCACACCACGCTGTTTCCTTCATCACGCCCCGGCAATTTAATAGCAAATTCTACCAGCTCTTGTGAATCTGGTTTTGTCTTTACATTGGCGGCATACTGTTCCGGCGCCAATACCTGCTCAAGCAGCATTGCCAGTTGCACTTCACCAATACCGCCCCGCATTTTTACATTACTCAATACTTTTTTTAAACCCCCAACGTCCTGCGCCAGGGTTTGCATATCGCCCAATCCTTTCTGAACGCTTTCCAATTGTTTACCCACCATTTCAAAAGACTGACCCAGGCGTTCGTTCAGCGTTTTTTGCAATTTTTCATCAACCGTAACCCGCATTTCTTCCAGCTTTTTTTCATTGCTCACTATCATCTGCGTTTGCTTCTGATCCAGCTGTTCAAATTTTTCTTTTTGCAGGCTGTTAAAAGATTGCACACTTTTTTCAAATGTTTCCCCAAAGTTTTTGAAAGCGTTTTGCAACGCGTCGCGCATTGACTGGTTATCTGTTTTATTCTGCTGTAACAACGCGGCCAGCCTTTCTTCTGCCTGGCGGCTTATTTTTTCAAGCTGATCGGTTGTCCTGTTGCCCAGATCTTTTTGGCCGCCTGTAAGCTCATTAAATTTTACTTTTTGTTCGTTATTAAAATCTTTTAAACTGGTTGCCAGCGTCTCGCGGTTGGCCCTGTTACTATCTTCAATCGCTTTAATAACCTGTTGCAGGGTTTGCTGGTTTTGTTGGGTTATCAGTGAAAGCGTCTGTGTCAGGTCCTGTTTAAAATCTTTTAATGTATCATTCAGCTCTGCCCTGTTTTCTTTTGATAAAGTAGTGCTTTCCTTCCGGTTCAAAAGAAAATCTTCTTTAAGGCCCGATTGCAGGTTGTCAATTTTTGATGTAATCAAAGCTGCGTTATTACCGGGCGGCTGCCTGAAATAAAAAAGGAGTATAATGATAATAACAAGTAATGCTATGATGGCTATTAGTGCTGTTTGCATAAAAAAGATTTGGAAAAATACCTTCTGTAAAGTTAACGTATACCCGTTATTGTTTGTTTGTTGCCAATTCTTGTTGTTGGTGAAAACACCAACAACGGTGGAGCGGTATTAGGAAATAACATTCCCGCGTGGGCAAAGAATATTATTATACATTTGAAAATATTATTGCCGCATTATAAATACCCAACTTTTATGATTATTGTCCGGAGAGCCACCAAAGAAGATATAGATGCATTAGCCGTTTTGTTTGATCTGTACAGGGTTTATTATCACCAGCCGTCTGATATTGCTGCAGGAACAAAATTTCTATTACAAAGAATGGAAAAAGAGGAGTCTGTGATATTCGTTGCTGAACAGGATAAGAAGTTAGTTGGCTTTACACAGTTATATCCCATTTTCTCTTCGGTAGGTTTGCAAAGGGCCTGGTTGCTGAATGACTTATACGTGCATGCTTCCGTACGCAAACAGGGCGCAGCAGCGCAATTGCTGGAAGCGGCCCGCGTGCATGGAACAGCAACCGGTTCAAGATGGCTTTTATTGCAAACACAAATGGATAATTTTAAGGCCCAGTCTGTCTATGAAAAAAATGGATGGAAAAAGATGACCGATTATTTTTATGAATTACCACTCACAGAGAAATAATGGCCGTTAAAACCATCCCCGCCGCCTGAACATTCTCAGCATCCATACAGGTATTATCAGCATAATGGAAACGGCAATAAAGAATCCATATTTATTGTGCAGGTAAGGAATACGGTCGAAGTTCATACCAAAAATACCGCCGATAACTGTTGCAGGCGCCATCAGGCAGGTTACCACCGCCATTACTTTCATTACTTCATTCATACGCAGGTTCACATTATTAATATAAAGATCCTGCATGCTCATCATCATATCGCGGTAGTTCTCTGTTAACTCATATGCTTGTACAATATGGTCGTACACATCTTTAAAATATTTGGTAGTCCGGTCTTCCAGCAATTCGCTTTCACTTCTTATAAAACCATTTACCAGTTCGCGCACGGGCGCAATATTTCTTTTTAAAACAATCAATTCTTTTCTCAACTGGTTGATGGCGGCCAGTGATTGTGTATTGCTGCTCCTGGCCACCTCTTCTTCTACCTGCTCAACCTGGTCGCCCAGTTTTTCCATAATAATATAATAGTTATCTACTATCATATCCAGCATTACATACAAAAGGTAATCGGCACCGCGCTGGCGCACCTGGCTTTTGGCTGTCTTTAATTTGGCCCGCAATGGATCAAATACATCCCGGTGGGCGTCTTCCTGGAAACTTAGCACAAAATGGTTGCCCAGAATAATACTTATCTGTTCTGTTTCAACGGTCCTTTTTTCTTCATTATAATAAAGCATGTTTAAAAGACAAAACAATAATCCCTCCACCTCATCCATTTTGGGTCGCTGGTTAATGCTCAAAATATCTTCTGTAACAAGCGGATGAACACCAAAATGTGCGCAAATGGCCTCTATTTCGGCTTTCCGTAAACCATCTACATTGATCCATGATGTGCTGCCCGAATTATTGTACACATAACATTGCTGTACATTCTCCAGCCCTCTTTCTTCTACACTATCGGCAGTATAGTCATATACCGTAATGGATACTTTTTCCGGTTCATCCCTTACCGGCGCCGCCGTGGGATTGACAAACAATATTTCCTTGGTGCGTTGCGTACCAAACAATGCGGGAACATTGAGGTAGCGGAGGTATTTATTCTGTTGCATGTTTAAACCGGTTCTTAGTCTGGACTATAATTTCTCGTACAATTTCCGCAACTTTTCCCTGGTCATTATTTTTTCCCAGTCTTTACCCAGCGCATTTTCCCATAGTGGTTTCATAACCATTGAAACATCTATCATTTTTTCAAACTGCTCATCGGTAAGCCCTTTACAAATGCCCTGCGGTATATCTATCTTGTTTTTTTCTACCATGTATTTAAACTCACGCACTCCGGCGGGGTAATATTCTTCCAGGTGATTCATTACAATACAGTTTCCAATACCGTGTTTGGTGCCGAGCAGATAACTTAGGCCATAACTAACGGCATGGGCTACCCCAACCTGTGAATACGCAATACTCATTCCCCCCGCATAAGAAGCCATCATCAACATATCGTCACATTCGTCGTCCCACTCTTTTTTCTCTACAAACACTTTCTGGCAAAGCTGCAGCGCCTTCTCGCCATAACTTTTACTAAATTCATTTAAATAGGTGCCTTCAAGACTTTCTATGCAATGTATGTAACAATCCATGCCCGTATAAAAACGCTGGTTAGCGGGTGCATGGGCAGTTAATTCCGGATCCAGCACTATCTGATCAAACGGTGTAAAATCAGAATTCATACCCAGTTTTTTTGCAGGCCCGGTCAGCACCGTGGTGCGTGATACTTCTGCGCCGGTACCGCTTAGGGTGGGTATACCCGCCTTGTATACGCCCGGATTTTTTACCAAATCCCATCCCTGATAGTCAGATGCAAGACCGGGATTATTCATCATCAATGAAACAGCTTTTGCCAAATCCATTGCAGAACCTCCACCAATGCCTATAACGCCGCTGATCTGGCCAAACGTTTCTTTTAGTTCACTGGCAAGTTTATCTACGTAACTTGTTTTGGGCTCGTAGGTAACATCAACATATATAATTTTATCATTACCGCGCAAAGGGATGCGGCTGGCAAGCGGCTTGCCTTCAAAAAAATGATCCAGCAAAAAAATAATGGGTTTTCCTGGCTTGCGCTGCGGTTGCAGTATTGCGTCCAATTGGTTAAAGCTGCCACGGCCATACACTACATAGTTAACCATTTTAAAATTGCGAAATGCCATAATTACAAATTTAGAGATGCGAATTTACAGTAATAAAAATAATAGCGCCCTGCTTTCGTTATTTAATAAATACCAGCTGTAACAGCTAAACCAAATGCCCAAACAGGAACAAAGCACCCCGGTAAACGATACTGATAAGGATAGCATCCTTTCTTATTGTTTCAGTAGTTTCAAACAACTGAACTGGGACATAGTATCTGCCAGCGGAGATAAATTATTGGCCGGGACGCATAAAAGCTGGAACCAAGGGAGACAGCAGATGACGGTAACCGTGGCGGATCATCTGCTTACCGTGAGCAGTGAAATGACGGGTGATGAATTATTTGACATCACCAATAAAAACAAAAAAAATGTTACCGCGTTTTTGGCGGCCTATGAATTGGCTAAAAATAATATGTCTGCTGATGAGAAAGAACAAAACATACATGCCATTCATTTATTGCGCGATGAGACCGCCAGGGCCACAGCAAAAGAAGAAGCAGACGCGGCGGAGCTTGATAAGGCCATGAACCTTTCTGGAAGTAATCTGCATGCAACCAATACCATCATAGGCATAAATGTGATTGTGTTTATACTGATGGTTATTGATGGTGCGGGAATTTTAATTCCCAATGGTCTGGTGCATATTAATTGGGGAAGTGATTTTGCACCATTGACATTGAGTGGTGAGTGGTGGAGGCTGCTGACCAGCATGTTTATTCATTTTGGTATTATACACCTGGCGCTGAACATGTATTGCCTTTTCCGTATAGGTATTTATTTAGAGCCCATGCTTGGAAAGCCGCGTTTTATTACCGCTTATCTCTGCACAGGCATAGTAGCCGGCATCACCAGTCTTTGGTGGCATACAAGCCCGGTAAACAGCGCGGGTGCATCTGGTGCCATTTTTGGTATGTATGGATTATTCCTGGCTTTGCTAACCACCAGGCTTATCCCCGGGCAAGCCAGAAACGGCCTTTTACAAAGCATTGGACTATTTATCTTTTTCAACCTGGTATATGGAGTAAAGAGCGGCATTGATAATGCAGCACACGTGGGCGGATTGCTGAGCGGCGTGATAGTGGGCTATATCTATGCTGCAGTAATAAAAAAGGAAAAGGAAGTACAGCAGCCTGTTACGTGGGTGGTGCCAATGGTAATTATGGCAACATGTATGATGGCTGTTTTCTATCTGCGGCAAAACAAACAGCCGGTTCCCGAAAAAATGCAAATAGCAAATAGCCCTAAGGCAACAGATTATTCCGGGTCTTCAAAGTTCAGTTCTTCCAGCCAGGATTTTTTTAAACTGGAAGAGCGGGCTATGGATGTATTTAATGATACAAAGGTTACAGAAGCAGAAAGGCTTAATGATCTTACCACCATTTCACTTACTGAATGGGATGGTGCAGAAGACCTGGCCAGGGAAATGCAATCTTATAATGTAAGTGACGCATTAAAGAAAAAAGCGGCGGCAATGGTGTTATATGCCCAATTGAGAAAACGGGAAATTGCTATTATTGAAGAAATGGGTAATAGTAAGGCGGATACCGTGAAACTACATGAAATAAGAAATCAAATCAATGCCCTTATTAAAGAACTGAAATAACTTCAATAATATTCGCATATGCTTCATCCGCGTTTGTCTAATCAGGTATCAATTTTCTTTCAAGCTCTTCCAGTGATACTCCTTTTGTTTCAGGCATTTTTGTTAACACCCAAATTAATTGCAGTATCATCATACCCGCAAAAAAAGCAAAAATTGGCCAGGGGTTTTCTTTAAAGATGCCATGATCCTTGTCTAAGAATGCGGGGGTTATTAACGTAATGATTCCCGCAAAAACCCAATGTACACTGGCGCCAAACGACTGGCCAAGTGCACGTATTTTATTGGGGAAAATTTCAGACAGAAAGACCCAGATAACAGCACCTTGTCCAACGGCATGAGATGCAATAAAAAGCAATAAAAAACTCATCAAAAAAACAGGCCCTGCGTGCGATGAAAAGGCCCAGGCCACCATCAGCAGACTGATAATATACCCCAATGAACCAATAATCATTAATGTTTTGCGGCCAATTCTATCAATAAGATAAAGCCCCACGAAAGTAAAAATCAGGTTGGTGCCGCCTATGGCAATTGAATTGAGCAAAGATTCCTTTGCCGCCAGACCACTTCTTGATAATATTTCGGGTGCATAATAAAGTATAAAGTTGATTCCCGAAAGCTGGTTAAAAAAAGCAATCATAAATGCCAACCAAATAATTGTTGAATGCTTGGAAGTAAAAAACCGGGAGGTATTTCCTGCTGATACATCGTGTTTATTAGCTTCTATAATAGATACCACTTCCGCCTCTGCGTCTGCAACCCCTATTTGTTTTAATACGTCCTTTCCTGCCGGCAAATCATTCTTTTTTGTAATCAGCCAGCGCGGACTTTCCGGTACTCCCATCACCATTAGTGTGTAGATAAGAGATGGAATTGCCAAAACGCCCAGCATCCATCGCCAGTCGTTGGCGCCACCAACGCCCTGCAAAAAATAGTTTGACAAAAAAGCTACCAATATTCCAAACACAATATTAAACTGGTACATGGCACCCAATCTGCCCCTGGTGGCCGGTGTTGAAATTTCTGAAATATAGGTTGGTGCCACCACAGATGAAACGCCAATGCCCACACCACCAATAAAGCGGAAAAAAGAGAAGATATAAGGGCCGGGCGCAAAAGCAGAACCCAGTGCTGAAACCGCAAACATGATCCCTATCCATAACAACACTTTTTTTCTGCCATATTTTTCTGCAGGTATTCCGCCAAATAATGCGCCTATCACCGTTCCCCAGAGCGCCATAGACATAATAAAAATACCATGAAATAAAGTAGATGTGTGCCAGAGATCTTTTATCGGCTGATTGGCGCCCGAAATAACTACCGTATCAAATCCAAATATAAAGCCCGCCAGCGCCGCTACTATCGACCATTGAAAAAGTTTGTTTTTATTCATAAAGCAGTCAATGTATAAATGAAATGAACGGGTAAGGTATGAAAAGGAATGGAAAAAGCAAGATTGGCGTTTAATACCTCGCTGGGTGGGGGACGAAATAAAAAAAAAGCCATTGTCAATG
>Ga0068871_100003846_pt1 | contig 10349 bp, 6 predicted proteins | sample KBSMisM72_FD_72750 | JGI IMG/M metagenome (GOLD analysis project Ga0068871, IMG submission 72750) | Miscanthus rhizosphere microbial communities from Kellogg Biological Station, Michigan, USA - KBS Miscanthus M7-2 | ecosystem: Host-associated > Plants > Roots > Rhizosphere > Soil ...
AGCACGACCGCGGTTGGCCACTGCGCGCGGATCACCGCATTCGGATCGCGCAGTTCGAGCAATGCGACCGGCACGATGTTGAAGTTCGCCGCCATCGGCGTCAACAGTGTGCCGCAGTACCCGCACAACATGCCGAGCGCGCCGACCACCGCCGCGTGCGCATGATGCTCGCCGATCAGCAACGGCAGGCCGACGCCGGCCGTCATGACCGGAAACGCCGCGAACGCGTTGCCCATGATGATCGTGAACAGCGCCATGCCCAGCCCGTAGGCGAGCACGCACGCGTCGCGCGACTGCGTCGGGATTGCGGCCGAGACGATCTGCGCGACCGCGTCGCCGACTCCGGTCTTGGCGAAAACGGCTCCGAGCGTTGCCAGCAGCATCGGCAGCAGCGCCGCCCAGGACAGTGCGTCGAGCAGACGCGAACCTTCGCGAAACGCGGCCAGAGGCGTTGCGCGCGTCAGTGCCATCGCCGCAATCGCCGCGATCACGCAGGCGGCGCCGAGGACGACCAGCGTCGTCTGGCGCGCATCGAACACGTCGAGGTTCGCCTCCTTGAGATAGGGCAGCAGCAGGACCAGCGCGAGCGTGACCAATGGAATCGCGAGCGCCGGCAGGAACAATCGGTTGCCGAGGCGCTCGGCGCTGGCGCGGCGTTGGGGAAGATCATCATCGCTGGTCGCGCGGCGCTTCAAGGCGCCCGATCCTGCGATCAGCGCAAGCGCGATCACGCCAATGCCGCCGAGCTGCGCCGGCAGCGCGTTGCCGGCCACCGCTGCCGCTTCGATCGCGTCGCCGCCGAAAAAACACACCGAGAGAATTACCCAGAACGCGGTCGACGCGTAGCGACGCGAGGCAAGGTCGAATGCGCCGGCGGCGAGGAACAACGCGCCACACAGCCAGTAGACGTACTCAATGCGCAGCATCGGAAGTTTCCTGGGCGATCGATCCCTGATCACGGGAAACAGGGAGCGTCTGTCCCTGGCCGTGCATCTCAATGAAGCTGGATCCCTGATCGCGCGGCGCGCGGCCGGACTTGCCGATTCCGCGCTGGAACCAGACGATGCGCAGCGCATGGATGATGAACGCAGCAATGGCTGTCGGCAGCGCCCAGATCGCGATGCTGCGCGGATCCATCTCGATGCCGTGCTGCGAGAAGAATGCCTGGATCAGCAACACGGCGCCGAACGCGATGAACACGTCCTCGCCAAAAAACAGGCCGACGTTGTCTGTCGCCGCGGCCAGCGCCTTGACGCGCTCGCGTTGTTCGTCGTCGAGCGCCGGGTCGATCTTGCCGGCGGCAGCTTCGGCCATCGGCGCCAGCAACGGCCGCACCGTTTGCGCGTGACCGGCGACGTTGGTCAGGCCGAACATCGACACGATCTGGCGCAACCCGAGGTAGGCGATCAGCAGCCGTGCGAATGTAAGGCGCCGCAGCCCGAGGATCCATGCATGCGAACGCTCGCGCAGCCCGGCGCGCTCGAGCAGGCCGATCGTCGGCAACGTCAATACGATCACGAGCAGCGTGCGGTTCGACACGAACGAACGCCCGAGCAGCACGAGCAGATCCGGCACCGACAAGCCGGCCAGAAGCCCGCTGGCAATGCCGGCAACGACGACGACCAGGGCGGGATTCAGGCGCCAGGCAAAGCCGGCGATGACGATCGCGACGCCGAGCAACGGCCAGTAGTTCATGTGCGCCTCTGATGGAGTGCGCGCTATTGTGGGTCAGCGTGCTGGTTCCGCCAAGTCCGTAGCTTGCAGCGCAACCGTCTCGAGCGTGCTGCGCGAGTGAGCACGCAGCGAATCGGACGCTTACATACGGCGTGTGCCTCGGCGCTGTAATCGCAAGCTGCAATCAGTGTATTGCCAGGTAACACGGCACTCGCGCAATCGCGAGTTCAATCGCACGCGGTAGCCGTGGCCCGCGCGCGCCGGAGGCAACGACATGATGCAGATGAACGAAATTGCGCAAAAAACTACCGACACTCTCGACGGCGATCCGGACAAACGCAGATTCCTCAAGACACTCGGCGGCATCGGACTCGGTGTGGGGCTGGGGCTTGCGGCACCCGGTGGTGTGACTTCAGCGCTGGCGCAATCAGCACCGCTGAGTGCCCGCGCGCGCGGCGCGCAGCGGCGCCAGGCAGCGTTCCTGGCGCGGCAAAACGCGGCGCAGTTGCAAAGCGGCGACTTCAGTTTCGGTCAGGCGAAGAATGGCGATCTGTCCTTGCCCGGCTATGTCGGCGTCTTTACCAAAGGGCTGCCGCACAACGATCTGGGCGAAGTCGACAGCAACGCCTTCGCCGCGCTGTTGAATGCGCTGGCAACGGGCGCATCGTCCGATCTCGCCCTCGTGCCGGTGGGAACGCCCGGGGCACGTTTCGCCAATCCGCGCGCTGGCTTCAACTTCAGCCTGATCGGACAGGATGCGCAGGGCCTGATCGTCCCGGCCGCACCCGCGTTCGGCAGCGCGGAAACGGGCGCAGAGATGGTGGAGTCTTATTGGGGAGCAATGACTCGCGACGTCCCCTTCGTGAACTATGCAAGCGACACGACCATCGCGCGGGCTGTCGCGGATCTTTCCGCGCAACCCGGGTACACAGGTCCTGGCTCCGGTGGGCTTACCCCGAACGACGTGTTTCGCATGGATTTCCCCGGCGCGCTTGCCGGGCCGTGGCTGTCGCAGTTCTTCTGGATGCCACTGATCATGGGCGCCTACTCGAACGAGCAGGTCCTCAAGCCGCCGCTTACAGGCGTCGACTACTCCACGTCTTATGCCGACTGGCTGCTCAACCAGCGCGGCGGAGGTGGCGGTCCGACCGCAGCAGGAACGACACCGCGCTACATCAGCAACGCACGAGACTTGACGCGAGCGTTGCAACTAGACGTGCAACTCGGCCTCTCGTTCCAGCACGTGTTGCAGGCTCAGCTCAACCTGAATCGGCTGCAAACGCCGCGAAATCCGTCTCTGCCGGCGATTTCGCCGAACGACGGTGCCGGATCCAACTTCTTCGGCGGCAGCATGTTCCAGAATCTGGTTGGAATGGCGACCCAGCAGGCGCTGCAGTCCGTGTTCTGGCAGAAGTGGCAGGTCCACCGCCGTATCCGGCCTGAAGCCTATGCAGGGCGCGCGCACAATCACATCCTCGGTGCAGCGACTTACCCCGTGTCGATAGCCTTGCTCAACTCGGCGGCGATCGGCGAGATCTTCAGCCGCAACGGTACTTATCTGCTGCCGCAAGCCTGGAAGGGTGGGTGTCCGATACATCCGTCCTATCCCTCCGCGCACGGCGCCAACACCGGTGCAGCCATCACGCTCCTCAAGGCGTTCTATGATGGCGCGGCGGTCCTGCCAAACCCCGTGACCGCTAACGCGGATGGCACCGCATTGGTTGCGTACGCAGGCCCCGCGCTGACCGTCGAAGGCGAATTGAACAAGCTTGCGATGAACATCGGCATCAGCCGCGTGCAGACTGGAATCCACTACCGCAGCGATGCAGTGCAGGGTCTGCTGCTCGGTGAGCAAATGGCGATCAGCGTCCTTCGCGAAATGAAGGGGTTGTACACGGACGTGTTCAGCGGTTTCGCCTTCCGTCGTTTCGATGGTACCGCGATCGTGGTGTGAGCCGCTTCGGCCGACTTGCGCGACATGTGTTCCAGAAGACAAACGGCGTCGCGTGCGCCGTTTGTTTTCTTGCCAATGACATGGCGTGAACGCGCCTGCGCCATGGCCCCGGCGCTCGCGTGGCAGAGCGACTCCGGCACACCGCCCCGGTCGGGCCATAGGCGAACAGAAACCGGCGCGTAGCAATTGGAGGATGCTTGTCCCCCCAGGCGAATTCCGGCGCATAATGAGGAGTGCAGGCTGGGGGGGCCGCGCTGGGATGAGTCGCTTCGACACGACGCAGTGGAGCATGGTGCTTGGCGCGCGCGGCACTGGCGACGATGCGCGCGCCGCTCTCGAATCGCTCTGCCGCACTTACCGGCCGCCGGTATTTGCCTACATCCGTGGTCGCGGATACGCGAGCGACATAGCCGAAGACCTGACACAGTCGTTCTTCGCGCGTTTCCTCGAACTTGGCCATTACGCCCAGCCTGATCCGTCGCGCGGCCGCTTCCGAGCCTACCTGCTGACGTCGATCAAGCATTTTCTGATAAACGCCGGAATCGAAGCGCACCGGGTCAAGCGTGGCGGCAGAATTCAGTTCGAATCAATCGACACCGATGAAGCGGATGCCGTACTGCCAGCCGGCGCGAACGATCCCGAGCAAGCGTTCGAACAAGCGTGGGCCCTGGCCGTCCTCGATGCCGCGCTCCGCCACTTGCGCAAGGAGGCACAACTGGCCGGGCGCGGAGAGTTGTTCGATCACCTTCGCGATTTCCTCGCCGAGCAACCGGATGAGGCGGACTACGCGCGGGTCGCGGCCGCGCTGAACCTGCGCCGCAATACGGTTGCTGTTTCGGTACATCGGCTGCGCCAGCGACTGCGCACGCTGGTGCGCGAAGAGGTCGCCCAGACTGCCGCTGATCAGGGCGCGCTCGAACTCGAAATGCGCGAATTGCGCAATGCGCTGGGCGAGGCATTCCGGTGAACTGCGCACTGCGCCCGTCGGGGTGCCGAGGCTGTATGTAATCGGCGGCTGAAACCGCTGCATTTGAACAGAAGGGCCTATGCGAACGGGGAGTCGATGATGTCAGGGGATTCGCGCCAACAATTCGAACGCACGCACTGGTCGCTGGTCATGCGCCGCGATCAGCCACAGGCCACCGATGCCCGTGAAGCCCTGGTCGAGCTTTGTCTGCGATTTTGGTATCCGATTTACGCTTACCTGCGCCACACTGGTCGCGGTCCGGCGAACGCGCAGGAGATCACGCGCAGCTTCCTGCAGCATCTTTTTCGGCACTTTCGCGATGGCGGCACGTCAATGGCCCAGGGCCGCTTCCGCCAATACCTGCTGGCCCGTCTGCGCGCTTTCCTCGACAACGAGCAGCCAGTGACGCCGGTCGTGGAAGTCGTCACCGAACTGATCGAGCCACCGCCGGACCTTGAACCGAAATACCAGCGCGACAACGGCGGTGCGCAGTCGCCCGAGCAGGCATATCAGCAGAGTTTCGCGCTCGAACTGCTGGCGCGCGCCTCCGATCGGTTGCGCGATGAGGCCGGGCAGACCGGCCGGCTCGACATGTTCGATGCGATGCAGCCGTTCCTCGCGATCGACCTGCCGCCGGCAGAGGCGGACGAACTGGCGCGGCGCTTCGGTACCCGATCCGTCGTCGTCGCTGTTGCGCTGCGGCGCTTGCGCCAGCGTTTTCGCGAACTGATCGACGCCGAACTCGCCGACACGGTTGCGTCGGCCGACGAACTGTTGGCCGAACAGCATGCGCTGTTCGCCGTGTTGCGTGAGCGCGGCTGATTTCATGAACGACACGGTACGCGCCGCTGCAGGTCCGCTGCACAGGGGAAATTCCGTGCTGCCGCGCGGCGGCAACGGCCGCCTCGCCGATCTGGCGTTTGGCAGCCTGAGCCTGCGCGCTGAAGAGGTGTTGACGACCGAGGGACTCGATCGCGGCCGGCACCTTGCTTTCCTGCCCGCCGATGCGCTCGAGCTCGATCTGGGCGACGCCGCGCAGCGCCAGTTTGGCGACTACGAACTTCTGGAACAGATCGGCGAAGGCGGCATGGGTGTTGTCTATCGCGCGCGCCAGATCAGCCTCGACCGTGAAGTGGCCGTCAAGCTGCTCTCGGCCGGACCCTGGGCTTCGCGCGACTTCGTCGAGCGCTTCCAGCGCGAGGCGCAGAACGCGGCGCGCATGCAGCACCCGAACATCGTCACGATCCACGAAGTCGGCGCCGTCGACGAGATGCATTTCTTCAGCATGCGCCTGATTCGCGGATCGAGCCTCGCGCAAAAGATACGCGAAGGCCCGAGACTGACACCACAGCGGGTTGCTGCATTGATGCGTGCCATTGCCGAAGCGGTCGACTACGCGCATCGCCTCGGCGTGCTGCATCTGGACCTGAAGCCCGCGAACGTCCTGCTCGACGAAGCCGGCGAGCCGCATGTCGCCGACTTCGGGCTGGCGCGCCGGCTCGAAGCCGGATCGGCCGCCGATAACACCGAGGTGTCCGGCACGCCGAGCTACATGGCGCCGGAACAGGCGACGCCTGGCGCGCAGAAGATCACGACCGCAACGGACATCTGGGGACTCGGCGCGATCCTGTACGAACTGGTTACCGGCAAGCCGCCGTTCGCTGGATCTACGGCTCAGGCCACGTTGAAGCTGGTTACCGAAGGTCAGTTGCGCAGCCCGAGGCGTTACGTGCCGGATCTGCCACGCGATCTCGAGGCAATCATTCTCAAGTGCATGGCGCCCAACGTTGCGGACCGATACGCGAGCGCACGTACCCTGGCCGAAGACCTTACGAGATTCATCGAGGGTCGCGAAGTGCGGGCGCGGCCACTCAACCGGGTGCAGCGCGTCTGGCGATGGGCGCGGCGCGAACCGAAGTTCGCGGTCAGCGCGCTGCTTGCAGTGATCGCCCTCCTTGCGGGACTTGCGGCAACCACGCAGCAGTGGCGGCGCGCGAATGCGAACGCGACAGCGGCACAGGCCAATGCTGCCCAGGCCCTTGCGAATGCGAGCGAAGCGCGATCCCATGCCGCTGAATCGAGCGAACGGCTGTGGGCGGGCCGGCGCGATACTGCCGTGCGCCTGATGCGGGACGGAAAGGGCTTCGAAGCCTTGGCACCGCTGTTTGCCAACATCGAGGAACAGGAACAGGCCGGGAAAGTCGATCCCGCGAGTATCGAGCGCCGCGAATTCGGCATGGTCATGCATCAGGGTGTGACCTTGATCGATCGCATGATCCTGCCGGAGGCGAGCCCGCTCGCAGCAGGATTGAGTGCCGACGGAAGTCTGCTGGCAATTGGTCTGAGTGACATGACCGTGCGCTGGTACGACACAGCGACGCTGACCGAACGCGGCCGCGTTGATGTCTCCGAATGGCCGACATCCGACGGTGGAGACCATCTGCCGCGCGTGCTGCGGTTCATCGACAACCACCGCCTGCGAGTCACACTCGACTGGTACGGCTTCCTCGTCAGCCCAGCCAACAACGACACCTGCCTCGTCGACCTGGATCATGCGAAATTGATCGATTTTCCGCCGCAATTCGAGCACCCGGCGGATGCCACGTTCAGCGTCGATGGCCGCCATGCTCTGCTGCGGAACACGCACGGGGAGTTCCAGCTATGGGGGAGCGATCCATGGAAACCGCTGTCGAGCGTGATGCAACACCGTGGATACGCCGACTGGGCGGCCTTCCTCGGGCGCAATGCGCGCTATGTGGCCGTCAAGGAAGGCGCCCCGAGATTCCTGTCACTGCGCGATCCGCGCGACTTGTCCCGGTCGAAACCTGTCCCACTGCATGCAGCGGTCACGGCCTGGGCCGAGAACAAGGCGGGTTCGCTGCTCGCTGTCGGCGATTCGAAAGGGCATCTGTTTCTGGTCGATGTTGCCAGCGGCGGCGTGCGTCAACTTTCGGCGCCCTCCGGGCGTGAAGTGACCTGGGTTGCTTTCAGCGAGGACGATGCCTGGCTCGGCGCCGTGCAAGCGAGTGGGGCCGCTTTCGCATTTGACGTGGCCAGCGCTAATTCCCTGGTGGCTGGGCAGATGCTGAATGAGTTCGAGCCGCACGAGATCGCTATTAGTCACCGGGAGCGTCTGGTCGTAGTCGCTGGAATCGGCGAATCGATGCTTTGGCGCGTGGCGGACGATGGTCCGAATGTGCGCGAGGCGACGCCCGTGATGACCGCGCCCAGCTCGGCTCGCGCCGGCACGAACGCGCTGGCAGTCTCGTTGGAAGCTCGCCTGCTGGCGACTGCAGGCCTCGATGGTGAAGTGCGTCTGTGGCGGACTCCGAAGCCCGCTTTGATCCGCACACGCATCGGAGTGACCGAGACTACGAACAGTCTATATTTTGACGGGCAGCATCTGCCGGATGTCGCGTATGATCACGTGCGCGTGCTCTCGACGACGGGCGGACCGCACGGTCCCTGGCTTGCGTTGCCGCAGCCCGTTGCGTACGCCCAGGTCATCGACGCCGGCAAGACGCTCGTCGCCGCTTCCGGTCACCAGTTGTACGTTCTCGACGCCGGCACATTGCAGGCTCGCTTGCCGCCAATCGAACTGCCCGCGAATCCGATGCGCATCGCGATCGGGGACGGCTTTGCCGTAGTGGCGTTTGGCACCAATAGCCCGACCGGATTCCAGGAACGGCTGATCGCCTACAGCCTCAAGACCGGCGCGGAAGTTGCGCGAGCGCTGGTGCAGGGCCCGCTGCGCCAGTTCGAGCTTTCCGCTGACGGCGCACGGCTTCTTACGGTCGGGTCTGCCAACGGTGCCACGGAAGTGTTCGACGCCATGACCTTGGAGCGTATCGGGATTTACCGGCACGACGAGGCGAGGCCGATTACATCGGCGGCATTTGTTGCGCGCTCGGATTTGCTCTGGCTGGTTGCGCGTGATGCGCAAGAAGATACCGCGAACGATGCGGACCTGTTCGCCTGGAACGCTCGTAGCGGGGCACTCGAAGAGCGGCGCCGTCTGTCCGGGCTGTTTCCAGTAGGAGTCACCTCGGTAGGCGGCCGGCCATTTCTGGCGACGCATGATCGCGACCTGCTCGACCCGGGCACCGAGCACGAAAGAAGCATTGCGCGCATGACGCGTGGTGAGGCCACAGCCGCCTTCGCGCTGAGCCACGACGGTCGTCTGCTGGCCCACACGGTCGGCTGGGATGTCCAGATCCATGACGCAGCCACGATGGCACCGGTCGGACCACCGCTGCACTCGACCATGAGCAGCATGGCCTATCCGATAAAGCTTGCTTTCTCGCCCGACGACAACACCCTGGTGGCGTGTGAGGGAAGTTGGGTGCTGTGGCCTCTCGCAAGCGATTCGCGCCCGGTCGCCCAATTGCGCATGCAGATGCAACTGCTGAATCCTTCAGGCGGAGGCGAACATCTGTTGCAGGTGCCGAGCACGCAGGAGCGCGCCGGCTTGCGCGGCTCGGATCCCGGCCCTCCGGTCGCCGACTCGGCAACGCCGATGCCGCGCGTGGCGCGCTACGTCGACGGTTTTCCGATCCTGGCTCGAGACCCGGCGGCAAGTCCGCTGCTCCTCGATCTTACCCGGGCGTACACGCGGTCGACCGAGTTCGTCGGCGACTACACATCGAGCATCAAAGCCGGCACTCTTGGCTACTGGTTCGGCATCGTGCGAATCGATGGGGTGGACTACGACGCTCGCGGTGCCGTCGAAATACGAAGGATGGGTCGGCGGAACGATTCGGAAACGCCGAAGCGCTTCAAGGGGATACCCGTTCCGGCCATGCCGATCGCAGCTTTTCACGTTTTGATGTATGCCTCACAGGCTGTACCGACCTCGGAGGTTCGTGATTACGCCTATCTGCGCGTGCACTATACGGATGGCGGTAGCGCGCTCTTGCGAATCCGGACTCAGCGAGAGGTGCTCGCGCCAACGTTCGTGGGTTGGGTGCGCGGCCAGATTCTCACGATGCTTGGCTCGTCGCGGTTGGAGTTGTACAGCAACCCGCGTTTGCCAAATCCGCATCCGGAAAAACTCATTGCGGCGATTGACCTCGAAGCAGCCGACGAGGGCTTTTCCGAACCGATGTTTTACGCGGTCACCGCCGAACCTGTAATCGGTGCCGCCGATAGCGGTAAGGACAAGGCAGGCAACCCAAACGCGGCACCAAAACCCAGTCTCCCACCGTGAGGACAAGACCATGAGCAAGCTCGGAACGACAACACTGTTGCTGGTAGTCGCCATTTCCGCCGCGGACGCGCAGGCTTGTGGCGAGGTGATGTACCGCATGGGCGGCGCATTGCGCTACCACGCGTTCATCACGCGCCATCCCGCGCAAATTCTGCTTTACAGCGGCACGGTAGCGCAGCAGGCAGTCACTGCCGACAGCCAGCGCTTTCACGAGAATCTCGAAAAGGCCGGACACAAGGTCACGGTTGTCGACGGTCCCGATGCGCTCGCAAAGGCACTCGGGGAAAATTCGTATGACGTCATCATCACCTACGCCGGCGACCTGCCGGCGATCCGCGAACAGATCGCGCACGTTTCGCGCGAGCCAGCGCTGATCCCGGTGCTCCAGCGCGGTGATCAGGACGCCATGCGCAAACAGTACCCGCTTGCGCTCAACGAGGACGCAAATCTCAATCAGTTCCTCAAGACGATCGAACAGACGATGAAGTCGCGAGGAACATGATATGCAGAATGACGGGGGGGAAGGGGAAAGGGAAAGGGAAGGGGAA
>Ga0068871_100003850_pt1 | contig 10344 bp, 11 predicted proteins | sample KBSMisM72_FD_72750 | JGI IMG/M metagenome (GOLD analysis project Ga0068871, IMG submission 72750) | Miscanthus rhizosphere microbial communities from Kellogg Biological Station, Michigan, USA - KBS Miscanthus M7-2 | ecosystem: Host-associated > Plants > Roots > Rhizosphere > Soil ...
GACACGCGGATTTTGTGGGAAGGACAAGCAGGTTCCGTTATATGGAACGCAGGGTTTTGAATGGGCGTGTTCATCGGCCAAAGCATGAAACTCTATGGATGTGCAACGGGCGAAGTCCGCTGGATTTCAGCAGGTAGACTTCAGGCTGGTGGGAGTTCCCCGCCGAAGGCCCATTTGAACCGCACGGCGCGGACGGTTGCTGTCGTTGCGGCGTCCGCTGTGCCACAGATAACCGTTGAACAGCAGCACGCTCCCTGCACTCCCGATAATGATCTTCTCGTCGGGATGTCGTGCCAGGGGCTGCGCGTAGGCCTTCGAGATTGGACGCGTGATGCGATGTGAACCCGGAACGACGCGCGTTGAGCCGTTTTCCAGCGTGAAGTCGTCGAGCATCCAGAGCGCCGTGATCAGAATGCAATCATTCTCCCGCCCTCGCAGACAATCGGCGTGCAAACCTTGCTGACCAAAGCCGGGCAGCGGATTCCGGCCATGCAATCCATTCAAGCAATAGGGCCTCGTCATCAAATTCTCCGCTGCGGCCATCAATGCCGAATGCTGCTCCAACGCGCGCCAGGACTCCACTTCAGGAGTATCGTCATTGACCTCGACATGTTGGGTGCCGCTCGCTTGCGCCGGAGCATGATCAAAGCCGCAACGTAAACGGTCCATCCACGCGCCGTCCAACGCGCCGGGGATAACGACATAGCCGTCCCGTTCGAGTGCCTGCGCTGCGGTTTGGAAGGTGCTGCGTTTCATGATTTTAGTTTCGGAAAATTTGAATAAATCCCTCTCCCAACGAGAGAGGATTTTTGATTCTCGTCACTGACCCGTCACGGCACTCTGAAATTGGCCTGCTGTGGCGGCACGACTGCCTTTTCCTTTGGCCGCTCGAGTTGCGGAATCCAGTCGTACGGCAGTCGATAACTGCGGTAAACGGAGTTCGCTCCGTTTGCTCCGGTAAATTGCGGATTGATGTATTCCCAGACAATCTTGCTGTCCCTGGTCACTTCGAACAAACGGCCATTGGGGCCATCGGTGATCAGGGTGTTGCCATTCACGAGCCGTTGCGCGCCGCTGATATTGGAACTGTAAAACCGAGCTGCGGAGTAGGACCACACCAACTCGAGCGTCACGGGATTGATTTCGAGGACGCGCGACGTCGCTCGTGCAAATGAATTGTTACCGTCGGGTGCAGTCGGATTTGCAAATCCGTAGCCGCTCGCTCCGCCGTTGTCGAACACCAGCACATTCCCAGCGCCCGGCAATCCTTTGGGGATGATGTGGGCGTTGTGTTGTCCGATGATCTGTCGAATGGTGCGAAGTTCCCTGGACTCGCTGAAATCCGGACCGAGGCGCCACACGACTTTGCCGTTTCGCGCCACGATCGCCAGGAAGCTGGCCTGGCGGCTGCTGATGATGACATTGTTCGGAGCAAAGCGCTGGTCACCATCATCGAACCAATGATTCGGCCCGATATACGTCGCCGAATTGATGTGCAGCCAGTCGAATCCGCCACCACGTCCTCCGCCGGCGTTGGACTTGATCACGTTCTTCGCGGCGGCGGAGAAACCAAACTCATCGATGTGATCGCTTGCCAGCCATTCCCACAGGATGTCGCCGCTGGATGAAATTTCGATCAGGCGGTCGTCTTCCAATGGCGCATTCGAAATTTCAGGCCGGGTGTGGTTGGTGTGTGTGAGAAGAAGCGTTTTGCTGCCTTGAACTGCGGGCTGGACTCCGGGCGAATAATACCCCGCCGGAAAATCATCTCGCTGCCAGTCGTGATGCTGACGCGTGGCCCACGTGGTTCCGCCTGCGGTGGTCTGAATCTGCAGATTGCGATCGAACCGCCACAGCACATTGCCGTTGAAATCGCGTTCGACCAGTTCGGTCGATTCCTGATGCGGCGGATTATTTCCATTGGCGCCCATGACGACGCCATTCGGAAAAACCCTTGCGGGGCCACCGGCGGAATTCACGAAACCGGTCCATTGCTTCACGACGTTCCCGTTCATATCAATCACGACCGCCGCCGGCGTTCCCAGCGGAGAGAGAACCGTGAAACCGCTCCACGCGCGGCTCGGATCGAAAATTGTCGTGCCCGTGGGAAACACCGTTTGGGCAGACATCGTCAGGGCCAGGGCAAACAACAAGAATGCAATAGCGCTCCATGCTCCCGTGCGTCGCTTCATGACATCGCTCCTATATTTTTTGCGGGCCGGATTATATGAAGTTCGTAGCCAAATTGAAATTGGAACTCTGTCGCCCAATTCGGGGATACCTGAGCGTTATTGTCGAAATCCGGGTAGCGTTTGAAGGATCGCCGTTGGCGGATTTCCGAAAAACCCTGCGGGTGGACCAGATCGCCGGGCCAGCAGGACACGATCGTTTCAGGTTTCAGCAACCAGTCCGTTCGTCGAACGACCGATACTACTTTTTCACGCCCTGAAAGAGAATCGGCGTCGCCGCATAGTTGTCGAGCGCGATCGTTTTGGCGGTCGTGTCCGCACTGACTTTGGTATTGAGGGATGCCTTTCCTTCACCCACGCCTGCCTTGCTGATTCGAAGCTCAATAACAGTAAATTGATAATCCGTGTGCGGAGCAGTACCGGAAAGTTTCCATCGCTGGGGCTCAAACGATCCGAGTTGACGATCGATTGCCAGAATAATGCGGTCGCTGCCATCCGCCGTCGGTACACGGTATGCATATCGCAATGGATAGCCCGCGGTTTCAGTCGTCCAGATATATCCGATAGCAGGTGCTTTCTGGAGCAGGCTCAGCAGGCCCATGTCGCCGGAGCTCTGCACTGCCATGAGCAGTTGATCGCGTTCCATATCCGTCGACCATCGAGCGATATCGAAGCGCACCGTATCGCCCGGACTGCTGGTATTCGAAGTGGTCGCCGTGTAACGCGTCCTGGAAGCGGCAGTTTGGGAAAGCCCGGTGGTGACGACAGCGACCACGAAGGTCAGGGCAACCGCACAGCGGATGAAATTGAAGTTCATTGAAGCCTCCGGGACAGAGTCTTATCAAAAGCGTGCACATTTTATTCGGTCATGTAGAGCCCGACAAGCTCTGAGCTAGAATATCGTCATGCTGTTGCCCTTCTTGCTGTCCGCTGTACTTGTCTTATCGACCGGAACAATCAAAGGCAGCATTGCACCACCGGAAAAAGCAAAAATCACGAAGCCGGTCCAGGTCGTGGTTTTTTCGGGCGATTACGTCAACGTGTATCTTGCCGAAGTTCAAAAGCGAGTCGATAACTATTGGGAGGAGTTCCGACGACTATTCATTGAGGACAAAGAAGCCTTCCTCCATTTCCGTGAACGCGCACAGGTTCAAGCCCTTGAATTTACGCTAAACCGGATGCGGTTTGACGATCCGGAAAATATCGCGAGATTCGTCCATACCACGACGAACAACAGTTTTGAGTTTCATTCGGTACCACAGGGAGAATGCAAGGTCGTCGCGCTTGTGACGATCGGCGGCGAGGATTTCGTCTGGAGCGATTCGGTCATTCTCAGAAACGAAACTCCTGCGTTTGTCCTTCTCAAGCCCACTCCGTGAAACCGCTCAACTTTCTTATGGTCACTGGGGAATCCTCCGGTGATATGTATGGCGCCGAAGTGGCCAGGTCGCTTTTTCAAAGATTTCCCGGCTGCACGATATTCGGACTTGGCGGTCAGCGCATGCGTGAAGCGGGTGTCGAAATGGTCGGCGACATCCGGGACACCGCGGTGATGGGGCCTGTGGGCGCCCTCTTCCGCCTGCCGATATTCTACAAACTTTTCCATCGCCTGGCCGACCGCGTTGATGCCGATCCTCCTACAGCCGCAATCCTGATCGATTTTTCCGGATTCAACCTTCCTTTGGCGAGGCGCATTCGAGCGGTAAACTCTCCGGTTGTTTATTACGTCAGTCCTCAGGTATGGGCTTCGCGCGAAGGCCGTATTCGAAAGATCAAGGAATTCGTCAACAAGATGCTGGTGATATTCCCATTCGAGAAGGACATCTACGAAAAGGCCGGAGTCGACGTGGAATTTGTGGGACATCCCCTGATCGACACAGTAAAGGCGACGAAGACCAAGGAAGAATTTTGCCTTGCCCATCACCTGGATCCCAAAAAACCGATACTCGCCCTGCTGCCCGGCAGCCGTAAAAAGGAAATCCGATACATCCTTCCGACGTTGTGCGAGGTTGTGAAAAGAATCCGCGAAAGAAAACCGGAGACGCAGATTGTGCTGCCTGCTGCACCCAATCTGGATCGTCAGTTAATTGATGAAATCATTCAACAGCAACCCATCAAGGTGATTGTCAACGACACCTACAATGCCATCCGATATGCTCGTGCGGCCATCGTGGCCAGCGGAACAGCCACTCTGGAAACGGCACTTCTGGGGACACCGGAAGTGATTGTCTACAGGATTTCCCCGCTGGAGGCCTGGTTCCTGAAAAGATTCGTACTGCGGGTTCGGATTTTCGGAATCGTGAATATTGTGCTTGGCGAGGAAGTGGTTCCCGAACTGTTTCAGGACAAGTTCACGCCAGAACTGGTAACGCAGGCCGCAATCCAATTGATGGACGATGTGTGGCTGCAGTCCAAAATTCGGGGAAATTACGAAATGCTTCGACGCAAACTCAGCGGAGGGAAAGTGTCGGATCGTGTGGCGGAGGCCGTGGCCCGCGTTATTCGCTGACGCGGGCCGGGATTCGTTGCGAGAATCAGCTCCTCACGTTCACAAACGTCAAAATGGTGCTGGAATTGACTGGCTTTCCCAGCCTCGTCGCCGGGGCAAACTGCGCTGTGTACAACAGATTTCTCACCCAGCGATTGACGGCCGGAGTTTGACTGCCACTGAGGATTCGGATGTCATAGACGCGACCAACATCATCGACTTTGGCCTTCACCGATAATGGCTCGAGCCAGTCGCTTCCGCTGTTCCCGGGTGCTGAAAGCATCGTCTGGTCCGTAATCCGAACGGGTTCTTCCATGGCAATCAGCGAGGAATCGAAGTCCTGCGCCCGCAAATTCATGGCGATATTTCCAAATAACACGCCGAACGAGAGGACGGTCAACGCAATCCCCGACACGGCAGGAATCACTACGGGCTTGAGCACATTGACGAGCAGCGCTTCAATACGGTCGAACAAACCACCACTTCGAGCATGGGATAGCCGCACGCGCGTATCCATGACGAGATCCTCGGGCGGTCTCACCGGTTCGATGCTCGCCATCATGCTTCTCAGGGAAATGTAGGAATGCAGCTGCCGCTGGCAGGGTTCACAGGTATCCAGATGGGATTCCAGGATCTGAGATTCTTCCGGTTCGGCCATACAATCGATGTAGGAACTCATCAGCTCAATGGCCTTACTGCACTTGATATCAGATTCAATCTTCATAAGAAGCCTCACACTCTTTGGATGGTCAGGTACCGTATAAGCGACTTCTTCATATCCGCTCTGGCGCGCGCCAGACGCGACTTCACTGTTCCCACAGATACTCCGAGAACGTCCGCGATCTCGGTGTAAGAAAAACCCTCAATATCCCGAAGAACGACGATGGATCGATGGTCTTTGGACAGGCGACCCAGGGCCTGCTGTATCGCCAACTCCTTCTCTTTCGATTCGAGCGACTGGTACGGCGACGGAGCAGAATCCCGAATGCAAATCCCGTTGCCATTCCCGTTGTGATCTTCATCCATCGAAACCGTCGACATCCGACTCCGCCGCTTCCACCAGCGAAGCCGGTTCAGAATCTCCGAAATCCCAATTCGAAAGATCCACGTCTTCAGAGAAGCGTCGCCACGGAAGGTTCGGATATTCCGAAACACCTTCAGGAAGATGTCCTGAACCACGTCGGACGCTTCGGCAGAGTCCCCCAGCATCCGGTACGCGACGTGATAAATCGACGAGTTGTACATGCGCACGAGCTCGTCGTAAGCCGCGTCCTCGTTCGCCTGCAGGCGGCGGACGAATGCCGCGTCCTGGCCATCAACCAGGGTAGCTACGCCTCGTTCGAGATCGTAATAGGCTAATTCCCTGCGCATAAGTTGCCCGTATTATACATGGACACCCGTCCCGGCGGTTTGTTCCACGAATCTCAGGCCGGCCGCCAGAATTTCCTCGACCTCTGCCTTTGACGGAGCCTCACAATAGACCCTCAGGAGCGGTTCGGTCCCCGACTGGCGGAACAGGATCCAGCTGTCCCGCTCCAGAAAGACCTTGGAGCCGTCGAGCGTGCCCACATCTGCGACTTTCCGGCCCGCAAACATCGCAGGTGGCGCGCTTTTCAGAGTCTGTACCACGGACATGCCGGCCTCAATCGGAATGTGGAGATCGCGTCTGCCAAAGTGAAACTCCCCAAACTCCTTCCACATGTCGCGGATGAGCTCCGTGAGCGTTTTATCGGAAACGGCGAGCAGATCGAGCATCAACAAATTCAGAAAAATTCCGTCGCGTTCGGGCATATGGCGGGAAAGGCCGATTCCACCGCTTTCTTCACCGCCAATCAGGATGTCCTGCTGCAGCATCAGGTCCCCGATGTTCTTGAAGCCTATCGGGCATTCGTAGTTTGCGAGACCCAGGCTCGCGGCAATCCGCGGAACAATCAGACTCTGTGACACGGTTCGAACCACGGCGCCTCGCCACCCTTTTGTGCGGTAGGCGTGAAGCAGAAGCAATGGGAGAACCTGAAGCGTGCTCACGAATTGCCCGGTTTCGGCAACGATTCCCAGCCGATCCGCATCCCCGTCATTTGCGACGCCGATATGGCTCCCCGTCTGCACCACGCGGGCAGCCAAAGGTTCGAGTTGCGGCATCATCGGCTCGGGGCTGATGCCTGCAAATAGCGGATCGGGAACACCTCGCATGGTTTCGACCTGGCAGGAGGTTCCGGCAAGCATCGATTCCAGAATTTTCCCTCCACTGCCATGCATGGAGTCGACCACAACTTTCAGTTTTGATTTGGAAATCCGGTCCCAATCCAGAAGCGATCGCAGGTGCTCAAAGTAGAAATCTTCCGGACCCGTGGTTTCAATTCCCCCGGTCGACTTCCGAATCGGCGACACGCCGAGATTCTTTTCGATGGCCGCGGTGATCGCCGGAGTGGCGCTGCCACCGAAATGCGCTTTCACCTTGAATCCATTGAAGGACGCCGGATTGTGACTGGCGGTAATCACGACGCCGCCGGCAAACTTCCGCCGTCGAACTTCAAATGAAACGTAGGGAGTCGGATAGACGCGATCCATCAGCACGGTCCGAAAACCGTTTCCCGCAAATACTTCAGCTGCGCACCGCGCAAATTCCGAAGAGCGAAATCGTCCATCGAAACCGATGAACACGGCGCGCTCCGCATCTTTTACGGTTTCGAAATAGCGTGCTGTCGCCTGTGCGGCATGCCGGACATTCTCAAACGTGAAGGTATCCGCGATAATGCCACGCCATCCGTCCGTGCCGAATTTAATGGGAAGATTCATGCCTGCGAGAAATCCGTGATCACGGTTTTGTCACCGAGAACTGTCCCGGGATTTAAAACAGCGGAGGGACCAATCATGCATCCCTTGCCAACAATGCTGCCGGTAATCCGGGCTTCCGCGTCGATCGTGGTCCCTGGCCAGATCACCGAATCGACGATGTGAGCGGATTCTCCAATCTTGCAGTTGCGTCCAATGACGGAATTCTCAATGTGAGCGCCTGATCGAATTGTCACATCCGCATCGATAATGGATTTCGAATCCACTGTCGCATTGGCTGAAGCTGCTGGAGTTCCTGTCCGCACCGGGATTCGCGATGAGCGGAATCTGCCCGCCAGGATATCGTGGTGAACTTCGAGGTACTTCTGCGGTGTTCCGATATCGATCCAGTAGCCTTCGAGAATATAGGAATAAACCCGTTCATTCTTTTCAAGAAGCGTCGGGAACAATCCCCGTTCAAACGAATAGGCCTCACCCCTGGGCATAAATCCCAATACGGATGGTTCGAGCACGTAGACACCGGCATTGATGTTGTTACACGTGACTTCGGCCGGTCCCGGCTTTTCGATAAATCGCCGGACCCGCCCTTCCGGATCGGTTTCGACCAGACCATAAGCCGAAGGGTTTTCGACCGGAGTCAGCACCAGTGTCGCCACGGCGCGAGCCTTCCTGTGGCGAGCGATCACGGCGTTCAAATCCAGGCTGGTCAGAACGTCTCCGTTGAAGACGACGGTCGTGGAATCGATCTGCTCTTCGGCGTTCTTGAAAGCGCCCCCTGTCCCCAGCGGCGTGCCTTCGACCGCGTATCGAATGGTGACTCCGTAATCGCTGCCATCCTTCAGCAAATCCTCAATCTTCCGCGGCTGATACGACAGGCTCAGAATAATTTCATCGATACCGGCGCTCTTCATCAGGTCGATCTGATAGAGAAGAAAGGGGGCATTGGCGACGGGAACGACGGGCTTCGGAGTATTGATTGTCAGCGGACGGAGGCGAGTGCCCTTGCCTCCTGCCAGAATAAGACCCTTCATGCGTGCGACATCCGCTTCCTTTATACCAAAAAACCAGCCCGCTATTCTGTGTTGCTGTACTAGAATCACCGCATGAATCTGGCGAACGGGCTGACGCTCGCGCGAATATTTGCGGTTCCGCTGATCGTCGCAGTTCTGCTGACGGGTAGTGCGAAGCACGGCGATATGCTGATCGCCGCGATCATTTTCCTCCTCGCCTCGGCCACGGATCTATTGGACGGCTACATTGCCCGCAAACGTGGCCAGGTGACGACCCTTGGAGTTCTTCTGGACCCGGTTGCAGACAAGCTTCTGATTTCACTGGTATTCATCTCCCTTGTGCAGCTGGATCTGGTACCTGCATGGATGGTGTGCATCATTATCGGCCGTGAAATTGCCGTCGACGGGTTGCGGCTCATCGCGTCCGATCAGGGATTCACCATCGCAGCTTCCGAACTGGGAAAAATCAAAATGGTGGCGCAGGTAGTAGCCATTACTCTGCTACTGCTCGGCACGCGATATCCCAACTTCCACCGAGCCGGACAGGGCGCACTTTACGTTGTTGTGCTCTTTGCTCTGTGGTCAGCGGTCGGATACTTCCGCACCTTCTGGACCAAAATTGACGATCGCTTCAAGGCCAAGGAGCGCCGGCGACTGACTCTCGTGAAAAAACGCCCACGTCGTCATGTTCCAACTCAATAGGCAGGATCAGGAAACGTTGCTTCAGATTGCACGAGACTCCGTACGGGCCCACCTTTCCGGGTATGAGCTGGAACTTCCTTCAGTTGCATCGGAAGACCTCATGCAGAAAAGAGGCGTATTCGTTTCCATCCACCTGGGCACGAACCTGAGGGGTTGCGTGGGAATAGTCGAGCCGCTGGATCCCCTGTATCAAAGTGTTTCCGGATGCGCGGTGGCTGCCGCTTCCAGAGATTCGCGTTTCAAACCGCTTCAGCTGTCGGAACTGCCTGAAGCGGAATTTGAAATTTCAGTTCTCTCCCCCACCGAAGTCGTTACTGATCTCGAGAGCATCGAAATCGGAACACACGGACTGATTGTCTCCAGGGGAAATGCCAGGGGGCTGCTATTGCCTCAAGTCGCGGTCCAGCAGCAGTGGGATCGCGAGCGGTTTCTCGGAGAGACGTGCCGCAAGGCAGGACTACCTCCCACAGCCTGGAAGCAGGGTGCAACCATTCAACGATTCACGGCAGAGGTTTTTCCATGATGCTGCAGATGCAGTTTCCTCATATCGATCCGGTATTCCTGCGGCTCGGCCCCGTTCAACTGCGGTGGTACGGCCTGATGTACATGGTGTCGTTTATCATCGGCTACTTCCTCCTGAAAAGCCTCGCGAAGCAACGACGACTGAAGCTCACCTCCGATGATCTCTATGATTTGCTGTTCTACATCATCATCGGCGTCATGGTGGGCGGCCGTATCGGATACGTCCTCTTTTATGATTTGCGCGGATACCTGCAGTCGCCGCTCGATATTCTGAAGATCTGGCAGGGAGGAATGTCGTTTCATGGAGGACTGATTGGGATCGTCCTTGCAACCCTCTACATCACAAACAAGAAGGGTTGGGATTTCTGGGAAATATCGGATTTGATCTGCGCCGGCGTTCCGATAGGGCTGGGGCTTGGTCGGATCGGAAACTTCATTAACGGGGAGCTCTACGGTCGCCCGACCAGCTTGCCATGGGGAATCGTGTTTCCCGAAGGCGGCGATATGGCGCGCCATCCATCGCAACTCTATGAGGCACTGCTTGAAGGGCTGGTGCTCTATCTGATCCTGCGATGGCTGTTCAGGAAGAATTACCCGCCGGGAACGGTTGTCTGGGGACTGATCGGATTCTACGGAC
>Ga0068871_100003858_pt1 | contig 10334 bp, 7 predicted proteins | sample KBSMisM72_FD_72750 | JGI IMG/M metagenome (GOLD analysis project Ga0068871, IMG submission 72750) | Miscanthus rhizosphere microbial communities from Kellogg Biological Station, Michigan, USA - KBS Miscanthus M7-2 | ecosystem: Host-associated > Plants > Roots > Rhizosphere > Soil ...
CCGCTGCTGCCCTTGTTTCAGTCGGTGTTCGGCGCCAGCCACTTCGCCGTCAGCTTGACCGTGACGGCCACGACGACGGCGGTGGCGTTGGCAGCGCCTTTCGTCGGGCGGCTGGCCGATACGTGGGGCAAGCCACGCGTAATTGTCACCGCCGCTTTCGCGCTGGCTGCCGCGACGATGCTGGCCTCCACCGCCGCGACGCTGAATCAGGTGATCGGGTGGCGCTTTGTCCAGGGCCTGGTAACCCCAGGTGTGTTCGCGGTGACCGTCGCTTACATCCACGATCGCTGGGATCCGTCGAGGGCCGGGAGGGCGACGGCGGCGTATGTCACGGGCACGGTGATCGGTGGATTCGTGGGCCGCGCCACGTCGGGCGTCATGGCGTCGTGGTTCGGATGGCGGGCGAGCTTCGTCACAGTCGGCGCGATGAGCCTCGCGTGCGCGATAGTCCTGTCGATCGGACTGCGAAGTGACGGTGGGCATCGGGCAGTCATCGGCGATGGGCGCCGCGACCGCCCGTTGGCCGCGCACTTGACGAGCCGCGAACTGGCCGGCGCCTACGCGGCCGGCTTCTGCGTGCTGTTCACCCAGGTCGCGATGTTCACTTACGTCACGTTTCATCTCGCCGACGCTCCCTTCCGGCTGAGCACGGCCGCGCTCGGGTGGCTCTTCGCGGTGTATCTCGCCGGCGCCGCAATCACGCCGATCTCCGGGCGCTGGATTGATGTGTACGGCCATCGCACGGCGCTCGTCGCCGCGATCGCCATCGGCGTCACCGGGTCGCTTCTCACGCTCGCCGGCACGCTCTGGGTCGTTGTGTCCGGTCTGGCGCTCGTCTCCTCTGGTGTATTCGTGGCACAGGCCGCAGCCAGCAGCTACGTCGGCGCCGCTGCGACGCATGATCGGGGTCTGGCTGTCGGCTTGTACGCCATGTTCTATTACGCGGGCGGCAGCGTGGGCGGAGCGCTGCCCGCTGTCTTCTGGTCCTCCGGCGGCTGGCCGGCGTGCGTCGCGCTCGTCGTGGGTATTCAGTTGATGACAGCCGCGATCGGCTCGTCGGTGTGGTCCGCCAGGGAGCACAGCTCCTGACGGCCTATCATCCGTATCGTCCGGCTTCAGGCGCGGACGTTGTTCACCGGCCGGCTGAAGCCGGCCGCTTCGCCGCCGAAGACGCTACGCGACCGAAGGCGCGGCGACGATCCGGCGCAATTCGTCGCCTTCCATGACCTCGATCTCCAACAGCCGCCGCGCGACATTTTCCAGCTTGTCGCGATGCGACGAAAGGATCTCCCGTGCCTTGTCGTGGGCATCGCTGATCAGGCGCTTGATTTCGGCGTCGATCTTCTCGGCGGTCACTTCCGCGTAGGCGCCGCGTTCCGGCATCATCGGCAGATCCAGGAAACGCGAGCGCTTCTGGCTCTCGTAATTGACGGCGCCGAGCGCATCGCTCATGCCGAATTCAGTGACCATCGAACGCGCGATGTCGGAGGCGCGCTGGAGATCGTGCTGCGCGCCGGTGGATATCTCACCCAGGGCGATCTCTTCGGCCGTCCGTCCGCCCAGCAGCACCGCCAGCTGTCCCAGCAGGTCGGTTCTCGTCACGAGGTACCGCTCCTCGAGCGGCAACTGCATCGTGTAACCGAGCGCCCCGAAACCGCGCTGGACGATCGAGAGCTTGTGCACCGGATCGAGGCCGGGCACGACTGTCGCGACGATGGCGTGGCCGGACTCGTGATAGGCGACGATTTCGCGCTCCTTGATGCTCATCACGCGCTTCTTCTCGAGCCCCGCGATGAGCCGGTCGATTGCCGACTCCAGATCGCTCATTTCGACAATCGGCTTGTCGAAGCGGGCCGCCAGCAGCGCGGCTTCGTTCACGAGGTTCGCCAGATCGGCGCCGGCGAAGCCGGCCGTGCGCGCCGCCACGACCCGCAGGTCGACCTGCTGCGACATCTTGACGTCTTTGGCGTGGATCCGGAGGATGGCTTCGCGGCCCTTCACGTCCGGCTTGTCGACGAGCACCTGCCGGTCGAAGCGGCCCGGGCGGAGCAGGGCCGGGTCGAGCACTTCGGGGCGGTTTGTGGCCGCCATGATGATCACTCCCTTGCGGGAATCGAAGCCGTCCATCTCGGCCAGCAGCTGGTTGAGCGTCTGCTCACGCTCCTCGTGGCTGCCGACGGGGCTCTGCGATCGAACTTTCCCGAGCGCATCGAGCTCGTCGATGAAGACGATACACGGCGCCTTGGCCTCGGCCTGTTGGAACAGGTCGCGGATGCGTGCGGCGCCGACGCCCACGAACATCTCGACGAATTCCGATCCGCTCAGGCTGAAGAAGGGCACGTGCGCCTCGCCGGCGACCGCGCGGGCGAGCAGCGTCTTGCCGGTGCCGGGGGGGCCGACGAGCAGCACACCCTTGGGGATCCGTCCGCCGAGATTCGTGTACTTCTTCGGCGTCTTGAGAAACTCGACAATCTCTTTCAGCTCGTCCTCGGCTTCGTCGACGCCGGCGACGTCCGAAAACTTCACCTTCACCTCATCGTCAGCGTAGATCTTCGCCCGGCTGCGGGCGAACGACATGACGCCGCCTTCGGCGCCGCCCATGCGTCGAAGGAAGAATCCCCAGAGCGCCACGATGAAGAGGACAGGAATGAGCCAGCCGAGCAGATCGGGGAGCCAGCGGTTCATCGGTTCCCCCGTGAACTTCACACCCTTCCCCTCGAGGTCCTCAACGAGCTTCGGATCTTCGACGCGGTTCACGGTGAACGCCTGCCCCTGCTTCGGATCCTTCGGGTCGGCCGTCTTCAGCGTGCCCCGGAGCGATTGATCGCCAATCGTCACGTCGACGACGTCTCCGTTGCGAACGAGCGCCTTGAATTCGCTGTAGGACAGCGTGCGTCCGCCCCCCGTCATGAAGTACATCTGCGCGACGCCCAGCAGCAGCAACAGGGCGAGGCCGTACCACAGCGACCAGCCGGGCCGTGGCCGGGCCGGCCGGGGACTGGCGCCGCCGAGCGGGTTGAATCGGGGGACAGGCTTCTGCGCCGGCATCTAGGTTTTCACCATCTCCTGCTTTTCGAACGTCAGCCCTTCGCCGCCCGGCGCGTCGACTGTCACGGTGTCGCCCTCGACAAACCGGCCCTCGAGGACTCGGACTGCCAGCGGGTCGAGTACCCGGCGCTGGATGGTGCGCTTCAGCGGCCGGGCTCCGTAGGTCGGGTCGTAGCCTTCGCGTGCGAGCAAGGCCCTGGCGGCGTCTGTGAGCCGCACGTGAATCTTGCGCTCCTCGAGTCGTTTGATGAGACCGGCAATCTGGACGTCCACAATCTTCGTCAGGTGGCTGCGGTCCAGCGCGTGGAAGAAGATGATGTCGTCCACACGGTTGAGGAACTCCGGGCGGAAGTGATCGCGCAGGGCATCCATGACCTGTCGTCGCGTGCCTTCATCAATAGTACCGCCTTCGCCCAGCGTCCGCTCGGCGATAATCTGACTGCCGAGGTTGGACGTCATGATGACGACGGTGTTCTTGAAATCAATCGTCCGTCCCTTGCCGTCAGTCAGGCGGCCGTCGTCCAGCAGCTGGAGCAGAACGTTCAGCACGTCGGGATGCGCCTTTTCGACTTCGTCGAGCAACACGACCGAATATGGGCGCCGGCGCACTGCCTCGGTGAGCTGGCCGGCCTCCTCGTAGCCGACATACCCCGGAGGCGCGCCAATCATGCGGGATACCGTGTGTTTCTCCTGGTATTCGGACATGTCGATGCGGATCATCGCCTGCTCGTCGTCGAACAGGAATTCGGCCAGCGCCCGCGCCAGTTCCGTCTTGCCGACGCCCGTCGGCCCGAGGAACAGGAAGCTGCCCAGCGGGCGACCCGGATCCTGCATGCCGGCACGGGCCCGTCGAATCGCGTTGGCAACCGCGTTGATGGCGTCGTCTTGTCCGATGACGCGGAGGTGGAGCCGCTCTTCCATGTGGATGAGCTTCTGGACCTCGCCCTCCATGAGGCGACTCACCGGCACGTGCGTCCACTTGCTGACGACTTCGGCGATGTCCTCCTCGTCGACCTCCTGCTTCAGCATGCCCCCGGTTTTCTGCATGTCGGCGAGTTTCGCCTCGACTTCCTTAATCTGCTTTTCAAGGAGCGGCACGGTGCCGTACTGGAGCTCGGACGCCTTAGCATAGTTGCCGCTTCGTTGAGCCTGCTCGACCTCCTGCTTCACGGCGTCGAGTTGCTCCTGCAGCTTGGCCGTCTGCTGGATCGAGGCTTTCTCCTGCTCCCAGCGGGCAGCCAGGTGCGCCTGTTCCTCCTTCAGATCCGCAAGCTCTTTCTCGAGCTTCGCAAGACGGTCGGCCGAGGCTTTGTCCTTCTCTTTCCGAAGCGCCTCGCGCTCGATCTCGAGCTGCATGATGCGACGCCGAATCTCGTCGAGCTCGACCGGCATCGAGTCGATTTCCATCCTCAGTTTCGAGGCGGCTTCATCGATAAGATCGATGGCCTTGTCCGGAAGGAACCGATCCGAGATGTACCGGTTCGACAGGACGGCGGCCGCGACGAGCGCCGAATCCTTGAAATTCACCTTGTGATGGATTTGATAGCGCTCGCGAAGGCCGCGCAGGATGCTGATTGTGTCCTCGACGGTCGGCTCGCCAACGGTCACCGGTTGGAAGCGACGCTCGAGCGCCGCATCCTTCTCGATGTACTTCCGATACTCGTCGAGCGTCGTCGCGCCGATCGTGTGGAGCTCGCCCCGCGCCAGCATCGGCTTCAGCATGTTCGACGCATCGATCGACCCTTCGGCGGCGCCGGCGCCGACGACGGTATGCAGTTCGTCGATGAAGAGGACAACCTGCCCCTCGGAATCGACGATTTCCTTCAGCACCGCCTTCAGCCGTTCTTCGAACTCCCCGCGGTATTTGGCGCCGGCGACCAGCGCGCCCATGTCGAGCGCGACGATGCGCTTGTTCTTGAGGCCCTCCGGGACGTCGCCACGAATGATGCGAATGGCCAGGCCTTCGACGATGGCCGTCTTGCCGACGCCGGGTTCGCCGATGAGCACCGGGTTGTTTTTCGTGCGCCGGGAGAGCACCTGGACAACTCGGCGGATCTCCTCGTCGCGCCCGATCACGGGATCGAGCTTGCCCTTGCGCGCGAGGTCTGTGAGGTCGCGGCCGTACCGTTCGAGGGCCTGGTACGTGCCCTCGGGATTCTGGCTCGTCACGCGCTGCGATCCGCGGATGCTGGTCAACGCATTGAAGATCTTGTCGCCGGTGATGCCGCGGTCGGTCAGGAGTTTCGCGGAAGGGGAGCGGCCCGTCTCCGAGGCGATGGCCACGAGTAAGTGCTCGGTGCTGACGAACTCGTCCTTGAGCCGCTGCGCCTCGGCCTCGGCCAGGTCGGTGACCAGCTTGAGCCGCGGCGAGAGGCCGGGCTGCGACCCGCCGTATGCCTGCGGCATCTTGGCAAGGAGCTCGCGAGCCGCCCGCCCGACAGCTGCCGGGTCCGCGTTCATTTTTCGCAGCAACTCGGGGACGACGCCCTCCCGCTGCTCGACGAGCGCGACGAGCAGGTGCTCCGGCTCGATTTGCGCGTGACTCGACTGCTCGGCGATGCGCTGCGCGGCAGCGATGGCTTCCTGTGCCTTCTCTGTGTACTTGTTGATGTTCATCGTCGGTGCTCAGGCGGCGGAATTGCTGGTCGCCTTCTCCAGTTTTTGAAGTTCCTCGAAATGCGTTCGTTGTTCGGGCGTCAGCTGGCGGGGAAGCTGCACGTCCGCCGTGGCGTACAGGTCGCCATGCTCGTCGGGCTTCCCGACCACCGGCATGCCCTGACCCTTCAAACGAAAGACCTGGCCTTGTTGCGTCGTCGGCGGCACCTTGAGGCGCAGCGACTTGCCGCCAAGGGTGCGCACCTCTGCCTCGCCTCCAAGAACGGCCGTTGTGAGGGGAATGCTCACGCGTGCGTACAGATCGCGTCCCTTCCGTTCGAACGACGGATGCGGCGTCAGCCGGATACGAAGATACAAATCGCCGGATTCCGAGCCGCCTGAGCCCTGTTCCCCTTCGCCGCCAACCCGTACGCGGGAGCCGTCTCCAATCCCCGCGGGTATCCTGACGTCGACGTTGCGCTCGTGGCCGTCGAAGGCGAGCGAGAAGCGGCGCGTCGAACCGTGATACGCCTCTTCGAGGCCGAGCTCGATCTCCTGCTCGACATCGCGCCCCTTGCGGCCGCGCGCACGCCCACCGCGGCCGCGTCCAGACCGATCTTGGCCCGCGCTGCCGCCGAAAAACGTGTGAAAGAAGTCGGAGAACGGATCCCCGTCACCGAACATCTCCTGCATCTCTTCCGGCGTCATCGTGCGGAAGCCGCCGGGTTGCCCCCCCATGTTGACGTTCCAGGCGCCGCCCGGCTGGCCGCCAAACCCCGGACCAGCCCCGGCGCCTGCCTGCTCGTACTGACGCCAGTTCGCGCCCAGCTCGTCGTATTTTTTGCGCTTCGCAGGATCGCCGAGGACTTCGTAGGCTTCGTTGACTTCCTTGAAACGGGTCTCGGCTGACTTGTCACCCGCGTTGACGTCCGGATGGTGCTTGCGCGCCAGCTTGCGGTACGCCTGCTTCAGTTCCTTGTCCGAGGCCGTCTTCGGGACTCCGAGCGTCGCGTAGTAGTCCTTGAAGTCCATCGCTAGTCCATACCCAGCATGCGCAGCAGCTCGTCCAGTTCCTGACCAAGACGGCGGCGGGCGTCGCGCGCGGAGAGGGCGTCCTCGCGCGAGTTGGTCACGAGCGGACGGATCCGCTGCACGACGTCGGCAATCGAGAGCAGCCGCTGCACGCCGGCGAGGTTGATCCCGCCGTCGTCGACGAGGCGCTTGATGATCCGGAGCCGCTCCAGCTCATCGCGCGAATACACTCGCATGCTGCCGATGGAGCGGCTCGGCTGGACGAGTCCGAGACGTTCGTACTTCCGAAGCGTCTGAGGATGCATGCCCAGCATCCGGGCGGCCATGCTGATTAAGTAAAGATCTTGATCGAGTCTCATCAGGATTGCGTCAGGTCCAAGTTGCGCCGAGGCAAGTATAGGACTTGATACGGTGCGTGTCAAGGCTACTGGGCCACAATGTCAGATGTGTTTCATCCGTCGGACCTCCTCACCATCGCGCTCCTCGTGGGGCTCGAGGGGGTCCTCAGCGCCGACAACGCGATGGTGCTGGCCATGCTCGTGCTCGGCTTGCCGAAGAGCCAGCAGCAAAAGGCTCTCCGGTACGGCATCGTCGGCGCGTTCCTCTTCCGTGGCGCCGCGACACTCGCGGCCGCGTACCTGATCCAACTAGGGTGGGTGAAGCTGGCGGGCGCCGCCTACCTCCTCTATCTCTCGTTCGAGCACTTCTTCCGATCCAATGCCGAAACCCGGCGCGTGCCGCCGCGCGCGCGGCCGTGGCTCGGCCTCAATGCGTTCTGGGCGACCGTCGTCAAGGTCGAGCTCACCGACATCGTGTTTGCCGTTGACTCGATTGTGGTCGCCGTCGCCATGTCGTCGAACATCTGGGTCATCCTCACTGGCGGCATGCTCGGCATCGTCGCCATGCGGTTCGTGATCGGCAGGCTGCTGACGCTGATTGAGCAGTACCCGCAGCTGGTCGACGGCGCCTTCGCGATCATCGCCTGGGTCGGCGCCCAGCTGCTGCTGGAATTCCTGCACAGGCAAGGCATTGTCCACTTCGAGCTCCCGGAGTGGATTTCCCTGACCGTCGTCGTCACGATCTTCGTGTCGTCATTTCTCTACGCTCGCCGGCAGGCGCTGCACGCGCGTATGCCCCCCGCCGACGGTGATCAGGCGCGGAAGCTCTGGGACAAGAAGGTGGACTAGCCGCGTTCCTTCAGCTCGCGCAGGGCGCGGCGCTGGCGCTTGTCGGGCGCCCTGGGAGGCGTCATCTGCGCGCGGAAGATGCGTTCCATCCGCCGCATCTGGATTTCTTCCGCGGTCGGCGGCGGCGTCAGGTCCTCGTAGAGCTGGCGCGCGTCCGCTTTCGGCGCATGGCGCTCGGCCAGGCCCCGGACGATGACGCGCTGCTTGCGGCCGTAGGGCCGGCCAATGTCGAGCGCATCGCCGACACGGAGTTGCCGGTGGGGCTTGGCCGCCTGCCCGTTGACATCTATCTTTCCGCTCGTGCACGCCTTCTGGGCGGCGGAGCGCGTCTTGAACAGGCACGCGACGTCGAGCCAGATATCCAGGCGAACGCTGTCCGGTATAGGTTCGTGGTCGGCCATGTCGAGACGTTGATCCTATCGTGCCGACGGTCTGACGTGTTCAAGGGGCGTCCGGCTGACGCCGGACGCTACGGACGAGGCGCCAGGAGCGCCATCAGCTTGGCAGTGAGTGCCGGGCCGAGCTGCTCGATGCGCGCGATCCGCGTCGCGTTTTGATAGAAGGACGACACGTTGTGGCCGATCCCGATCGCGGCCAGCTGCACTGGCGACCTCGTCTCGATGTCACGAACGACCTCCTGAAGATGACTTTCGAGATAGTCGTGACCGTTGGCCGCCATCGTCGCCTCGTCCATCGGCGTGCCATCGGACACCACAACGAGGATCCGTCTCGCCTCCGAGCGCTGCAGCAGCCTTCCGTGGGCCCACAACAAGGCCTCGCCGTCGATGTTTTCCTTGAGCATCTCGTCGTGCAGAAAAAGGCCCAGGGCGACGCGCGCACGCCTCCAGGGAACGTCGGCGCTTTTGATGATGATGTGCTCGAGCGCATTGAGCCGGCCGGGGTGCTCCGGATAGCTGTTGGCGGCCCACTCGCGCGCCGGTTCACCGCCGTCCCATTCCCGCGTTGTAAATCCGAGCACCTCGCATTTGACGCCGCAGCGTTCCAGCACGCGTGCGAAGATTTCGACCGTCAGCGCCGCGATCAGCATGGGACGGCCGCGCATCGATCCTGAATGATCGATCAGCAGGGTCACGACGGTGCTTGGGAACGGCGATTCGCTTTCCTGTTTGAACGGGCGGGCGCGCCCGCGGCTGGCGACGAGCGTGGCCAGCCGCGATGCGTCGAGCTGGCCTTCGTCCAGGTCGAAACGCCACTCGCGCACCTGGCTCGCCATCAGGGCTCGAAGCAGCCGCTTGGCCAGGCGGGCGATGACCGATCGAACCGACGTCAGCTCGGCGTCCAGTTTCGCGCGGAAGCGGGCGAGTTCCTCGCGGCTTGCGAGATCGGCCGCGTTCACGACCCGATCGTGGGCCGTGGTGTACGCCTGGTAACCCGGGTAACGTGCATCGCCCGCGCTGACAGTCGCGCCTGCGGCCGCGTCGGCATTCGCGCCTTGCGCCGTTCGCTGGTCCTTCCGGAGCGAAGCCCGGCTTCCTCCGGGGTCGCCGCGTTCAGGAAGCTGGCGTGCGACGGTGCGCGTCGCGAGCGCGACGCGCTTCCAGGCATCGTCGGGGTTCGCCGCTGGCGGGATGTGCGGGGCAGCGGCCTGCGCCCAGGCGGCAGCGGCGGCGGCGAATCGCGGCTGGTTCTCGAGGTCGGCTGCGAGGCCGCTCAGGGCGTCGAGCAGCGGTGCGGGCAGGACGCGCGCGACGCCTGCCGCCATGGCGTCCTTTCCGGGCGGGGCAGGCCTGCCGGCGAGAATCCCGAACGCAAGCCATCGCGCACCGTCGTCTGCGCCCCCCGGGTGCGCGAGCAGGTTGCGGGCGATACCGGCCATCCACCGCGCGCCGATCGCATCGAGCCTCGCGTCTTCGAGGGCCGCGAAGAGATCGGCGGGGAGCTTGTCCGCGGGTTGATGTCGGCGATGGACGTCCGGGTCGTGAAAGCGTTGCCTGATGGCCAGCCGATCCCCGAACGCGCGAAGCCCGCCGACGGTCGCCGCATCTGACAGCGCGAGCATCGCTTCGATACTTCCCGCCGCGAGCGACCCTGCCAGCGTCCGGCTGCAGGCGCCGACCGCCTCGACCGTGATCGCGGGGAACGGTCCCGGCACGGATGTCCCTATCGCCGGCCGGGACCCGGCCGGGCGACGGCGAGCTCGTCACCGACGCAGCGCTGGTAATACTCGGCGACGAGCATCTGCTCGTCTTCGTCACAACGGTTCAGGAATGTCAGCTTGAAGGCGAGCGCCTGGTCGTGAAACAGGGTCGTGTTTTCCGCCCACGTGACGACGGTCCGCGGTGACATGACGGTGGAGAGGTCGCCGTCGGCAAATCCACGGCGCGTCAGGTTCGCGAGGGCAATCATGGCGCTGACCTTCGCGCGTCCGTCCGCGCTCCTGTATTCGGGGCAGCGCGCGAGCACGACCTCAACTTCACGGTCGTGTTCGAGGTAGTTCAGCGTGACCACGAT
>Ga0068871_100003859_pt1 | contig 10333 bp, 7 predicted proteins | sample KBSMisM72_FD_72750 | JGI IMG/M metagenome (GOLD analysis project Ga0068871, IMG submission 72750) | Miscanthus rhizosphere microbial communities from Kellogg Biological Station, Michigan, USA - KBS Miscanthus M7-2 | ecosystem: Host-associated > Plants > Roots > Rhizosphere > Soil ...
GTTCCGGGCGTGGCCGGAGCCGACGGCGCGACCGGACCTCAGGGCATCCAGGGTGTCCCGGGAGCGGACGGCGCGACCGGGGCGACCGGGGCGACGGGCCCGGCGGGCCCGGCGGGCGTCGACGGGGCGACCGGACCTCAGGGTATTCAGGGCGTTAAGGGTGATACCGGAGCCACGGGAGCCACGGGGGCACCGGGCCCAACGGGGCCCACGGGGTCAACCGGGGCCCAGGGCCCAACCGGTTCGACCGGTCCCGCCGGACCGACGGCGGTCAGCGCCGACGCCAACAACTACGTCCACCTGGGCACGGATAACCTGCTTTTCGCGCCTTTGGCGGTCAAAATCGCTGGCGATACGATGCTGGGGCCGTTGTATTTGCCCCTGCCCGATCCGACGGACCCAACCCAGGCCACGCACAAAGCCTACGTGGACGCCAAAGACGCGGTCCTGCAACAGGAAATCCAGGCCCTGGCCGAGACCCTGGTGTTCGTCGGCCAGTGTCATATCACGACCGACACCACCCAGTTCACCCTGGCGTCGGGCATCACGCCCAACCCGGGCCCCCTGCCCACGCCCACCCCGGCGATCAAGGGCTTTTACGTCATCTGTGTTGAAAACGGTGCACCTCCGGCGGGTAATATCCCGCCTGATAACTACGTCCTGCATGACTGGCTGGTCTGCGACGGGGCCGTCTGGATACACCTCAAGCTGGGTCTGGTTTACTTCGCCGCCTCGCAGGTCGCGGTCGTCCCGCCCATCGCCGGGACGGACGATGTCCAGGAAACCCTCCAGTATCTGTATGATAATCAGGTCACGGCGGCGCAGGGAGACGCGCGCTGGGTGAACGTCGGCGGCGATACCATGACCGGCCAACTCAAGATATTGGCGGGCGACGGTATCGGGTTGCTGGTCAGTGGCCAGACGATGGGGATGCGTTTCACCACCAGCCCGTCTGGTTCTTTCATCGAGGGCGTTGACAGCACGGGTGTCACGACGTGGCAAACGCTCTACCTTGGTGGCGCGGCGCTCGTCCTCAACGCACCCACCACGGTCGCGACAAACAACCCGCTCACGCTGGGTAAAGACCCAGCCGCGCCGATGGAAGCGGTCACGCTTCAGTATCTTCAGAGCAACTACGCGCCCGCCAACGTGGGCAGCGGGTATGTCGCCAAGACCGGCGACACGATGAGCGGCAGACTTAGTTTCGGTCAGGTCGCCGTTACCAACCCGCAAGATACTTCTCGCCACCTTCTGCTGTGGGACAGCGGGACGGCGAACTACAGCTACGGCTTCTCGGTCTCCGTCGACGCGTCGCTGAACTACAACACGACGAACGGCACCCATGCGTTTTTCCAGGGTGGCTCCCTGTTGTTCCGAGCCGGGACATCCGGGCTGAATTTGAACACGGGCCTGAACTTTGGCGGCGCGGTCGCCAGCGTGCCATGGGACCTGACCAAGCACGTTCAGTTCCATTACGCGGGCTATGGTCAGTCGGTCACCAGCTTCCGCATGAACCACGTCGCGGCGGGCGACGCCTCTCACTACTTCGTCATCGGCACGGCTGACGTTCTGTCTGTTCACCCCACGGGGATTTCCTACGACGGCCTGCCCAACGGCGGGCACACGACGGGCTTCACGTGGTTCCCCGATAACACGGCGCATCTGTTCATAGACGGCAGCGATCAGGGCGCGCTGGCCATGAAGAGCGCGCTGCCCAACGTTTACCCCAACCCGCCGCCCATGGATGGCGCGGGCAGCGCCGGGTCAAATGTCTGGTATTATGCTCAGGGCGACCACGTTCACCCGACGCAGTTAATAAGCGGGCTCCTGGACGCCAACGCCAGCCGCACGGTGGGCGTCGGCGAACTCGGCACATACGGACTGTATATGTGGGGCTCGCCCACGGGTCCCGTGACGTTGACCCTGCCCGTCGCCACGGTCCCCACCAAGATCTGGGTGGCGATGAATATCACCGGCCAGCCGATCACGCTGGCGGGCGCGAGCGGCGGCACGGTGACCGTCCAGGCGGGCGGCAACCAGTCGGTCTGGACCGATGGCGGCGGCGTCTATCCGATCAACACGACCTCGGTCACGCCGGGGGCGAACAGCAACGACAACTCCGTGGCGACCACGGGATGGTCCCAGGGCACGTTCGTCAACGCCGCCGGGGATGGTATGTCCGGCGGACTCGGTTTCGGCGCGGCAACGGTTGGTCTGGCGCACGACACGTCCCGGCATATCACGCTCTACGACGGCTTCGGCGGCTTCTCCGTCACGGGCGGAACGATCAACATCGTCTCGCAGGGGACCGTGGCGTTCGTGAACAGCGGGGGCGTCAACGTCGAGATCAACGACGGCGGGCTCGCCATACGCAAAGGCGATGCCTGGCTGTTGCGCGATCCGACCGATCCCATGCACGCCACGACCAAGCAATACGTGGACACCAAGGCGGGCGCGTATCTGCCTCTCACGGGCGGCACGATCACGGGAGAGCTTCGCGTTAACGGAGGACCAAGTTGGGCCCCCATCGGCCTGACGACCTCGGCGGGTGCGCCGTGCATGATTTCTTACACATCCGGCACCGACAATAACTGGTGGGCGGGGGCGTGGGCGGGCGGGCACTTTTGGATACGTGACGCGACAGCGGGTGTGAACGCCATCTCGTGTATCGCTGGCGGCATGGAGGTTACTGTTCTGGGTAACCTCGTGGTTGGCCTCGACATCAGTATGTCCCGTGATCCAACTCAACCGCTGCACGCCGCCACCAAGCAGTATGTGGACGCCAAGGCCGGAACCCCCGGACCCGCCGGGCCCACCGGCCCAGCCGGACCCACGGGGGCCACCGGCCCGGCGGGTGCGGACAGCACGGTTCCAGGACCGGCGGGCCCAGCCGGACCGACGGGGGCGACCGGCCCGCAAGGTCCGGCGGGACCGGCGGGTGCTGATCCGGCGGGGCTTTACCTACCTCTGGTGGGCGGCACTCTTACCGGCCCCCTGGCCATCAACTCGGCGGCGCGGCCATCCCTGCTCGTGGGCGCGGCCACGACGACGGACACGGTCAGTCACTTCCAGGTCTTCGGGGACTCCCAACTCAACGGCACGCTGCGCGTCACCGCGTCGGCGTGGTTCAACGGGACCATCACGGCGGACACGACCATGGGCATCGCCGGTCCGATCCAGGTCTTCGGTGACTCGCGCGTGGGCTCTCCCACGGAGGGCGCGGCCATCGTCAAGCTGACGCCAGCGCCGGGCAAGTATCGTTCTTTCGAGGGCCACACCGGGAGTTCTATCAGGTGGGCGGCGGTCCTGGGCAATACCACTCCCGAGACCGGGGCCGACGCTGGCAGTGACTTCGCCATCCAGCGTTACCATGACAACGGCACGTTCATAGACTCGCCCCTCTCGATCAACCGCGCTTCGGGCTTGGTGAATTTCACGAGCACGCCCACGGTCAACGGCGCGGCTATTGGCGCGGGAGCATATTTGCCTCTGACGGGCGGCACGTTGACCGGCGTGCTCACCGTGGCGAACATGGTGTCGATTAACTCGGCAACGACCTACGCGCAGTTGGTCATGTCCAAGGCTCCGGGGGCCACCGCCAACCAGATACTTGGCTACACCGGCAACTCGGTACGTTGGGCCCTCCATTTGGGCGATACCACCGCCGAGAGTGGGGCCAGCACCGGGTCGGATTTCTCCCTGTTTCGTTACGACAACGCGGGGACTTCCATAGGCCGGTCTTTCAGCGTCTCCCGCGCCAACAACTCGATGACCGTCGACGGGCTTCTCAACTGCGTGGGGCAACTCTGGTCCAACGCCGGGCGCGTTATCAGTTGCAACGGCGGCTACCCCACCGTCACCGTCTACGACACCGTGGGGGCCGTCGCGAGCGGCATGTGGGTGGAGCCGAGCGGCGTGCTCTACTTTGGCGACATGGACGGCTCGGGCAACGCGGTGACGGGCCGGTTCTACGTGGACCGCTCCAGCAACCTCGTCGCCAACGCGGGTGTTTTCGGAACGTGGCTCCAGTCATCCGGCGGGGCCAGCATCGCCGGTCGTGCCACCGTCAACGAGATCATGAATACCTCGGGCGTCTTCCGCGTCGCCAACAACGACGCCTACTACATGCAGCGATCCGCTGGAGACGGTTTCTGGTACTGGGTCGAGAACAACTGGACCACGATGTATCTGAGGCCCGATGGGTGGCTCTACCCATCGGGCGGCGTCGCGCCCATGGCGGGCCAGATGGCGTTCGGCAACGCTGGCAGTGGCCGCATCATGCAGATGGCCCCAAGCTGGTACTGGGACTGGAACATCAACGACGGGACTATAGCTTGGCAGACGCCCAGCGGTTCTTCCCTGGTAATTGGTGGCGACCGCAACGTGATTTGTCAGGCCGGTCTTTTCGTGAACGGCTCCGCGATTGTTTGTCAGACCAACTGCATCGGCATCACCTACCAGTCCGGAGCATACGCCACCGCCTCCTCGTTCCTGTTCGGTTGGAGTAATGTCGTCGGCAGTCTCGCCACGGTCAGTGTCAACAACGGCGGCGCGGTCTACGCGATGGCGAACGCGTCCGACGCGCGGTTCAAGCACAATATCGGGGCATCGGACTTCGACTGCCTGGATGCGGTGTCGAAGCTCTCGCTGGTCGAGTTCGACTGGCTCCAGGTGGACGACCCATGGCGACTCAGGCAAGCCCGCGCCACGCCGAGGACCAGTGCGATCAGCCGCCACAGGGTGCGCGCGGGCCTGATCGCCCAGGAAGTAGCGAAGGTTCTCCCCGAGGCCGTCCACGCCGGGGACGATTTCGATGACCATCTGGGTCGCGTCTGGGGCCTCGACAGCAACGTCATGGATGCCATGCTGATCGGTGCGATCCAGCAACTCGTCGCGCGAAACACCGAACTGGCCGCGCGTATAACGCAACTTGAAAGAAGGAAACACTGACATGGCCGCGATAGTAATCCCGAATAACACCAGTTTCGGCGGTATGACCAACCAGACCATTTCCAGGCTGTTGCAGGTCAACACGGCCATGGAACGTCTTAAAGACGCCCTGGCGACGGCGTCGTCGGGCTACACGGGTGTGGCGGGCACCCAGTATGAGGCGGTGTCCATGGGCATGGGGCCCTTCACCCCGAACAACTTCGGCGTCGTGCCGGACCCGGCGACGCCCGGCGCGCAGGGCACCAACTATGAATACGCGCTGAACACGCTGGCGGGGCACTGGCTGACGTTCTGGCAGGCGGCGCAGCCGTCCATCGAGCAACTCGATAACGGCAGCGGCGTCTAAGCCAGTCCCCACGGAGGGCACGAAACCATGACCGCGAGAACCCAGGCAGCCCGGACGGGCACCAACAACGCCCCGCCCGGGGTCCTGCTGCCGGGTCAGTTCTACCTGGAGATGGGCGCGCCTCTCAGACTTTGGGCGGGCGTGCCCATCGCCATCGACGGCACCGGGCGGCGCTTGCTCCTGGACGCGGGCACCTCGACCGGCGGGCCTTATTTGTCCTTGTCCGGGGGCGTCATGACCGGGCCCCTGATCCTGTCGGGCTCGCCCACGGACCCCAAGGGCGCGGTGACCAAGGCTTACGCCGACAGCGTCGCGCCCGCCGGCGGGCCGTATTTGAAGCTCTCGGGGGGCGCGTTGACCGGGGCTTTGTCCGTGGCCGGGGCACTGTCTTCCACGGGCGGGGTGACCACCGCCGGGACGGTCCAGGTCAACGCGTCCACGGCGGGGAGCGGGGGCGTTCACTTACAGTCGGCGGACGCGCTGCACGCGGGGATCGTCGGGTTCAACGCTCCCAACGGCGCGCGTGTCGGTTACGTGGGCTACGGCGACGGCGTGAACAAACTCATGCTCCAGGCGGAAGCGCCTTACACGGGCTGGCGCGTGGGAGGCACCCTGGACGTGTCCGGGCTGCTCACCGCCTCGAGTAGCCTGAACGTGGCCAACATAGCGACCATCAGCGGGGGCGCGGGGCAGAACTCACTTTTAGGTCTCAACGCCGGGACCAGTCAGGTCAAACTTATCCAGGCCAACACCAACAACGTGCCGCGCTGGCAGGTGCAGGTAAGCGACGGCAACCCGGAAACCGGCGGCAACGTCGGCTCCAACTTCAGCATCCATCGTTTCGATGACGGGGGCGGCTACCTGGGGCAGCCGTTCTCGATCACCCGCGCGAACGGCGACGTGAACGTCGCGCAAAGTCTGGGAGCCGGGGTAAACATCACGGCGGGTAACGCGCTCGCCCTGTCCCGGGGGGCTTATATCCTCCAGACCGTCGACGGGGGATACACCCAGTTCGTCCAGGACGGGGGCGCGTGGCGATGGCAGTACGCCCGCGCCAACGGCACCATGTCCTGGATACGGGGCTCCGACAACGTCGAACTGATGAACATAACCGGGGCGGGCGATCTCAACGTCATCCGCAACGTAAGCGCGGGCGGCACCGTCATAGGAGGGGTGGTCCGGTCCGCGGGCGGGGTCTATGCCGACAACGGCCAGTTCGTCGTCGGCAACAACCCGGCCTATCGTTTCGAGCGCGGCGGCACCGGCAACTGGGCGATCTACGAGGGGGGCACCCCAATCTTCATCGTCGGCCCGGATGGCACGACTTACGTGCGCGGGCAGTTTACCTCGGAAGGGACGGTCCGCGCCCTGCCCGGAGACAACAGCTTCGCGGCCAACACCAACGGCTACTACATCACCCTCTGCGGCGGCTACCAGTTCGAGAGCGGGGCCAACTGGATCGTCAACGGCGGCGGACGGCCCAACACCATCGTGGAGGGTTACTGGACCACCAACCGCGTCTTCGCGGTGGACACCAGCGGCACGATAACCATCAACGGTCAGGCATACAAACCGGGCGGCGGGGCCTGGGGCGACACGTCGGACGCGCGTATCAAGACCGTGCACGGCGACTACACCAAGGGTCTGGCCGAGGCCCTGCGGCTGCGTCCCGTGGTGTATAGTTACAACGGCAACGACAGCTTCTATTTACCCGGCGAAACGACCCACACCGACACCGAGAAGCACTATGTCGGCTTCGTCGCCCAGGAGGTCCAGGGCGTGCTGCCCGCCATGGTGACGGAGCGGGAGGGCTGGATCGAGACCCGGCGGGTCAAGGACCTGCTCATACTGGATACCTCGGCGCTGCCCTGCGTGCTGCTCAACGCGATCAAGGAACTGCACGCCCGCGTCGCCGCCCTCGAAACCAAACACTAAGGAGAAAACCCTTGTTGCAACCTACAGATAAGCTGTCTTTGACGCTCGAGGCGCAGACCTGGAACAACGTGATGGCGGTGCTGGGCAAAGCCGCCGTGCCTTACGAGGTCGTCGCCCCGCTGATCCATGAACTTCAGCGCCAGTGCAACGAACAGGCCCAGGCCGTCGATGGGCCCAGGACAGTCCAGGGCCCGCGTCCGGTCCCGAACCCGGATCAACTCGCGGGATAGATGGACGCCGCGTGGCCACCTGTCGCGCTGGCACTGGCTCCGGTCCTGCTTGGGGCCCTGGTCGCGCTCGCGTGGCGGAACTCCCACACGATCCACGTCCTGGGTATCCGGCTGGACACGGCGGAACGCGACATCGCGCACCTGCGCGGCCTGATCGAACGCCAAATCATGAAGGATAAATAACATGTCTGGGACCGACGAAGACCCGATCATCAACCCGCCATACAAGACCCCGACGGGCTACTCGGACGCCCCGCCGCCCGTGCCCGAGGACCCCAACATGGACCCGCTGGCGGTGGCGTATCTCGACGCGTTTTACGCGCCGCCCGATCCGCGTGACCCGCTGCCCGAAGCCGTGGGCACCCAGGCCCAGCCGGGGGTCCTGGACGACGCCAGCGGCTACCAGGACGCCTTCGTCAAACCGCCGGACCCGCGCGATCCCACCGAGACCGTGATCCTGCCCGGCGAACTGATCCCGCTGGCCGGTCCCGAGGCCGAGGTCGCCGAGACCCCGCCGGTCAACCGGGACGTGCCTTACGCCGCCCAGGACGGCGCTTTGCTGACCTGCACCATGGGCAACTGGGACGGTGAGCCCACGGGCTACGCCTACCAGTGGATCAGCGGGGGCCTCGAGGTCGGCACCGACAGCTACATCTACAACCTCGTCGAGGCGGACGTGGGCGGGGCGTTCTCGTGCACGGTCACCGCGACCAACGCGTTCGGCGCGACCGAGGCCCCGGCGTCCAACGAAGTCACCGTGGGGGCGTGGACATGACCCTCGCGGCGGCACCGCACCCCATGTCCGTCTTCAGGTATCTGAAGACGGCGTGGCGGCTTTGGCTCGCGACGGGCAACGCCGCCACCGTCACGGTCAACACGCCCGCCAGTCAGGCGGCGGCGAGCCCGTTGGTCGTGACCGGCATGGTCGTGGCGGACCCCAGCGTGCCGAAACCCATCGAGGTCAAGGTCAACCTCAACAAAGACGCGCTGTTCGTGGCGCAGCAAAGCGGCCTCGTGAACGCGACCACGGGGGCGTGGACCGTTACTTTCCCGGGCGGAACCACGACGGCGACCGCGACCGCGACGGTGACGCCCTACGCGTTCGCCGCCGGGGTTGGCATCGGAGCGGTCACAACCCCCAACTTCACCCTGACATAGGCCCGGCCCATGGCGATGCCCCCCAGCGTTGAGAACAAGAACATGCAGGCTTACGTCCGGGGCCAGATGGCCGGGAAAAAGAAGGCGGCGGCGAAGATCGCCGGGAAACAAGCCGCCGCCGAGGCCGAGGGCCCGGTGCCCGCCGAAGCGCGCCCCGCGCCTCCCATGAGGGCGGCGAAGGCGTGACACCGGACGAGAAACGCTACGAACTGGTCCTGAAGCGCCTGATCGCCGTGATCGACGCCAAGGACAACATGCTGGCGTTTACCCGTCTCATGATGCCCACGCCCGATAACCGGGACGACCCTGACTACTCGCGCTACGACGCCCAGCGTTTCCACAAGGTCATGTGCGCGGGGCTCGAGGAACTCGAGAAGGGCGCGATCAAGCGGCTTATTATCAGCCTGCCCCCAAGACACGGCAAAACCCAGTTGGCGTCGAAGATGTTCCCCGCGTGGTATATGGGCAGACGGCCCTGGGACAGTCTCATCTTCGGCACCTACAACGAAAAGTTCAGCCAGGACGTGGGCCGGGCGGTGCGCGAGATCATGCTATCCCCGGCCTACGCGCAGGTTTTCCCCGACGCCATCCTCAAGGTGAACAGCGTCGCCTCGGACCGCATGGAAACCGTCCAGGGCGGCATCATGGCCTTCGTGGGCCGGGGCGGCACGACCACCGGGCGCGGCGGTCACTGCCTCATCATCGACGATCCGCTCAAGGACCGGCACGAGGCCGACTCACCCACGATCCGGGACACCCTCTGGACGTGGTTCACCCAGGTCATCGCCTCACGGCTCATGGACGAAAACGGCAGGATCATGCTGATCCAGACGCGCTGGCACCAGGACGATCTGGTGGGCCGTCTGACCGATCCGACGAACACCTATTACGACCAGGACGAGGCCAAGGAGTGGCGCATCATCGACATGCCCGCTTTGGCCGACAGTCAGGACGGCGATGTCATGGGGCGCAAAGAAGGAGAAGCCCTATGGCCTGGGAGGTTCGGACGGGACTTTCTTCTTGGCTTACAACGCAGAGACACCCGTGGGTTCAGCGCTCTCTATCAGGGTCGCCCCAGTCCCGCTGGCGGGGCTTTCTTCAGTTCGCGCTGGCTCAACACCTATCAACCCAAGGAACTCCCTCCAAATCTGCGTGTCTACGCCGCCTCCGATCACGCCGTCGCGCTCAAGCAGACGAGTGACAAGACCTGCCTGATGATGGCGGGCGTCGACGAGGACAGCACGATCTGGATTTTGCCCGATCTGGTCTGGCGGCAGATGTCCGCCGAGCAGGCCGTCGAGGCCATGATCCGCCTCATGCGGGCGCACAAGCCGGTCTTTTGGTGGGCGGAAAAGTCGCACATCTCCAAGGCCATCGGGCCCTTTCTGCGCAAGCGTATGCTGGAGACCAAGACATACTGCTCGATCATCGAGATGCAGCCCGTCGCCGACAAGCAGACCCGCGCCCAGTCGATCCAGGGCCGCATGTCCATGGGCAAGGTGCGCTTCCCGGAGCGGGCCCCGTGGTGGCCCATGGCGCGCGATCAGATGCTGAAGTTCCCCTATGACAGCCACGACGATTTCGTGGACTCGCTGGCTTATATCGGCCTCGGGCTTGCCCTCCAGGTGGGCGCGGGCCCCGTGAGACCCAGTGCCCGGGTCAACGAAGAGGGCACGTTCGGCTGGATGAAGATGGAACGCGCCCTCTTCGTTGA
>Ga0068871_100003861_pt1 | contig 10332 bp, 11 predicted proteins | sample KBSMisM72_FD_72750 | JGI IMG/M metagenome (GOLD analysis project Ga0068871, IMG submission 72750) | Miscanthus rhizosphere microbial communities from Kellogg Biological Station, Michigan, USA - KBS Miscanthus M7-2 | ecosystem: Host-associated > Plants > Roots > Rhizosphere > Soil ...
CTGGCCTTCGCCCAAAGCTGGGGCGCCGTCTATTTCACGCTGATGTTCGCGGTGGCGTTTGCCTATGCCTGGTGGCCCAGGAACAAGCCCCGTTTTGAGCAGGCGGCGCAAATTCCTCTCAAGGACGAGGACGCCTGATGTCCGAGAAAGAAGTCGACGAGATTTCCGGCACCCAGACAACGGGTCATGAGTGGGACGGGATCAAGGAGCTGGATACGCCCATGCCGCGCTGGTGGCTGGGAATTCTCTACGCCACGATCGTGTGGGCCATCGGCTATTGGCTCGTCTATCCCGCCTGGCCGGGGATCGGGTCCTACACCCATGGCATGCTCGACCATTCCCAGCGCGATGAAGTCACGGCCAATGTCGCGGCTTTGAAGGTAGCTCGGGCTGGCCACGAGCAGATGCTGACCAAAGCTTCGCTGGCGGATATCCAGAAGGATCCCGACCTGCTGCAGTTTGCCATGGCGGAAGGCAAGGCCGCCTTTGGCGACAATTGCGTGCCGTGCCATGGCGCGGGCGGCCAAGGCGCGCATGGCTATCCCAACCTCAATGACGATGTCTGGCTGTGGGGCGGCAAGCTGACGGACATCGAGCATACGATCACTGTGGGTGTGCGTTCGACCAGCCCCGATACCCGCGAGTCGCAAATGCCGGCCTTTGGCCGCGATGGCGTACTCAAGCCCGGGCAGATCAATGATCTTGCGGAGTATGTCGTGCATCTGTCCGGCCGGCCGGCCGATGCCGGCGCGGTGCGCCGCGCCACACCGCTTTTTGCCGACAACTGTGCCAGTTGCCACGGTGCCGCGGGCAAGGGCAATCGCACTTTTGGCGCCCCCAATCTCACCGACAATGAGTGGGAATATGGCTCCGCGCGCCAGGACATCCAGGACCAGATATGGAACGGCCATGGCGGCGTGATGCCCACTTGGGCGGGCCGCCTTTCGCCGGCAGAAATCAGGGCGCTTGCCGTCTATGTCCACAATTTGGGCGGCGGTGAGTAACTATCCGGAGCATCCCTTGACTGTACATACCGTCATATCTGATGGCCGGCGCGCCGCAATGGCGGCGGAGGGAGTCGCGCGGTCGGACGCGGTCGCCACCAATAGCGCCGCCAACCGCAAGCTCTTCAAGTCGCGTGTCCCGATCTATCCCAAGGAGGCGCGTGGCCAATACCGCACATTCAAATGGGCGATGATGGCTTTCACGCTGACCATCTACTATTTGACGCCATGGCTTCGCTGGGATCGCGGCGCCAGCGCCCCCAACCAGGCTGTTTTGGTGGACTTGGCGCATGAGCGCTTCTATTTCTTCTTCATCGAGATTTGGCCGCAGGAAGTCTATTACATCACGGGTCTGCTGATCCTGTCCGCGGTGGCGCTTTTCCTGGTCAACGCGCTGTTCGGGCGCCTGTGGTGCGGCTATTCCTGCCCGCAAACGGTGTGGACCGATCTCTTTATCTGGGTCGAGACAAAGATCGAGGGCGATCGGAACGCGCGCATGCGGCTGGCGGCGGCGCCCTGGACTGCGGACAAGATCCTAAAGCGGGTCTCCAAGCATTCGGTGTGGCTGATTTTTGCGGTTGCGACCGGCGGTGCCTGGGTCTTCTATTACAACGATGCCCCGACCCTGCTGCACCAGCTGCTGACGGGCACCGCCAGCCTCGGCAACTACGCCGCAGTCGCCGGGCTGACCTTCACTACCTATGCGCTGGGCGGTCTTATGCGCGAACAGGTCTGCACCTATATGTGCCCCTGGCCGCGCATCCAGGCGGCGATGACGGATATCGAGGCGCTCAGCGTCACCTATCGCCGCGACCGCGGCGAGCCGCGCGGGGCGCACAAAAAAGGCGATACCTGGTCGGGCAGGGGGTCCTGCATCGACTGCAACCAGTGCGTCGCCGTGTGCCCGATGGGCATCGATATCCGCGATGGCGCGCAGCTTGAATGCATCAATTGCGGATTGTGCATCGATGCCTGCGACGATGTGATGGGCCGCATCGGCCAGCCGCTGCGGCTGATTGCCTACGACACCGAGGCCAATATTCTGCGGCGGCAGGCCGGCCAGCCGGTGCGCTATCGCTTCTTCCGGCCGCGCACAATTCTCTATGGCGCGGTGCTGATCGCTGTCGCCGCCATCATGCTTTTGACCTTGACCTTCCGTCATACGCTGGACCTGGACGTCATTCGCGACCGCAATCCCGATTATGTTCAGCTTGCCGATGGGGCGGTGCGCAACGCCTACACAATCAAACTGATGAATCGCAGCGGCCAGGCCCGTGAACTGCGGTTCAGTGTTTCTGGCATCAAGGCGCGCGAGATAAAGGTGATTGGCGACGGCGAGCTCAAAACCTCGGTGCTTCTGCCGGTGGATGCAGACAAGGTGCGCACCTTAAGGGTGCTGGTGACTGTGGCGCGGCCCGATCTGGGCGGCAGTCACGGATTGACGTTCCGCCTGGCCGACAAAGCGGGAACTGAATCGCGGGCAGCGAGCGCCGTTTTTGTTCCAGGGAGCAGCCGATGACTGGGACACTGACAGGACGCGGCGTACTTCTATGGCTCGCCGGCTTTTTCGGGATCATATTCGCGACCAACGCCATTTTCATAACCGAGGCGGTCAAGACCTTCCGGGGTGAGGACGAGCAGCGACCCTATCTCCAAGGCGTCGCCTACAACCGGACGCTGGAGCATCGCGCCGAGCAGGCCAGACTTGGCTGGCAGGCGAGCATCACCGCGCGGCACACAATGTCAGGGAAAGTGCGTGTCGTTGTTCAGCTGCAACAGCGCAATGGCGCGCCGCAAACCCAGGCAAGCCTGGCCGGCGAAATGCGTCATCCCACCGACGAAAATCGTGACCGGCCCCTTCTTTTCTCGGAAATGTCGCCCGGGGTGTACCAAGCCGAACTGGCCGGGATCGCGCGCGGCAACTGGGACGTGCTGGTCAGCAACCAGGGGCAAGAACCCTTTCAGGCGAGCCGGCGGCTATGGCTACCTTAAGTCTTTCCCGAGCCGCGCCTGAGAACGCCGACGATCTTTCGGCGCTGGTACGGCGTGATTCCAGCGGCGCCGACGCCTTCGAGGTGGCGGTCAAGGGCGCACGCTGCGCCAGTTGCATCGCCAAGATCGAACAGGGTGTCGGGGCCATCCCCGGCGTCGAACAGGCGCGGTTGAATCTGTCCAGCGGCAAGCTGGCGGTTCTCAGCCGCAAAGTTGCGCCGCACGCGATCCTGCAACGCGTGCGTGACCTGGGTTATGAGGCGCAACCTTTCGAAGCGGCTGAAACCTTGACGGCAGAAAAGGCCGAGGGCCGCCTGCTGCTGCGCTGTCTGGCGGTTTCGGGTTTCGCCACGGTGTTCGCGATGGGCCTGACGGACGCCATCTGGTATGGCGGCGACGATCTCGCCGATTCCACGCGGCAGATGTTCTTCTGGCTGGCGGGCGCCGTGGCCGTTCCGGCCTCGCTCTATGCCGGACAACCTTTCTTTTTTTCGGCTTGGCGGGGCATGGCCGCACGCAGTGCGAACATGGATTTGCCGATCAGCTTGGCGCTGTTGCTGGCCTTGGGCCTTAGCGTCTACCAGACCGTCCAGGGTGGACAGCACACTTATTTCGATGCCGCCGTCATGCTGACGTTCCTGCTGCTGGTGGGCCGGTATCTGGATTATCGCCTGCGCGACCGCGTCCGCGACGCGGCACGTCATCTGCTGGCGCTTCAGTCCCTGCTGGTGCGCCGCATGGGCTCGGAAGGCGCCGTTCATGCGGTGGCCGCGCGCGAGGTGGCGGCGGGTGACCGCCTTCTTCTCTCCAGTGGTGATCGCGTGCCGGTCAATGGCATCTTGGAAGACCGCGGCACCGATTTCGACATGTCCCTGGTAACCGGCGAAAGCCTGCCGCAAATCATGGAATTGGGCGCCGCCGTGCAGGCAGGCGCCATCGTCACCGGCCCCGCCGTGATCCTGCGGGCGACGGCTAGCGTTGAGAATTCCTTGGTCGCGGATTTGGCGCGCCTGCTGGAAGCGGGCCAGCAGGCCAAGAGCGTCTATGTCCGCTTGGCAGATCGCGCCGCCAGGGCCTATGTGCCGACGGTTTTTATTCTCTCGTTGCTGGCTTGTGCGGGGTGGCTGACGGTTGGCGCGACACTGGCTCAGGCGATCACCAATGCCATAACCGTCCTGATCATCACTTGTCCTTGCGCCCTGGGGCTGGCGGTTCCGGCAGTGCAGATTGTCGCGACCGAACGCCTGTTCAAGCGCGGCGTCTTTGTGAAATCCGGCGACGCCCTCGAGCGGCTGGCGGAAATCGACATGGCGATCTTCGACAAAACCGGGACGCTTACAATCGGCGCGCCGGTACTGCGAAACGCGCAGGAGGTTCCGATGGAGGTGTTGGAACGCGCTGCCCGTCTTGCCCGCGCCAGCCGTCATCCGCTGGCTCAAGCGATCGCCGCCGCCGCCGGTACCGGCCCGGTGGCGCCGGACGTCCGGGAGATTGCCGGCTTCGGGCTGGAACGGGGCAACGGCGAGGACATGGAGCGTCTTGGCAGCGCGGCATGGTGCGGGGTCGATCCCGACGTCCATCAGCTCTGGTATCGACGGGGCAGCCAAGCTCCCATTGGCTTTGAACTCCAGGATGAATTGCGTCCTGATGCCGCTGCCCTGATCCGCGGCATGCTGGATCGAGACATGCGTCTGGAAATCCTTTCCGGCGATAACGTCGCAACCGTTCGAGCGATTGCTTCCCAGGTGGGTATCACCGACTGGGGGGCCGGTGTCACACCGCAGCAAAAGGCCGCGCGGCTACAATCCTTGTCTGCTCAGGGATACCGCGTCCTGATGGTGGGCGACGGCATCAACGATGCGGCGGCAATGGCGCTGGCGCATGTTTCCATCGCGCCGGGTACCGCCACCGACATCAGCCAGCGCGCTTCGGACATGGTGCTGCGCGGCAACGACCTGATGCCAATCCTGGAAGCTTATGACGTGGCGCGCAAGGCGCGGCGCCTGGTGCTGCAGAACTTCGCCCTGGCGGCCATCTATAATCTGACCGCTATTCCCATGGCGGCTCTGGGCTTGGTGACGCCGCTGATTGCCGCCTCCACAATGGCCGGATCTTCCCTGCTGGTGACCCTCAATGCCCTGCGGCTTGCTGCCGGAAAGGCACGGTGAGCGATGGCACTGATCATTGCCTCCGCGTTGCTGATTGGGCTTTGCAGCCTGGGAGTGCTGCTATGGACGATGGCCAGTGGTCAGTATGATGATCCTGACGGCGACGCCGCGCGTATTTTGATCGACGATGAGTGAGGATTGACAAGCCTGTTAGGGGGCGGTTTCGAGGCCGCACTGATGCCGATGTATGGGGAGGGCGAATACACGCCGGCCGTCTTCGCGGCTTACCTCGACAATATTTCCAATCGCTGCTGTGCCTTCGCGCGGAAATTCATGCTTCAATTCCAGCGCGCATTGGATAGCCTCGCGTTGAACCGCCTCAAGCGTCTCAAATTCCTTGCCCTCATTATCGGGAACGAGATTGCCGTCTATGAACACGTCGAAAAAGTAGCGCATGAACGCTCCTGCCGGGAGTTCCGTCAACACAGCATGGACATGCCGGTTCCGCCTTGATCTATATCAATTGACCGCTCAGCTCGATTGGCGCGGTCATCCCGCGCTGAAAACGATGGCGGCTCCTGCGCCGAAAGCCAGCAGCGCCATCGCGCTCAACGCCAGTCCAAGACGTGGCCCGCCGAAGGTGATCGCCAGCACCGACTTCGCCAGCCCGTTGGTGGCAGCCGCGATCAATATGGTGGAGGCGGCGACCTTAGGCGTGACCCCCGCGCCAGCCATCTGCGCCATCGAAAGCGTTATCGGGTCCACATCCAGCAGACCCGTCAGGCCGCCAAGCGCGAATAGGCCCGATTGGCCGGAAGACAGCATTTTTGCCAGCAGCATGATTCCAGCCACCAACACCGTGAACCGCAACATCAGGGGCAACTCGAAGGGATCCTTGAGGGTCAGGCCTTGCGCTCCCGCTTTTCCTGCCGCGCGGTAGGCCAGGGCGGCGGGCACCAGCAGCAGAATCGATGCGGCAGCGATCGGGGCACCAAGGGGCGCCAACAGGCCGGGCGCTATCACGACCGCGATTGCCGTCATACGCAGTAACGAGACGATCCAAGCCGCGAGTATGGCCGCCATCACTTCCGGCAGCGCAGCAGGATTTCGCTTGACCAGCCGCGCGAACGTCCAGGTAACGGTGGTCGAGGTTGCAACACCTCCCGCAATGGCGGCGAACAGCAAGCCACGGCGCTCGCCGGCAATCCGCACCGCGATATAGCCGGCATAGGATACCGCACCAACCAGGACCGTCATCAGCCATATCTGATGAGGATTGAGTGCATTCCAGGGGTCAACCGTCCGGTTGGGGAGGGCGGGAAGCAACACCACGGTCATGACCAGAAGGACCAGGGCAGCGCGAAGCTCTATCCATTTCAAGTGCCGCAAGAAGGAATGCATGAGCCGGCGTTCCGCCAGTATGGCGGCCACGACCACGCCGCCTGCCGCCGCCACCACCATGCTGCCCCGTGCCGCATAGGCGCCCAAGGCAAATGTCAGAAGCCCGGCGATAAAGCCGGTTGCGGAATAATTGTCCGCCTCCTTGGCCCGCCGCCATTCGAAGGCGCCGAAGGGGATGGCAAAACCGGCGAGACACAGGCCAAGCGTGATGGCGCCAGGCAGCAGGCCGCAGATGCCGCCCAGGCCCCCGATCAAGGTGAAGGTGCGAATGCCGGCAACACGCGCGCCGTCCCTCGCCTGCCGTGCCTGCCAGCCACGTTCAATACCGATCAATAGGCCGATAGCGGCGGCAAGGCCTGCTCTTTGGAGAATTTCGACGTCATTCATGCTGGTTTGCGGCAACTCCAGGATACCGACAGTGCCGATGCTGCTAGTTGTCTCTGCTCGGCCAGCGTTTTCCACGCCCGTCATGCATGGCTGCCCCGGCAACCAGGATGGCGGCGACGGCAAAAAGCAACAGGATCAAATCACCTTTCATGGAAGCCTCCTAGGGATGAATAAGGGTGCCGTTGCTTGCCTCGGGCGGCGGCGCTGGCTCGGGCGGGGCCGCGATCTTTCCAATCCAGGTAATCAGCGGCGGCTTGCGGGGCACGGGGGGTGGCGCGGCCTTGGGATAACCGACAATGATCGGCGCGACCACACGGCTTTGCCGTGGAAGCCCCAAGAGGTTGAGACCCTCTTCGGAGTTGAGCCAGCCCTGGGCGAAGCCAATCCAACAACTGCCCAGCTTCAGTTCCAGGGCCGCCAGCATCATATTCTGTGCCGCCAACGCACAATCTTCGGCACGCCATTGCCCGTCGCCCGGAACGGAAATGACGATCAGCGCGGGCGCATGATAGAAAATGTGGAAGGCCGGATCGGTCAGAAGGTCGCGAAAATGACGGGGCCGTGGCATGGCTGCGACCTCTTTCAGCATCCAGTTCTTGGAACGCTGCGAAATCTCATCCAGTAGCGCCGCATCGGTTACCACCGTGAAATGCCAGGGCTGTTCGTTCATGGCGCTGGGCGCCCAGCTGGCCGCGGAGATCAAGTCGCGCAAGACGGCAGCGGAGATGGGTGTCTGAGTATAGTCCCTGACCGCGCGGCGGAGGCGGATGGCAGTTCGAAGTTCCACGGTCAGCCTGCCAAAATTCGCGCCGCGATCGCAAGATTCGCTGCCAGTGCGGCGAGCACGTGCCGGATATCCAGCTTTCTTGCCAGCCGTTTGCGTATCATTTGTGAGTACGGCGCGCCCTGCGGGATTCGTCCCACGAGGCCCAACCCAGCACGCAACCAAACAATGAAAAGGCGCCGACCACCAAGGCGAGAATTTCGATATCGTTGACTTGCATTTGATCCTCCTCCGGTCGCGCCAAAATCGCATCCTGCCTCGCCATTCGCGTTGATTTGGATCAAGCGCGGGGGTTGAGCGCGATCAAGGCGGGGGCGGCCTTTTTCCTGCTCAATCGGCAAAAGGGAGGATCCCCATGCGGAATTTCCGACTGGTACCGGTGCTGGCCGTGGCGTTGTGGATGTCCGGTCCGGCCGCGGCGCGTCCAACCGCGGTATCGTTGCCGCCAAAGCAGGACAAGGTGCCCGCACCCTTGCTGGGCGACCGGCTGGGTGGCGAGAAATCCGGGAACCTGTTTCTTGCCTTCTGCTTGGATCAACTGAACCGTGGCAATCTGGCGCGCGCCGAGGAGGCCTGCGGCCACGCGCTGGACGTCAACCCGCGCGATGCCGATGCCTACAAGTTGCGCGGCTATGCCTATCTGCTGGAGCATCGCTTCGAGCGCGCGGCGTCTGATTTTCAGGCGGCCCTGCGGCTGAAGCCCAGCGACGACAATGATCTGGCGGGCTACGGCCAAAGCCTGAGCGGCCTGGGGCAGTATGCGGCGGCAGCCGCGCAGTTCCGCAAGGCGCTGGCGGTTGCGCCACGGAAGGCCGCCTATTGGAACGGCTTGTGCTGGGCACAGGCGGGCTCAGGGCGGCAGCTGGGCCAAGCGCTGACAGCCTGCAACCGGGCCCTGGCGATTGAGCCGGGGGCGCCGGCCGCCCTCAACAGCCGGGGCTTGGTTTACTTGCGCATGAAGCGCTTCAATGCCGCGATAGCGGACTATTCGGTCTCGTTGCGGGCCCGTCCCCAACAGGCGTCGGCCTGGTTCGGCCGGGGGCTGGCCCGCTTGTCGGCGGGCGAGATCGCAGGCGCCGCCGACATCGCGGACGCGCGGCGACGCGACAATGCGATTGACGGCATGTTTATCACGATGGGAATCCTGCCTGTCCGGTGCGGCTGGCTGGGCAGCCCCAAATGTCCGCCTGGTTTTCCGCCAAATGTCCAGAAAGCGCCTGGCGCCTTTATGACGGTTTCCTACGATCCGGATCATGCGTTGGCGGCAGATGTCTTAAAGGACGTCGCAGAACACGGCAGACTGCCGCCCGCCCGGTAACGCCTACGATTGTCGGGAAAGACGGCGTCGACTCAAAAGGAAACGCCCCCGGGCATTGGGACCGGGGACGTTTCGGGCTCGCCTCGTGCGGGGCAGGATCAGGCGGCCAAATCTTCCAAGGCATCGGTGTCAAGAATTTTCACCTGGCGGGCGCAGGGCAGGGCAATGACGCCGTCGCGCTCGAACTGGGTGAGGCTGCGGGAGACCGTCTCAATGGTCAGTCCCAGATAATCGGCGATGTCCTGACGGGTCATAGCGAGGTGCAGTACGCGCTCGTCGTCCGAATGCCTGGCCCAGTCCAGCAGGAATGTGGCGACCTTCTCCGCCGCGCCGCGGCGGCCCAAGAGCAGGGAATGGCTTTGTGCCTGCGCCAGATTCTGCATGGCATATTGGAACAGCTGATGGCTGACTGTCTGGTCCTTCTGGGCGAGCGTCAGGACGTTGTGGCGACGATAGGAGATCAGGGTGCAATCGGTGACCGCTTCCGCCGACATCAGCCGTTCCTCGCCTAGCTCAAAGCCGAACAGGGCGCCGGCGACATGAAAGGCCTCGATCTGGCGGCGGCCATCGCTGAGAAATTTGCAGGCCCGTACCACCCCGCAGACCACTTTGTAGAAGACGTCGGTGTCGCTGCCTTCGGCAAAGATCTCGCGGCCCTGCGCGACATGGATCACCGTGCCGGCGGTCCGAAGCGGTTCAGGCGAATCCAGTCCGGCCATCCAGGCGGTCCGGGCCTTGACCGCTGCGGCGGGAGGAGAGGGAAGGGTTCTGAGAGCCATCTGAGCCGACATCGCTGTCTCCTGAAGCGGGTTTACCCCTCTCTTCTAGCGACCGGCCGGCGGCGAAATAATTCGGTTTGGTCCTTAGGGACTCTACGTAGTCAGGGGCTGATAATGACTTTCAGGGCGTGGGTTTCTGCCGCCCGTTCAAAGGTTTGGTAGGCATCCAGGATACGGTCCAGGGTGAATCGGTGGGTGATCAGGGAGCCGGCATCGACCTTTTTGGATGTCACCGCCTTCAGCAAAGTGGGGGTGCTGACGGTATCGACCAGGCGGGTGGTGATCGTAATATTGTGAGCCCATAGCCGTTCCAGATGCAGGTCGGCCTTTTGCCCATGGACGCCCACATTGGCGATGGTCCCGCCCGGCGCCACCAGCGATTGGCAAAGCTCGAATGTGGCAGGGATGCCCACCGCTTCGACGGCTGTGTCCACACCGATGCCGGTCAGCGCCATGACCCTTGCCGCGGCATCCTCCTTGCCGTTGTTGATGGTGTCCGTTGCACCGAACCGCCGGGCCACCTCCAGCCGGTTGTCGTCCAGGTCGATCATGATGATCC
>Ga0068871_100003863_pt1 | contig 10329 bp, 5 predicted proteins | sample KBSMisM72_FD_72750 | JGI IMG/M metagenome (GOLD analysis project Ga0068871, IMG submission 72750) | Miscanthus rhizosphere microbial communities from Kellogg Biological Station, Michigan, USA - KBS Miscanthus M7-2 | ecosystem: Host-associated > Plants > Roots > Rhizosphere > Soil ...
TTTGTTTGGACGGAAGGCCAATTTGAATTTTACGACGACGAACCAATACCTGATGATTTGATCCTGATCGAAGTAGAACCTACTACCGTAATCATGGAAGGGATCTACAGGATCGATGAATTGGCGAGATACCACACACTGGTACCTTCAGACCGCAGTATTCTCGAGTTGAATCCCGGTTGGACATCTTCTCTTAATCTGGGGAAAGAGTTGCGTCAGATTCTTTACTTCATTGAGAAGCGTATGTCGGTTGCAGAGATCTGTTATCACATGCATGCGTCTGCCTTTCATGTGTATGGTCAACTCTACGAGGTGATCAGCAAAGGTGTGGCCCGCGTCGCCGGTGAACTGCCGGAACCACCCGACGTGGCAACGCCCGAGGTGGAGGATTTGCCGGAAAGTACGACGGAGCTGATTTGGGCAGCGCAGCGAAAGCTCGACGAAGATCCTGAGTCGGCCCTCGTCATGCTTCAACGGGCACTGGAAGAAGAACCAAAGAACGCCGAAGCGCAGAAACTATTACCAGAGGCTGAGGAGGCAGTAATAAAGCACATCTACGCGACTTCAGCTCTTGAACCAGCATCCGTTCCGATCCTGCGTGTCTCACCTTCAGACCTTACGACACAACAAATCGATCCGCAGGAAGGATTCGTCCTTTCTCGAATCAATGGCACGTGGGATGTTCAATCAATCTTATCGATTTGTCCGTTTCGGGAAGCAGATTGTCTACGGATGATCAAAAGATTGATGGATCGTGGTGTGGTTGGATTGTAGTCGATACCGAGTTGTGGTCTGGTTAGCTAAAAAGTCCCGGACCAGACTTCGCCTTGAAAAGCCCATCAAAGTTGCCGTATTGTCTCGCCACCTTGCAGCAAAGGCTCATTCACCACAGTCGTCTGAACTAATTACACTCTGGAATCAGGAGGCAAGCCGTGTCACAAGAGAATAAGGCCTTAATGGAGCGATGGTTTGAAGAAGTCTGGAATAAAGGACGAGCAGAAGCTATTCGCGAAATGGTTACCGAAGACCTGGTTGTCCATGGTCTGTCGGACGCAAAGGGCGAAGCGATAAAGGGCGTCAAGGAGTTCGACCGGTTTCATTCTCAGTTTGTTAACGCATTCCCCAATATCCAGGTCGAGGTGGAAGATCTTATTGCTGAAGGCGATAAGGTTGCGGCGCGATGCACAGTTCGGGCTAAACACACGGGCGATGCGCTAGGGGTTGCACCTACTAATACTGATGTTGATTTTACTGGAATTGCGATCGTCAGGATAAGCGGTGGAAAAATCGTTGAAGCCTGGAACAACTTCGATTTCATGAAAATGAATCGGCAGCTCGGGATCATATGAGAAGCAAGCAGCTGCTCATCTTATTGTTCTCGATGTTGTTTGTCGTTGTTCTTACGAACGCACCTGGCAGCTACGTGAATGGAGCGGGAGGAGGTATAGCGCCGGCAGCTACGCTGTGCGATGACACGGAGAAAGTTGTTTTTAGTTGCCAGCTCAAGAATGCGAAGATGGTAGCCCTCTGCGGGTCATCTAAGTTCACAAAGACCCAAGGTTATCTTCAATATCGTTTTGGCTTGCCCGGCAAAGTAGAGCTTGAATACCCACAACAACGTTCGGACTTTCAAAAAGTCTTTCACTATAGTCATTACTTTCGAGCGCAGGTTGACCTTACCGAAATCACCTTCTCTGCAAATGGCTACACTTATACCGTTTTTAGTAACTATAACGGAGAGGAAAAACCGGCGATTTCGGATCAAGGTGTGAAGGTGACGCCCACAAACAAGAAGGAAGTCAGTTACGGTTGCAGAAGTAAGGCTAAAGCCGACTTTGGTGACCTGTCGGACGTGTTTGAGAATGAATCCTCGCAATAGACCGCATCTCAATGAGTGTATGACGAGGTGGTGGCGACTCAGGACACAAGTTCCAGTTCGCTCTGTAACGGATTTGAAGTTAAGTCCGGACGAAGAGGTCGCGTAGTTTCAATTGCGCTTTGGTCCGCTTTTAGCACAAAGAAGTTTCTCGCAACGGGATGGGCAATGTTTCGCCAGCGTGACAGTTCACGATGGGTAATGATTGTGAACCCTGCCAAGCGAAAGAGCTTCCGCCATTCACCCTCCAGCTGAAACGTACAAGGTCCGGTGCGACTTTTCCATTGAATGTTATGAGTCCAACAAACAGCTCGATCAAACCAGCCTGAAGGGTTGTCCTCGTAAACAACGGTCACCCCACCGTCTTTGAGTACACGACGTACTTCGTCGAGTACAAGACGAGCATCTTGGGCGTGATGCAACACGTAGCAAAGCAATACTGCTTCGAAAGTTTGATCCGCGACTGGAAAGTGACGGCCGTCGTATGTCAGATAATTGATGTGTGACTTACTCGATCGACTTACATCCAATCCCACCACAGTTGAGTTCAGAATCCCGCTTAGGTGGTGGGCGATGAATCCATTACCGCATCCCACATCCAACACCGTGGCACCTTTTGGCACTACTCGCGCGATCTCCAGGGCCATGTCGTACGCGCGACCAACTTTTCGGCGTCGCTTCATACGACGAAACCTGCGTGAGACTGTTGTAAGCAGACGATTCATGTCCGCTCGTGACAGGGCAATCGCGATACCGCAATGTGTTACGACCGGTGCGCGGGCCGCGCCAGCATAATCACTGTGCGGTGAATCAAGTGGCGTATTTATCTGTCGCAAGGTAAGGAAGACAAGAGAAAAGGAAGAGGCAATGTCGGTATTGCACTTACGAGTCTTTGCCTGCGAAGCAGGCGCAAGCATATAGCCCAGGGTGGAGCGAGGCTTTGCGAGCGGAACCCTGGGACCAATCAGCGAATGATTAGTTAGCCCGCAGTGCGGGCGACAGCCGCTGGGCGAAATGTCTGTCGCCCGCTGCGCGGGCTAAAATCTCTTTGACACTCTTACCTAGGGTTCCGCTCCCAAAGCCTCGCTCCACCCTAGGCTTTATGCTTTAGCCCGGCTTCGCGGGCTAAGGACCAACTTGCGCAAAACAAGAAATCGTGCCGGAAAAGAAGGTTGTTCGTTTGCGGCGGAGAAGAGGGTTCAAAGCATTCACGCTTAGCGCGCTACCGGTCCAGACTATTCATGTTTGCGGCACTCGGTGAGTAGATGCCGGTGGGCGTGATTGCCTGTTGAGCGATGTTGAGGTGCACGGGGAGTCGCACCTCTGGCAGGTGAATTCTATCGGCGACCGCTTTCGCCCGATCGAAGTCGACCAAACTTAAGATTCCGAGAGCGTTCCCTAATGAAGGAGCGATGGTGGCGAGGCTATTATCGTTTTGCATTGAGAGTTCTCCGTCCACAAAGAAAGTGGAACCGAAGCCATTCAAGGTCCGAGCTGCCTCTCCCAAATCATTGAATTGATCGACCAGTGGTTCGAGAATCTCAAAACCGCGTTTCGCGTCATACCGCGAAAACGAACCTGCCAATTGCAACAATGCGAACATTTGCGACTGGCTCTCCGCACGGATAGATGTACCCAGAATACTTCGCGCAGTCTCAAGGAGCGCGAGAGCGGCCGCTCTCTTCTGTCCGGGGCCGATGCGAGGCGCTATTTCTCCAATGAGCGAAGCCCGGTCTTCATCCGTTGCCAGTCGACTCACATGTTTAAGTGCCTCTTCTATTCGTCCCTGGGCTATATCGGCGTAGGCAGCTTGTTGCTCGAGATTATTGAGTGCCTGGCGGCGCTCCCGAGGGCTGGTAATGTTATCGAGCAAGACTGTCTTCGCCTGGGAAAAGTTACCAGCTCTAAGATTGCGATCAATCAATTTCTGAACCAGCTGTCCCCTTAACTCCGGAGGCGCTTGCGATATCGCTTCTTTCGCTCCGTCTGCGGATGAATTATCAATTGCCTCGTCGTATCGACGCCATGTTTCAGCGGTTTGAACTCCACCACCCATTTCGCTCAGCTTCTTTTGTATTGAAGCCGTGCTTCCCGGAACAATACTTTCCAACTCATTCGACATCGACATCTTGAGATTCATCAACAGCATTTGAGCAGTACTGGTTTCCTGATTAAAACCTCCGGGCGGCTTTGTGACCGAGAGAGCATCACTCAACACCTTTTGTGTAAGTGCACGGGAATCCTCTGGGGACAGAATCGGGGAAGTATTTTGATTTTTGTTTGCAACCGGTTCTTGTGAACCTGGCTGCGAATTTCGGATCAAGTTGAGTGCTAGTTCAGCGGCTCCCGGATTCTTGAGCAACTTCTCCTCCATAATTTTCGACAACATGTCTTTGACGAGGTTGTTGGCCAACTCTTTATCTGACTGTCGCAACAGTGGAGTGAGCAGTTGGAACAAGTTGCTGAAATTGCCGCTCTTAAGACTCTCTTCCGCAAGTTCGTAAGCCCGTTTTGGATTTCGCGTGGCAATCTGCGTCGCTAACGAGATCTCGAACTGTCGCTCTGGCTCCTGGTCTTCGCGGGTCGCGTTAGGGCCAATCGGTATACGAGTGGCCCGGAATAAGTTGAGTGCTCCTTCGGGATCGTGAACGGCGAGCTGCTGCACCGCTTCAAAGCGAAGGCGTTGCACCCACTGATAAGCCTGATCATAGGAATCATCACCCGGCTTTAAGCTGGTGAGATAGTCCCGAGAGTCTGTTAAGCCCTCTGCCAGCAGTTTTGCTGCCTTCTTTTCGTCTACAGTCCAAAGCAGGATCGCGCTCTGCAACTTCACTCTTAAACGAGTTTGCGGCAATCGGATTTCGGGAATCGAGTCAACTATGTCGTTGAGTAGGGCCAGACCCTTCGCCTTCCGTGTTTCGTCATTTTTCCCGACCTTCAATTCCTGGTCGGTGGCCTGTCGAATTTCTATGGTCTTAATTTCATATTTGCCGGGTTTGTGAACGCTGTTTGGGTCGAGTGGCGAAACGACGATCCGATATGAGCCGCCCGAAACGGCAACGATGGCGACGTTCTCCGGACCTTCAGCTCCGTTAGGTGTGTCGAAGTCTCCGAGGCTCTTGCCGGTCGGAGAAAACACTCGCACGATAAGATCAATGCCCTGTTGATCCACGACGAACTGAAGATATTGTTCGTCGCTCAAATCAATTGTGAAAGTGTGAGACTCACCTGGACTGATTGTTCGTTGGAGCGGAGTGCCGGGTTGGAGCACTGTTTGATCGCTTTGCGCAGGTGTTGGGGTCGACAAAGAAATCAAGAGCAACAATTTTGCGAGCACGAGTAGAAGATGAGGACGCATCGAAGATCTCCAACGCTATTTCGCAAGGGCGGCACTCCCGTCCCAGCGTTCATGAACTAAATGGTTTACATACTGATCTTGGTGATTTACGAGGGACGCCCTACGAATCAGGGACAATGCACTTTAGTTTGTAGAGTTGTAGGCGACTGAGGTTGCTTCGTTACTTTCCAAATGCATTTCCGCCGAGAAAATTCTCGCGAAGATAGGAAACAGTATCGTGAAGTGTTTCGCCTGGGTCGCGTGGCCTGAACCCCAACTCGTGGACGGCCTTTGAGCAATTGAGATACCAGAAGTACTGTGCCATCTCGATTGCGCCTGGCTCGACTGGTGAAGCCCAGTCCCACTGCTTGAAGAGCGAGTCGACCAGATTGGCGCCAGTGATTGCTAACCTTGACGGTAAGGCAAGACGGGGCGCCGATACTTTGGTGAGCCGTTCAAGCCTTCCAAAGAATTTTGTAAAGGTCCAATTTGCCGCGCCCAACAGATAGCGTTCACCGTGCCGACCTTTTTTCATGGCGGTTAGGAAAGTTGCTGCCGCGTCGCGCGCATCGACGAAACATACACCACCGGTCGGTACCGCTCCGATCTTGCGGGCCATGAAATCCAACACAACTTTGGTTGAGCTCAAACGCTCATCACCCGGTCCCAACAACAAACTGGGATTCATGATCACTAATCGCAAACCTTTGCCGTTGAAACGCTCGAGCGCGGCAGCCTCCTGATATGCCTTACTGGCGTAGTAGGGCCAGCGCGAAATGATTTCAAGTGGAGGCGGGTAGGTTTCATCGGGAATCAAATCTCCCTCATTCGTGACCGCTATCGTCCCACTCGTGGAAGCCACTACGATCGTTTTTACACCGGCGGCTTTAGCAGCGTCGCAAAGCATTCTCGTGCCTTCCACATGAATTTCGAACATCTCGCGGGAATCTTTTCGCTCCCGCGAAACCTTGCCCGCGAGATGATAGACATCTCGAATGCCTTCGACTGCTCGTTTCATATCTTCGGCATTTGTAATCGACCCTTCGAACGTTTCGACGCCCAGGTTAATCAGCCAATCAGGAATCGACGTGGCCATGACTCTAATGTCCCTGGCGCCTTCCTGGATCAACTGTCGCACAAGGTGCGCACCCAGGAAACCGGTACCACCTGTAATCAACGTTGCTGCGCGCTGACGCTTTTCAATGGCCGCGCGACGCTTCGTACTAGAAGGCAGCGTGGTCATGCGTGCGGTTCGCTTGGTTGGTGTCTTGGTCGGCATTCGTCTTGAAAGAATGATCATCCGCAGATTACGCCGATTACGCGGATTTCTTTGCGAAAGAGGTTCTAATCGAATCGTTCAGAAGTCAATCTGCGTAATCGGCGTAATCTGTGGATATTGTTTTCGCTTAGATCATCGAGGCGGCGCTTTCTTCTACCTCTTCACTTTCTATCAACGGAGCTCTTCGCTCGTTCTTCATTTGGTTGCGCAGGTACTTGGCGTCAAAAATGTCTCGCGTTCGATCGCGCAGGTTAACAACTTCATGACGAACGTACGCAGCGATCAATCGGTAAGCCTCGGCACGGGCCATACCCTGAGTCATCTCTTCGAGTTCTTCGTAGGGTAAGAATCGGCCAATGCGAGCACTAATGTCGCGATTCTTTATGATCGTGGTGCCTTTTGGCATCGCTTCGTACGTGCCCTGCAAGTACATCGGTAGAATGCCCACCTTTGCATGCAGAGCAAGGTAACCAATGACTGGCTTGTAGTCGGCCATAATTCCTGTGACGGAACGTGTGCCTTCCGGGAAGATGAGTGCGTTGTAGCCGCGGTCAAGAAATGAGCGTGCGTGTCGTAAGGACTGTCGCAATGAACCTGTGCGTTCCATCGGAACCAGGTTGGTAAAGTTCTCCATCACGGCGCGCTTGTATTTCGTATCAAAAAAGTAGTCTGCCGCAGCCAGGGCGACGAGATCATTGCCGGCCTCACCCAGGGCCATCTTGATCAATCCCATGTCGAGGTGAGAACAATGATTTGCTGCTACAAGAAAGTTTGTATGTGGCGGGATATTGGATTGTCCCTCGTAATGCGTTTGCAAAAACTGATCATAGAACAAACGCTGCAACGCATCTCCGGCTTTGTTCCCCACGTTTCTGATGAAGGAAGGGATGTGTATCTCATCGCTCTTTTCCCGTTCCTCTGTTCTTAGTTCCTGTTTGAAAGCACCGCCTCCACGCCTGCTCACGACACTAACCAGTTCTCGGATGTCCTGGACTTCATTGAACCGTTCCGGCGCGGAGATTGAACCGCCTGCGTTTTCGATCGACGTAGCCAGTTCGACAAACATTAAGCTGTCAAATCCAAGATCGCTGAGTCTTGCATCAATTGACACTTCCGAACGAGGTCGATTAGCGACCGTCGCAACCAGACCCATCAACCAAATCGAATCCGAATCCGTAACTTCCTTTGTTATTGAGCGACGTCCACTTCTTTCGCTTTGTTCGAGTGATTCCAAAAGCTGAACAACTTCGCGACGCTTCACTTTGCGTGTAGCGGTCCGCGGCAACTCAATATCGGTAAAGTGCAGAACCTTGACGCGTTTGTAGTAGGGCAGAGAAGCGGACACCTCGCGGAAGTGCTCCTCAATCAAACGATGCATTTCAACACGCGAAAGTGAAATGTCGTACTCGTCATCAGGGACAACAATACAGGCGACCTTCTCACCAATGCCTTCAGGTAACCCCACGATGCTGAGTTCTTTTATGTAAGCCGAGTCTTCGTAGAGTTCTTCCAACTCATCCGGGTAAACGTTCTTACCGTTGGTATCGACAATGATTTCTTTCGAGCGACCGACGAGGTAAAGATTCCCGTCATCATCGACACGACCTAAGTCACCTGTGTAAAGCCAGCGCTCCACGAGTGTCTTACGAGTCGCGGCTTCATCCTCGTAATAGCCCAACATGACGTTTGGACCACGGGCAACAACTTCTCCAACTCCGCTTGAGTCTGGATCCGCAATGCGAACTTCAACTCCCGGCAAAGGCTTTCCAACTGTACCTGTAAGTATGCGGTTCTCTGGGCGAGTCACCGTCAACACCGGTGAAGCCTCGGTGAGACCATAGCCCTCCAGGATCGTGAAACCGAGTCCGTGAAAATCACGTTGAATTTTTTCGCTCAAAGCCGACCCGCCACTTATGAAGTAGCGAATTCGACCACCTAACCCTTCATGAATCGGATAGAACATTACCTGCCCGAAGTTCAACGGAGTCTTATCTCTCAACCACGCATTCGCGTGTATGAGGTTTTCAGCCGTCTTGCCAATCCAATCGCTACGCTCATACAAGCGGTTTTTGATACGACGATGAAGAAGCTCCCAAAGGGCCGGAACACCGACCATGCCGGTAACATGTCCGTTCTTAATCGCCTTTGCCAGAGCATCACTGGTTAAGTCGGGAAGATAAGTGATTTGTGCACCGCGGCTGAGCGGAGTAAGAAACCCGGTCGAAAACTCGAACGTGTGATGAAGTGGAAGTACTGAAAGCACACCATCGCGGGTTGTCATATCAAAGACGGACGAGAGCATTGAGACCATGCTCGTCAAATTACGGTGCGAGAGCATGACTCCTTTTGGTTGACCCGTCGTGCCTGAAGTAAAGATCAGCGATGCGACACTTTGTGCGTGTACTTTCTGCGGAAGCATCGCAACGCGTTGGTCTTCTGTTGCCTCATCAGGCATCGCAAACACTTCTTCAAATGTCCAGACGCGAGTCGAGCCTTGAGCCTCGAGCGACTTTCGCAAGTCAGGATGATCGTTATCGATCGCTTCACTAACGATGATTCCCGCTGCGTTGCCGGCCCTGGCAAAATTAAGAATCTCGCTAGTTGAACTTTCGGGGTCGCACGGAATACAGGTCGCTCCGGCCTTCAGGACTCCAAAGTACGTCATTCCCCACTCAGGAGAGTTGCCGCTTACCAACATCACGCGGTCGCCGGATTTGATGCCCTGGCTGGCGAGAAATCCAGCGACGCGAGTGGCCAGTTCACGCAGGTCTTGGTAGGTGTATTGCTCCTTACGCCCATCACGTTCGATACGCATGGCAACGCGCGTTGCGTGGCGCTTGGTTGAGGTCTCGAACAGTTCGAGCAGATCACGATAGGTGTAGACGCGTTTCGGCTGAGCACGCATCTCGTCTTCGAGCGTTGGAAAGACCCACTTCGTCAGACCAGGAAGATGAATGTTGAGCCAGTAGTCATACCAGTCGAATTTTTCCGGATTCCACGTGAGCAGCGAGCGTTCGTCTTCGCCAATACGCTCAAACAGGGAACGGACGTTATCGGATCTGAAAATATATGCGTTCTCGATAGTGAATGGACGAAACATATCGAACGCTTCTCTAGTTTCCCTTGTGAGTTCTTCGACGCGTTCCACACCGCTCTTTACCCGATCAATTGCCTCACCGACTCTACCGCCGCCCCAACGCGGCCTTACCTTCTCCAACAACGACGATGCCTTTTTGGCCGTCGCATTGAACATCGGTACCGAGGTCTTTTCGTAATAGTCAGTTGTGACATGGCGCGGCTCCATGCGCGCGGCGATTCTGTTGATAATTTTGTTGCCGGTATCTTTTTCCTGGAAGTGACGTCGTTTGTCGAGTCCGACGAGACCGATAATTCGTTCCATGTTGTTAGGATTCGAATCGCCGGTGGCAGCCTGAAAGACAAGCCGAGGTTCTTCGACGCAGGCTTGAGCTGACACTGCGAGCATCACGGAAGCAACCTGGTCAACAGGCGTGATATCCAGAATGAGTTTCTCGTTTGCCGGAATCAGCGTCTGGCCCTTTCTGATGAGAAAGATGATTGGCGCCGTGGTTGTGAAGCCTTCATTCCAGCCCGGGAATGGGTATGAGAGCGCAGACTCAACAATGCTTGGTCGAACAATACTCCTCACCATGTCGGTCTCAGCGGCAACGAGCTGCTCACCAAGTGACTTTGTGTAGGTGTAGATGTTGGGCCAGCCCCAGTAAGCCGCTCGTTCTACTCCGAGATCTGTGAGACGCGTCCGAGTCCAGACTTTTCGTTCGCGGGCGACGGCCAGGCCCAGCGCGTCCGGATCGTCGA
>Ga0068871_100003864_pt1 | contig 10327 bp, 13 predicted proteins | sample KBSMisM72_FD_72750 | JGI IMG/M metagenome (GOLD analysis project Ga0068871, IMG submission 72750) | Miscanthus rhizosphere microbial communities from Kellogg Biological Station, Michigan, USA - KBS Miscanthus M7-2 | ecosystem: Host-associated > Plants > Roots > Rhizosphere > Soil ...
CAGCGACAAACAAGTATTGGCTCGCGAATCGACTAATCAACTTGGCGCCGCCGTCGCGTCAGCCGCGTCGTGCCTCACGACGGGACCGGTGGCCAGCAGCCGGGACGGCGCGTTCATCAGCGGATGCAGCACGCGGCGCACGACGGGCTCCAACACCGCGCGCGCCGCCGCGGCGTGCGTTGGCGATTCCCATAGAGTCACCGTGAAAAGCCGGCCGTCGCCGGCATCGATAACATAGCTGCCGACATAACCGGGCTGGCGCGCGTGCAGCGCCTGAAACTCCTTGAACTCGCGGCTTTCATGCACGGGCGTATCGGTCGCATACGTTGCTTCGCGGAGAATTGCATGCACGGGACGCCACTCCTTGAACGTGGTTTTGAATTCGAAGCTCCCGGGCCGCTTCGAGCCGGCCGGTTGCTTAGATGGGTAGGTGTTGCCTAACTCGAGCGCAGCGCAAACAGCAATATCATCAGGGCGTCGCTGTCAGGCGCCCGCTGGGCCTGCGCGCGATTAAGACCGTAGCGCGCGGCGACGTCGTACGCAGCGAAGACCTGGCGAATGGACTTTACTTCGGGTAGCACGTAGATCATCGCCGTCTGGTCGGCAAACGTCGGCCGCAGGAATCTCTCGTAGAACGCCACGGGCACGTTGATGCAGCCGAATGAAACGCGGTTGTCGTCGACCGTCGGCGTCGCGAGGCGCTCGAGGCGGCGCTCCTGCTTGTTCGTGGTGAGCACCCGGTGCATCGAAACCGCCGCATCGTAATCGACCCACACCACATCTTCGCCGCGCGCGTTGTGGCCGCGTTCGCCGACGAAGCGGCCCGCGGGCGTCGTGCGCTCGTGCATCAATACCTGGGAAAGGGGCCGATCTCCGATGCCGGGCACGGTGTCATCGCCGGGCGCAACGCCCAGCAGGACGGGAGCCGCGCCCAGCAGGCGTGCCCCGCCGTCGAACACATACACGCGGGCACCCTTCTTATCGATGATGACGAACGGCCGGTCGCCCGCATCGCGCGAATCCGCTACCCAGTTCGCAATGAAACGCACGTCCTCTGAAGCCTGGCCCCCCCGAAAATCCGCCAACCTCGGAGCGACCCTTGCCGCGCGCGCAGGCGCCGTAATGTTATTTTTGACTGCACGCAGGCGCGACTCCACCGCCGGAGTTTTGACGACTGCGAGCGCGGTGCACGCAAGCAACAGCCCCGCGCAGATTCCGGCGGCGACGTCGAGGCTGCCGAACTTGCGCATGCGATGGAAAAATTCTTTCATTTATCTAACTGCACAAACACTGCCGCCGGCGGGGTCAGGCCCGGCCGGCGGCAAGTTTTTAAGCAATTGCTGACTTCTATTTACCCGCGGTCGGCGCGTGCAGTGCGCTCACGCGTGGTGTTGCGATCGCTATCCGACATGCCGCTGGCCGACGAACGTGAGCTGCGAGTTGCGCTCGTATCGGTCGAAGTGCTGTAGTTCGGGCTGCTGCTCGGCGTGGTCGTGGTGGTGCTTGCGCTCGGGCTGGTCGTCGTCGATGTCGACGCGCTGTCACGCGTGGTAGTCGAGGATGAGCCGGCCGCATTGCGGTTCATGGTGGAACCCGTGCTGTTCGCGCCGCTGCCGCTCGGGGCGGTTTGCGTATTGGTGCTCGGGCCCGCAGTTTCATTTGCGCCAGCAGGCTTGGTGCTCTTGGCAGTGTCGCTGATCGCGCCCGAGCTGGTGCTCGGGTTGGTGCTGGTCTGCGCGTAACTGAGGCCAACGACGCCCGCGACTGCCGCAGTGGCGATCGCCGATACTAGAAATTTAGATGAGTTCATTTTTTCTACTCCTAAGGTTGAGGAAAATGGCGCCACAAAAAACCCCCTGTTAGAGCGAGGCATGGGACTCATGGTGCCAACTTGATCACACTGCTTACATCGGCAGAATCCGGATTTGCCCGTAGGATAAGGCCGTCAGACGTATGGCAAATCAATAAGCTACGTGCGCCTCCGCATTCGCCCACGGTGCCGTCTTGCGCAAAACGGAAACACGAACCACGCGGTCAGGAACGCCGCCAGCGCGACGACCAGCGTTACCGTCGCCGCGCCTTTGCTTTGCGTCACGATATCGGCGATCAGCATAAGATCCAGCGACATCCCGACTGCAAACGGAACCATCGCCATCGCGATCAACATCGACCCGAGCTCTGAAAAGCGCCGCGACGCGACCCCGCGTTCGGCAAACCGGTGATAAGCGGCGGGCGTCATGATCAATACGACGGCCGCGGTCACCAGCGAAATTGCGGCGAGGTGCGTGTATTGCCAGGCCGGCTCGAGATTTTTGAAGCCGTCGTTGAACACGGCAATGAGCTGAAAGCCGAACAGCGCCTGGATGCCCGGCAGCACCATGCGGGCTTCCTCGATCAGGTTGGTGATCTCGTCCTTCAGCGACTCCTGCTCGACTTCGTCCGCAGCCGCCATGTCAGCGGCTCCGGTACTGTGCAATATCCGCGGACAGAGTGCGCTTGATCGTCGCCAGCGCGGAAACTTCCTGCGCGCGGTTGAAGCCGGCCACGCAGTTCGCCGGCACTCGCAGTTTGAATTTGCGCATATGCGCGTCCTGCGCGGTTGCCAGCACGCACATGTCGACGGCGATGCCGGCAATGACCAAAGTCGATGCCTTGAGTTCTTCGAGCAGAAATTCGAGCGGCGTGCCGTAAAACGCGGAATGGCGCGGCTTGAGCACCGACAAGTCGAGCTCGCCGGGCTTCAGCATGGCGGCGATCTGCCCGCTTGCGTCGGCCCGCTTCAATGAGGCGGCGACGAGCGCAGGAAAGTCCGTGCGCCAGTCGCCGAAATTGTCATTTGCGTAAATACAGGTGCAGCCCTTGCGCGTTAGATCCGCTTTCATGCGCGCGGTCGCGCGCGCCGCCCGCAGGGCGCGCGGCGCGAGCTTGGATGCGCCCGGGAACCTGAAGTGGTTGATAAAGTCCACCAGCAGCAGGACGGTGCGTGAGCGCTTTTGATGACGGGTCGCCATTAAACTCGCTCATCGGTACCCGCACCGTGCACTGCCAGTGCCAGGCGAAGCTATCCGCTGCGTCTGTTTTCAGGTGCGCGCGTGGCTGCCGCGCTGCTGGCCTTGACGACCGCCTTCCGCGGTTTCTTCGTCGTCCGACTCCTCCTGCTCCATGCCCATTTGCGACATGAGTTCCTGCTTGCGCGCCAGCATACGCTCGCCGAGCTCGGCGAGGTCGACTTTGGCCTTTTTCGCCTGCGGGAACATTTCGTCCTGCTCTTCCTTGACATGGTGGTTGATGTATTCGCCCAGCACCATGACTTTGGCGGCGAATTTATCGTCCCCGCTGCTCATGGATTCGATTTGCGCAATCAACTCTTTCGCGCTCGCATGCTCGACCTCGGCCTCGTCCATGAGATCCTCGTCGTCGATGGCGCCGCGCACTTCCGGATAGAAGATCTCCTCTTCAATTGTCGCGTGCACCGTCAGCTCGTTACATATCTGCTTCGCCAGCTGCTCGGCTTCCTGGTCTTCCTCGGCTTCATGCATGCGCTCAAAATCCTTGAACATCTTTTTCACTTTGTCGTGGTCTTCCTTGAGCATGGAAATGGCGTCGTTGCTTTTTTTCGATGATGCGCGTTTGGATGGCATGGTGATTTCCTTTTTTAGATTGATGAAATTACGGATTTGATAACGGTGCTCGTCTGGAGCGATTCGCCTTGCGGCTGCGCTCGGTTTAACTAATTTGGCGATCTGCCTTGACTTGAGGCCCGATAGTCTCGACCCACGTGCATGAGCGGCAGAATTCAACGCACATCCGGGTTGCCGAGAAAGCGGGCAACGTCGTCGACTTTGGTTCCCACCTGGCGGATTGCCACGCGCAGCTGCTCGCGCGTGACGTCGAGCCGCTCGGCCCATTCGTCGATGTCTTCCGGATAGATGACTTCGTTCGCGTCGGCGCCGGGATCAAGCTGGGCGGCCGCGTCGGCAGCGCTAACGCCGTCGATCGACTTTTCCGCATCCAACCAGTCGTCGAGTTCGTTATTGCCTTCGAATCCACGCCGCTCGGCGTTGTAATAAGCCGCGACGGCGATGCGTTCACGACGCGACGCTTCTCCTGCCGGATCGTTGCCGCGCTGCTCATCGTTGGCTGAAACCGCCGTGACGCGGCTCCTGCTCTTCAATGTCTTGCCGGCCCTGGATTGCGCCTTGCTCACTTGCGGGTCTTTCGGTGGTTGCTGATTTGCTGGATGCAATGGTCGTGCTTATTGCCACCCTGCTCTATCGGCCAAACGCTAGACCTTTTGTAAGATTTCGCTTAGGCCGGACCACTCGGCATAGCGGAATCAGGACGAGCGGAGCACGTTCCCCAGATGACGTGATTGCACCACGATCAGACGCACGATCTTCTCAACGCAGCGCTGCTCCTCGCGATCGAATCGCATTCTGGCGATAACTTCCTGCGCGTGCACTGGCAGTTCGGCAGCAAGGTTCCGCGCCAGTCTTTCGACCAGCGGCCATTCGGTCGCGATGTCCCGCGCGAAACGGCGCCAATGCTCACGGGTGACGGCGTGCGCCCGTGCTTGTCCGCCAATTTTCAGCGACAGCTCTTTTTCGCCGCCAGGATAGATCGCGGTGCTTAGCAAATCGTAAAAAGGCACCAGCTTGACGCGGTCACGGGCGATCGTCAGCGACAGGTTTTTCGCGTGCGTATCGCGGTTCCCGATCAGATAATTAAAAATCACCCATGAAATCAGCGCGGGCCGCGTGCGCGGCCAGCCCGTCACGAACTGTGCCGCAAGGCTGAAGAGGCGCGCCAGCCCGGGTCCCCCGTCACTCTCATACTTCCGGGTAGACGTAAAGTTGCCAGCCTGGCAGAAGTCGATCTCGTGCCGGCGCCGGATGCATCCGTTGACGACCAGACGATCGGACCGCGCAATCAGAAACAACGGTCGGCCGCAATGCATGAGCCTCGGCGTGACGACGGGGAGCCCCGCGCGCGCCGCGAGGCTCATGCAAAAAGCTTCGTTGGCGGTCGAATGCGGCAGCGTTTTCGAGTCCGGTTTCAGCACATGCGTGGTCGTCGCATTGTCCTGGCCGCCCAATATTTTGCCGCGGCGCAGGCACACCGTGGTCTTTTGGGCGGAGCCGGCGAGCGTCGCCCGCCGCCGCGGATCGGGTGTAAGCAAGGGTACCTTTTCACATTTCGCGAGCAGTGCGTTGATCGCGCGCGGACCCAGTGGCACATACGCAGCGTCCGGCGAAGGCAGCGTACCGGGCAGTGCGACAGACACCGCGCCCGCGCAGTCGCCGGCTATTTTTTCAAGCAGCTCGAATACGTCGTTTTTGTCGATGCCACGGAACCTGGCGATCTCGCGACGCAGCGCGGATTCCGGCAACAGGTTCTCGAAATACGGATAAACGACCCGGTGGTCGTAAAGACGCGGCGCGTGCGGCAACGTGACTGACAACGGAAAAAATGCGGGGCCCGAGAGCCAGCGTCGTGCGTACCGAAACGACAGCCCGTTACCGTCGCAGATCAGCGTGCCGGCGAGATCGCGGTTTAGAAACACCGACAGGGCTTTCTCCATGCTGCGCTCTGCAGAAAATTTGCTGCGCGCTTAGCGCCGGCTTCTTCGCGCACGGCCCTTTTTTTTGCGCGCGGCATTTTTCTCGGCGATCTGCACGCCTTTTTCCCGGTTCTTGCGCGCGAGCTCCTGTATTTCGTGCACTTCGGCGGGAACCAGAAACCGCACCGCTTCCGCCTCGACTTCGAACTGGATGTCCTGGGGTACCTTAGGTTTTTTGGCGCCCTTCTCCGGCCATAACTTGTCGTCGATGTGGAGCGGAAACCCGGTCCACCGTATGTCGATGCGTTTGCCCCGGCGGGTTTTGAACTCCGGCGGCAGCAGCTTGCCCTCCTGCCACTGCTTGATATGTTTGCGCAGCTTTTCCCGGTGCTTTTCCAGCACCATCACGACGTCGAACTCGCCGTCGTTGCGCACGAGATCCGGCGCGAGAAAAAGATTGGGGCCGATGTACTGGATGTTCAGCACTTCGAGCAGCAGAAAGCGGCCCGATATGTCCTCGCCGTCGACCTTGAGCTTGACGTCCATCGCCGGCGCGTCTGCGAGATGCTCGTGAAAAATCTGCTGCGCGTACGACACCTTGGCATCGGTTTCCTTCAACTGTTCGAGGGTTTTGCTTTTCGAGGCTTTAGGGATGGCGGTCGTCAGCAAGCCGGCCCCGGCACCCTCGATAAAGAAGCGCTCGCCCCACGGGCCGCGCGCGATTCCGGCGTCGAAGGTCACGCGGCGCGCCGATTCCCAGGCCCGGATCAATTGTGTGACCGGCATGTCGGCGATGCCCAGCGTCTTCGAGATATTGTTGGCAGTTCCCATCGGCAATACCGCGATCGGGACGTCGCGGCCGATCAGGCGCCGGGCGACCTTGGTGACCGTGCCATCGCCGCCGGCAATGGCAACGACATCGGCGGGGCGCTTGAGCGCTTTTTCCCAACCGTCTTCTTTCGCCGATTGATAGCGGACTTTGTAGCCCGCTTCTTTCAGCAGCGCGTGGAGCTGGCCCACCGTCGGCTGGCGGTCGTCGCCGGCGTTGGGATTATGAATGAGCGTGAGACGTTGGGTGGCCATGGGCAGTTTATCCGGCGGTCTGCTCTACAGCCACCATGAGGGTTAACGGGATTTGCGCTTCTTCGGTACCTTGGCGCCGGCGCGTCGCGCCTCAGACAAGCCGATCGCAATCGCCTGCTTGCGGCTTTTGACTTTTTTGCCGGAGCGGCCGCTTTTCAGAGTGCCGCGCTTGCGTTCATGCATCGCCTTCTTTACTTTCTTCTGTGCCTTGCCGCCGGATTTAGCCATGTTGGTGCTCCGTCACTGATTCCACCGGCATGATTGCAGAAACAGCGGCTGCGATATGTAGGTACTCCTCCGATTCTCCTGCGTCGCACGTCCTACCGGAGCCGCCTGCAACACTTGCGCAGTCGCAGGGTCCAAGCGATGAAATGGAAACGGCAGCGCCGTGACAATACACATCGGAATTTCGGGCTGGCGCTACGCGCCGTGGCGTGGGGTGTTCTATCCGCGCGGGCTCGCGCAGGATCGCGAGCTCGAATATGCGGCGCGCACGTTCCCGACCATCGAGCTGAATGGCTCGTTCTATTCGCTGCAGGCGCCGCAGAGCTGGCTCGACTGGTATCACGCGACGCCCGCCGGCTTTGTATTCGCCGTCAAGGCCAACCGCTACATCACGCACTTCCGCAAGCTGAACGCCGTCGAGAAGCCGCTCGCCAATTTCTTCGCATCGGGCGTCTTTAACCTGCGCGAAAAGCTCGGGCCCATACTCTGGCAGTTGCCGCCGCAGCTCGGTTTCGAGCCGATAAAGTTCGAGCGTTTTCTCAGTTTGCTGCCGCACGATACGGTTGCCGCACTGAAGCTCGCGCGCGGGCGCGAAGCGCGCATGCACGGGCGTTCGCGCCTCGCGATCGACCTCAACCGGCCGCTGCGCCACGCGGTCGAGATCAGGCACGAAAGTTTTCTCGATCCGGCGTTCATTGCGCTGCTGCGGCGCTATCGCGTCGCGCTGGTCGTAGCCGACACTGCTAAAAGGTGGCCCTATCGCGAAGACGTTACGGCCGATTTTGTATACCTGCGCCTGCACGGCGATGAGCAGCTCTACACCAGCGGGTATACGCCGCGTGCGCTTGCGCGTTGGGCCAAGCGCATCGACGCGTGGCATCGCGGCAGCGAGCCGCCGCATGCTCATCGCATCGACGGCACAGCACCGCGCGCGCGCTGCCGCGACGTCTATTGCTATTTCGATAACGATGCGAAAGTCCACGCACCCTTCGACGCGCAGTCGCTCGTCCGGTTGCTCGCACGCAACGGAACGCGCGGCGCGTAGATGGCGATTAATCCGCGGCGCGCTTCAATGCGCGTGCCGCAACCCGCAAATCGTTCACGAAGCGCGCATATTCGCGCGCCCGGTCTTCCGGCGGCACGCGCAGCAGGAACGATGGATGGACCGTGATCATGATCACGCCGTGTGGCGCATAGTCGATGACTTTGCCGCGGTTCTTCTCGATCGGCATCGCGCGGCCGAATAACGCGCGCGACGCCGACGCGCCCAGCGCGATCACGAGCTCCGGGGCAATCAATTCGAGCTCGCGCTGCAGCCATTGCAGGCACGCGGCTATTTCCGCGTCGGCCGGCTTCTTGTGCAGGCGGCGCTTGCCGCGCAGCTCGAATTTGAAATGCTTGACGGCGTTGGTGACATACACGAGGCGCCGGTCGATCCCCGCTTCTTCGAGCGCGCGATCGAGCAGTTTGCCGGCGGGCCCGACGAAAGGACGCCCCGCGATGTCCTCCTGGTCGCCCGGCTGCTCGCCGACCAACATGATGCGCGCACGCGCTGGCCCTTCGCCGAAGACGGTCTGGGTCGCCGGTTTCCACAATGGACATGCGCGGCAATCCGCAGCTTCGCGGCGGGTCGCCTCGAGCGCGCGATCGCCGGCCGGCGCGGCGCGTACGCGCTTGCCCGGTGGCGGTCGCGACGCCATCGCTCACCGGCGGACGTTCTTGGGCGCGCGAACCCGGGCGACGCGCGCCAATAACCGCGCCAGCGCGAGTTCCTGGCGCCGCGACAAGCCAGGCGGCGCGATGTCGGATGCGGTGGCCGCGCCCAGCGCCATGAGCTGGCCCTCGCGATACGCATCGATGATGCCAGGATGCACGTAGCACTTGCGGCAGATCGCCGGCGTGTTGCCGAGCCGCGCAGCCACCACGCGCACGGCGTCTGCGATGCTTTTTTTCGCGTGACTTTCCACGGCCGGCGGCTCCTGCCCCTGCAGCGCCAGCGCGGCGAGCACGGTGCCGGCCCAGGTGCGAAAGTCCTTGGCCGTATACGTGCCCCCTGCGCTGATCGAGCTTAAGTATTCGTTGACGTCCGTCGACGTGAGTATGTGCGGCTGCCCCTGCTCGTCGAGGTACTGGAACAGGTCGTAGCCCGGCAGCTCGCGGCAGCGGCGCACGATTGCGGCAAGCCGCGCGTCGCTCAACTCGATGTGATGCTGCTGGCCGCTCTTGCCGCGAAAGTCGAACTGCAGCCGCTGGCCGCGGATGCGCACGTGGCGGTTACGCATGGTCGTCAGCCCGTACGAGCCGTTTTCGCGCGCGTACTTCTCATTGCCGACGCGAATCAGGGTCGTCTCGAGCAGGCGCACGATCGCCGCCAGTATTTTTTCGCGCGGGAGCCCCGGCAGCCTGAGATGCTCGCGCACTTTTTTGCGGATTGCCGGCAAGGCGTGCACGAATTCTTTCATCTGCTCGAACTTGTTGGCGTCGCGCGTCGTGCGCCACCGCGGATGATAGCGATACTGCTTGCGCCCGCGCGCATCGCGGCCGGTCGCCTGCAAATGGCCGTTCGCGGACGCGCAGATCCACACGTCGGTCCATGCGGGCGGAATAACGAGCGCGCGTATGCGTTCGAGCACAGCACGGTCGCGCACCGTCTTACCCGCGGGATCGAGATAGCGAAACTTTCCGGGTATCCCGGTACGCTTGATGCCCGGCCGCGCATCGGTCACGTAGCTGAGGCCCGCTTCGCGCGCGATGCGCGATTCATCGGTCGCCGCGCTGCGCGACGCGTCGGCCGCCCGGCCCGCAGCGGTGCCTGAACTTACGAATGTCATGGATGCCCCTCGTGGTCGAACCGGAGTGCCGGTTGCCCAAGCGCTAGGGTAGCCGGGGTTGCCCGCCTTCTCTAATCGTCCGCTGTCCGATTAGCGTGTAATCCGAACGCCGACAGCGGAAGGCTAGTCCGGCGGCGAACGCGCTCGCACCGATACACAGGTTTGATGTGGCGGTTGAGATGCGCGCCAAGCGATGGCGCAGCGAGCAGATCGCGATACGCTGCTGCGGGCACATCGAAATACCAGTAAAGACTGCCTTGCCGGAATTCGACTTCGAGCCGGCGGCGCCGCCCATCGTACCCGACACTTGCAAGGCTGGCCGACTTCACGCGAGCGCGTCGCATTAGCGATATGACGCCGTTATAGCCGGTGCCTGCGCTCAGGTTCCAAACAACACGTTTTCGAACGGGTATTCACCTTTCAGCTTGGCAAGCTGCTCGTGATCCGTCAGGTCGAGGCGCAACGGTGTGATCGACACATAACCGTCTTCCACCGCGCGCCGGTCCGTGCCGTCGTCCGCTCGCTCCAGCGGAATCACGGTATGCCAGAAATGACTGCGCCCCATCGGGTCTTTTCCCGGCACGACCTTGCCGTCGTAATGGCGCACCGACTGGCGCGTCCACATGAT
>Ga0068871_100003865_pt1 | contig 10325 bp, 12 predicted proteins | sample KBSMisM72_FD_72750 | JGI IMG/M metagenome (GOLD analysis project Ga0068871, IMG submission 72750) | Miscanthus rhizosphere microbial communities from Kellogg Biological Station, Michigan, USA - KBS Miscanthus M7-2 | ecosystem: Host-associated > Plants > Roots > Rhizosphere > Soil ...
CGCGACGCACACGGCCAGCACGGGCCAGGCGGTGGACTTCATCGATACGCCGAGGCCTGCAATGATGTTGGTGGCGTGGCCGGTGACGCTGGCCGCGGCCACGTGCTGCACCGGCTTGTATTGCGTGCCGGTGTAGTACTCGGTGATCCAGACGAGGAAGCCGGTCAGCACCATGCCTACGACCGCGGTGCCGTAGAGATGCCATACGGTGATCATCTTCTTTGCGGTGCCGACGTCGAAGGGCACGTCCTTCACCACGTCGCCCATGAAGATCACCGTGATCGGATAGAAAGCGATCAGCGCGACGACGCCCGCCACGATCAGGCCCTTGTAGAGCGCCGGCATGACGTTCTTGTCGCCGGGGTTCGCCTTGACGAACCAGGTGCCGACGATGGAGGCGATGATCGCGAAGCCGCCGATGGCGAGCGGGTAGATCATCGCCGCGGGCGTGGTGGTCTTCACCATCAGAGCGCCGAGCAGCATGGTGGCGATGATGGTCACCGCGTAGGTCTCGAACAGGTCCGCGGCCATGCCGGCGCAGTCGCCGACGTTGTCGCCGACGTTGTCGGCGATCACCGCCGGGTTGCGCGGGTCGTCCTCGGGGATGCCGGCCTCGACCTTGCCGACCAGGTCCGCGCCGACATCGGCGCCCTTCGTGAAGATGCCGCCGCCCAGACGGGCGAAGATGGAAATCAGGGAGGCGCCGAAGCCCAGGCCGATCAGCGGATGCAGGATGTGCGCGAAGTCGCTGCGGTCCACCGCATTCGCGTAGAGGAGCGAGAAGTAGCCCGCGACGCCGAGCAGGCCGAGGCCGACCACCAGCAGGCCGGTGATCGCGCCGCCGTTGAACGCCACCTGCAGCGCCTCGTTCAGGCCCGTGCGCGCGGCTTCCGCCGTGCGTACGTTCGCGCGCACCGAGATGTTCATGCCGATGATGCCGCAGGCGCCGGAGAGAACAGCGCCGATGAAGAAGCCCCAGGCGGTCGCCCAGCCCAGCGCCGGCACGAAGCCGATGACGAGGAACAGGATCAAGCCGACGATGGCGATGGTCTTGTACTGGCGCCACAGGTAGGCGATCGCGCCCTCGCGGATCGCGGCCGCGATCTCGCGCATGCGATCGTTACCATCGGGAAGGCTGACGATGCGACTCGCCTGCCAGCCGCCGTAGGCGATGGCTAGGAGCGCGCAGGCAAGCGCGAAAATAAGGCCGCCGGACATATTGCTTCCCCCTGAAAAGTTTGGCTTTACCTACGACAGCAGGGGTCGGATTTTATCAGGTCAGCGCAGCGAAAGCGCGCCGGGAGATCTCTTCGACCGGGCCGAGCCCCGAGATCTTGCGATATTTGGGCGCCCTCGCATCCCCGGACGCGGCCAGCTTGCCGTAGTAGTCGACGAGGGGCCGAGTCTGCGCGCGGTAAACCTCGAGGCGCTTGCGGACGGTTTCCTCGCGGTCGTCGTCGCGCTGCACCAGCATCTCGCCGGTCGCGTCGTCGCGCCCGTCGACCTTCGGCGGATTGAACTTGACGTGGTAGTTGCGTCCCGAGGTGGGGTGCACGCGCCGGCCGCTCATGCGCAGGATGATCTCGCTGTCGGGCACGTCGATCTCGAGCACAAAGTCGATCGCCACGCCCGCCTTCTTCATCGCCTCGGCCTGCGGAATGGTGCGCGGAAACCCGTCGAAGAGGTAGCCCTTGGCGCAGTCGGGCTGCTTCAGGCGCTCCTGCACCAGGCCGATGATGATGTCGTCGGACACCAGCTGGCCGGAGTCCATCACCTTCTTCGCCGCGACGCCGAGAGGCGTGCCGGCCTTCACCGCCGCGCGCAGCATGTCGCCGGTGGATATCTGCGGGATGGCGAACTTCTCGCGCAGCTGCGCCGCCTGCGTGCCCTTGCCCGCTCCGGGCGGCCCGAGAAGAATCAGCTTCATGAAAGCATTCTACGCACGGCCTCGAGGTCCTGAGGGGTGTCGACGCCGGGCGCAATCTCGGTTTCGCTGATCGCTACCGCAATGCGGAAACCGTGCCACAGCACCCGCAGCTGCTCGAGGGCCTCGGCCTTCTCCAGCGGGCTGTGCTCGAGGGAAGAGAACTGCTTGAGGAAACCGACGCGGTAAGCGTAGATCCCCGCGTGCCGGTACCAGGCGCCCCCCTGCTCCCGCGGATAGGGAATGCGCGCCCGCGAGAAATAAAGGGCGTAGCCCTCATGGTCGAGCACCACCTTCACGATGTTCGGGTTGTCCAGCGAGTCATGCAGGGCGTGGCACGCGGTCGAGACCACGGCGTGCGTCCGTTTGTCGAGCAGCTCCGCGACCCGTCCTATGAGGGACGGGGCCATGAGCGGCTCGTCGCCCTGCACGTTGACGACGATTTCGCTGTCCTTCAGCTTGAGCTGGCCCGCCGCTTCCGCCAGCCGGTCGGTGCCCGAAGCGTGATCGGCGCGGGTCATCAGGGCCGAGTGCCCGGCGGCGCGGACCGCCTGGGCGATACGCTCGTCGTCGGTGGCCACGTGCACGCTCGCCGCGCCGCTCTTTGCCGCCCGCTCGCAGACGCGCACCACCATCGGTTTGCCGCCGATGTCCGCCAGGGGCTTGCCGGGAAAGCGCGTCGAAGCGTAGCGCGCCGGGATGACTACATGGAAGCTCACGCCACTTCTTCTTCGGGCGGCAGCTTGCGCGCGTCTTCCTCCAGCATCACGGGAATGCCATCCTTGACGGGATAGCCCAGGCGGTCGGCCTTGCAAACCAGCTCGGACGCGCCCTTGCGGTAGACGAGCCGGCCCTTGCACAGCGGGCAGACCAGGATTTCAAGCAGCCTTGGATCGACGCCACTCATCGTTTTTCCTCAGCAGCCAAGCGACGAAGAAGCCAATTTCCGAACGCAGCGTCGAGCCGCGCCGTCACCGGCAGAACCCACCAGTCGGGCTGCGCGGCGTGGCGCAATTTTACCGCGTCCTTCTCGGTCATCAGCACCGGCAGGCCATCGCCGAATTCCAGGTCGCGCGGCTTGAACGCATGGTGGTCGGGAAAGGGATGCGGCGCGACCTTGATGCCCGCTGCGCCGAGCTGCAAGAAGAAGCGCTTGGGATCGCCGATGCCTGCGACCGCGTGCACCGTCTGGCCGGCGAACGCCTTGAGCGGCCGGCGGTCGCGAGCATCCGTCATGCGGTGCAGAGTGTCGCCGACGAGGACCATGGAGAAATCTCCCTTGCGCGACAGGCCGTTCGCCACCACCGCGTCCACGGTGCGCAGGCGCCATGCGGGCTCGCGCAACGGTCCCGCGGGAAGCAGGAAACCGTTGCCGGTTCCGCGCCCATCGAGCACGGCGATCTCGAGGTCGCGACGCAGCCGATAGTGCTGCAGGCCGTCGTCGAGGATCACGACGTTGGCGCCTGGATTGGCTGCGCGCAGCGCCGCGATGACCGCGAGCCGGTCGGCGCCCACCCACACGGGACAGCCACTGCGCCGCGCGAGCACCACCGGCTCGTCGCCGACCTCGGCGGGCTCGGACGCGAGCGTCGCAGCGCGTGGGGTCTCGCTGCTGCCCTTATATCCGCGCGAGACGATGGCCGGCGACCAGCCTTTCGCTTTCAGGAATTCCGCGATCCAGAGCACGAGCGGAGTCTTGCCGCTGCCGCCGACGGTGACGTTGCCGACCACGATGACCGGGATGCCGGGATGGCGGCTGGGAAGCAGGCGAGCCCAGTAGAGGAGCCGCCTGGCGAGGACCACGACGAGAAAAACCAGGCTGGCCGGCCACAGCAGCCAGGCGATGGCGCCGCGGCGGTACCAGAAGCGCACTTTACTTCGTGGCCTGCGTAGTGAAGGTGATCTGCGACAGGCCGGCGAGGCGCGAGGCCTCCATGACGCGCACCACGGACTGGTGCGTCGCCGTCGCGTCGGCGCTGATCACCACCACCGGTTCCTTGAGCGGCGCGGCGGCGCGCTTGAGCTCCTCGGCGAGCTGCTCGACCGAGCGGTAGGGAACCGGAGCGCGGTTCACCACGTACTGCCCCTGCGCATTCACCAGCACCGTGATCTCGTTCGCGCGCTCGGCCTGCTTCTGCGAGTCGGCGGTCGGCAGGTTGATCTGCAGCTCGGTGTATTTCGAGTAGGTGGTGGTGATCATGAGGAAGATCAGGATCACCATCATCACGTCGATCAGCGGCACGAGGTTGATCTCGAGCGGTTCCTTCTCCTTGCCGCGCTGGAAGTTCACGGCCGGGCCTTCGCTAGGCGCGGCTCTGCGGCTGCTGGAAGTCCATGCGCTCGCCGTGCACGATGTCGATCAGCTTGGCGGCGAGCTGCTCCATTTCCACCACCAGCGTGTCCACCTTGTTCTTGAAGTGCCGGTAGAAGATGAGCGAGGGAATCGAGATGGCGATGCCGAAGGCGGTGTTGTAGAGCGCGATGGAGATGCCGTGCGCGAGCTGCTGCGGATTGGTGCCCGAAGGCGACTGCGAGCCGAAGATCTCGATCATGCCGATCACCGTGCCGAACAGGCCGAGCAGCGGCGCGGCGGTCGCGATGGTGCCCAGCGTGGTGAGGAAGCGCTCCAGGTCGTGCGCGACATGGCGGCCCGCCTCGTCGATCGCCTCCTTCATGACGTAGCGCGAGCTGCGGTGGTTGCGCAGGCCGGCGGCGAGCACCGCGCCCAGCGGCGAATCCTTGGCGAGCTTGGCGAGCATGTCGTCGGTGACGCCCTGGCGCTGGTAGACGCCCACGACCTCCTCCAGCAGGAGCGGCGGGACGATTTTGCCGTCCCGTAGCGAAACGAACCGCTCGATGATCAGGGCCAGCGCGATCACGGAAGCAAGCAACAGGGGCCAGATCGGCCAGCCCGCAGCTTGAATGATGGCGAACAACTCGGTTTGCCTTGTGTTCTTTTAAGTGGAACCGCCGGCGACTTTACGCAAAGCGTCGAAGCGCCGCAAGTTTGCGCGCCGCATCAAGGCACGGCGCCTTGCCGCGAAATCGCGGCAACCTGTAGTGCAATCCGCGATATCCACAAAAAACTGTGGATAAGTATGTGGATAGATGCGGGATAGGCCTCACGGAGCCACTTGAATGACCCGCCGAGACGGTGGCGATCAATTTTTGAGCAGTCGTTTCCACATTTCAAACAGGCACTTAGCTTTAAGAATCGGCCTCCGCACGCAATCTGGTCGCCGCCAGGCGTCGGGCCGCGCGGCGTGTGGATTAGTGGCTCGCGCTCAAAGGCCGGAATGCGCCGGAAATCCGGCGCAAACCGCTCCCGTTCTTCGCGCTCGGCCCGCGTGTAGTACCGCGGCGGCGCAAGGAAGGTAGCGGGTATCCTTCGGCGGGAATGGACAACCCGGTCCTCAGCGTCACCGAGTTGCTGCGCAGCGTGCGCGATACGCTCGAGCGCCGGTTTCCGCTCCTCTGGGTCCGCGGCGAGCTGTCGAATCTCTCCCGGGCCCCGTCCGGCCATTGGTATTTCACCCTCAAGGACGGCGGGGCGCAGGTCGACTGCGTGATGTTCCGCAGCCGCGCCGCTACGCTCGACTGGGAGCCGCGCGAGGGAATGCAGGTCGAGGCGCGCGCGCTGGTCACGCTCTACGAGCCGCGCGGGCGCTTCCAGCTGACCGTCGAGGGGCTGCGCCGCGGCGGCATGGGACCGCTCTTCGAGCGCTTCCTGCGCCTCAAGGAGAAACTCGGCGCCGAAGGGCTGTTCGATGCCGACCTGAAGCGAGGGCTCCCCGAGCACCCGCGCGCCATCGGCGTGCTGACCTCGCGCGCGGCCGCGGCGCTGCGCGACGTGCTCACCACGCTTGCCCGGCGTAACCCCGCCATCCCGGTCATCGTCTATCCGATCCCGGTGCAGGGCGCGGGCGCCGCCGAGCGCATCGCTGCAATGCTCAAGCGCGCGGGCGCGCGAGCCGAATGCGATGTGCTGCTGCTGGTGCGCGGCGGCGGCTCGATCGAGGACCTGTGGGAGTTCAACGAAGAGGCGGTGGCACGCGCCATCCGCGCCTGCCCCATTCCGGTGGTCGTCGGTGTCGGCCACGAGACCGACTTCACCATCGCCGACTTCGCCGCCGACTATCGCGCGCCGACGCCGACGGCCGCCGCCGAGATCGCAAGCCCGGCCAGCGCCGCGCTGCTCGCGCGCGTAGCCGAGTGCGCGCGCTGCGTCTCGCGCGAGATGCGGCGCCGGCTCGCGTACGCGGCGCAGTCCGCCGACGGCTGGTCACGGCGCCTGGTGCATCCCGCCGAGCGCCTGCGCTCGCATCAGGACCAGGTGCGCCAGCTTTCGGCAAGGCTCGGCTTCGCATTCCTGCAGCGCCTGAAGGACTGCGCCGCGGCGCTGGCCGGCCTGCAGGGCTCGCTGCGCTCGCTCGATCCCACGGCCGTGCTGGAGCGCGGCTACAGCATCACGATGGATGCCCGGGGCGACGTGCTGCGCGACGCCGCGCGGGTGCGCGAGGGCGAGACGGTGCGAACGCGCCTCGCGCGCGGAAGCCTCGAAAGCGAAGTGAAAAAACGCGAGAATCCCTGACCCATGGCGAATCGCCTGTCAAAAATTACGACGCGCACCGGCGACTCGGGCGAGACCGGCCTGGGCGACGGCGCGCGCGTGCCCAAGGACAGCGCGCGAATCCAGGCGCTCGGCGACGTCGACGAGCTCAATTCCGCGCTCGGCCTGATCCTCGCCGAGGACACGCCGAGCGCCGTGCGCGAGACGCTCGTCGAGGCGCAGCACGATCTGTTCGACCTCGGCGGCGAGCTGAGCATTCCCGGCCACGCGATGCTCAAGGAGGAGCAGGTCGCGCGCCTGGAGCAGGCGCTCGAATCCTGGAACGCCGATCTGCCGGCGCTGAAGGAGTTCATCCTGCCGGGCGGATCGCGCGCCGCGGCGGCCGCGCACCTGGCGCGCACGATTTGCCGCCGCGCGGAAAGAAGCGTGGTGGCTCTCGCGCGCGCGGAGAAGGCCGGCGCGCAGGTCTCCATGCCCGCCAGGCGCTACCTGAACCGGCTTTCGGACCTGCTCTTCGTCGCAGGCCGCGTGCTGAATCGGCACGCCGGCCAGGGCGATGTGCAGTGGCGTCACCAGCGCAAGAAGCCGTGAGCGAGGATCCGCAGGCCATTGCGCTCGCCGGCTGGCTGGCGGCCGCGGCCCGGCGGGATCGGGCGGCATTCGGCCGCCTCTATGCGGCCAGCGCGGCGAAACTATATGCCGTCGCGCTCCGTATATTGAGGCGTGAAGACTGGGCCGAAGAAGTGCTGCAGGAGTGCTATGTGAGCATCTGGACGCACGCGCCCGACTACCGGCCGGGCCTCGCAGCGCCGATGACCTGGATGACCAGCATCGTGCGCAACCGCTGCCTGGACTGGCTGCGACGCCCGAGGCTCGAGCTATCCGATGAGGATGGCGCCATCACGGAAGCCGCGCCAAGCGACCGCGCCGGCCCTCTCGAAGAGCTCGAGCTGGCCAAGAGCCGCTCGGCGGTGGCGCGCTGCCTGGGCGAGCTCGAGGCGCGCCAGCGGCAGGCCATCGCCCTCGCCTTCTACGACGGACTGTCCCATGCCGAGCTGGCGAGCCACATGCGCGAGCCGCTCGGCACCGTGAAAACGTGGGTCCGCCGCGGCCTGCTCAAGCTGAAGGGCTGCCTTGAACGCCAAGAACAAGCCTGAGCTGCGCGAGCGCCTGGCCGCCGAGTACGCGCTCGGCACGCTGCGCGGGCGTGCGCGATCGCGCCTGCGCCGGTGGATGGACGACGATGCCGCGCTCGCCCGCGCCGTCGGCGAATGGGAAGCGCGCTTGATGCCCCTCGCCGAGACGCTGCCGCCCGTGCGCGTTCCCGGGCGCGTCTGGCGGGAGGTCGAGTCGCGCCTGGGCGCGGGGGCGCGCACCGGCTTTTGGGACCGGGTCGCCTTCTGGCGGCCGGTCGGCATCCTGGCAACCGGAGCGATGGCCGCGCTTCTCGCGGCGATCGTTCTGGTGCCGGCCGTAAAGCCGACACCCGAGGTCGACACGGTGCCGGAGGCATACATCGCCGTCCTCAGCGATGCCAAGACCCAGCGCCCGATGCTGATCGCCACCGCGGCACGCCACGACGCCCGGCTCTCGGTGAAGGCCCTCGATCCCGCGATCCTGGTGTCCGGCGGCAGCCTAGAGCTTTGGGCAGTCCCGCGCCAAGGCGCGCCACGATCCCTCGGGCTGCTGGAGACCGCGCACGCCACGCTCAAGCTCGTTGCCAACGCCGACCGGACGCTGGGCGAAATTCCCCTGCTTGCGGTCAGCCTGGAGCCCAGAGGCGGCTCGCGCACGGGCGCGCCAACCGGGCCGGTTCTCTACTCCGGCCCATGTGTCAAATATTGGTAAGGACCGGCATTTCCCCTGCCGAAGGTCGCAGTATTGGCAAATGCTTGCAGACAAAAAGGCGACGCCGCGCCGCATTCTGGTGGTGGACGACGAAGAGTCGACCCGCCTGCTCCTCGCGCGCCTGGTAAGCCAGGAGCTTGGCGTGGATGCGCAGCTCGCCGGCACGTGCGAGCAGGCGCTGCGTCTCGCCGGCGCGCAGGCGTACGACGCCATCCTGCTCGACCTGATGATGCCCGGCATCGGCGGCCTCGAAGTGCTGCGCAGGCTGCGCGCCGGCCCGCCGAACGCGACGACTCCGGTGATCGTGGTCTCGATCGTGGGAGAAAAAGCGACCATCGACCAATGCATGAGCGCCGGCGCCAATGCCTATCACGTGAAGCCCATCCGCCGCGCCGAGCTCATCGCCGCCTTGAAAGCCCAACTGGAGTCGCGCCACAAGCTCGCCCGGACATGACATAGTTCGGCCATGGCCGAGATCAAGATCAGCAACGTCGAGGCGCTGGGCAAGCCCCTCGGGCAGTACTCCCACATGACGCGGGTGAAGGCCGGCGAATTCCTGTTCATCGCCGGCATGCTCGCGCCCGGCGACACCTTCGACGCGCAGTGCAGCGGCGTGTTCGGCCAGATCGAAAGCGCGCTGAAGTCCGCGGGCGCGGGCTGGGGCAACGTGGTGCAGTTCACCACGTACCTCGTCCACTCGCAGGACATCCCGAAGTTCATGCAGTGGCGGCTGCGCGAGTTCCCGCGCATGTTCCCCGATGGGAAATACCCGCCCAACACGCTGCTGGTCATCGACCGCCTGGTCCAGGAGCAATTCCTGGTCGAAGTCCAGACGGTCGCGGCGCTCTAGCGCCCCCGGACGCTAGCCCTCTTCGGCGGCGAAGGCCTCGTCGCGCTTCTTGCGGATGTTGGGCAGCGCCACGATCACCAGCAGGATCGCCGAGGCGACCAGGAACGCGAGGCTGATCGGCTTGGAAGGGCTGAAGAACACGAACGGATCGCCGCGCGAGAGCAGCATCGCGCGTCGCAGGTTCTCCTCCATCAACGGCCCGAGGATGAAGCCGAGGATCATCGGCGCCGGCTCGCACTCCAGCTTGACGCAGACATAGCCCAGCACGCCGAAGATCCCCATGATCAGGACGTCGAACGGGTTGTTCGACAGGCTGAACACCCCGATCGCCATGAACACCAGGATCGACGGGAACAGGAAGCGGTAGGGCACCGTGAGCAGCTTGACCCACATGCCGATCAGCGGCAGGTTGAGCACGACCAGCATCAGGTTGCCGACCCACATCGAGGCGATCAGGCCCCAGAAGAGCTCCGGCTTCTCGTTCATCACCTGCGGCCCGGGCGCGATGCCCTGGATCATCAGCGCGCCTATCATGAGCGCCATTACGGCGTTGCTCGGGATGCCGAGCGTGAGCATCGGGATGAAGGAGGTCTGCGCCCCGGCGTTGTTCGCCGACTCGGGCCCCGCTACGCCCTGGATCGCGCCCTTGCCGAATTTTTCGGGATGGCTCGACACCTTCTTCTCGAGCGTATAGGCGCCGAACGAGGCGAGCAGCGCGCCGCCGCCCGGCAGGATGCCGAGCATCGAGCCCAGCGCCGTGCCGCGCAGCACCGCGCCCCACGAATCCTTCAGGTCCTGCAGGGTCGGGTACAGGTGCGTCACCTTCGAGGTGAAGATCTCGCGCTTGTCCTTCAGCTCCAGGTTGCCGATGATCTCCGCGGTGCCGAACATGCCCATGGCGACGATGACGAAGCCGATACCGTCGGACAGCTCGGGGATGCCGAAAGTGAAGCGCAGCACGCCGGAGTTGACGTCGGTGCCGATAATGCCCAGCAGCAGGCCGAACACCACCATCGCGATCGCCTTGATGAGCGAGCCGTGCGCGAGCACGGTCGCCGCGATGAGACCGAACACCATCAGCGAGAAGTACTCGGACGGGCCGAACTTGAGCGCGACCTCGGCGAGCGGCGGCG
>Ga0068871_100003867_pt1 | contig 10324 bp, 9 predicted proteins | sample KBSMisM72_FD_72750 | JGI IMG/M metagenome (GOLD analysis project Ga0068871, IMG submission 72750) | Miscanthus rhizosphere microbial communities from Kellogg Biological Station, Michigan, USA - KBS Miscanthus M7-2 | ecosystem: Host-associated > Plants > Roots > Rhizosphere > Soil ...
TCGCACGGCCTCGTGCTCGACATGTTCAACACCTTCATCGAGCCGCTCGAGGCCGAGTTCGGCATCACGTCGAACCACCGCATCGGGCGCTTCTCCGACGTCTCGGAGAGCCAGGAGTACAGCGACCGCATCGAGGCGATCAACTTCGCGCTCGCCCACGACGACGGCCAGTCGGCGAAGAGCCTCGCCGAGGCCGACGTGATCCTGGTGGGCGTCAGCCGCAGCGGCAAGACGCCGACCTCGCTCTATCTCGCGATGCAGCACGGCATCAAGGCGGCGAACTATCCGCTCATCCCCGAGGACTTCGAGCGCGGCAAGCTGCCGTCGACGCTGGTGCCGTTCAAGACGAAGTGCTTCGGCCTGACGATCGACCCCGACCGCCTGGCGCGCATCCGCACCGAGCGGCGGCCGAACAGCAAGTACGCGTCGCTCGAGAACTGCCGCTACGAGGTGCGCGAGGGCGAGACGATGATGAAGCGCGAGGGCATCGCGTGGCTGTCGTCGACGCACAAGTCGATCGAGGAGATCGCGACCACGATCCTGCGCGACCTCCGCCCCGACCGACTGACGTATTGAGCGATCAGTACAGCGCCTTCTCGATGTCGGCGAAGCTGCGCGCGACCTCGACCATGTCGATCACGGTGCCGAGCTGGCGCTCGACCTGCGCGCGCGAGACGACGCCGCGCACGCGCAGCTGCTCGACGCTGCGCAAGCCCGGCGGCTTGCCGAGGCTCTCGACGATGAGCAGGTGGTTGCGGCCCTGCTGCTTGAGCGTGGCGACGACGTTGCGAACGGTCGCCTGCTGCATCTGTGCGAAGTCGATCGCCTCGAGCGCAGCGACGTCGACCATCACGTCGGCGACGGTGATCTCGTCGTAGCGGACGTTGCGCTGCTGGACGATCCGCAGCGTCCGGTCGCCGTAGAGGTCGTTGGTCGTGATCAGCCCGACCAGGCTCGGCATCTCGGTGACGACGAAGAGCATCCGAACGCCTTGGTAGATCATCATCTGCTCGGCCTGCCTGAGCGTCGTCCGCGGGCTCGCCGTCGCCGCCTTGACCTGGGTCAGGTCGGTCATCACCGCGAGCGCTTGGGAGTCGAGCGTCACGGGGTCGCTTCGCCAGGGCTGCGCCTGCGCGATCGAAGTGGTGCGCTGCAACCGCCTCGTCGGCAGGGGTCCTTCTGGATGCATCGCCATCTCTCCTGGCCGTCGACGGACGGCCGCCAAGATCGACGCTACGCGCATTCGACGCGCCGTGCCAGACCGGGCGTCGAGCGCCCCGACGCCAGCAAGGCCGTCGCCGGTCGCTACCATGGCCCGCGGGAAGGCCACCATGACGACGCTGCTGCGCCTGCTCGCCGACTACGGCCTCGCGGTCGCCTTCTTCAACGTCCTGCTGGCCCAGCTCGGCGTGCCGCTTCCCGCGTATCCGATCCTGATCGTGACCGGCGCACTGAGCGTGCAAGGGCGCTTCCCGACGCCGGCGCTGTTCGCGACCGCGGTCGCGGCTGCACTGATTGCCGATCTCGCCTGGTACGCCGGCGGACGCCGCTTCGGCGGTCGCGTCGTGCGGGCGGTCTGCCGCGTCTCGATCTCGCCCGATTCGTGCGTGCGCCAGACCGAGTCGCTCTTCGCGCGCTGGGGCGCGCGCTCGCTCATGGTCGCCAAGTTCATCCCGGGGTTCGCGGCGATCGCGACTTCGCTCGCCGGCAACATGCGGTTGCCGATCGCGCGCTTCCTCCTCTACGACGCGATCGGCGCCGGGCTCTGGGCCGGGGTCGCGATCGCGCTCGGCATCGTCTTTCGCAACGCGGTCACCGACATCCTGCTCGTGCTCGAGGAGATGGGGCGGATCGGCCTGGTCGTCGTCGCGGCCGCGCTCGCGCTCTTCATCGCCTTCAAGGTCTGGCAGCGCCAGCGCCTGATTCGCGAAGTTCGGATGGCGCGGATCGACATCGACGAGCTGACGCGGCTGATCGACGGCGGCGAAGCGCCCGCGATCATCGATGTCCGCGACCAGCCGGCGCGGCTGCGCGACGGCAGCATTCCGGGCGCGCTGCATCTGCCGCTCGACGCCGTCGACGACGTCCTCCCCGACCTGCCGCGCGACCGCGACGTCGTCGTCTACTGCGCGTGCCCGAACGAGATCTCGGCGGCGCGCGTCGCCAAGCGGCTGCAGCGTGCCGGTTTCAAGCGCGTGCGGCCGCTCCTCGGCGGCATCGACGCGTGGGAGCGCGCCGGGCGGCCGATCGAGCGCATCGACGACGCCGAGCGATCGGAGGCGGCCGCATCGACATGACGGGCTCTCAGGGGCTCCGCTCGCGCTCGCGCCGCCACGCCGCCGGCGGCGTGCCGACGAGGCGCTTGAAGGCACGCGAGAACGCGGCCTCGGACTCGTAGCCGACGTCGAACGCGATCGAAGCGATCGTCGCGCGCGTCTCGAGGAGCAGTCGCGACGCGGCCTGCATCCGCCATTGGGCGAGGTACTGCATCGGCGGCGTGCCGATCAGCTCGACGAAGCGCTCGTGCAGCGCCGAGCGCGACAGGCCAACCTCCTGGCCGAGCTCCTCGATCGTCCAGTCGTGCGCCGGGTCCTGGTGGATGAGCCTGAGCGCGTGGCCGACGAAGCGATCCTGCAAGCCGGCGAGCCAGCCCGAGCTTCCCGCCGGCAGCTCGTCGGCGTAGCGACGGACCGCGTCGACGAACATCATCTCGCTCATTCGCGCCAGCATCGCCTCGGCGCCCGGCCGTCGTGCGTGCGACTCGCTCACCGCCTGCTGGGTGAACCCCGCCATCCACGCGTTGCTTTCGCTCGCGCGCAAGTGCAGCAGGCGCGGCAGCGCGCTGAAGAGCGGGTTGAACGGGCGCATGTCGCAGCCGAGAAAGCCGCAGACGAGCGTCGCGTCGGCGTCGGCGTGCGGCGGCGCCGGATACGCGATGCGCTCGCCGGAGTAGGCGACCTGGAGCGGCGCGCCATCGAAGCGCGCGCCGGTCAGCCAGCCGAAGTCGGTGCTGCCGCGCATCCGCGGCGCGCTCGAGACGACATGTCCGTCGCCCTGCGGAAAGAGCACGACGTCGCCTTCGCCGAGCTCCACCCAGGGGCCGTCAGGGATGCCGGCCCAGCAGCTGCCGCGCGAGACGGCGTGGTACTCGATGACGTGCTCGACGCCGGGCATCAGAAGCGGCGCGATCTCCTTCGATGGCGGCGCTTCGGCGGCCCACCTGCTCGTTCCCGTGATGTTGAAGAACACCGCGCCGCGCAGGCGAACAGCGCGCAGAACGTCGGAAAGCGTGTCGTGTCCCATGGCGGCGAGCCCGGCACTCTAGCCTCGTCTGCGCTGCGCGCGCAAATCGCGGACCCGCGGACAAGCCGCGACGACTCCGAGTCAAGCGCAGCACCGATCGCGTTCGAACAATGGGCGCACCTGCCGGCGAAGTCGTTTGCCGCGGTTCACCAAACGGAGCTGTCATGCACTCACTGCCCTACCTCACTCTGGATCGTGACGTCCGGCAACTGCCTCTTGCCGACGTCACCGCGCTCGCCGCGCAGGTCCGCGGCGGCGTGCTCACGGCCGCCGATGCCGGATACGACGAAGCGCGCAAGGTCTGGAACACCACCATCGACCGCCGACCAGCGGTGATCGTGCGCTGCCTCGGCGAGAGCGACGTCCAGGCCGCCGTCCGTTTCGCCGCGGCGCGGCGGATGCTGCTGAGCGTGCGCGGCGGCGGCCACCACATCGCCGGCAACGCAATCGCCGAGGGGGGTCTCATGGTCGACCTGTCGGCGATGCGCACGGTCGCGGTCGACCCGGCTCGAAGGACGGCGCGCGTCGCCGCCGGCGCGCTGCTTGCCGACGTCGACCGCGCGACGCAGGCGCACGGCCTCGCGGTGCCGCTCGGGATCAACTCGACGACCGGAGTCGCCGGGCTGACGCTCGGTGGCGGCTTCGGCTGGCTGACGCGGCGCCTCGGCATGACGGTCGACAACCTGCTCGGCGTCACGGTCGTCACCGCCGACGGCGCGGTCCGCGCCGTCTCGGCGAGCTCCGAGCCCGAGTTGTTCTGGGCGCTGCGCGGCGGCGGCGGCAACTTCGGCGTCGCGACCTCGTTCGAGTTCAACCTCCACCCGGTCGGCCCCGAGCTCTACGCCGGGCTCGTCGTCTATCCATTCTCGCAGGCACGCCAGGTCCTGCGCGCATGGCGCGACTTCAACGCCGGGGCGCCCGACGAGCTGAGCGTCTGGGCAGTGCTGCGCAAGGCGCCGCCGCTGCCCTTCCTGCCGGCGTCGGCGCACGGCACCGACGTCGTCGTCTTCGCGCTCGTGCACAGCGGCGACGTCGAGGCCGGACAGCGCGCTGCCGCGCCCGTGCTCGGTTTCGGCGAGCCGATTGCGAGCCACCTCGGACCGACGCCGTACGCGGGCTTTCAGACCGCGTTCGACCCGCTGCTGGCGCCGGGCGGCCGCAACTACTGGAAGTCGAACAACTTCAGCGCGCTCGGCGACGCCGCGATCGACGTCGTCATCGCCGCAGCCGCCGCATCGCCGGGACCCGAGTGCGAGATCTTCGTCGCCCAGCTGGGCGGCGCGATGGCGCGCGTCGCGCCCGACGCGACCGCGTTCGTCGGTCGCGACGCGCACTACATCATGAACGTGCACGGCCGCTGGTCCGACCCGCGCGACGACGACAAGGTGCGTGCATGGGCGCGGCGATCGTTCGAGGAGGCGGCGAAGCACGCGACCGGAAGCGGCTACGTCAACTTCCTGACCGAGGACGAAGGCGAGCGCGTCGCCGCGAGCTACGGCACGAACCACGCGCGGCTGCAGGCGCTGAAGAAGCGCTACGACCCGGGCAACCAGTTCCGCATGAACCTCAACATAGTTCCCGCCAACGGCGCGGTCGGCCGCGGATCGTCATGACGACGATCGACCGGCGCGAATGCGCCATCACCGGCGCGACCCCGGCCGCGCTCGACTCCTACGAGCGCGCGCTTGCCGCCTGGCAGGCCTGGCGCCGCGACGACGACACGGCGCTCCAGGGAGCGAGGCGAGAGGCGCCCGGCTTCGTGATGGCGCATGCGTTCACGGCATGGCAGCTCGCCACCACCCGCGACGTCCGCCGCGTCGCCGCGGCGCGGCCGATCGTCGCCGGTGCGCTGCGTCTGCCCGCCAACGAACGCGAGCGGATGCATCTGGCTGCCCTCTCGGCGGTGCTCGACGACGACTTCGAAGGCGCGAAGGCGCGGCTCGGCCGCCTGCTCGATCGCTGGCCGCGCGACGCGATCGCGCTCGGCGTCGCGCACTCGCTCGACCACGTGACGGGCGACGTCGCGCGCATGCGCCGGCGCGTTGAGCGGGCGATGCCGGCGTGGTCGCCGACCGATCCCGGCTATCACGCGCTGCTCGCGATGCACGCGTTCGCCCTCGCGGAGTCGGGTGCCTACACGCGCGCCGAGGCGGCGGCGCACGCCCCGTCGGGTGCCTACACGCGCGCCGAGGCGGCGGCGCACGCCGCGCTCGAGCTCCATCCGCTCGACGCGCGCGCCTGCCACGCGATGGCGCACGTCTTCGAGATGACCGACCGCTACGCAGCAGGAGTGCGCTGGATGTCCGAGCACGCCGGCGCCTGGGCGATCCGCAGCACGGTGGTCACGCACGGCTGGTGGCACGTCGCCTTGTTCCATCTGTCGGCCCACGAGTCCGAGCGCGCCCTCGCGCTGTACGACACGCACGTTCGCGGCGAGCGGTCGGGCGAGGTGTCGGACCTGATCGATGCTTCCGCGCTTCTGTGGCGGATCGCGTTGGCCGGGCGCAACCCCGGGGCGCGCTGGGGCGAGCTGGCGGACGCGTGGTCGGTCCACATCGACGATGCCTTCTGCAGCTTCAGCGACGTCCACGCGATGCTCGCGTTCGTCGGCGCAAGCGACCGGGATCGTGCGCGCCGGCTGGAGACGGAGCTGTCGCGTCGTCAGTCGTTCGCCACCCGCTACGGCAAGACGACGCGGCAGCTCGGGTTGCCGGCCTGTCGCGCGCTGGTGGCATTCGGACGCGGCGACGATGCCGCTGCGATCAAGGGGCTCGCCCGCCTGCCGTCGATCGCGCACCGTCTGGGCGGCAGCCATGCCCAACGCGACGTCCTGCACCTGACGCTGCAGCACGCAGTGCAGCGCGCCCGCCGTCCGTCACGTTGGGGCGCGCCGGTCTTCGCGAGATTCGCCGTGCCGGCCTAGCGACCGTCGCCGGCGCTCGCCGGGCCGAGCAGCGCGGCGTAGCGAGGGAGATCGACATTGCCGCCGCTGATGACGATGCCGACGCGCTGCCCTTTCAGCCCGGAAGCCATCCGCAGCGCCGCAGCGAAGCCGAGCGCCCCGGTCGGCTCGACGACGAGCTTCATCCGCTCGGCGAAGAAGCGCATCGCATCGACGAGCTCGGCGTCGCTCGCGGTGACGACGTCGTCGACGTCGCGGCGGATGATCGGAAACGTCAGCTCGCCGAGGTGGAGCGTCTGCGCGCCGTCGGCGATCGTTCGCGGCGTCGCGATCGTGACGATGCGCCCGCTCCTGAACGACTGCTGGCCGTCGTTGCCGGCCTCCGGCTCGACGCCATAGATGCGGCAGCGCGGTGAGAGAGCGCGCGCAGCGAGCGCCGACCCCGAGAGCAGGCCGCCGCCGCCGAGCGGCACGAAGAGCGCGTCGAGCTCGCCGACCTCCTCGATCAGCTCCTTCACCGCCGTGCCCTGGCCGGCGATGATGTCCGCGTGGTCGTACGGCGGGATCAAGGTCATGCCGCGCTCTTCGGCGAGCTTCCTGCCGATCGCCTCGCGGTCCTCGCGGTAGCGGTCGTAGACGACGACCTCGCCGCCGTAGCCCTGCGTCGCCGCGACCTTGGCGGCCGGCGCATCGTGCGGCATCACGATCACGGCGGGCATGCCGAGCAGCGACGCGGCGAGCGAGACCGCCTGCGCGTGGTTGCCCGACGAGAACGCGACGACGCCGGCGCGGCGCTGCCGCTCGTCGAATCGCGACAGCGCATTGAACGCGCCGCGGAACTTGAACGCGCCCATGCGCTGCAAGTTCTCGCACTTGAAGGCGAAGTGCGCCCCGGTCGCCGCGTCGGCGGTCCGCGACGTCAGCACCGGGGTGCGATGGGCGTGGCCGGCGATGCGCGCCGCGGCGGCGACGACGTCGTCGTAGGTCGGCAGCGCGACCGTCATGGCGTGCGCCGCAGCGTGCCGCGGTCGTTCGGGCGATGCATGGCGAATGTCCTTCGATCGACGCGCTCAGCCGGCGCGCCGACGCGCAGTGTCGTACATGCAGACGGCCGCCGCCGCAGCGACGTTGAGCGACTCGCCGCCGCCAGGCTGGGGAATCGCGACGACCGCGCGGCAGCGCGCGACGACATCGTCGGCGAGCCCCTGGCCTTCGTGGCCGAACGCCCACGCGCACGGCCACGGCAGCACCGCGTCGGCGATCGCGAGCGCGGCGTGCGAGCTGGTGCCGAAGAGCGGCACGGCGAGCGCCGCGATCGACGTCGCCCCGCCCGAGTCGACGAGTCGAAGCGCGAAGTGCGCGCCCATCCCAGCGCGAACGACCTTCGGCGACCAGAGCGATGCCGTGCCCGCGAGCGGGATCGCCTGCGTGAAGCCGAACGAGACGGCGCTGCGCAGCACGCTGCCGACGTTGCCCGGATCCTGGATGCGGTCGAGGACGACCGTCGGCGCGAGGGGATCGATCTCGGCCGGTGGCGGCAGCGGAACGAGAAACGCGATCGGTGGCGGCGACTCGAGCGTGGCGACGCTTGCGAGGGTCGACGCCGCGACGATCGCAATCTCGTCGGCGGCTTCGGCGAGGCGGCGCAGCCGCGGCTCGAGCCACGCCTCGTCGGTGACGATCGCGTGCAGCACTCGCGCGCCGGGGCGCGCCAGCCACGCTTCGCACAAATGCTCGCCTTCGAGAAGCGCGGTCCCGGTGCGCCGCGCCGCAGTACTGTCCCCCGCGAGCTTGCGCAGCCGCGCCAGCAGCGGATTGCTGCGCGACGTGATCCGCGTGACCCTGCCCACGACCTCTTCAGAAGAGGCGATCGCAGACGTCGCGGACGGGAGCGAAGCTCCTGCGGTGGTGCGGACAGGCGCCGTGCTCGCGCAGCGCGCTCAGGTGCTCGGGAGTCGAATAGCCCTTGTGGGCGTCGAAGCCGTACTGCGGATGCTCCTCGTGCAGCTGCATGCAGAGCGCGTCGCGGTACACCTTGGCGACGATCGACGCCGCCGAGATCGCGCGCACCCGCGCGTCGCCGCCGACGACGGTGCGCACCGGCATCGCCAGGGTCGGCCGCTGGTTGCCGTCGACGAGCACGATCTGCGGCTGCTGCGCGAGCCCCTCGACCGCGCGCTGCATCGCGAGCAGCGCGGCGCGCAGGATGTTGAGCGAGTCGATCTCGGCGACGCTCGCGCTGGCGATGCTGACGCAGACCGCGCGCTTGCGGATCTCGCGATCGAGCCGTTCGCGCTCCTCGGCGGTGAGCAGCTTCGAGTCGTTGAGGCCGCGGATCGTCCGCTTCTCCTCGAGGATCACCGCCGCGGCGACGACCGGCCCGGCGAGCGGGCCGCGGCCGACCTCGTCGACCCCCGCGAGGAGGCCTTCGACGTCGACGATGCCGCGCAGCTTGGCGGCGCGAAAGAAGGTCTTGGCGTGCATCGTGTCAGCGTTGCAGGACGGCTTCGATCGCCGCGGTGGCGAGCGCGCCGGTGTCGCGGCGCAGCTCGCGGTGCAGCGCTTCGAAGCGCTGCTGCAATGATCGCACCGCGGCGGGGTCGTCGAGCCAGCGAAACGCCGCCGCGGCGATCTTTTCGGGCGTCGCTGCGTGCTGCAGCAGCTCGGGAACGGCGTGGTCGCGCAGCAGGATGTTGGGCAGCGAGATCCACGGCTGGTAGTGAACGAGCTTGCCGATCTGCCAGCTGAGGATGTGCATGACGTAGACGACGACCATCGGCCGCTTGAAGAGCGCGGTCTCGAGCGTCGCCGTCCCGCTGGCGACGATCGCGACGTCGCACGCCGCGAGCGCCTCGTGGGCGCGGCCGTCGACGAGCGTGATCGGCACGTCGGCCGGCAGCGTCGCGCGCAGCGCTTCGATCGCAGGGCGCAGGCCCGGCACGACGGGAATCACGAAGCGCAACCCCGGCCGCGCGCGATGCATCTCGGCACAGGTCGCGAGCAGGCGCGGCGCGATGTACTTGATCTCCGAGCGGCGACTGCCGGGCAGCACGGCGACGACGTTCTCGTCGTCGCGGAGCCCGAGCGCAGCGCGCGCTGCGGCGCGCGGCACGTCGATCGGAATCGCCGCCGCCATTGGGTGGCCGACGTAGACGGCGTGGATCCCCTTCTTCGCGTAGATCTCGGGTTCGAACGGAAACACGCACAGGACGAGGTCGGTGGCGCGGCCGATCTTGTCGATCCTGCCGCCGCGCCACGCCCAGATCGACGGGCTGATGAAGTGCACCGTCTTCACGCCGACCGCCTTCAGCTTCAGCTCGACGCCGAGGTTGAAGTCGGGCGCATCGACGCCGACGAACGCGTCGGGCCGATCGGCGAGGAGCCGGGCGACGAGCTGGTTGCGGATGCCGAGGATCTCGCGGAAGTGGCCGAGCACCTCGAAGTAGCCGCGCACCGAGAGCTTGTCGTACGGCCACCAGCTGACGAAGCCGTGCTCGATCATCCGCGGCCCGCCGATGCCCCCGGCCGCGAGCTGCGGCCAGCGCGCCCGCAGGCTCGCGAGAAGCGCACCGCCGAGCAGGTCACCCGACGCCTCGCCCGCGACCATCGCGAAGCGCGGGGGTCCGCTCGTCATCGTCGGCCGCGAAGTCAGCGGGCGATGCCGCGCGCCGCCGCGGCGAGGAACGCCGTCATCATCGCGACGTCTTCGGCGGCCTCAGGCTCAGACGACGCCAGCTCGGCGATCCTGCGCTTGGCGTCCTCGAACGAGAGTCCGTCGCGGTAGAGCAGGCGATGCATCTGCTTGACCGCGGCGATCCGTGCCGGGCCGAAGCCGCGCCGGCGCAAGCCCTCGATGTTGAAGCCGCGCACGCCGAGCGGATTGCCGTCGACCATCATGAACGGCGGGATGTCCTGCGAGACGTGGCTCTGGAAGCCGCACATGCTGTGCGCGCCCATCTTGACGAACTGGTGCAGCCCGCTCTGCGCGCCGACGATCGCCCAATCGCCGAGCACGACGTGGCCGGCGAGCCCGGCGTAGCCGGCGATGATCGTGTGGCTGCCGACGACGCAGTCGTGCGCGATGTGCACGCTGTTCATGATCCAGTTGTCGTCGCCGAT
>Ga0068871_100003871_pt1 | contig 10321 bp, 7 predicted proteins | sample KBSMisM72_FD_72750 | JGI IMG/M metagenome (GOLD analysis project Ga0068871, IMG submission 72750) | Miscanthus rhizosphere microbial communities from Kellogg Biological Station, Michigan, USA - KBS Miscanthus M7-2 | ecosystem: Host-associated > Plants > Roots > Rhizosphere > Soil ...
CTGCATCAGCGGTAGCGATACCGCGGGCATTCCAAGCAGGCTCCAGGGCGTGCAGAAGCACGGGTCGCCGGTCGACCCAAGGCCCTTCGGAGCGGTGCCGAGCGATGCCGGCGTTACGATCGCATCGAAGCGCTCCATGAACAGCTCATCGAAGCTCTCGGCCGCCAGCCCGGCTCCGCGCACCGCTCGCTTGTAGTCGAGCGCCTTGATCTCGCGCCCGCGCTCGATCAGCCCTCGAAGCTGCGGCGAGAGCTTGTCGCGTCCGCGCTCCCATTCGCGCTCGAAGTTCGCCGCCATGTCGGCCTCCATGACGGTCTTCTGCCAGTCCCACGCTTCGCTCGCCGAGGGCAGCAGGTCCACCTCTTCGATGCAGTCTCCGAGCTCGCCGCGCAGCTCGTCGAAAGCCTCTCTCGCTTCCGGCGTCATGCGTTCCCAGTGCGGCGTCCTGAGAAAGCCCAGCATCGGCCGGATCGGCGGCTCCTCCTTGAGGATGCTCGTGAAGGGCACCCGGCCGCGCGGGCGGCTGTCCGGGTCGCCCTCATCGAAGGCCGCCAGCTCCTCGGCAAGCAGCGCGAGATCCTCGAGAGAACGGGAGAACAGGCCGACATGGTCGAGCAGATTCGAAAGCCTCAGGATACCGGTGCGCGGAATCAGGCCGTGCGTGGGCTTGAAACCGAAGACGCCGCAGAATGCCGCCGGCCGGATTACCGAGCCGTTGGTCTGGCTGCCGAGAGCGAGCGGGACCATCTGCGCAGCGACCGCCGCCGCCGACCCGCTCGACGAACCGCCCGGCGTGTGCTCCGGATTCCAGGGATTGCGCGTCTTGCCAGGGCTGAAGTAAGCGCACTCCGTGGTGACGGTCTTGCCGAGGATGACGGCGCCTGCGGCGCGAAGCATCGCCACGACCCTCGCGTCCGCCCGCGGGATGCGGCCCTGATGGAGCACCGTGCCGTTCTCGGTGGGCATGTCGGCGGTGTCGATGATGTCCTTGATGCCGACCGGCACGCCGTTCAGGGGCCCTGCCCCGACGCCCGAGCGTCTGCGCTCGTCAGCGGCGCGCGCCTGCTCGAGTGCATGGTTTTCGTCGAGGTATTGCCAGGCCTGCACCGCCGGCTCTACCTCTCGGATGCGCTCGAGGCAGGCCTGCACGAGGTCCTGAGAGGTCAGCAGCCCCTGCTGCATCCGGCTGGCCGCTTCGCCGGCCGTAAGCGTCGCGGGCGACTTCTCGTTCATACGCCGCTCAGCCGCCGCCGTAGAGATAGTTCGGCAGCCACAACGTCAGGCCCGGCCACAGATACATGCACACCATGCAGACGATGACGATGATCATGTACGGCATCATGCCGGCGAAGATCTGGTTCAGCGTCACGTGCTTCGGCGCGACGCCCTTCAGGTAGAACGCGGACATCGCCACCGGCGGCGACAGGAACGCCGCCTGCAGGTTGACGAACACGAGCGTGCCCCAGAGGATCGGGTCGATGTTGAAGTGCTTGAGCAGCGGCAGGAAGATCGGCACGAAGATGACGATGATCTCGGTCCACTCGAGCGGCCACCCCAGGATGAAGATGATCGCCTGCGACAGGATCATGAACTGGATCGGCGTCAGGTTGAGCTTCAGCACCCAGGTCTCGACCAGCTGCTGGCCGCCGAGGATCGCGAATACGCCGGAGAACAGTGCGGAGCCGATGAAGAGCCAGCACACCATGGCCGTCGTCTTCGCGGTGAGGAATACCGACTGCTTCAGCCTCTCCCAGTCGAAGGTGCGAGCCTGCAATGCGAGTATGAAGGCGCCCGCCGCGCCTATGCCGGCCGACTCGGTCGCGGTTGTGATGCCGAACAGGATTACCGCAAGCACCACGATCGTCAGGATGCCGAGCGGCATGACCGAAGAAATCAGGAGCTTCAGCAGCTCGAAGGAATCCGCCTCCAGCTTCCAGTAGTACCAGAGAAGCAGCGCGCCGGTCACGGCGGCGACGAGCCAGAAGTAGATGAAGAACTCCGGCGGCGCCCCCGCGTCGGCGGGCGCCTTAGCGGCCTGCTCGAGCAGCTCGGGCGAGCCCATCTCCTGCAATCCCTCCGGCTCCTGGGTCTGCTGCGACTCGGAGTTGATGCCCATCTCCTCCAGCTTTTCCTCGGCGGGTTTCGCCGGCGCGGCCGGAGCCTGCTGCTTCTTGATCGACGAGGTGATCTCCTGCATCGCGCGCGCGTCCGCCTGCTGGTGGATCACGACGTACCACCAGATGCCCCACAGGGTCACCGCCGAGAGCATGAGCGGGAACAGCGCCGCGAGGAGGTTCTTCCAGACGCCGACATAGGTCATGCGCTTGCCCTCGACGTCGAGGGCAAGCGCCCGGCCGGGCGCCAGGATCGCCTTCATCAGGCCGAGCAGCATGTTCTTCGCGTACGCCTGCTGGAAGCTCGGGATCCACGCCGGCACCGGAATCTTCTGCTGCTCGACAGGAAGCGGCGGCGCGATCTTCGGGTCGATCAGCGCCCAGCCGATGATGTAGACGAGATAGAGGAAGGCGAGGAAGAACCCGGGGAACATGGCCGAGGCGTAGAGCTTCACCACCGACTGGCCCGCGACCGCGGCGTACACGATGATCATCACGGAGGGCGGAATCAGGATGCCGAGCGTGCCGCCGGCGGTAATGACGCCCGAGGCGAGCTTCACGTTGTAGCCCGCCTTCAGCATGGGGTTGAACGCGATCACGCCCATCAGCACCACCACCGCGCCGACCAGGCCGCTCGCGATGCCCCAGAAGGTGCAGACGATCAGCGTGGCGACGGCGAGCGAGGCCGGCACGCGGCGGAAGGCAAGCTGGATGCTGTAGAACATCTTGTCGACCAGCGCGCCGCGCTCCATGACGTATCCCATCAGCACGAACAGCGGGATGGAGATCAGCGTGTCGTTGTTCATGGCGCCGTAAGTACGCTCGACCATCAGGTCGAGGACACGGTTGTCGTGCCAGGGAATCGACGGGTCGTACAGCGCTATCGCGCCGAACACCATGCCCAGGCCCATCAGGGTGAACGCGGTCGGGAAGCCGAGCATGATCACGATCACGATCAGCGCGAGCATCAGCAGGCCGAGTGCGGGATCGCTCATGTGCGCTCGCTCCCCCTCGAGCCGATGCGCTGGTGCGCCGCCTCATCGATGTCGTGCGCCCTCTCGATCGCTTCCTTGCGCGTCTCGGCGTCGACCAGCGTGCTGCCGGCGAGCTGCTGCTCGATCACGTCGATCTCCTCCGCGTCCTTCAGGCGCTCCGGCCACTCGCCGGTTTTCAGGCACATCACGCAGCGCGCGATCTCGGCCAGGCCCTGCAGCAGCACCAGGGCGCCGGCGATAGGAATCACCGTCTTGAAGTGGTAGACCGGGGGACCGTTGGAAGTCACGTTCGAATGCTCATTGATGCGCCAGGACAGCTCGGCGTAGTCGATACCCGCCTTGAACAGCGCGATGACGCCGGGCAGGAAGAAAAGGATGTAGAGGATCAGGTCGAGCGTCGCCTGCGTGCGCGGCTTCATGGAGCCGTAGAGGAAGTCGCCCCGCACGTGGGCGTCCTGCGACAGCGTGTAGGCGCCGCACATCATGAACAGGGTGCCGTAGATCATGTTCTCGGCGTCGAAGATCCAGGCGGTGGGCGCGTTCAGGATGTAGCGCTTGAACACCTCGACGCAGACCACGAACATCAGCAGCATGATCAGCCAGGCGCAGGCCTTGCCCGCCCAGGTGCTGATCTCATCGATGACTAGCAGCAGTTTTTGCATGAATCGCTTGGAACGGACCCCACAAACAAAGACACCATCCGGTCCCCCGGATGGTGTCCCTTATTACCTGACGCTCAGGCCTTCTTGGCTGGCGCCGCTTTCTTGCCGAAGTAGTGGTCGTAGGCCATCCTGCGGTTCACCACGACGTCCTGCTCCCATTTCACCGCGCGCTCGGCGAATTTCTTCTGCGAGTCGACGATTTCCTTGAAGAGCGGCGTGTTCATCTTCTTCTCGGCGGCCTGGTCGTAGGAGTCGAGCTGCTTGCGCAGCACCGAGTCCGGAGTCTTGTAGAAGCGGACCTTCTCCTTGGTCTGCAGCTCGATGTAGTCCTGCGAGTTGCGGTCGATCGCCTTCCACATCATCTGCGCGGACGCGGCGTCGACCGCGTTGGCGATGATCGCCTTCAGCTTGGCCGGCAGCGCATCGTACTTGGTCTTGTTGAAGGTGATCTCGAGCTGCTCCGCGTTCTGGTGGTAGCTCTGCAGCATGCAGATCTTCGACACGTCTGCGAAGCCGAGCGCCCTGTCCGAGGACATGTTGTTGAATTCAGCGGCGTCCAGCAGCCCGCGGTCGATCGCCGGCACGATTTCGCCGCCGGGCAGCGCGTTGACCGCCGCGCCCATGCCGGTGAAGACGTCGATCGAGATGCCGACCGTGCGGTACTTGAGGCCCTTGAAATCTTCCCACTTGGTGATCGGCTTCTTGAACCAGCCCAGCGGCTGCGTATAGAGAGGCGCGTAGGGGAACGAGACGACGTTGCCGCCAACAGAGGAGTAGAGCTTTTCCAGCAGCTCCTTGCCCCCGCCCCACTTGTGCCACGCGAGCAGCATGTTCGCGTCCATGCCGAAGGCCGGGCCCGAGCCCCACAGTGCGAGAGCGTTGCTCTTGCCGTAGGAGTACACCAGCACGCCGTGGCCGCCGTCCAGAGTCCCTTTGGAAACCGCTTCCATCAGGCCGAAGGCTGGCACCACTGCGCCGGCGGGCAGCACCTCGATCTTGAGATCGCCGCCGGTCATGTCGTTCACGACCTTGGCGAAGTCCTGCGCGTACTCGTGGAAGATGTCCTTCGACGGCCAGGTCGACTGGAAGCGGAAGGAAATCGGTCCCTGCGCCTTGGCGATCATCGGGAAGCCGAGCGCGGTCGCGCCGGCGGCAGCGCTCGCCGCGCCGGTCAGGAATTTACGGCGCGAAACGGCGGGTTTTACCTGGGTGCTCATTCGTCTCTCCTCACTCTTTGAAATCTAGATTTATGAGCAGGGGTTGGACCCTGCCGTGGCCTCATGCGAAGCCCGGCGATTCTATACCCCTGTTCCCAAAGGCGGCAAGGCATCCCACGATGCGGAATAAAGGCTTGCGCTCTGTGTAGCCGCGGCGCCAGCCTGTTTCTTCTTGTGCGGCTCGTTCGGATGCCAGCCAAGGACCGCAAGCATGAAAAAGAAGCCGATGACGTAGGCGAGCGCGACGTGCCAGCCCTCCCGCAGCCAGCGGCCGACGGACTTCGCCTGGGGATACATGTTCGACAGGGCTACGCCGGCGGAGGAGCCGAACCAGATCATCGAGCCGCCGAAGCCCACCGCATACGCTAGGTAGCCCCAGTCGTATCCGCCCTGCCTGAGCGCGAGCGCGGTGAGCGGAATGTTGTCGAACACGGCGGAGACGAAGCCCAGGCCGAGCGCGGTTTGCCAGGACGCGATCGGCAGCTTCTCCACCGGCATCAGCGAGGCGCACAGGATGAGCGAGAGCAGGAAGACGCTGCCCTTGAATGCGCCCGGCAGCAGTGACCAGGTCGGCCGGCGCCAGAGCGCGGCCAGCAGCAGGGCCGCCCACACCCCGGCGCCGATGAATGGGAAGCGGTCTGAAAGTTCGGAATACTTCACGTTGATGACTACGTTGACGACGATTGCCGTCACGAGAATGAACGCGACGATCGCCACGCGCGGCCAGTCCACGCGCTCGCCGGCCGCCGGGTCCTTCATGATCGGCGAATAGCGGTGCTGCTGCAGCGAGGCGGGAATGCCGAAAATCATCATCGCCAGGCCGGCGCCGGCGAACGCCTCGAACACGTCGAGAGGATCGACGCCGTCGATCCACATCATGGTGGTGGTGGTATCGCCCACCACGCTGCCCGAGCCGCCGGCATTCGAGGCGGCAACGATGGCCGCGAGGTAGCCGATGTGCACCTTGCCGCGGAACACGCTGCCGGCGATCGTGCCGCCGATGAGCGCGGCGGCGATGTTGTCGAGGAACGAGGACAGCACGAAGATCATCCACAGCAGCACCAGGCCTCCTTTCCAGTCGTCCGGCAGGAAGCGCGGCAGCACCGCAGGCACGCGGCTGCGCTCGAAGTGATCGGAGAGGAGCGCGAAGCCGAGGAGCAATCCGAGCAGATTGGTGAGAATCACCCATTCGTGCGCCATGTGCATGGCGAGGCCGCCGAAGCCCGGCCCGGTCTTGAAGCCGGTAACGCCGAGCTTGTACAGGAGAATCATGGCAAGGCCGGTCAGCGCCACCTGGAGCGTGTGGTGGTGGAACAGCGCAACGCCCGCCAGCGTCAAGCCGAAGAGCGCGAATTCGACCGGCACGCCGAGGGCGACGCAGGCGCCTGCGATCGCGATGGCGCCGGCGAACAAGCCCCGCTCTCGCGCGAGAATGCGAACCAGCACGTTTTTCACTTCCCCTCCCCTCCTAGATGTCGCGTTTTTCCCACTTGGTGCATGCGTCGCGGACCACGTCGGCCAGCGCGCCGCGCGCCGCGTGGCGCGCCCGCAGCCAGCTCGCGTCCGAGGCTTCGGCTCGAACCTGCGCGCCGAGCCCTGCCAGCGGCGCCTCGCAGTCTAACCGGCGCGCGTGCGGCGCGACCAGCGCCAGCGTTTCGAGAATGTCATCGCCAATGCGCTTCTTGGTGCCGGCATACGGCTCGACCAGCTCGCCCTTGAAGCCATAGCGGCAGGCCTCGAACCGGTTGTGGCTGTTCACCAGGTAGACGGCTCGCGACGCCTCGCGCGGCCGCTCCGCGAGATGATAGGCCGAGAGGGCCTGGGCATAGGCGGCGAGCCGCCCGGCATGCTCCACGGTGAGCGGCGTGTCGCAAACCCGGATCTCGACGGTGCCGTATTCGGCCTTCGGGCGGATGTCCCAGTAGAAGTCCTTCATCGAGGCGACGATGCCGAAGCGGCGCATCTTCTCGAAGTACTCGACGAACTCCGCCCAGTCGCGCACGAAGGGCATGTGGCCGGCGAGGGGGAATGCGTTCACCGCGGTCAGGCGCGACGACTGGAACGAAGTGTCCTCGCCCTGGTAGTAAGGCGAGGACGCGGAGAGCGCGATGAAGTGCGGCACGTAGCGCGTGAGCATGTGCACCAGATATACCGCGGCGTCGCCATCGGGGCAGCCGACATGGATGTGCTGGCCGAATACCGTGAACTGCTTCGCGAGGTAGCCGTAGCGCTCGACGATGTAGCGGAAGCGCTCGTTCGGATAGATGCGGCGGTCGGTCCAGTCGTGAAACGGATGGGCGCCGCCTCCGCACACCCGCAGGTTCATCACCCCCGCCTCCTCCGCGACCGCCCGCCGCATGAGGTCGAGCTCGTCGGCGAGCGGTGCGCAGCGCTCATGCACCGAGCTGTTCAGCTCGATCATGCTCTCGGTGATCTCGGGCTTCACCGCGCCCGGCAGCTTGCGCTTGCCGAGCCGCGCCAGCAGGTCGTCCGCGTCACGCGCGAGGTCCAGATCGTGCGGCCGCACGAGCTGCAGCTCGAGCTCGACGCCGACGGTCATGCCGCGCGACGCGGTGAAGCTGGTCTCAGCCACGCGTGCGCGGCTCCGGATGCGCTTCGCCGGCGCGGCGCAGCGCGAACTGGGTTGCGAGCGGCCCCAGGAGCTCGAGCATGACCACCGCGGAGAGGACGACCGCCGCCAGCTCGCGGCCGAATGACGGATACAGCGATACCGTGTCGCGGACCATCACCACTGCGAGGCCCGACATGGGGAGCAGCGCGACGGTCAGAAGGCCCGCGCCTCCGGGGCGGATCCCGGACAGTCGGCCCAGCAGCAGGATGGCGAGGCCCTTGCCGAGGAAGCGCAGGACGACGAACGACGCTACCGCGCCGGCCGCCGCTACGCCGAAGGCGCCGAACTCGAGGCTCGCGCCGGTGAGCACGAAGAAAATGACGAAGAAGAACTGTCCCAGCTCGCCGAAGCGCACCGGCAGCAGAGCGTGGCGCCGGTCGAGGTTGCGGCACAGCATGCCGAAGGCGACCAGCGCGAGCGGCACCGAGAGCTTGAGGCTGTGCGCTACGCCGATCGTCATCACGACCATCGCCACCAGCAGGATCGGCTGGCGGCCCTCGCGCTTGCCGAGCCAGCCGGCGAGCGCAAGCAGCGCCAGGCATGCGACATATCCGGCGACGGCGGAGCCGGCGAGGACGTAGAACGGGTAGAGCAGCGCCGGCTCCCATTCTGCGGCGCGCTCGATCTGGCGAAAGGGGAGGAGAAGCGTGAGCGCCACAAAAGCGAACACGGTGTTCACCGCAGTGAAGAGCAGCATGCGCTCCGTGATCTGCCCCTCGGCGCGCAGCTCCTGCGCGACGAGCATGACCACGGGCGGCGAGGTGGCCGTGCCGATCGCGGCGGCGGTCGCGGCGAGCAGCGGGCGAAAATCGAAATAGATGAGCGCGCCGTAGATCGCCGCGAACGTAATCACGCACTCGGCGATCGCCGTGGCCAGCAGCCATCGATTGCGCCGCAGCCATTCGAAATTCAGCCGAAAGCCCAGCTCGAATACCACCAGCCCGATGGACAGGTCGACCACCAGGCGCAGGTCGTAGAGCGCATTGCTGTCGAGCAGTCCGGTGGCTTCCGGGCCGAGCATCACGCCCGAGAGCACGTATCCGGTGATCCGCGGCAGAGCGAAATAGCGGCGCGCCGCCTCGCCGGCAAGCAGGCCGAGCGCGAGCAGCGCACCGATCATGGCGAGCTGCGAGAACGCAAGCGGCAAGCTTGGCAGGAACTGGTAGTCGCTCATCGCCCGAGTCTAATGCCGGGCGAGGTCCTGCTCCAACTCGTCAGGACTTGAGCGCGGCGAGCACTTCGTCCAGCATTTTCTTCGCGTCGCCGAAAAGCATGCGGTTGTTGTCTTTGTAGAAAAGCGGGTTGTCGACGCCCGCATATCCCGAAGCCATGCTGCGCTTCATCACCACCGAGGTCTTCGCCTTCCATACCTCGAGCACCGGCATGCCGGCGATGGGGCTCGCCGGGTCCTCCTGCGCGGCCGGATTCACTATGTCGTTAGCGCCGATCACCATCGCGACGTCGGTATCGGGAAAGTCGGCGTTGATCTCGTCCATCTCCATCACGATGTCGTAGGGCACCTTGGCTTCCGCGAGGAGCACGTTCATGTGCCCCGGCATGCGTCCGGCGACGGGATGGATGCCGAAGCGCACGTTGACGCCTTTCTCGCGCAGCAGCCTGGTGATCTCGAAGACGGTGTGCTGCGCCTGCGCTACCGCCATGCCGTAACCCGGCACGATGATCACGTTCTTCGCCTCGCGCAGCAGCGCCGCGGTGTCGGAGGCGCTGATGGCCACGACTTCCCCGGCGGGCTGCGCGCCGCCCGCGCCGGCCGGCGCGGTGCCGCCGCCGGTTCCAAAGCCGCCCGCGATCACGCTGATGAAGTTGCGGTTCATCGCGCGGCACATGATGTACGAGAGGATCGCGCCGCTCGAGCCGACCAGCGCGCCGGTGACGATCAGCAGGTCGTTCGACAGCATGAACCCGGTGGCCGCCGCCGCCCAGCCCGAATAGCTGTTCAGCATCGACACCACGACCGGCATGTCGGCGCCGCCGATCGCCATCACCATGTGGATGCCGAAGAGCAGCGCGATCGCGGTCATCAGGACGAGCGGCAGCATGCCGCTGTCGATGGACGGCGCGCCGACGAAGCGCGTGCCGAACCAGATCACGAGGAGCAGGCCGACGAGATTGATCCAGTGCCGGCCCGGCAGCAGCATCGGCTTGCCGCCGATCTTCGCCGAGAGCTTGCCGAAGGCGATGACCGAGCCGGAGAACGTCACGGCGCCAATCAGGATACCGATGTAGATCTCCGCCTCGTGGATGGTCTTCTCCGCGCCCTTGAAATGCGCGGTGGCCGCCGGGTCGATGTAGTTCGCGAAGCCCACCAGCATCGCCGCGAGGCCGACCAGGCTGTGCATCAATGCGACCAGCTCCGGCATCTGCGTCATCTTCACGACGCGCGCGGCATAGAGCCCGACGCTCCCGCCTACGGCCATCGCGCCGACGATCCAGGCAATCCCGCGCGGCTCGACCTGAGGCCCCAGCACCGTGGCGAGGACGGCGATCGCCATGCCGACCATTCCATAGAGGTTGCCGCGCCGCGAGCTTTCCGGGCTGGACAGGCCGCCGAGGCTGAGGATAAAGAGGATCGTCGCGCCGAGATAGGCGACGGTCGAGAGCGAGCCGGTCATCGCGCGCGCCTCATTTGCGGAACATCTGCAGCATGCGCTGCGTCACGGCGAAGCCGCCGAACATGTTG
>Ga0068871_100003873_pt1 | contig 10318 bp, 4 predicted proteins | sample KBSMisM72_FD_72750 | JGI IMG/M metagenome (GOLD analysis project Ga0068871, IMG submission 72750) | Miscanthus rhizosphere microbial communities from Kellogg Biological Station, Michigan, USA - KBS Miscanthus M7-2 | ecosystem: Host-associated > Plants > Roots > Rhizosphere > Soil ...
TACGAACGCGTGAAGGTCGAACCGAATAGTAGATTAGTCAAAGTTCCTGCCATCGGCGCGGGTGAGAAACTCCTCGCCGTATTTTCCGCGCGCAGTGATGGAAAGTCACTGGTCGCTGATAGTGTTCGCGAAGTGACCGACATCAAAAACGGAGTCGTCAACATCCCGGACGGCGCGCAGGAAATACTCTTCTTCATCTCCAGTCGTACCGGCATGCAGGTCAAGCGTCCTGCGGTAGGCGGTGAAGGCTTTGTGCTCGATCACCTGAACCGTGCCGCAACCGACGCTTACCTGAAGAACGTCGGCGACCGCTTAATGTCAGCGTTCGGGGCGAACAAGCCGTACGCGATCTTCTGCGACAGTCTCGAAGTTTACAACCAGGATTGGTCCAGCGACTTCCTGGAAGAGTTTCAGCGGCGTCGTGGTTACGACCTGAAACCGCAGTTGCCGTTTCTGGTTAACGATGTTGGAGCACGAACGAAAGCGCTGAGGCGTGACTGGGGAAAGACTCTTACGGAACTCTTGAACGAGCGTTTCCTCGCGCCGATGCACGAGTGGTCGAAACGAAACGGCGTGTTGTTTCGGATACAGGACTACGGCGTTCCTTCGGCAGCGCTGTCGAGCAATGCTTTTGCTGACATCTCTGAAGGTGAGGGAGCGCAGTGGAGAGTCGTACGCGCCGCGCGTTGGGCGTCGTCGGCAAATCACATTTACGGCAGGAACATCACGTCGTCAGAGACGTGGACGTGGCTGCACTCGCCGTCGTTTCGTGCGACGCCGCTCGACGTTAAGGCCGAAGCCGACATCCATTTTCTGCAGGGCATCAATCAGTTGATCGGACATGGCTGGCCGTACACTCCGGCGAGTGTTGAATATCCGGGTTGGCGCTTTTACGCCGCTGCTGTGCTCAACGAAAAGAATCCGTGGTGGATTGTGATGCCTGACGTGGCGAAGTATTTGCAGCGAGTCAGCTTCATGATGCGGCAAGGGCAGCCCGCGAACGATGTGGCGGTGTATCTGCCGAATGATGATGGTTGGGCCGAGATGACGCCCGGCAATCCGCATTTGATCGAGGTACTGCGCGAGCACGTTGGTCCGGATCTGCTGCCTGCGATCTTCGCGGCCGGTTACAACATCGACTTTTTTGACGACGACTCGTTCAGGCAGGTTGGGAAGATCGAGAACGGCGCGCTCGTGCTGGGTAAGAACAAGTACAGGGCGATCGTTCTACCGAATGTCGAAACAATTCCGGTTGACACCTACCGCAAGTTTGAGGAGTTTGCGCGCGCGAATGGCGTGTTGATAGCGACGAGGCGTATACCATCGCAGGCGCCCGGCTTCCGCGCCACTACGGAGGACCATCAGCAGATTGCCGGTATTACAAAGGGACTGTTTGAGTCGACTACTCCGATCGCCCACCTGGTTGAGAACGAGAGCCGGGATCTTGGTCGAACGTTGAACCGGCTCACAGAACCCGACGTGGAGTTTGCACTTGGTTCCGCTGACGTGGCCTTCGTTCATCGACGAACTGAAGACGCGGAGATCTACTTCATCGTAAATACCTTGAACAGTGCGCAAAGCGTAAGGGCAACGTTTCGCGTTACGCGTTTGAGACCGGAATGGTGGAATCCTTTTGATGGCAGTGTGAGAACGGCTGCAAGGGAGTGGGGTGGTTTGGAGTCGGAGAATATCAATCTTGAGCTGGAGCCGTACGGTTCGCGGCTGGTGGTCTTCTCGAAACGGAATCTGACTACTTCTGAAACTCCACTGCTTGCCGACACGGCTCCGATAGATCTTAGTAGCGGCTGGAGAGTCTCGTTTGGTTCGGGTGCGCCGGTGCAGTGGGACAAGCTGCGTTCGTGGACTGATGATGAGGCGACTCGTTACTTTTCCGGAGTTGCAACGTATGAGAAGGATGTCGTAATTCCGGCAGCGTTGATCCAGCAGAGTAGTTCGTTGCTTTTGGATTTTGGAAGCGGAATTCCCTCGACGCCGCAATCGTTGCGAAATGGAATGCAGGCATGGCTCGACGGTCCGGTTCGCGAGGCGGCTGTTGTTTATGTAAATGACGTGCGCGCGGGTGCGGTTTGGTGTCCGCCGTATGCGGTGGAAGTGCGAAAGTTTTTGCGACCTGGGGCCAACAAGATTCGCATTCTGGTTGCAAACACGGCGATGAATTACATGGCCGGCCACAGTTTGCCGGACTATCGATTATTGAACCTGCGGTACGGCGAGCGTTTTCAACCACAGGACATGGACAAGATCCAGGCACTTCCGTCGGGCATTCTTGGCCCAGTGCGCTTGATTCTCAGAATTGAAACCCCACGGTACGTACTGTAGGGGCGGCCCTCCGTGGCCGCCCTTGGTTGGCACGGATTCAAGAAGTGACAGTCTCGGTTTGGCGAACGCGATTCCAACCGAGGGCGGCCACGGAGGGCCGCCCCTACAGTACGTTCTTAAGTATGTGAAAAATCCGACCATCGGAAAGATCCACTTGAACTTAACGCTGATATGAAAATAACAAGAAGAGACTTTGTGAAGACTGTCAGATACCTCGCCGTGATCTCGACAGTGCTGCTGGCGCTGTTGTTGAGTAACACCGGGACTACCGCGATGCAGCATGGCTGGACCGTTTATGTGAACGCCGGTCAGTGGGATCGCCGTAACACAGTCGTTTCTTTCCAATATGACCGCAAGAATTTTCCCTGGGACCCCACGGGAAGCCGCGCTTATTTGCAGGACTTAAAGGGAACTCGGATTCCGTTGCAGTTTGACGGCACAACGGCTTGGTTTGTGTTGCGGGACCTGAAGGCCGGTCAAACGGATACATTCCTGCTTAAGCACGATTCCGGAAAGTCTCCGCGCGATGCGCAGGGTGTCGAGTTGGCGCGAGTTCAAAACCGTTTGGAGATCAAAATTCGCGGGCACGAGGTGTTCAGCTTTGTAGCAGAGCCGGCCAGTTTGCCGTCGCCTGATATCAAGCCAGTTTTCCTGCGCGGTGGTTATATTCATCCGGTCTTTACACCGAAAGGAAAAATCGTCACAGACGACTATCCGTCAGATCATCACCACCACCACGGGATCTGGTTCGCATGGACCAAGACGGAATTTGAAGGTAAACATCCAGACTTTTGGAACGTAGGTGATGGCACGGGACGAGTTGATTTTAAGAAGGTCGGCACAACCTCGAGTGGACCAATCTATGCCGCATTTACTTCGTTTCAGAAATACGTTGCGTTGACTGGCGAGGCGCCCAAGACCGTGCTCAATGAAGAGTGGGACGTTAGAGTCTATAACGTCGGAAGCGAGGAGGAGCCGTACTTTGTGTTCGATATCACCGCCACCCAGGAAAACGTATCAACGAGCCCGTTGATACTCGAGGAGTATCGATACGGTGGGATGGGAGTGCGTGGGAATAGAGAATGGAAGGATAAGTCGAAGGTTAGTTTCCTTACTTCAGAAGGTAAGACGCGTGCGGACGGTAATGCCACGCCTGCGCGCTGGTGTCACATCGGTGGCACAGTCGACGGCCAACTGGTGGGTATCGCTGTTTTGGATCATCCTTCGAACTTCAGAGCGCCCGTACCGGTGCGAATCCATCCGGACGATCCATACTTCAACTACGCGCCATCGCAACTGGGACGCTTCCAGATCGACCCAGGCAAGAAGTTTGTTTTGCGATATCGCTACGTGGTCTCCGATGGACCGCCGGATCCCAAAGTCCTGGAGCGATTGTGGAACGACTACGCCCATCCACCGACAGCCAGGCTCCTCGGGATGTAACCGAACGTCCCATGTGGCCTGACCAATCGAAGAATCGTTAGTTCAAAAAAGCAAAGCGGAATCCATAATTATGGACCGTTAATTCCGCGCTCTTCGTCCGGAAGCTCGTAAAAGTCAGCCAATCGAATTTGTTGACCCCGCGGAACAAACCTTGCACGAAAAAACCTCAAGTTTGCTTTGGTATTACCAGAGATAGGTGATTTAAAAAATTGGTAAGAAAAAAGCTTGACTTTGAGCCGGGCCTGCAACAAAATGCGGGGCCAGCGATTCTGTCTATTCCAGGCGGTGTTTAGAGCAGTTTTGTTACCGCACTAACAAGTTAGCCCAGCAATTCTATTTCGTTAATTGGTCAGACCAAGGCTATGTCGGTTTGAAGTGTAGCGATGGCTGCACCTGAAATCCGGTTCCAGTTAGACGCCCGAAGTTTATTACTGAAGAGGAGAGTGAAATGAGATCGAGATTCAGAGCGTTCGCGCATGTCACCTGGGCGATCGTTATTGTGTGTGCCGCATTGCTGATGCCTATGTCAGCCAGCTCTCAGGAGTCGCGTGGAAAAATCAGCGGCCGCGTTACGGACCCGAATGGCGCAGCCGTACCAGGCGCTTCCGTGAAAATCACGGATCTAGCGAGATCTGGAACCACGGCGTTAACAACAAATGAGGACGGTCGCTTTGACGCACCATACCTCCTGCCGGGAAGTTATCAGGTGCTGGTGGAAGTCTCTGGATTCAAGAAAGCAGTGGTCGACAAGGTCACAGTCGCAATCAATGAGACGAGCACGCTGGCGATAACTCTCGATGTGGGAACGGTGCAGGAGACAGTTACAGTCACCTCTGATACATCGCAGCTCAATGTCTCAGATCCAAACCTCGGTATGACCATCGATCGCAAGCGCGTAGACGAGCTGCCATCGATTCACGGCGATCCTTACGTGCTTATCAATCTCGCGCCGGGCGTTACATATACCGGAAGCACTCGGTTGGATCGACCATTTGAACCAACACACATCGCCAACTTCGCGATGGGCGGCGCGCGCGGCATTCGCAGCGATCTCCTGATCGATGGCGCGCCGAGCACCGCGACGGCGAACGCGAACGAAGTGATCGCCTCTTACGTTCCGACCAGCGATGCGACGCAGGAATTTAGAGTACAAACTGCAACGTACGATGCGCAGTTCGGCAACACCGAAGGCGGCGTCACAAGCATCGTGACGAAAGGCGGCACGAACGACTTTCATGGCTCCGCTTACTACTGGATCGAACCCGGCGGTTGGGCTGCCAACGACTTCTTTGGAAATGCTCAGCTACAAGGTAGGCCGTACAGCTTTTCGAATCGTCCCGGCCTCAGTATTGGTGGTCCAATCACGATTCCGAAACTGTACAGTGGAAAGAACAGGAGCTTCTTCTTTTTCTCTTACGAGAGTATCAACGATTCAAGACCTCGGTTCGACGCAAACAACATCTGGGTACCTACTGAGGCTATGAAGAACGGTGACTTCTCCGCCTTTGCAGACAAGATCAAGATCTACGATCCTCTCACTGGCACATTCTCAGGCGGCAACGTCACGAATCGCACACAGTTCACAAACAACAAAATTCCTGTTGACCGGATAAATCCGGTGGCCAAGGCGGTGATGGCGTACTGGGGAACACCCAAACACGGCCCGCAGGGAAACTTTCTTCTCAACAACAACATAAGAGATTCGACGCTTTCCGAGCTTCTCGATCCGCCTTATCGCAACTACACCATCCGTCTCGATCAGAGCGCCGGTGACAAAGACAAAGTCTTTGGTCGTTATAGCTGGTATAACCGGAAGAGCACCTACAACAACTACACGAATTCAATTTACGTAGGAGACAGGTTTGTCTTTCAGTCTAAACAGGCTGTTTTGGATGAGGTTCACACCTTCAGTGCCAACACCGTATTGAATCTGCGGTACGGCTTTAATCGATTCATCCGCGCTCCAGACGCGCCCGAGGGGCAATACGGGATGGATCTGACGACACTCGGCTTTCCCTCTTCTTTCAACAACGCAATCGGCGAAGGCATCCGTCGTTTTCCGCGTTTCGATTTCAATTGCTCTGGGAACTGTACCGGAACTCCCGTCGGCAATGGCCATACGAACGAGTTCAGACCCGTCAGTAGCCACTTCGCAACTGCAGTGTTGAATTGGAGCAAAGACAAACACGCATTGCGGTTCGGTGGCGAGATGCGTATCTATCGTGAAGACGATAGTTTCAAGAGCAACAACCAGTCAGGGCAGTTTATCTTCGATAACACTTTCACTCGAATTGGTAGCGCAGCCTCCACTGACGTCGAAGGGATCGGGGGGTTTGCATCATTCCTGCTTGGCTATCCGACCACGATGCAGATTGTTCGCGCTTCAGACTATTCTGAGTACTCAAAGACCTGGGGATTCTTTGCACAGGATGACTTTAGACTCTCGAGTAAGCTGACGGTCAACCTTGGTTTGCGCTGGGAATTTGAGAACGCATTAACGGAGCGCCAGAACAAGAGCGTCTCCGGTTTCGACTTCGCTTACACACAACCATTCGAAACATCGGCGCAGACGAACTTAACGGCGATACTCAATAAGTTACCTGCCAGCGATCCACTCAAAGCGACGTTTGGGCTGACTTCGATCAGCTCCAAGGGCGGTCTATTGTTTGCCGGTAAAGACACAGATAGTGGACTCTACAACACGCCGAAGAGCGGACTTCTACCGCGTGTAGGCTTTGCCTATGCCTACGACGATAAGACGGTAATTCGCGGTGGCTTTGGTCTATTCCAGGGCTTCCTCGGTGAGCGACGTGGCGACGTTATCCAGCCGGGTTACACCCAGACCACCATTCAACCATTGAGCACTGGACCCAATGGCGCGCCATTGCCGTTCCTGATCTCGAATCCATTCCCAGGCGGAATTACCGAGCCGAGTGGTAATGCTTTAGGACCACAAACGGCCTTGGGTCAGACGATCTCGTTCTTCAACCAGGATCCGAGGGTGGCAAAACAGGCCCGCTGGTCATTCGGCATTCAGCGTGAAGTTTGGGGTGGTTGGATGTTTGAAGCCGTGTACGTTGGTGATAAGGGCTACGACATCGAAATTACCCGAAACATCAACGCTCTCCCCAACAAGTATCTCAGCCTCGACAACTCGCGCACTGCTGCTCAGAATGCTAACAACACGGCTCTCGGCGGAACAGTCGCGAATCCGTACTTCTGCAGCAACCCCAACGCAAGCGGCACGGGTTGCACAAGCGGCAGCGCGCTCTTCGTAGGCGCTGGCGCCACGACAACGCGACGGCAGTTACTGCGTCCGTTCCCGAACTTTGGTGACATAAACACCTCGGTCAACGACGGTGAGAGTTGGTATGCCTCAGGCCAGTTGAGTTTGACCAAGCGATTCACTCAGGGTTATGGACTCCAGTTCGCCTACACGAAGTCGAGGTGGTTGGAAGCTACTGAGTACTTGAATGCTGGAGACGAACACCCGGTCAAACAGAGGTCGCCTCAGGACACACCGAACCGCTTTTCGATGAGTGGCTTCCTGGAACTGCCGTTCGGTCGAGGCAAGCGATTCTTCGGTGATGCGAACCGGCTTGCGAACGCGGTTGTTGGCGGATGGCAACTCCAGGGCACTTACGTTTACCAGACTGGGTTCCCACTGAGATTCGCCAACGATGTGTTTTATCTCGGCGGTGACCCAAGCCTACCGAAGAGCCAGCAGACAGTTGACCGCTGGTTCAATACTTCAGCGTTCGTTTCAGTCATCGGCGGAACGCCGACGTGCGGTGCGTTCCCGGGTGGTTCTGCAAATTGCGCCACACCGGTGGACCACTTAAGGGCGTTCCCGTTCTTCCTCGATGAAGTACGCATCGATCCAATCAACAACGTCGACCTCGGTTTGCGCAAAGACATTCAGTTGCGCGAACAGATGAAGATCCAGTTGCGGGTGGAGTTCATCAATGCGTTCAATCATCCGCTGTTCCCTGGACCGACCGTCAATGCCGGATCTACGGGCTTTGGCGCAATCGTGACGTCTAACCAATTAAACTACGCTCGCCGCGCGCAATTGGCAGCGAAGTTTATTTTTTAGCCACGAAAAGGCACAAAAAGCACAAAAAAGAATAGGGCGGCTCTTCGGGGCCGCCCTTGGTTTTATTAACGACGAATGGTTTCACGTAGAGGATTTCTTGGGGCGTTACTTGCCACCGGTGTTCTTGCTTCACGTGCGCCGGGTTCGCCGCGTGCGATCGATCGATTCGATCTCGTTACTCGACACAATCCACGACTCACGAAGATCGATCCACTGAGCCCGCTATCGCTCGGCAACGGTGAGTTCGCGTTTACCGCCGACGTAACCGGTCTACAAACATTTCCGCGACTCTATACTGACGCAATGCCGCTCTGCACGATGGCGCAATGGGGTTGGCATACGCGACCGCTACCGGCGTCGCTCAAATCTCAGACTCTGCGTCCGAAGCTCTACGACACATACGGACGCATGGTCGGCTACAACACCAGTTCTGAAGGCCAGACGGAACTCTTCAATTGGTTGCGCGAGAATCCGCATCGTCTGCACCTGGGCCAGATTGGTCTGGCGGATATCGACCCCGCGAACATTTCAGAGATCGATCAAGAGCTCGATCTCTGGCGTGGAGTGCTGAAGAGTAAATTCAAACTACGCGGGGAGCCGGTTTCTATCACCACTGCCGTTCATCCTGTTCAGGATCTGCTTGCGGTGGTAATCGAGTCGCGCGTGCCGGATCTCGCTGTTCGCATTGCCTTCCCGTATGGCTCGCCCTCGATGCAAGCCGGCGACTGGAGTCAACCCGATAAGCATCAGACGCGGATTAGCGCGGATAGAAAACTGATTGAGCGCCAGCTGGATGAGGATGCTTATTACGTCGCCGTTCAGGGGCGACTGAGAAGCGAGAGCAGACATTCGCTGCTGATAACGGGTTCAGAGTTTGTCGTTGCGTTTTCTCAAGAACGACGAGGTGGATCATTACCAACGGCGGCTGAGACTATTGCTGCAAGCGAACGACACTGGAAACGCTTCTGGACGCACGGTGCTGCGGTCGAACTTGCTGATAGTAAAGACAAGCGCGCCATCGGGCTCGAGCGAAGAGTCGTGTTGTCGCAGTACCTCACCGCGATTCAGTGTTCCGGCAGTATGCCGCCACAGGAAACCGGACTGACCGTTAACAGTTGGTACGGCAAGTTTCATCTGGAAATGCACTGGTGGCACGCGACTCACTTTGCCTTGTGGAACCGTCTGCCGTTGTTTGAGAGAAGCCTGGGCTGGTATGAATCGATACTTCCGCGCGCGACCGAGTTGGCCCGCTCGCAAGGATATCGCGGGGCTCGTTGGCCCAAGATGGTTGGACCAGAAGGGCGCGACAGTCCTTCGCCTATTGGACCGCTGCTCATCTGGCAGCAGCCACATCCGATCTTTTACGCCGAGCTTTGTTACCAGGCGCGCCCGCGACGAGGCACGCTACAGAAGTATCGTGAGCTCGTGTTTCAGTCGGCTGAGTTCATGGCCGATTACGCATTCTTTGATAAGCGCACGTCGCGCTACGTGCTCGGCCCGCCGGTGATACCCGCGCAGGAGAATCATCCAGCGGCGGAGACCTGGAATCCGACGTTTGAACTTTCGTACTGGTCGTATGGACTGAAGGTCGCACAGCGATGGCGTGAGCGATTGGGTCTCAGAAGAAATGCGGAATGGGAGCGCGTGATTCGCAACCTCTCGCCGTTGCCAACGAAGAATGGCGTATATCTCGCGCATGAAAACTGTCCGGAAACGTTTACTGAAAGAAACTACGATCACCCGTCAATGCTTGGCGCCTTCGGTGTCCTTCCCGGCGACGGCGTAGATAAGGAAACGATGCGCCGCACACTGCGTGAGGCGATGCAGCGTTGGCAGTGGGATAAAACGTGGGGCTGGGACTATCCACTAACGGCGATGACCGCCGCGCGTCTCGGCGAACCAAACATCGCCATCGATGCCCTGATGATGAAAACAGAAAAGAATCGTTACTTGCCAAACGGCCATAACTGGCAGCGACAAAACCTGCCATGTTATTTGCCCGGTAACGGCGGATTGCTTTACGCCATCGCGATGATGGCCGGTGGAGGCTTTCCGTCAGACGGCTCATGGACCGTCCGCTCAGAAAACTTCATATCGGCTGCGTAATCTGCGTAATCTGTGGATAACTCTTTATTGCCAGCCGCAAAGCTTGGTGGATGGACTCGCGTGCGCGATATCGAAGAAGCGTTTCTCGTACTGCTTGGCATAGAGATCGACACTGTGCCGGATGCGACTGAACAACGAACAACGCATGTCGTTCTCAGTGATCCGATCACGCAGGTAAAGCATGGCGTTCGTTTCACCCCAGTATTCACGATCTTCCCAGATCATGACGGGTGTGCCGCCCATCTGCTCCGCAAGATCCACCAGCTTCGGATCGGCGGCCTTGCGTCCGTTCGCAAGAAAGATCTTGTTGTACTGCGGAATCAACTGCCCTTG
>Ga0068871_100003877_pt1 | contig 10312 bp, 8 predicted proteins | sample KBSMisM72_FD_72750 | JGI IMG/M metagenome (GOLD analysis project Ga0068871, IMG submission 72750) | Miscanthus rhizosphere microbial communities from Kellogg Biological Station, Michigan, USA - KBS Miscanthus M7-2 | ecosystem: Host-associated > Plants > Roots > Rhizosphere > Soil ...
GACGTCGTCCCCGCCGGCGACGCTACCGCGGCGGGCGACGCCGCGGCGGCGGGCGACGTCACGGCTGCAGCATCGGTGTCGATGACGGCGATGATCTCCTGGCCCGTGACCGTCGCGCCGTCGGCCTGCCGGATCTCGACCAGCACACCTGCCTGCGGCGCCGGCAACTCGAGGACCACCTTGTCGGTCTCCACGTCGACCAGATTTTCATCGCGCGCCACCGCTTCGCCTACCTTCTTGTGCCAGTTTACGAGGGTCGCCTCCGCGACCGACTCCGGTAACTGCGGCACCTTGACTTCGACTCGCATCAAGTTCCTCTATTTATCATCGGCGTCGCGACGAGCATTTCGCCCATCTTGAGATTAGGGGCGAAGGCGTCTTCGATAAGCTGTTTCTGCTGCGCGAGGTGCTTCGCCATGTAGCCGACGGCGGTCGACGCCGAAACGGGTCGCCCGGCATACGCCACGATCTGGTGCGGCAGTGAATCGGCGCGGTAATACGCGACGAGTCGATACCATGCGCCCTGATTCTGGGGTTCCTCCTGGCACCACACCATTTCCTTCGCCTTGGGGAACTGCGCCAGCGCCGCGCGAAACTCGGCATGCGGAAACGGATATTGCTGCTCGAGCCGGATGATGGCGACGTCGCGGATATTGTGCTCGCGCCGGTACGCGACGAGCTCGTAATAGACCTTGCCGCTGCACGCGATGACCCGCCTGACGCTCTTCGCGGGAAGCGCCTCCACTTCACCGATCACGTTCTGGAAACGTCCGTCCGCGAGCTCGTCGAGCGACGAGACGGCATCCTTGTGCCGCAGCAGGCTCTTCGGGCTGATGACGATCAGCGGGCGCCGGAAACGCCGGACCATCTGCCGGCGCAGCAGGTGATAGATCTGTGCGGGCGTCGATGGCACGCACACCTGCATGTTGTGCTCGGCGCAGAGCTGGAGGTAGCGCTCGGGCCTTGCGGACGAATGCTCCGGCCCCTGCCCTTCGTAACCGTGCGGAACGAACATCACGAGGCCACAGATGCGACCCCACTTCGCTTCGCCGGAGGCGATGAACTGATCGATCACGACTTGCGCCCCGTTGGCGAAATCGCCGAACTGAGCCTCCCAGATCACCAGCCGCTGCGGATCGGACGTCGCGTACCCGTATTCGAAGCCCAGCACGCCGTTTTCCGTCAGCACCGAGTCGATCACCTCGAACGTCTGCTGGCCGTCCTTCACGTGCTCGAGCGGAATCCAGGTGCCCGAGTCCCACTTCTCGCGGTTCTGGTCGTGCAGCACGACATGCCGATGCGCGAACGTGCCGCGCCCGACGTCCTGGCCAGACAAGCGCACGCCATAGCCGTCGTCCAGGAGCGTCGCGTAAGCGAGCGTCTCGCCCATTCCCCAGTCGAGCGGCAGCTTGCCTTCGCCCATCGCTTTCCGGTCCGCTAGCACCCGCTCCACGCGGGGGTGCGCCTTGAATCCCTCGGGCATCTGCGCCAGCCGCTTCGAGAGCGCTTTCAGCGTCTTGAGCGGCACTTTGGACTCGTACGGCTCCGTCCAGTCGTGACCCTTGAACAACGACCAGTCGACGTTGTACTGCGGCTTGTAGTTGGAGAGGATCGTGGTGTTGGTGTGGAGACCCTTGTCGGCAGCATTCCGATAGGTCGCGATCATCGCCTCGGGCTCCTCCGGCTTGATCACGCCGGCGGCGACGAGCTTCTCCGCGTAGAGCGCGCGCGTGCCGGGATGCTGCGCGATCTTCTTGTACATGAGCGGCTGCGTCACCATCGGCTCGTCGGCCTCGTTGTGACCGAGCCGCCGGAAGCAGACGAGATCGATGAAGACGTCCTTGTGGAATTGCTGGCGGTAGTCAAGCGCGATCTCGATCGCGAGCAGGCACACCTCCGGATCGTCGCCGTTAACGTGGAGGATCGGCGCCTCCGCCATTTTCGCGATGTCGGTGCAATAGATCGTGCCCCGGGTGTCGCGCGGATCGGACGTCGTGAAGCCGATCTGGTTGTTGACGACGAGGTGGATCGTCCCGCCGGTGTAGAAGCCGCGCGTCTGGGCCATGTTCAGGACTTCCTGCATCACGCCCTGGCCGGCGACCGCGGCGTCGCCATGGATCAGCACCGGCAGCACGGTGTCACCCTTGACGTCACCCCGCCGATGCTGACGCGCGCGTACCGAGCCCTCGACGACGGGATTCACCGCTTCCAGGTGCGACGGATTGAAGGCGAGCGTCAGGTGCATCGGGCCGCCGGGCGTGACCACGTCCGACGAAAATCCCTGGTGATACTTCACGTCGCCGGCAGCGAACTCCTGCGCGTGCTTGCCTTCGAATTCGGAGAAGAGGTCCGCCGGCATCTTGCCCAGCGTGTTGACCAGCACGTTGAGGCGCCCCCGATGCGCCATGCCGATCACCGTCTCCTGCACACCCAGCGCGCCGGCGCGCTGGATCAGGTGGTCGAGCATCGGGATCATCGTGAGCCCGCCTTCGCCGGAGAACCGCTTCTGCCCGACGTACTTCGTGTGCAGGTAGCGCTCCAGGGTTTCCGCTGCGGTCAGCCGCTCCAGGATGTGTCGCTGCTCGGTGGCTGAATACACCGGCCGCGCGCGAATCGGCTCGAGCCGCTGCTGGACGAACCGCTTGGTCGGCGTGTCCGAGATGTACATGTATTCGGCGCCGAAGGTACGGCAATACGTATCCTGCAGCGCGGCGACGAGGTCGGCGAGCCGCATCCGGTCGGTGCCGGCCTTGAACGACCCCACGTCGAAGTCCGTGTCGAGATCTGCCGGCGTGAAGCCGTAGTTCGCGAGGTCGAGATCGGCGATGTAGGGCTTCTCCTGCCGCTGCAGCGGATCGAGGTCCGCGTGGAACATGCCGAGCGTGCGGAACTTGCTGATGAGCCGCAGCACGAGCACCTGCTTGTGCATGGTGGTCGCATCGACCATCGCGCCCGCGACCTTGCGATTGCGGGCGAGCTCGATGAACGACTGGACGATCGGCGCGTGCGCGACGTCAGCCGCGCCATCGCGCAGCGAATCGAAATACATCCGCCACTCACCGGAGACCTCGGCCGGATTGGCGAGGTAGCGCTCGTATTGCTCTTCGATGTACGGCGCGTTGCCGCCGAAGAGAGTGCTCCCCGATGCGAATTCCTGCATGGTGCTCATGGTGCGACCTCGTTCTCGTTCCTGGGTGCCGTCAAGCCGCCGCTATTTCGCCTTCTGCGCAGAGCGCTCCCCGATCGACTTTACGGACCGGCGCGTCGCGCCCGTGAAGAGCTGCCGCGGCCGGCCGATCTTGTATTCGGGATCGGCGATCATCTCGTTCAATTGGGCGATCCAGCCGACGGTGCGGGCGAGCGCGAAGATCGCGGTGAAGAGCGGCACCGGGATGCCGATCGCTTTCTGCACGATCCCCGAATAGAAGTCGACGTTCGGATAGAGCTTGCGCGATACGAAATAGTCGTCCTCGAGCGCGATCTTCTCGAGCGCCATCGCGAGCTTGAAGAGCGGATCGTCGCCGAGCCCGAGCACGCCCAGCACTTCGTGGCACGTTTCCCGCATCAGCTTCGCGCGGGGGTCGTAGTTCTTGTAGACGCGATGGCCGAAGCCCATCAGCTTGATGCCCGAGTTCTTGTCCTTGACCTTGTCGATGAATTCGCCGATCTTGGCGACACCTCCCATCGCCTGGATCTGGCCCAGCATGTTGAGACACGCCTCGTTGGCGCCGCCGTGGGCCGGGCCCCAGAGGCAGGCGACACCGGCCGCGATCGCCGCGAAGGGGTTCGTGCCGGACGAGGCGCACATGCGCACCGTCGACGTCGACGCGTTCTGCTCGTGGTCGGCATGCAGGATGAAGATGCGGTCGACCGCCCGCACCAGCACTTCGTTGACCTGGTAGTCGGCACACGGTGTGGCGAACATCATCCGCATGAAATTCGCCGCGTAGGACAGATCGTTGCGCGGATACATGTACGGCTGGCCAACGGAATACTTGAAGGCCATCGCCACCAGCGTCGGCAGCTTGGCAATGAGCCTGATCGCGGAAATGTCCCGTTCGCGCGCGTCGTGGAGGTTCATCGAGTCCGGGTAGAACGCCGACAGCGCGCCGACGAGCCCGGTCATCACGGCCATCGGATGGGCGTCGCGCCGGAAACCGCGCATGAAGAAATGCATCTGCTCGTTGACCATCGTGTGGGTGGTGACCCGACTCACGAAATCCTTCATCTGCGCACCGTCCGGCAGCTCGCCGTAGAGCAGAAGGTGGCAGACTTCGAGGAAGTCGCACTTCACCGCGAGCTCTTCGATCGGATAGCCGCGATACAGAAGCTCGCCCTTGTCGCCGTCGATGTACGTGATCGTCGAGTTGCACGCGGCGGTCGACATGAAGCCCGGGTCGTAGGTGAACTTGCCGGTCTTGGCGTAGAGCGTCCGGATGTCGATCACGTCCGGCCCGATCGTGCCTTGCAGAATCGGGAAGGTGATGTCGGGCGAACCGTCGGAGAAGGTCACGGTGGCGCTGCGGTCGGTCATGATATGGCTCCCTACGGGTTGATCGTGCGCCGGCACTCTCCGGCGCACACCACACTTTCGCTCCTGCGGTCGATACGTCGCCTCTGACCGCAACCGTCGCTGCAACTGCCCTTCAGGCCGACCGCAGGGCCGACACCAGGGGCATCAACGCCGGATCCCCAGGTTCGGTCCGGCCCGCGATCACGTCCCACAATTCGCCGTCGCTGAGATCGAGCAGCCGGTCGAGCGCTGCCACATCCTCGGCCGCGATGGCGTCTCCCCTCGCATCGAGATACCGCGCGAGGACGAGGTCGTTCTCCAGCATGCCCCGCCGGCAACGCCAGCGCAGACGATTGAGCTCGGTCGTATTCATGCGGACGGTTGGGCGGCAGCGCGGCGACATTACACCGCCCGCCTGACCATGATCTCCTTGATCTTGCTGATGGCCTTCGTGGGGTTGAGCCCCTTGGGACAGACGTCGACGCAATTCATGATCGTGTGGCAGCGGAAGAGCCGGTAGGGATCCTCGAGATCGTCCAGGCGCGCGCCGATGGCCTCGTCGCGCGTGTCGGCGATGAAGCGGTAGGCGGCGAGGAGCCCTGCGGGGCCCACGAACTTGTCGGGATTCCACCAGAAGGACGGGCACGCCGTGGAGCAGCAGGCGCAAAGGATGCATTCGTACAAGCCGTCGAGCTCTTCGCGATCCTCCGGCGATTGCAACCGTTCCTTCTCGGGCGGCGGCGAATCGTTGACGAGATAGGGCTTGATCGAGTGATACTGCTTGAAGAACTGGCTCATGTCGACGATAAGGTCGCGGATCACGGGCAGCCCGGGCAACGGCCGCAGCTCGACGGGCTCCTTGACGTCGTTCAGGTTGGTGATGCACGCGAGACCGTTCTTGCCGTTGATGTTCATCGCGTCCGAGCCGCACACGCCTTCGCGGCAGCTGCGGCGGAACGAGAGCGTGTCGTCGACCGCCTTCACGCGGATCAGCGCGTCGAGCAGCATCCGGTCGTGCGGATCGAGCGCGACGTCGTAATCCTGGACGTACGGTTTCGCGTCCTTCTCGGGGTCGTACCGGTAGATTCGGAATTTCATCTCGATCAGTAGGTGCGGGTCTTCGGCGGAAATGCTTCCACCGACACCGGCTTCAAGTTCACCGGCTTGTAGTCGAGTCGATTGCCATCGCGATACCAGAGGGTGTGCTTCAGCCAGTTGACGTCGTCGCGGTTCGGGTAGTCGCTGCGGGCCTGGGCTCCGCGGGATTCGCGGCGCGCTTCGGCCGACACCACGGTGGCCTTTGCCGTCTCGATCAGGTTGTCGAGCTCGAGTGCCTCGACGCGGGCCGTGTTGAACGTGCGGCTCCGGTCCTTGATCGCCGTGCGCATCGCCCTTTGCTCGAGCTCCTTCACCTTGCGCACGCCCTCGGCCAGGAGCTCCTGGTTGCGGAAGACGCCGCAGTGGGCCTGCATCACTTTGCGCAGGTCACCGGCGACCTCCGGCACCGATTCGCCGGACGTGGCACCCGCGAGCCGGGAAAGGCGGGCGAGACTCAAGTCCGCTGCATCCGAGGGCAGCGGCTTGTGCGACACACGCTGCAGGTTCTGCTCGACGATGTACATGCCCGCCGCGCGGCCGAACACGATGAGGTCGGTGAGCGAATTCGTGCCAAGCCGATTGGCGCCGTGCACCGATACGCACGCGCATTCGCCGACCGCGTAGAGCCCGTTCACGACCGCCTTGTAATCGCCGTCCTTCGGCGCCACGACCTGCCCATGAACGTTGGTGGGTATGCCGCCCATCTGATAATGGATCGTCGGCACCACGGGAATGGGCTCCTTGATGCAGTCGACGTTGGCGAACTTGAGCGCGATCTCCCGGATCGACGGCAGCCGCTTCATGATCACCTCGGGCCCGAGGTGGTCGAGCTTCAGCAGCACGTAGTCCTTGTGCGGACCGCAGCCGCGCCCTTCCTTGATCTCCTGGTCCATCGACCGGCTCACGACGTCGCGCGACGCCAGGTCTTTGAGGTTTGGCGCGTAGCGCTCCATGAACCGCTCGCCGTTACAGTTGAGCAGGATGCCGCCCTCGCCACGTACGCCCTCGGTAATCAGCACGCCGGCGCCCGCGACGCCGGTCGGGTGGAACTGCCAGAATTCCATGTCCTCCAGCGGAATGCCCGCCCGCGCCGCCATCCCGAGGCCGTCGCCGGTGTTGATGAACGCGTTGGTCGACGCCGCGAAGATGCGGCCCGCGCCGCCGGTCGCGAACATCGTCGCCTTCGCCTGCAGGATGACGACTTCGCTCGTCTCCATCTCCATCGCGACGACCCCCAGCACGTCGCCGTCGCTGTCGCGGACGATATCGAGCGCCATCCACTCGACGAAGAACTGGGTATTCGCGCGGACGTTGCGTTGATAAAGCGTGTGCACCAGCGCATGACCGGTGCGGTCGGCGGCGGCGCAGGCGCGCTGCACCGCCTTCTCGCCGAAGTTGGCCGAATGACCGCCGAAGGGCCGCTGGTAGATCGTGCCGTCGGCGTTGCGGTCGAACGGCATACCGAAATGCTCGAGCTCGTAGACGACCTGCGGCGCCATCTTGCACATGTACTCGATCGCGTCCTGGTCGCCGAGCCAGTCCGAGCCCTTGATCGTGTCGTACATGTGCCAGAGCCAGTTGTCCTCGGACATGTTGCCGAGCGAGGCCCCGATTCCGCCTTGCGCTGCCACCGTGTGCGAGCGCGTCGGGAAAACCTTGGAAAGCACGGCCACGGCAAGTCCCGCCTCCGCGAGCTGCAGCGAAGCGCGCATGCCTGCCCCGCCGGCCCCGACGACGATCGCGTCGAACTTGCGGACGGGAATCATGCCTGGCCCCACAGCAATTGCAGCGTCCAGCCGAGATAGGCGAACAGGACCACGACCGTGACGGTCTCGAGCAGGAGACGCATGCCGGCGGGCTTGATGTAGTCCATCAGGATGTCACGCATCCCGATCCACGCGTGGTACAGCAAGGCCACCATGAACAGGAACGACGCGAGCCTGAAGCCAGCGTGCGCGAAGAGCTCCGTCCACAGCCCATAGTCGATGCCGCCGTTCCACAGCACGATCGCCAGCACCAGCAGCGTGTAGACGGCCATCAGGACGGCAGTCAGCCGCTGGATAAGCCAGTCCATGAGGCCGTAATGCGCCCCGACGGCGTGCCGTCGGGTCACCACAGGCGCACCCCCAGGATCAGCGTCAACGCGAGACTGAGGACGAGCACCACGGCGCTCGACCGGCGGGCGGGCTCGAGCTCGATGCCGCGATGGATGTCGAGCAGCAGATAGCGGATCCCGGCGCAGAAGTGATGGAGGTAAGCCCAGATCATCCCGATGAGCACGAGCTTCGCGAAGGGATGCGCGAAGCCCGCCTTCATTTCCGCGTACGCCTCGGGCGAGGCGAGGCTGCCCGCGACGCCATAGAGCAGCAACGGGATGCCGGCGAAAAACAGGAGCGCCCCCGACAGCCGGTGCAAGATGGAGATTATCCCCGGCAACGGCAGCCGGATCCGCGGCAAGTCGAGATAGACCGGACGTTGCTTCACATTTCGAACCGCTGACGGGACATGGTGAAAATCCGCGGAAGGCCTGCGCCACACGCCGACGTGCGGAGGGCAGCGGCGCCGTTTGTGCACAGCAGCAACAATTATAGCGCGATGCGCGTGGCCACGGACCGGTCCGACCAACTTTTGCGCCGTCGACGAAGGCAAGTTTGAAGCAGATGAACCACGCTGTGCGCCCAGGGTCAACCGATTTCGTTGAAGTAGTGGTGACCCTTCGTAACGCACAGGCCGCGGCGCCATTCGACAGGCCGGTCGCCGTAAGTCAGCGTAACGCGGTCGACGGCAAGGAGCGGGTCACCCACGCGCACCCCGAGAAGCCGGGCGCTTCCCGCCTCCGCCGGGAGTGCCCGCAACCGCTCCTGCGCCTTCAACATCTGCACGCCGAACTGCGTCTCGAAAAAGCTGTACATCGAACCCGGGTAGGCGTCGATCCGCGCCTTGGTCAGTCCTTTGAAGCGCACACCCGGCAGCGTGATCTCGTCGAGGATGACCGGTTCGCCGGAAAACTCGAGCACCCGACGGAGCAGGATCACGGGATCGCCGGGCTTCAAGTCGAGCACGCGGGCCGCCTCCACCGAAGCCTTGCCACGTCGCACATCGACTAGTCGGCTGAGAGGATGCTCCTCGACATCGTCGTTGCGGCGGATCCGCAAGAAGCGGAAATGCGACGATCGCTCCTCCGTGTGCGTCGCGACGAACGTCCCCTTGCCCTGGCGGCGGATGACGAGATTGTCGGTGGCCAGCGCGGCGATGGCCTTGCGCACCGTACCCTGGGACGCGCCGTAGCGGGCAGCCAGAGCCGTTTCGCTCGGGATGGCCGTGCCGGGGCGCCACTCTCCGGCGTCGAGGCTGGCCTCGAGGAGCGCCTTGATCTGCAGATAGAGCGGCTGGAAGGTGGGCGTGCGGTCGGACATGGCGATCAAGCGCTGGCGTCGGCCGCACCCTGCGTCGCGCGCTGTGAACGCGCCGGGGTGCCGGCGTGGCGTCGTTTTCCATTATCGGCTCGCCGACGCCCCATGTCTATCACACATCTAATGTCGTGTATAAGATATAAGACTTGATTGACACCACCTCGCCGACAGGACTAGAATCGAAGCGCTCGCACCGGCACCGGCCGTCGCCACAAAGCTGCCGACCATGGAAAGTCGGCGGCCATGACGCAGCGCAACACGCCGCCCGAGCGCCCCAGTTAACATCGGACTCCCACCGCACGACGCCATTTACGCCGCCAGCCTTCTCTCCCCAATTTCCACCGCACGGAACCACCCATGAAAAATCCCGTACGAGTTGCCGTCACCGGCGCTGCCGGCCAGATCGGATATGCGCTCCTGTTCCGCATCGCCACCGGCGAAATGCTCGGCCGCGACCAGCCGGTGATTCTGCAGCTCCTCGAATTGCCCGTCGACAAGGCGCAGGCGGCCTTGAAGGGGGTGATCATGGAGCTCGAGGACTCGGCGTTCCCGCTCCTCGCCGGCATCGTGGGGACCAGCGATCCCAGGGTCGCTTTCAAGGACGTCGACTACGCGATGCTGGTCGGGGCCAAGCCGCGAGGCCCAGGCATGGAGCGCAAGGACCTGCTGCTGGAGAACGCGAAGATCTTCATCGAGCAAGGCAAGGCTCTCGACGCGGTGGCCTCCCGCGGGGTCCGGGTGCTGGTGGTCGGCAACCCCGCCAACACCAACGCGTACATCGCGATGAAGTCCGCGCCCTCGCTGCCGAAGAAGAGCTTCACGGCGATGCTGCGCCTCGATCACAATCGCGCGCTGTCGCAGCTTGCGGCCAAGACCGGCAAGCCGGTCGGCGCGATCGAGAAATTGTGCGTCTGGGGCAATCACTCTCCGACAATGTACGCCGACTACCGTTTCGCGACCGTCGAGGGCCAATCGGTCAAGACGCTGATCAACGACGAGAACTGGAATCGCACCGTCTTTCTGCCCACCGTGGGCAAGCGAGGCGCGGCGATCATCGAGGCGCGCGGCCTCTCCTCGGCCGCATCCGCCGCGAATGCGGCGATCGACCACGTCCGCGACTGGGCGCAGGGCAGCAACGGACGGTGGGTGACGATGGGGATCGCCTCGGATGGCAGTTACGGCATTCCTTCGGACATCATCTATGGCGTGCCGGTGATGACGGCCGACGGCGAATACACGCGCGTGACGGGTCTGCCCATCGACGACTTCTCGCGCGAGAAAATGAACG
>Ga0068871_100003878_pt1 | contig 10311 bp, 13 predicted proteins | sample KBSMisM72_FD_72750 | JGI IMG/M metagenome (GOLD analysis project Ga0068871, IMG submission 72750) | Miscanthus rhizosphere microbial communities from Kellogg Biological Station, Michigan, USA - KBS Miscanthus M7-2 | ecosystem: Host-associated > Plants > Roots > Rhizosphere > Soil ...
CAGCGCTGGAGCGCCTGGGAAGACGAGCGCCTGAAGAAGCTCGCCTCGGGCATGCCGCTCGACGAATTCACGAAAATGACGCGCCCGCAGTAATGAAGATCGTCCCCAGCGGAAAGGCGCTCGGCGCGACCGTCGAGGGGCTCGACCTGGCGCGGCCGCTGCGTGAAACCGACCTGATCATCGAGACGCTGGGGAAGTACGGCGTGCTGCGCTTTCCCGGCCAGACGCTGAGCGGCCGCCAGCAGCGCGATTTCGCGGCGCAATTCGGCGAGCTCGAGATCAATGTCGCTTCCGGCCCCTACCAGGAGCCCGGGATTCCCGAGGTGATGACGCTCTCCAACATCGTGGAGAACGGCAAGCCGATCGGCCTCGCCGACGCGGGGCAGGACTGGCACACCGACATGTCCTACAGCAGGACCATTGCCTTCGCGAATGTGCTGTACGGCATCAAGATCCCGCGCCGCGACGGCAAGCCCCTGGGCAACACCGAGTTCTGCAGCATGCACGCGGCGTATGAAGGCCTGCCCCGGGAATTGAAGACAAAGCTGGACGGGATGAGCGTGCTGCACGACTTCAACAAGTTCTGGGACAAGATGCGCATGGAGAAGGGCAGCAAGCGGCCGCCGCTGACCGAGGCGCAGAAGAAGGCGAAGCCGCCGGTGTCGCACCCGATCTTCCTCAAGCATCCGATCACCGGGGGCAGGGTCCTGTACGCCAATCCCGGCTACTCGATGCGCATCAACGAGCTGCCGCAGCGGGAGAGCGACGCGATCCTGCAGTTCCTGTTCGACCACCAGACCCGGCCCGAGTACCGCTACAGCTTCCAGTGGACCGAGGGCGACGTGCTGATGTGGGAGAACTTCGGCACCATCCACAATGCCGTGGCCGACTACGGCCCCGGCGAGCACCGGCTCATCAAACGCTGCCAGGTGATGGCTACGAGGTTTGCGCTATGAAAAAGCTCCTGTTGCTGGTTTTGTTCTCGTCGGTCGTTCATGCGCAGGAATACCCCGCAAAGCCGGTGAAGCTCATCGTCGGCTTCGGCGCCGGCGGGCCGACCGATGTGATCGCGCGCATCGTCGCGCAGGACCTCACGACGCAGACCGGTCAGGCGTTCCTGGTCGAGAACCGGCCGGGGGCCAACGCCATCATCGCCACGGAATTCGTCGCGCGCTCGGCGCCCGACGGCTACACGATGCTGTTCTCGTCGCTGTCGCTGCTGGTGAACGCCATCCTGCCGGGCAGCAAGGTCGCCTACGACCCGTTCAGGGACTTCGCGCCGGTGAGCAACGCGGCCGTGCTGCCGATGGTGGTGGTGACCAGCCCGGAGACGAAGATCAATACGATGCAGGAGCTGATCGCGCGCGCCAGGGCGAAGCCCGGCGAGCTCTCCTACGGCACCTCCGGCCACGCCGGCTCGACGCACCTCGCCGGTGCAATGCTCGAGAACTTCACCGGCACGAAGATGATCAACGTGCCCTTCAAGGGCAATGGACCGGCGCTTGCCGAGGTGATGGCCGGGCGCGTCACCTTCATGTTCTATCCGGCGGTCGGAATCGCCGACCAGGTCGCGCAAAAGCGCCTCAAGGTCCTCGCGGTCGGCACCCGCGAGCCCTGGGCGGATTTCCCCGGCGTCCCGACGCTCGAGGAGATGGGCCTGCATGGCTTCGACGCCACCGCCCCCTGGGTGGGGGTCCTCGCTCCCGGCGGCACGCCGCCGGCGATCGTGAACCGGGTGAGCGCCGAGATGCGCAGGTCGCTCGCCCGGCCGGAAACGCAGGCGCGCATGAAGCAGCTCGGCGCGATCACAGTGGCCGACAGCCCGGCGGAATTCGCCGCTTTCCTGAAGAAGGACTACGAGCGCTGGGCCCAGGTGATCAAGACGTCCGGAATCCGGGCGGAGTAACACGCCGGGCGGCGAGGTTGCGCTGCAGCATCGAAAAATAAAACAGGCCTTCCGCGCAGAGCGCGCGGACTAGAATCGTTTTACCCCACGCACCAAGAAAGAGGAGGTCGCAATGGCCCGCTTTACTCTCAATGGCAAATCCACCGCGGTCGACGTCGATCCCAGCACTCCGCTGCTCTGGGTGATCCGCGAGCAGTACGGCCTCACCGGAACCAAATACGGCTGCGGCATCGCGCAGTGCGGCGCATGCACGGTCCACATCGACGGGCAGGCGACGCGCTCCTGCGTGCTGCCGGTCTCGGCGGTCGAAGGCAAGAAGGTCACCACCATCGAAGGCCTCGCGCAGGGCGGGAAGCTCACCAACGTGCAGCAGGCCTGGATCGCGAACGACGTGCCGCAGTGCGGCTACTGCCAGTCGGGAATGATCATGGCCGTGACCGCGCTCCTCAAGGAGAAGCCCAAGCCGACCGACGCCGACATCAACGCGGCGATCACCAACATCTGCCGCTGCGGCACCTTCCAGCAGGTGCGCGAAGCGATCCACATGGCCGCCAAGGCGAAAGCATAAGGAGCCCGCCATGCAAATGAACCGCCGCTCGTTCATCATCAGCTCCGCCGCCATCACCGGCGGCCTCGCCCTCGGGCTCGACATTCCGTTCGGCCGCAACCTGGTGCGCGCCGCCGACGGCTCGCCCGAGGTCACCGTCTGGGTCGTGATCCGCCCCGACAACACCACCGTCGTGCGCGTGGTCCGCGCCGAGATGGGGCAGGGCACCATTACCGGTCTCGCGCAGCTCGTCGCCGAGGAGCTCGACGCCGACTGGAGCAAGGTCGTCGTCGAGTATCCGACCCCCGGCGAGAGCGTCGCGCGCAAGCGCGTGTGGGGCGATTTCTCCACCGGCGGAAGCCGCGGCATCCGCCAGTCGCACGACTACGTCCGCAAGGGCGGCGCCGCTGCGCGCATGATGCTCGTGCAGGCCGCCGCCAACGAGTGGAAGGTGCCGGTCTCCGAGTGCAGGGCCGAGAAGAGCGTGGTCACGCACTGGCCGTCGAAGCGCACGGTGACCTACGGCAAGGTGGCGGAAGCCGCCGCGCGTCTCGAGCAGCCGAAAGAAGTGCCGCTGAAGGATCCGAAGACCTGGAAGATCGCCGGCAAGCCGCTGAAGCGCCTCGACACGGCGAGGAAGGTCAACGGCACCATGATCTACGGCTCGGACGTCAAGCTGCCGGGCATGCTGAACGCCGCGATCAAGGATTGCCCGGTGTTCGGCGGCAAGGTGAAGAGCTTCGACGCCGCCAAGGTCGAAGGCATGAAGGGCGTGAAGAAGGTCGTGCCGGTGGGCGACTCCGCGGTCGCGGTGATCGCCGACACGTGGTGGCAGGCGAAGACCGCGCTCGAGGCGCTGCCCATCGTCTGGGACGAGGGCGACAACGCGAAGGTGTCGAGCGCCACCATCGCCGAGATGCTGAAGGCCGGCCTCGATGCCGACCAGGCATTCGTCGGTAACAAGGCGGGCGACATCGCGAGCGGCCTCGCCGGCGCGGCGAAGAAGGTCGAGGCGGTCTACGCCTATCCGTTCCAGAACCACGCGCCGATGGAGCCGATGAACGCCACGGTCAAGTGGACGCCGGAGCGCTGCGAGATGTGGGGCCCGACGCAGAACGCCGAAGGCGCGTTCGCGGCGGTGCAGGCCGCCTCGGGGCTGCCCGCCGACAAGATCGACGTCCACAACACCATGCTCGGCGGCGGCTTCGGCCGGCGCGGCGCCTATCCGGACGACTACGCGACGCAGGCGGTGCTGATCGCCAAGCAGATGCCCGGCGTGCCGGTGAAGATGATCTGGTCGCGCGAAGAGGACATGGCGCACGGCCGCTACCACCCGGTCATGCAGTGCAAGCTCGTCGGCGGCCTGGATTCGAGCGGCAACCTGCAGGCGCTGCACATGCGCCTGTCGGGCCAGTCGATCCTCGCTGCCGTGCGGCCCGAAGTGCTCGCGGCGCAGAAAGGGCGCGATCCGCTTTCCTTCCAGGGCGTGTTCGAGTCGGGCGAGCATTCGCTGAACTACACGGTGCCCAACCTGCTCGTCGACCACGCGATGCGCAACACGCACGTGCCGCCGGGCTTCTGGCGCGGCGTGAACATCAACCAGAACGCGGTGTTCCTCGAGTGCTTCATGGACGAGCTGGCCGATGCCGGCGGCAAGGATCCGCTGGAGTTCCGCCGCGCGCTGCTGAAGAACAGCCCGCGCGCGCTCGGCGTGCTCAACGCGGTGGCCGAGAAGATCGGCTGGTCCAAGCCCGCGCCGAAGGGCGTGTTCCGCGGCCTCGCGCAGATGAAGGCGTTCGACAGCTACGTGGCCGCGGCCTGCGAGGTCTCGGTGACCGGCGGCACCAAGGTGAAGGTGCGCCGCATCGTCGCCGCGACCGATCCGGGCTATGCCGTCAACCCGGCGCAGATCGAGCGCCAGGTGGCCGGCTCCTTCGTCTACGGCCTGTCGGCGGCCTTCATGCAGGAATGCACGGTGAAGGACGGCCGCATCGAGCAGACGAACTTCCACGAGTACCCGTCGATGCGCATCGCGCAGATGCCCAAGGTCGAGACGATCATCCTGCCCACGGGCGGCGCGGTGTGGGGCGGAATCGGCGAGCCGACCATCTGCGTCGCGGCGCCGGCGGTGATGAACGCGCTGTACCGCGCGACCGGCAAGCGCGTGCGCTCGGTGCCGCTCAAGAACCACGGGTTCGAGCTGGTGTGAGGGCAAGGGGGCTGTCGGTCGCAATCGGATTGCTGATTGCGACTGAAGCCCTGGCCGGCGATCCGGTCCGGGGCCGGGCCATCGTCGCCGACCGGCAGGTGGGGCTGTGCCTGCTCTGCCACAGCGGGCCGTTCCCGGAGGAGCGCTTCCAGGGCGAGCTCGCGCCGAGCCTCGCCGGCGCCGGGTCGCGCTGGTCGGAGGACGAGCTGCGCATGCGGCTCGTCGACCCGGCGCGATTGAACCCGAACACGATCATGCCGTCCTACTACAAGGCGGAGGGCCTGGAGCGCGTCGCGCCCGCCTTCCGCGGCAAGACCATCCTGAGCGCCGAGCAGATCGAGGACGTCGTCGCGTACCTTGCAACGCTGAAATGATCACCCGTCGCGCCTTCCTGGTCCTTGCCTGCGCCGCCGCGGCGCCGGCGCGCGCGCAGCTGCCCCCCAACATCGCGCAGATACGCAAGCGGGCCCTCGACGCGGCGATCGACGAGGTGGTCGGCGCGGCGCCGGTGCGCACCGGCCGCGTCAAGCTCGACCTGCCGCCGCTCGTCGACAACGGCAATACCGTGCCGCTCTCGGTCACGGTCGAAAGCCCGATGACGGCCGCCGACCATGTGAGGTCGATCCACGTCTTCACGGAGAAGAATCCGCAGCCCAAGGTGATCAGCGTGACGCTCGGGCCGCGCGCCGGCCGCGCCTACGTGGCCACGCGCGCGCGCATCGCCGATACCGGGCAGGTCATCGCCCTGGCGCAGATGAGCGATGGCTCCTTCTGGGCCGACCGCGTCGACGTGGTGGTGACGCTCTCCGCCTGCCTCGAGGACGGGCTGATCTGATGGCCGCGCGCGTCGTGGTGAACGTGCCGCCGAGCGCGAAGCGCGGCGAGGTAATCGAGATCCGCACGCTGGTCGGCCACCCGATGGAGACCGGCTTTCGCCACGCGCAGACCGGCGAGCTGATCCCGCGCGACATCGTCCGCAGCCTGGTGTGCACCTACAACGGCGAGGAGATCTTCCGCGCCGACCTGCATCCTGCGCTCGCCGCCAATCCGCTGATCAGCTTCGCCACCGTCGCCGTCGACAGCGGCACGCTCGAGTTCAAATGGAGCGGAGACAACGGCTTCAGCGCCTCGGCGAGCGCGGCGATCAAGGTCGTGTGAGGCTCGTCGTCCTTTCGCTGTGCCTGTCCGCGGCCACGGCGCTCGCGCAGGACGGCCGCAGGTCCGGCTACGAATACATGAGCCGGCAGACGCAGGCGATGCAGGACGACGAGGCGACCGGGCCGGCGGTGCTCGCGCTCCTCGACGGCGAAGCGCTCTGGAAGCGCGATTGCGCCGGGTGCCACAAGCAGGGGATGAAGGGCGTGGCGACTCGCTATCCGGCGCTCTACCGCGGCAAGCTGGTCGACCTCGAGCAGCGCGTCAATCTATGCCGCGTCGAGCGGCAGAAGGCGCAGCCTTTCCCCTACGAAAGCCGCGAGCTGCTGGCCTTGACTGCTTTCATCGGCAGGCAATCGCGCGGCCTTCCCATAGAAGTCTCCGCCGATCCCGCCGCGGGCAAGGCTTTCTTCCTGAAACGGCAGGGCCAGCTCAACCTCAGCTGCGCGAACTGCCACGACGACAATCCGGGCAGGAAGCTCGGCGGCAGCGTCATCCCGCAGGGGCACCCGACCGGCTATCCGATCTATCGCCTCGAGTGGCAAGGCATGGGCTCGCTGCAACGCCGCCTGCGCAGCTGCCTCGCCGGCATGCGCGCGGAAAACTATGCGCTCGGCTCGCCCGAGCTCGTCGAGCTGGAGCTCTACCTCATGTCGCGCGCGCGCGGGATGAAGCTGGAAACGCCCGCGGTCAGGCCCTGACCGCGGCGACCGCCGGCGCCACGGGCGCGATGCAGACCCGGTCGCGGCCCTGGTCCTTGGCGCGATAGAGCGCGCTGTCGGCGGCGCCGATCAGGGCGAGGGGGGTGGCGCCGTGCTCGGGATAGGCTGCGACGCCGCCGGAAAGCGTGGCTGAAATCTGCTCCTGGCCGGCCTCGATGCGAATTGCCGCGAAGCGCTCGCGCAGCTTGTCCACGCGCGCGGCCGCCGCGGCGAGCGGCATGTTCGGCAGCAGCAGGAGGAACTCCTCTCCGCCCCAGCGGCTGGCGAGGTCGCCGGCGCGCACCTGGTCGCGCAGGCTGCGGCCCAGCGCCACCAGCACGGCGTCGCCCGCCTGGTGGCCGAAGGTGTCGTTCAGCGCCTTGAAGCGGTCGAGGTCGAGCATCACGACGCTCAAGGGATAGCCCTCGCGGTGCGCCCGCACGACTTCGCGCTCGAGCGCGTCGTCGAGATAGCGGCGGTTGTAGAGGCCGGTGAGCGGGTCGCGGATCGCCTGCTCCTCGAGGCGGGTCTTGAGAATGCGAATCTGCGCGAGCTGGCGCCACTGGTACCAGGCGAGGCCGACGATGGAGAGCAGGGCCAGCACGGCGGCAAAGAAGCTGCGGTACAGCCAGGTGAAGTCGACGTCCGGCATGGGATCGAACGCGAAGCCCTCGAGCGAGCGTCCCTTCTGCAGCATGCCCACTTCGGAGTACACCGCGGCGATGTGCTCCCACCGCCCGGGGTTGCTGTGGCCGATCTCGACGAGGTCCGGCTGCATGAGGCGGCGCAGCTCCTCGTATTCGAACAGCAGGTGCGCGGCGCTTTTGCGCTCGCTGTAGCGGGCGCGGATCAGCTCCGCGAGCTCGGTCGGGTGCTGCATGGCGTACTGCCAGCCGCGCAGGCTCGCCCGCCGGAACGCCTCCACCCGCGCGCGGTCCTTGCGTACCTGCGCCTCGGTGGTGAAGAGCGCGTCGCCGTAGAAGTCGATCCCGCTCGAGCGCGGCGAGAGCACGGTATAGCGCAGGCCGGCGAGGCGCAGCTCGTAGGGCTCGTCGGTGCTGTAGCCCGACACCGCGGCAACGCGGCCCTTGATCAGGTCCTCGGCGTTGAAGCTGTGCGGCACCTCGACGATGCCGGTGCGCGACATGCCTTCGCGCTGCAGGTAGGCGTAGAGCTCCGTCTCGTGCGGCATCAGCATGACCCGCTTGCCGGCGAGCTCGTGGATCGACTGCGCGGTTTCGCCGCGCGCGATGAGGGCGAGCGGCGAGTGCTGCAGGATCACGGCGAGGACCACGATCGGCTGCCCCTGCGCGCGGCGCAGCGCCAGCTCCGAAGCGCCGACGCCGTACTGCGCATGGCCGGCGAGCACCTCGCTGATCGGGTCGACGCCTTCGCTCGCCTCGAGCAGGATCACCGAGAAGCCGGCGTCGTGGTAGAAGCCTTTCTCCACCGCGGCGTAGTAGCCGGCGAACTGGAACTGGTGCTTCCAGTTGAGCTGCAGCGCGACCTGCTCCTGTGCCTGCGCCGGCGCGGCAAGCATTGCCGCAATCAAAATGAACTTCTTCAGTTTTTCGCCCGCGTCATGAAGACCAGGCGCTCGAAGAGGTGCACGTCCTGCTCGTTCTTGAGCAGCGCGCCGTGCAGCGGCGGGATGATGGTCTTGCGGTCCTTGGAGCGCAGGGCCTCGGGCGAGATGTCCTCGGCGAGCAGCAGCTTGAGCCAGTCGAGGAGCTCCGAGGTGGAGGGCTTCTTCTTCAGGCCGGGCACCTCGCGCACCTCGAAGAACACCTCCATCGCCTCGCGCAGCAGCGACTTCTTCAGCTGCGGGAAGTGCACGGCGACGATCTTCTCCATCGTCTCCTTGTCGGGGAAGCGGATGTAGTGGAAGAAGCAGCGGCGCAGGAACGCGTCGGGCAGCTCCTTCTCGTTGTTCGACGTGATGAACACGATCGGCCGGTTCTTCGCCTTGATCAGCTCGCGCGTCTCGTAGACGTAGAACTCCATGCGGTCGAGCTCGCGCAGGAGATCGTTCGGGAACTCGATGTCGGCCTTGTCGACCTCGTCGATCAGCAGCACGCAGGGCTTGTCCTGCGTGAAGGCGTTCCACAGCATGCCCTTGACGATGTAGTTGTGGATGTCGTGCACCCGCTCGTCGCCGAGCTGCGAGTCGCGCAGGCGGCTGACCGCGTCGTACTCGTAGAGGCCCTGCTGCGCCTTGGTGGTCGACTTGATGTGCCACTCGAGCAGCGGGATGCCCAGCGCGTTGGCCACTTCCACGGCCAGCATCGTCTTGCCGGTTCCCGGCTCGCCTTTCACCAGCAGCGGGCGCTGCAGCGTGATGGCCGCGTTGACGGCGAGCGTCAGGTCCTCGGTCGAGACGTAGGAAGGCGAGCCCTTGAACCTCATTTCGCGCTTTCGACTCGTAAAATTGGATTCTAGCAGCGGGTTTCGCTAGAATTCCCTCGGTTCTCACACACTTACAAGAAGAGCGATGTCCCGAATCCTATTCAACGCCGTGCTCGCCGCCGCACTTTCGCTGACCGCGCACGCCGCGCTCGCGCAAGCCAAGAAGAACACCCGGAAAGCCGACCAGGTCGCCGCCGCGCAACCGCAGGAATTGAAGGGCGACGCCGACAACGCGCACCGCAACAAGATCGCGATGTGCATCGGCTGCCATGGCATCCCCGGGTACAAGACGGCGTTCCCCGAGGTCTACCACGTGCCGAAGATCGCAGGCCAGCAGCCCGCGTACATCATCAGCGCCCTCAAGGCCTACAAGGACGGCGCGAGGCAGCATCCGTCGATGCGCGGCATCGCCGCCAGCCTCACCGACCAGGACATGGCGGACCTTGCCGCCTATTACGGGGCGCCCGCCAAATGAAGACCCTCCTCATCCTCGCGGCGCTCGCCGTCTCGTTCAACGTGCAAGCCAGCGGCAACGCGGAAGCGGGCAAGGCCAAGGCGGCGCAGGTGTGCGCCGCATGCCACGGTCCCGAAGGCTCCAAGCCGTCGGCCCCCGACCAGCCGGTGCTGGCGGGCCAGCACTACGATTACCTGGTGAAAGCGCTGAGCGACTACAAGAGCGGCCGCCGCACCAACCCGATCATGAAGGGCTTCGCCGGGCAGCTGTCCAAGCAGGATATCGAGGACGTCGCGGCCTGGTTCTCCAGCCAGAAGTCCACCCCGCTGCACAACCAGCGCTAGCTACTTTTCCAGGCACCTGAGGTAGGCCGCCGCGTCCAGCGGCGCGCCGTCGCGCTGCGCCCGCCAGATGGTCTCCGCCAGGCATTCGATCGCCTGGTGCAGCGCGGCATGGCGGTCCTTGAACTTCAGCATCATTTTCTCGTACGCCGCCCTGATGCCAGGCGGCTGGTCGATCGACAGCTGCTCCTCGAGCGCGATGTGCAGGCTCATGTGCAGGAACGGGTTGGTCTCGTCGCTGTAGTCCTTTTCGCGGTACTGCGCCGGCAGGCTGAGCACGCCGTGGTATTCCGGATGCAGCAGGATGACGTCGAGCGCGAGCGATTCGACGCCCGCGAGCGGCTCGCCCGCGCGGTACTTGCGCCATGTGGCGAAGAACATGTCGCGCACCTGCTCGCGCGAAGGGTCAAACATCCTTCGTCTTCCCGCGGAAATCGCAGAGATCCCGGATCAGGCAGCGCGGGCAATCCGGCTTGCGCGCGAGGCAGACGTAGCGGCCGTGCAGGATCAGCCAGTGGTGCGCGTTCATCAGGTACTCGGGTGGCGTGAACTTGAGCAGCTTTTGTTCCACTTCGAGCGGATCCTTGCCCGG
>Ga0068871_100003880_pt1 | contig 10305 bp, 9 predicted proteins | sample KBSMisM72_FD_72750 | JGI IMG/M metagenome (GOLD analysis project Ga0068871, IMG submission 72750) | Miscanthus rhizosphere microbial communities from Kellogg Biological Station, Michigan, USA - KBS Miscanthus M7-2 | ecosystem: Host-associated > Plants > Roots > Rhizosphere > Soil ...
TCTCGAAGAACCCGTCTGGGTGCGCGCGCGTCCGCCCGCGTTCGATGTCGAGGATGTCGCCGTTGGCCAGCACCACCGTGAGCCCGCGCACCCAGTCGCGCGTCGTCCCGTACTTGAACGTGGCCGCACCGGCCGCGTTGGTGGCGACGATGCCGCCGACGAAGGCGCCGGTGAAGGTCGGCACCGGCGGATAGTGCTTGCCGACTTTGGCAAGCGCCGCGTCGAGGTCGACGAGCGTCATGCCGGCTTCGACGCGGACCCAGTCGTCGCCTGTGGCGAGGATGCGATTGAGATGCGACGTGTTGAGCAGGACCTCGCCGCGCGGGGTGGCGCCGCCGGTCAGCGACGACTGCGCGCCGATTGCGAGCACGGCGGAGGCGGATCGCACCAGGGCGGCGACCTCCGATTCCGACGCCGGCGTGCAGAGGCCGGAGGCGAACCCGCCGGGAAAATGCGCCGCGTCCTCGAGAAACGACGCGAGCACGTCCGGATCGCGTCCGATTTTTGGAGCGGCGCCCGCCGCGGCCTGACGGGCATGGATGATGTGGGTTGCCACGCGTTCAGTCTACAGTCTCAGTCGGCCCCGACTGCGACTGAACCAGCCGACTGCTTCATGGTTTCGGCGCCGGCAGAAGGTCGTCGAACAGCGCCTTCACCGGCGTGACGGTACGCCGGTGCGCGTCGGCCTCTTTGATCAGATCCGAGACGATGTCCGCGTGAGCCGCGGCGATGTTGAAGCGCTCGCCGGGATCGGCCGCGAGATCGAACAGCAGCGGCGGCGTGTGCACCGTGCGCGCCTCGCCGAGATCGTACGCGCCCATGGTGATGAAGTGCGCCTTGTACCGGCCCTTGCGAATCGCTCTGAGCTCATTGTCCGAGTAGTAGAAGATGCGGTCTCTCGGGCTCGGCCCCGAGCCGCGCAGCGGCGCGGACAGATCGACGCCGTCGATGACGCGATCGGCCGGCAGCCGCGCTCCCGACAACGACGCCGCGGTCGTGATCAGGTCGAGACCCGATCCCATGTCGGTGACCGTGCCGGGCCGCACCGTTCCGGGCCACCAGAAAATCGCCGGCGTCCGCACGCCGCCTTCCCACGTCGTGCCCTTGCCTTCCCGCAGCGGGCCGGCCGACCCGCCGTGGGTTTCGAACGGCAGCCAGGGCCCGTTGTCGCTCGTGAAGAGGACGAGCGTGTCCCGGTCGATGCCGGCCGCGCGCAGCGCGTCGAGCACCTGCCCGGTGCTCCAGTCGATCTCCTCGATGACGTCGCCGTACATCCCGCCGCTGCTGTGGTCGACGTAGTCGGCCGAGCGGGCGAGCGGGATGTGGGGCATCGAATGGGCGAGGTAGAGGAAGAAGGGCCGCGCCTTGTTCGCGTCGATGAACCGGCGCGCTTCTTCGGTGTAGCGCTTCGTCAGCGTCCGATGATCGACCGGCCGCTCGATCACCTGATCGTTGCGCATCAGGGGAACGTCCCAATACTCAGGCTTCGGGTCGTAGTACGCGGCGGTCTTCAGGCCCTTGTCGGCCGGAACCGTCATCCGCATGTCGTGCGAGAACGGCAGGCCGAACCACGAATCGAACCCCTGGCGCATCGGCAGGAACTGCGGCAGCTGGCCAAGATGCCACTTGCCGATCATGCCGGTGGTGTAACCCGCCGACTTGAGCAGCTCGGCGATCGTCACTTCCTCGAGCGGCAGCCCCTGTGCCGCGTTGTCGCGGAAGACACCAGGTGCGCGGCGGGCGCCGGCGGAGAACATGCCGGTGCGGACCGGCAGCCGTCCCGTCAGCAGCGCCGCACGGCTCGGCGAGCAGACCGGCTGCACGTAGAAGTTGGTCCACTTCTGTCCCTGCGCCGCCATCGCATCCAGCCGCGGCGTGCGGATGTTCGGCGCGCCGAAGGCGCCGAGGTCGCCGTACCCGAGATCGTCGGCGAGGATGATGACGATGTTCGGTGGGCGCGCCGGCTGCGCCGCGACGTGCCCGGTGTTGACCGCGAGGGCGCCCAGCACGAAAACGCTCAGAAGGCTCCGCGTGATGATGGCCATTGGGCGGAGAGTATCATTCGGCGGCAAGAGCTACCTGGAGACTGGAGACTGGGGGCTGGGGACTGAGGGTGGAGACGATGTTCGTGACCGTCGCGCGTCTGGGCGAGATCCCTCCGGGCACCGGCCGCCAGGTGACCGTCGGCGAGCGGTGGGTCGGCCTCTTCAATCTCGACGGCCAGTATCACGCCATCGACAACGTCTGCCTGCACCGCGGCGGCCCGCTCTGCGAGGGACCGATCGCCGGGCACATCGTCACCTGCCCGTGGCACGGCTGGCAGTACGACGTCACGACCGGTGTGCTGATTCAGGATCCGGGAGTCGGCGTCTCCCGTCACGAAACGCGCATCGTCGGCGACGAGGTGCAGGTCCGGCTGTCAGACTAAGAAAAAACCGCAGAGGCCGCGAAGGACGCGGAGCCGGAACGTTGGATCTTCTCTGCGGTCTTTGCGGTCTCCGCGGTTTTTTCTGAACGTCCCTTCTCTATTTCTGCGCGAGCGCTTTGATCAGCCGGTACTGGAACTCCAGCCCCTCGAAGTACTGCTTCACCCCGACGCGCTCGTCCTTGCCGTGCGCGCGCACATCGTCCATGTCGCCGAAGGTGCCTTCGACGCCGTAGGTCGGGATCTCGCCGTTGCGCAGGTAGAGCCCGTCGGTCGCTCCGGTGCTCATCACCGGCACGACCACCACGCCCGGGTACATCTGCTTCGTCAGCGATTCGACCAGGTTCATCACGTCGGGGCGCAGCGGCGACGGCTTGCTCGGGTGCGCCTCGTCCACGAAGGCGACCGAGATCTTCGGGTCCGCCAGAACCTCCACGAGCTTCGCTTTCACTGAGGCGGGCGATACGCCCGGCAGGATTCGGCAGTTCACGTTGGCGCTGGCCATCTGTGGCAAGGCATTGGTGGCGTGGCCGCCGAGCAGCTTGGTCGCCACGCAGGTCGTCCGCATCATCGCGTTGTAGTAGGGCAGCGACGCCGACAGCCGCGCCGCCGCGGCGAGATCCGGGGTCGGCTTTGCGACCGCGCGCATGTCGGCGGCCAGTTTGGGATCGGCCTCCACCTCCGCGGTCTTCGCGAAGTAGGCGCGCGTCACTTCATTCAGCTCGACCGGAAAGGTGTACTCCGACAACCGCGCCAGGCCGGCGGACAGGTGATAGATCGCGTTGTCCTTCACCGGCAGCGAGCTGTGCCCGCCCGGGTTGGTCACTTCGAGATGGAAATCCTGGTAGACCTTCTCGCTGGCCTGCACCTCGTTGGTGAGGTACTTGCCTTTCCGCATGCTGCCGCCGCCGCCTTCGTTGATCGCGAACTCGGCGTCGATCAGATCCTTGTGGTTCTTCACGAGCCACTCCGCGCCGTTGAAGGTACCGCCCTCTTCGTCGGCCGTGAGCGCAAGGATCAGATCGCGATCCGGCTTGAAGCCTTCTTCCTTCAGCCGAATCAGGTTGGCGACGAACTGCGACGCCATCGCCTTGTCGTCGCTCGTGCCGCGCCCGTAGAAGAAGCCGTCCTTTTCGACGAAGGTGAACGGATCCATCGACCAGTCGGCGCGCTTGGCTTCGACGACGTCGAGGTGCGCGAGCAGGAGCAGGGGCTTGCGCGCGCCGGTGCCGCGATAGCGGAAGACGAGATTGCCTTTGCGCGGGTCAGGCCCGAGGATCTGCATGTCGGCGGCGGGAAAGCCCGCGGCCTTCAACCGCGCCGCGACCGCCTCGGCCGCCTTCGTCACGTTGCCGGCCGGCGTGTCGGTGGTGTTGATCTCGACGAGCTCCTTGTAGATCTCGCGTGCCTTCGCGTCGTTCGGTCCGGTCTGGGCGGAGACGACGGCGGTGGCGAGGAGGACAACGAGGAGGGAATGCTTCATCCAGGGATTATAGATGGATAGAATCGGATTCATGGCTTCGTCCCAATCGCTGGCAGACCAGGTTCGGGAGCGTGCGGCGGCCCTTCAGCGGTTCGCCGACTGGGAAGCGGCACATCCAACCCGCCTGTCGCCATCCGCGGCACTCGAGGCGATTGGTGCGATCCATCAGCTGCTGCCGTCTTCGGCACGGCGTCGGCAGGTCGATCCGACGGGTGTGATGGCCTTGCACCAGACGCTCAGCCGACTCCCTGAATGACCGCGCTGGAGCGGGCGGTCGTAGAGGTGGCCTCCGCTCTCGAGTCGATGAAGATCGACTACATCGTCGTCGGCGGCATTGCCAACGCCGTCTGGGGAGAGGCGCGCGCCACGATCGACGTCGACGTCACCGTTGTGGTCGAGAACCCGGATATCGCATCGGCGGTCGCCATGCTGACGCGTTCATTCAAGTCGGCGATTCCCGATCCCGAGGCGTTTGTTCGCCGGACGAGGGTGCTTCCCCTCGACACGTCGGATGGCATCCGCATCGACATCATCTTCGCGCTGATGTCGTTCGAACGTGACGCGGTTGAGCGCGGCGCGACCGTGATGTTCGGTGAGCGACCCGTCCGCGTCGTCACGCCGGAAGACCTGCTGCTGATGAAGATCATCTCTGACCGGCCTCGCGATCTCGCCGACGCTGAGGCGTTGACGCGTCGGCGCCTCGACACGCTCGATCGCAGCTATCTCGAGCCGCGAATGCGGGAATTCGCCGAATCTCTCGAACGGCCGGAGATCCTGGCGCGCTGGAACACCTGGACGAACACGCCCGATTGACCGATCGAGCGCCTGTCACATGCTCGTTACGAACTCGATATACTTCCATTGATGAAATTTGCGCCGGAATACGTGACCTGCGTCCTCAATGAGAACTTCGAGGACGCCAAGGCCCTCCTGCTCTCGCCGATGATGGCGATCAACTATGCCCACCTGGTGATGCTCGCGGCGCAGGGGATCGTATCGGCCAGGGACGCCCACGCGCTGCGTGAGGCGCTCGACAAAGTGTCGCAGGACGAGATCCGGCAGGTCGTGTACGACGGCAGCTACGAAGATCTCTTTTTCTACGTCGAGCGCCTCGTGGTCGAGGGCTGCGGCGACGATGTCGCGGGGCGGCTGCATACGGCGCGCTCGCGCAACGACATCGACATGACGATGTACCGGATGCGGCAGCGCGAGCTGATCCTCGGCCTGCTCGCGGCCACATTCGCGCTGCGCCGCTCGCTGCTGGAGCTCGTGGACCGTCATCGCGACACCATCCTCGCGCTCCACACCCACACGCAGCGCGCGCAGCCGAGCACCGTCGCCCACTACCTGCTCGCCGTCGTCGAGCAGGTGGAGCGGGACGGCGCCCGGCTCAAGGCGGCCTTCGAGAGCACGAACCGGAATCCGCTCGGCGCCTGCGCGATCACCGGCACCGGCTTCCCGATCGATCGCACCCTGACCTCGGCGCTGCTCGGCTTCAGCGGCCCGACCTGCAACACCTACGGCAGCATCGCGACGGTGGACTATCTGCTCGAGAGCACGTCGGCGGCCAGCGTGCTGCTGACCGGCCATGGCCGCTTCGTGCAGGACATGCTGTTGTGGAGCACCGCGGAGTTCGGCTACCTGCGGCTGGGCGACGGCTATGTGCAGGGCAGCAGCATCATGCCGCAGAAGCGGAACCCGGTCGCCCTGGAGCATGCGCGGTCGATCGCCAGCAAGGCGCTCGGGCAGGCGCAGGCGATCGTCCTCACCGCGCACAACACACCCTTCGGCGACATCGTCGACACTGAGGACGATCTGCAACCGCTCGTCTTCGCGATGTTCCGCGACGCGACTCGGGCCGTCCGGCTGGTCGCCGCGGCGATGTCGTCGGCGGACTTCGATGCGGCGACGCTCGAGGCACGGGCCGGCGACGGCTGGACCACGCTCACCGAGCTGGCCGACACGCTGGTGCGCGAGCACGGGCTGCCGTTCCGGAAGGCGCACGCGATCGCCGCGCACTTCGTCGGCGGACGCCAGCGGCATCCCGATCGACCGATCGCGGCGCTGCTCGCCGACGCGTCGACGGAGATTCTCGGGGCGCCGCTCAGCTACTCCGAGGCGCAGCTGACGCACATCCTCAGCCCGCGGCACTTCGTGGAGGTCCGCAAGACGTTCGGCGGCCCGGCGCCCGAGGAAACCGCGCGGGCGGCCAAACACTCGCGCGCGCTGCTCGAGGACGACGAGGCGTGGTGGACCGGCGCCACCGACGCGCTCGCCCTGGCCGAGCGGACCCTCGGCGAGCGAAGTGCGGCGCTGTAGAACTCAGAACTCAGAACTCAGAACTCAGAACTCAGAACTCAGAACTATGAACCAGAACCCTGAACCCGGCACCCTGAACCCGGAACTCGATCGGGACACGCCGATGACATCGACCTACATCCAGGTCCTCGTCCTCGAGGCGCTGATCATCGCTGCGCTCTGGGTCTTTGGCCGGATGTTCGCGTGATCACGCATTCTTAATTCCTAATTCCAAATTCTTAATTCCTGTGCGTCCTTTCGACTGGATCGTCGTTGTCGCCTACGTCGGCTGGATCATCGTCGACGGGCTGCGCCGATCGAAGGGGACGGACAAGGTGGACGGCTACCTGCTCGCGAACCGGTCCTTGCCGTGGTGGGCGGTGGGGCTGTCGGTGATGGCGACGCAGATGAGCGCGGTCACCATCGTGGGCACCACCGGCCTCGCGTATTCCACCGGCCTGCGCTTCATCCAGAACTACTTCCCGCTGCCGCTGGCGATGGTGATCCTGTCGCTGACGGTCGTACCGTTCTTCACGCGGGCGCGGGTCTACACCGCCTACGAGTATCTCGAGCGGCGGTTCGACGTTCGCGTCCGGTCGCTGGCGAGCTTCCTCTTTCTCGTCGGCCGCGCCGCATCGCTCGGGGTCACGCTGGCCGCGCCGTCGGTCGTGATGTCGGTGATTCTCGGCTGGTCGCTGCCGGTGACCGTTCTCGTGATCTGCATCCCGATGATCGCCTACACCACGATTGGCGGCGTGCAGGCGGTGGCGTGGACCGACGTCAAGCAGATGTTCATCGTGGTCTTCGGCATGTCGTCCGCGGTGGTCATCCTGCTGTACGGCATTTTTCAGCACGTCGGATTCGTCCAGGCGCTCCAGCTGGCCGGCGCGACCGGCCGGTTGAAGGCGGTGGACTTCAGTTTCAACCTCAGCGAGACCTACACCTTCTGGTCGGCGATGCTCGGCGGCACGTTCCTGATGCTGTCGTACTTCGGCTGCGACCAGAGCCAGGTGCAGCGCTACCTGACGGCGAAATCGATCGACGAAGCGCGCCAGTCGCTGATGATGAGCGCCTGGGTGAAGATTCCGCTGCAGCTGCTGATCCTCGCCACGGGCGTGCTGGTGTTCGTGTTCTATCTGTTCACCACGCCGCCGATGCTGTTCAACCACGTCTACGACGCGCAGGTGGCGGCGAGCCCGCACGCCGCGGAGTTCGCGGGACTCCAGCAGCAGTTCGACACCGCGATCGTGAACAGACGTGAGGCCGCTCTCCGGGCGGACCGCGCCGCCTTCGTGGCCAGCGACGCTCGTGTAAAGGCAATCCGTTCGCAGGCGTCGGCGGTGGTCAAAACGGCGACCGGCGATGCCGAATACAGCGACGTGAACTACGTGTTCCCGACCTTCATCACCTCGCAGATGCCGATCGGCCTGGTCGGCCTGATGATCGCGGCGATTTTCGCGGCGGCGATGTCGGCCAGCGGCGGTGAGCTGAACGCGCTGGCGACGGCGACGGTCATCGACTTCTACCGGCGGCATTTCGTCAAGGACGCCGCCGATTCGCACTACGTGTTCGTGTCGAAGCTGGCGACGTTCGGCTGGGGCCTGTTCGCGTGCTACGTCGCCACACGCGCCGCGAACCAGGGGTCGCTCATCGAGGTCGTCAACCGGTACGGATCGTTCGTCTACGGATCGCTGCTCGGCGTGTTCATCCTCGCGATCATGACGAAGCGGGCGACGGCGCGTGGCGCGTTCTGGGGCCTGCTGGCCGGGATGGCCGCGGTGTTGACCGTGGCCACGCAGCTGCCGTGGGTCGCGTTCCTCTGGCATAACCTCATCGGCGCCGTCGTGGTGGTCGTCGTCGGCATGGCGATCAGTTACACACAAAGGCCTACGAGCGTTGGTAGTAACTAGCGCCACTCGCTAGAACTAAAGGCTTGTTTCAGGCCAGAAATCTCACAAAACGCTACGGGCGGCTGACGGCGTTGAGCGACGTCTCGTTCAGCGTCCGGCCCGGCGAAGTGCTCGGCCTGATCGGCCCGAACGGGTCCGGGAAGACCACGCTCTTCGAGTGCCTCGGCGGGGTGCTGCCGCTCGACGCCGGTTCGCTCGTTCAGGATGGCCGCCCGATGAGCGATCGCGCGCGCGCCTCCACCCTCTTCTACCTGCCCGATTCGATCGTCCCCTGGCCCGAGCAGTCGGTGCGCTGGGCGATCGATTTCACCCTGGGCTTCTTCCACGGCCGCACGGCGCTGCGCCAGGAGGTGGAACAGCGGCTGGACATCGGCCCGCTGCTCGACGCGACCATCGGCAGCCTGTCCAAGGGCCAGCGCAAGCGCGCGCTGCTCGCGATCGGCCTGCTCATGCCGCAGCCGATGCTGCTGGCCGACGAGCCGTTCGACGGCCTGGACCTGCGCCAGAGCCGCGACGTCGCGCAGACGCTGCGCTCGTACGCATCAGAAGGCCGGACCATGTTCCTGTCGATCCACCAGATCAAGGACGCGGCGCGGGTCTGCGATCGCTTCGTCCTGATCAGCGGCGGATCGATCCGCGGCGAAGGCACGTTCGAGCAGCTCGCCGCGCAGGCCGCGTCGCGCGGCGCCGCGACCGGCGATCTCGAAGAGGTGTTCCTTGCGCTCACCTGACGAAGAAAAAACCGCGGAGCACGCATGGTTCGACAGGCTCACCATGAGCGGTATCGGTCCTGTTTTGGCTAACGCTCATCCTGAGCTTGTCGAAGGATGAGCGCCATGTCGCCGTACATCTGGCTCCTGAAGAAGGAATACCGCGAGCTGATGGCGTCGCGCGCGTGGTGGGTGCTGCTCCTCGCGATGGGGCCGCTGGTGGGCGTCACCTTCATCAGCGCGGTCCGCACTTACGGCGAAGCCAGCGGCTTGAACGGGACCACCGCCGGCGTCGGCGAAGCCTTCTCTCCGCTCATCGGCATCTGGGCGCCGACCTTCAGCGCCTGTGAGGTGGCGGCGGTGTTCCTGCTGCCGTTTGTCGCGATCAGATTGGTCTCAGGCGACCGCCAGAGCGGCGCGTTGAAGATCGAGATGCAGCATCCGATGCCGGCGTTTGCGCGCATCGCGGCCAAAGCGATCGTGCTGCTGGGCGGGTGGCTGGCCGCGTCGCTGGCGCCGCTGGCAGCGGCGCTGCTCTGGAAAAGCTACGGCGGCAGCATCTATCCGCCCGAGCTCATGACGGTGGTGTTCGGCCACATGCTCAATGCCGGCCTCACCATCGCGCTCGCCTCTGCGGCGGCGGCGCTGACCGAGCATCCGTCCACGGCCGCAATCCTCACGCTGAGCGTGACCGTGGGCACCTGGATCCTCAACTTCATCGCGGCGGTGCAGGGCGGGATCTGGGAGCGGCTCGCCGGCTATACGCCCCCGGCGATGGTGGCCCAGTTTCAGCACGGCCTCGTCCGCATGGACGTGGTCGTGGTCGCCGGCGCGCTGGTGATCGCCGGGCTGACGTTCGCCGCGCTCTGGTTGCGCCTCGGGGTGCCCGTCCGCCGCCGCATGCAGGAATCGCTGGCGCTGGCGGCCGTCACGGTACTCGCGGTGCTCTCGGGAAGCGCGGCCTGGCCGAGCTGGGACCTGTCAGAGAACCGCATGAACTCATTCTCCGAAGCGGACGAACAGGTGCTCGCCAGGATCCGCGCACCGCTCGGGATCGAGGTGCACCTCGCACCCGAGGATCCGCGCCGTGCCGACCTCGATCGCAAGGCGATCGCGAAGCTCCGCCGCGTCCTCCCGTCGATGCACGTGCAGTACGTGTCGGCGACCTCGATCGGTCTCTTCGAACAGAACGCCCCGCACTACGGCGAGATCTGGTACGAGCTGGGCGGGAAGAAAGAGATGAGCCGCGCGACGACGGCGGAGAGCGCGCTCGAGACGATTTACGATCTCGCCGGCGTCAAGCCTCCAATCGAGAACGACGACGTCTTCCGGGGCCACCCGCTCGCGGTCGCTCCCAAGGGCGCCGCGGCGGTGTTCTACGGCATCTGGCCCGCGTTGGTCGTGGTCAGCGCATTCTTCATACGCAGGAGATCCTCATGAAAAGCAGTCATCAGTCAGCAGCCTGGGCACCGAAGCGCG
>Ga0068871_100003882_pt1 | contig 10304 bp, 12 predicted proteins | sample KBSMisM72_FD_72750 | JGI IMG/M metagenome (GOLD analysis project Ga0068871, IMG submission 72750) | Miscanthus rhizosphere microbial communities from Kellogg Biological Station, Michigan, USA - KBS Miscanthus M7-2 | ecosystem: Host-associated > Plants > Roots > Rhizosphere > Soil ...
TTGCGCTCCGAACGTCTCCTCCACGATCCGCTGGAGGAACCCGGCCCCCGCCGCCGTGAGGTCGATCGCCGACCCGCCGGACGTCGCCGAGAGCTGGAGCGCGTCGGTCGTCAGCCCCGTGGCGATCACCCAGTAGACGGTCCCTTCGGCCAGGGGCGTCGGCAACGGCTCCCCCGTGTTGGCGGCCCAGACCACGACGCTCTGTCCCGCGGCGAAGCCATGCGAGGGCGCGTCCACGGTGTTCGACGTGACACCAGCCGCGTTGACGGCGAACGGCTGGGGCACCCCGCCGCCGTTCGGCGTCATGCCCAGGAACGTCCCCGCCGTCAGGGCATCGTAGAACCCTACCCAGCGCACCGTGGTCCCCGCCGCGACGTCGAACCCCAGCGACGCAGACATCACCTTGGATCTGGCCGAGGCCGCCGCCCAGGTCGCCGGCTTCCTGGCGTACGCAGGCGTGCCGCCCGTGAGCTCGTTGGCTCCCGACGTCGAGTAGGCCGTGTGCAGCGAGCCGTGCGTCGCCCCGACGCCCGCGCCCCCTGGCGACGTCTCGTCCATGCGGTCAAGCATTCTTTGACAGGCACTATCCGAGAACCTCATGCTGTGCCCCTCCCACCTCCGCGTATCTCCGCGTATCTCCGCTAATTCCCATGTCGTATTATCCATTGAGCAACACCAAAGGGCATCATCGTCGGGATCGTGGCCCCGTAGCTGGCCGCGGGCGCCGTCGCGTCGCTGCTCGAGGATGGCGGCGACGGCCCATCGGTGGTCACCCCCGTCGTGGCGGTGTTCGGACCAGACGGATAGCCGCCAGGCAGGCCCGTATTGCCGGCGCCGTCATCGGCCGTGTTGCCCGCCACGTTGCCGCTGACGGCGTGGGTGTGGCCCAGCGTCACCGCCGTCGCCCCGCCTGGGCCCGTATAGAGCCCGTTCGTGTTGCCCGTCGCGGCGGCCGTGCCGCTGATCGTCATCGGTGCGCCGCTATGGTTGTGGAGCGGCCCGCCGTGCACGTGGGTCGGCAACCCGTGGCCGTGGGCCGTGGTGGTGTGGCTGTGGCCGTTCAGCCCGTGCGTATGACTGCCAGGGTGGGTGTGGACAGGACCCGGCACCGCCTCGTTTCCATCCACCTGGCCGAGCGGGTGCCCAGGCCCCTCCCCAAGCACCACGCGCCCGCGGTACAGGGGCACGTTGAACGTGGTCGACCCATCACCCGCGCCGTAGTTCGTCGCGAGCGCCGCGAACAGCTTCGGATAGGTGGCCCTGCTGACGGCCGCCCCGTCACAGAGCAGCCAGCCCGCGGGGATGCCGCCCCCCGCATAGGCCCAGACCGTCCCCACGGGGATCAGCGCGTCGATGGTCGCGGGCGCCAGCGTCGGGTTCGGGTAGCTGCCAGCGAGCGCGCCGCCGGCGGGATCGCCCACCTTGACCAGACCCCCGAGCGTCGAGGCAGAGAGCGTCGGGTTCGGGTAGGTCCCAGCGAGCCCCCCACCTGCTGGCGTGCCGACGTTGATGACGTTCGTCGGCGCCGTCGTGCCGTTGTCACGGCTGATCTGGACGCCCGAGGCATCCGAGACGAGCACGATCTTGTCGCTGTCCGACGCCTGCCAGACCCGGTGAATCCCCTGGGGGCCACGGCCAGATTCGGCCTCGATGAGTTGCTGGACGTCTTCATGACGTGGCTGCTCAAGTGGGGTCGCGTCCAGCAGCTCGCGGTCGGGCACGGCTCAGAGCCCCTCTGGGCTGAACACCACGAGGTCGCCGGAAATGCTCCAGTCGACCGTCTTCCCCGCCGCTCCCCGCACCCCGAAGACCAGCTCGGTGCTCTGGGTCTGCACCTGGATGGCCCAGCCCGTTGCCGCCGCGTCCTGGGCCGACCAGAGGACGGTCGTGCTCCCGACCTGGGTCACCGTCGACGCCAGCCCTTTGAACACCAGCACGGCCTGCTGGGCCTTGGTCGTTCCGTCCGATCGGTCGGTCGCCCGCAGCTCCAGCATCGCCCGGTAGGTGTGCTTCGGCGCGGTCGGAAGCCGCCAGAGCTCGTGGAAGGCGCCGTCGGTCGTGCTCGTGACCGCCTCGACAGCCCTGGTCTCGACGTGCTCGACGACCCGCGGGGGAGCGGTGTGCGCGTTGACCACGGGCGTGGCCTCCGCAGGCAGGTCGATGATCCCGCCCCCCGCATCGTAGGTGTAGACCTCGCCGTCCTGATCGGTCCCCGACTTCCCGAGTCCCGAGGTCGGCACGGCAGCCGCCGCCAGCTCGCGCTGAAGGGCCTCCAGGTCGATCCGTTTCGTGACCTTCACGATGCTACCTCGCCTCGCTAGCGTTTGATCTCAACGACCCAGAACTGCCCGCCGACGTGTGAGAGCGTGCCCGCGCCGATCGACCACTCCAGGGCGTAGGTATGCGACCCCGCGGTCGGGGTCCCGATCGACTGGACCGCCGCCAGGGTGCGCCCCGTCGTCAGGAAGTCGTCCTGGGCGATAAACGACACCGTGGCCGCCCCCTCCTTGACCACGATGCCCCCGAACGCGGCACTGGTCGACTTCAGGCCCAGGAGCGTGACGCCGAGCACCAGCTGGCCGCCCGTGGTCGTGATCACCAGCGGTGAGCCCGCGATCGTCCCAGGGGTGCTCGCCACAATCGAGGAGCCCGAGAGCGGCACCGAGATGAAGTGGGTGGCAGCCTCGAGCGCGAGCTTGATGGTCGTCACCTGGAGGTCCGCGAGGTCGGCCGTCAGGATCGTGCCGTTCGCGATCTCGTTCGTGGTGATCGAGCCCGCGGGCACGGGGATGCCACCCGCCAGCTTGTCGGACGTGATCGTGGCAGGCGCTATGTCGGCGCCGACGATCGTCCCATCGGCAATCATGGCACTGGTGATCAGGCCCGCGGGGACCGCGCCCGCCGTCAGCACGCCGCCGATGCCCGCGTCGGTGACCTGGAGCACGGGGGCTTGCGTGATCGAGTGTCGGACCTCGAACGTCCCGCCGATCGGCATCCGCACGTAGACCGAGTCGGCGTCCACCCCTTTGAAGACGCGGAAGTAATGGTTCAGATGCTCCGCGAGCGCGCGTGCGCTCCGAGGGACCAGCGTCAACACCATCGCATTAACTCCAGGTGCGGCCAGCGTCGTAGTGGTCCGCGCCATCCCATCTGAACGGGTGGTCCAGGATGGACACGAGCACAGGGACTACCATCATCCAGGCCCCCGCCCGATTGGCCGCGCTCAGCTGCCGCAGCTCGGGCGCCAGCACCTGGAGCACCCGCACCCGCATCGGATACTCGGCCTCGAGGGTCACCACCTGGCCCAGCATCGTCCGCAGATCGAGCAGCCGCGCCATCGGATCGCGGTGCTCACGGCCGCGGGCCGTCTTGAGGGCGTTGTCGTAGCCGAGCACCACGGTGTAGGTCCTGGCCTCCCGCATCTCGATCCCGAGCGCCGCTCTGAGCTCGAGCGCCCGCAGGATCGGGTGCCCGATCGCGTCGACCCTGGTCTTGAGGAATCGGCCCTCGGTCAGCTCGAGCGGCGCAAACGCGCTGTAGGTGCCGACATCGGCCGTGCCCTGTTCCGTCCAGGTCGTCTCCTCGTCGGCCTGGGCGTAGACCTTCAGCACGTCGGTATTCACGGCCAATCGCTCGGTCAGCATCTCGAGATGAATGAGACTCTTGACGGCCGAAGGGCGGTCGTACGGGTCCGCGGGCAAGAACATCGAGGCGCTGTCAGCAGGCGCGAACAGCCCACCCTGGATCATCTCCTGGATCGGGGTGCCCCACTTGCTCTGGCTCTGCCAGTAGGCCTTGACCACGGGTGGCGTGCCCCCGTCGGTGGTGGTGATCAGCAGCTGGGGCCAACCCGAGGCCCAGGTCATCGTCCAGATCCGCATGTGCTGGATGAAGCCTGGCACCACCGCCTCGGCCCCATGCCAGATGTGCGAGGCCTGGCCGTACGCCTCATCGGGAGCACGCCTCCCTGCCGTGACGTAGCTCTGGAGCGGCCCCACGCCCGAGGCGTCCCACTGCCCCAGCAGCCCCCAGCCGTTGTGGAGCGTGCCTGCGAACACCTGGCCTCTGACGGGCCCTTCGTACGGGAGCCCCCAGCCAGGCTGGCACCACTCGGGGTGGTACTGGGCCTCGCCCTCGGTCGGCACGAACGCCAGGCCCTGGGAGTGGCTGTAGTAGAGCCCCGTGCCGACGTGGAGCCCCCACGAGCCGTTGAAGTGGTCGACGGCCTCGGTGGTCCAGGGGGCGATGTTGAACGTCCTGGTCCCCAGCTCGTCCATGTCATAACAGCCGTCGGGCCGCAGCGCGTAGACGTGCCTGGGGGTCGAGACCAGCCGGTGGACGACGTACTGGCTGTCAGCGCCGATCCTGACGGGCGCCGACCAGGCGGCGGGGTCCATCGGGTCCGCCGTGATCGGGCACCATCTGAGCGCGTTGTAGTTGAATTCGGGGGAGACGCCGACCAGGACCGGGGTCGGGATGCCCTGCGGGCGCCAGAATTCCACCGCCAGGTGCGACCGCTGGACGGCCGGATTGGGCGCCGACCAGACCCCCGTCGCGCCGTCCAGATACGCCATCCCGCCCGCGCCACTGACGTAGAGGCGGTTGTTGAACACCGCCCAGGCCTGGCAGTCGAAGCCCGCGGGGAACGTAAACGCCACCGTAACGGACATGCCGTCGATGGGGTTGAAGACCAGCACCGTCCGGCCTCTCGCGATCAGGTACAGGAAGTCCCCCGCGGGGGTCTCGAAGCGCTCCGACCCGATGATCCAGTTTGGCGCGAAGCTGCCTGGCCCTGGCAGCGTGATCTCGCTGACCTTGCCCGCGGGACAGAAGATGCCGCCAGGCGCCCGGGTGTACCCAGGCAAGCAGTAGGCGTACCCGTTGTCGGCGTTGGGGACCCTGCGGCTGAACCCCATGCCGCGGTCCAAATTGTCGATCACGCGCGGCACGTCGGCGTTGCGCACCACCTCGTCCAGCCGAGCTGGGCTCAGCTCCGAGCTGACGACGGCAGGGCGGGACGGGAGCCCGCCGCGCGTCAGGTCGCGGGCCAGCGAAAACCCCATGCTCAAGTCCGAGCTGTGGAGCACGATGTCGTGCTTGCCGCGCGAGCGGTTCATCGCCAGCCAGGCCCGTACTTCCCACCCAATGGCCCGTCCACGGATACCAGATCGGGCCACGGCGACCGCGCCGAGCTCGGCCGCTGGACGCGCTGGTCGCGGAGGAACACGCTGCGCTGGGCAAAGGCACCAGCTCGGCCAAGCCAGTAGAGCTGCTCGGCGCTTCCGACGACGCACTGGTGGGACTGCTCGGTGGCTGCGTGGTACGCGGCGACGAGCGAGATGGCGTCGGTATCCCCGAGGCACTGGTCAGCGTCGTCCACCAGTCCCACGCTGCTCTCCACCCAGACCGACGAGAGCACGGGCTTGATCCAGGTGGCGAGTGGCCGCAGGACCCGCACGGGCAGCGACTGGCCCGTCGAGACGGCCGTCTGTGGCGTGAGCAGGACCTTCTCGCCGTCGAAGCGCAGCCGAGCACCTGGGATGGCGTAGGTCTCGACGCCCGAGACGGTTGCGACGTACTGGGCGCCAACGAAGCAGCCGACGTGGGTCATCCAGGGAAACGACGCCGTGACGTCCAGGGTGGACTGGCCCGTCGTCCCAGGCACGAGCACGGTATCCTCGCGAAGCATCACCCGCAGGGCATGGTTCAGATGCGCGTGCAGGCCAGAGGAGCGCCCGCCGCGCTCGGGCGGGATGCCGTGGATCTCGAACGCGGTGCCAGCTGGGACGACCGCCAGAAACGGCCGCTCGACGTCGATGTACGCCACGGGCGCGTCTGGCGCCGTCGTGGCGAACGAGCCCGTGATGACCTCGTCGGCGCGGGCGTAGCCGACAAAGCCGCCCTCTGGCACCCTGCGCTGCTGCGGTGGGTCGGTCAGCAGGTAGACCCAGTCGTTCTTGAGATAGTCGCCTGGGTTCTCGGGGCCCGACCCGTGGATGTCCATCGAGACGAGGTCGGTCGTGACGATCCGCCGCCGACTGCCGGAGATGGCCGTGCCGACGTAGCCGCCCGCCTCCTGCGCTCCCGACGTGGCGAGCTCGAAGGGGGCGACCCTGTCAGCCGTGGCGCGTCGCAGCTCGAGAAGCGTCGGCACCAGGTCGACTCAGCCTGGCCGCCGCGGTGGCGCGGGCGGTGGCGGTGGCGGTGCTGGCGTCGGCTCCGGGGGCGCTGGTGGTGGTGGTGCTGGTGCCGCGGGGTCGGACGGGGCCTCGGGTGAGCCCTCGGCCTTCGGCGGGCCGCGGCGTGGCCCCCGCTCTGGCGGCGTGCCACCCGTGAGGCCCCGCTCCTCGCGCTCTGCGCGCCAGCTCCGGACCTGCTCCGCTCGGGCTAGGCTGTCCTCCGAGAGCGGCTCGACCTCGCCCGTCACGGGGTCGGTGACGATGAGACCCTGCGGACCGACCTCGATCGGGTTGCCATCCTCGTCATAGCCCCACTGCGGCTTGGACTCGGGGGCGTGGATCGTGGCCCGGTGGAGGTCGAGCGCGGCCTGCTCCTCCTCGGTGAGGTCGGCAGGCAGGATCTGCGGGTTCTTGCCCTGGTGGAAGCGGTCTCGGTTGCCCACCTCTCCGACGGTGTTCTCGGCGATCCGGTTGCGTTCGTCTGGCATCAGGAGACTCCCTGTGGCTGATCTCAGGCTCTACCGGCCTGAGGCAAGCACGGGCATATCGACGGGCTCCACGGTGACCGACATGCCGGCCACCGTGGGCGTGGTCCCGCCCACCACGATTGACGCCCTGACGTAGTCCTTGGTGGGTGTGAACGTCACGCTCGGGAGGGCTGTCACGGTCGACGGGATCTCGGGGCTGGGGCGGGCTGACGGGGTCGTCGCGAACCCGCCGACCTGCTCGGTGATCGTGAGTGAGGGTGCGCCCACGATCGCGGTCCAGGAACCGCCGGCCCCCTGAGTCGTGGACTCCTCGAGGCCGATCACGCAGGTTGCGCCCGCCGTCCAGTCGCCCGCGGCCCGCCCGATCGCTCGGTAGGTCCGATTGCGGCCGAGGTACATGCCGTTGCCCTTGGTCGTGCCCGCCGCGGAGATCGGCGTGATACTCAGCGGAACGAGATTGAGCAGTGCGTCGTACATCGTCTCAGCGTCCTTTCGCGGCCAGGCCCCGAGCGGGCTCCGGCTCTGGCTCCGGCTCCGGCGCTGGTTCGGGCTCTGGCGCTGGGATGGGCTGGTTCTGCGCGACCGTGACGCGACGCGTCGGGTGCCTCACAGATCCCGAACCCAGGTTCTCTGGGTGGTCGCGCTCGGGCTTGATGCCCCAGCGCAGCCAGCCCCATTTGGGGTGGTAGAAGTCGGCCCCCGTCTTGATGGCCTTGCCTCTAGCCTCCTCGATGGAGGCGGGGTCGGTCGCCAATGGCAGGACCACGGGGTAGGACAGCAACTCCTCGTCGTAGCTGACGAGCAGCCCTTTGAGCATCGCTTTCGGGTCGGTCGCGTCGTACTCGGGGTTCGTGACGCGCACGCGGTGGCGCTTGTACGAGCCGTCCTCGGCCACGAACACGCCGATGGTGGCGAGGTACGCGGGATCAATCATGAGCATCACTCCAGATCAGGCAGCTGGCAGAATGCCGCGCAGACGAGCAGCAGCCCTGGGGCTCTTGATCATGAGACCTGGGTAGCACTCAATCCGCCCGAGGATGCCTGGCGGGTTGCCAGACCCCGAAGCGGTCGTCTCGCCGACTTCTCGGACCGAGACCAGCGGGTCGCCGTCGCCGCCCGAGATCAGGCCGCAGACGCCCATCTGCTCGTCGAAGATCACGGCGTAGATCGACGTGGTGTCGGCGGTGCCGTCGCCAGGGTCCTCGTCCGCGACCAGCAGGCTCGCGCCGTCCCAGCCATCCTCGACGATGTGGATTGGGGCGCCCGCGTACCTCTCGATGACCCTGCCCACCTCGTTGACACTGTCGTAGGTGATGTTCACGCTGTTGCCCTGGGTCAGCGCCAGCGTCGTCAACTTCCGTCGCACCTGCTTCGACATGAACAGATGGGGCGTCCCAATCGCCAGGTCGAGCGCGTCGAGCAGCTGGTCGACCAGCGGGAGCGTCAGCGCCCCGCCCGCCGTCGCGACGTTGATGACCTGGTTGCCCGTCAGTCGGCGCCGCAGCCCAGGCATCTCCGACGGGTTGACCAGGTCATCCCCCTCGAAGTAGGCCCGTTCCATCTCACGGGCGAGGGCTCGCGCCTTGAGGTCGTATTGCTCGGCCTTGAGGTCGAGCGCGTCGCCACCCGTGCGCTGGTTCTTGAGCAGCGCGTTGTCGATGAAGACGTCGCCGCCGACGATCATGGTCGACTCGATGCGCGGCGCGATCACGCCCGTCGACTCGGGGTAGCCCTGGTTCACGTCGCGCCAGCTCACGCCAGGCGCGACCTCCTCGACGCGGTACTTGTAGGTCGTGCCCTTGATCGTCTTCTGGGGCAACAGCTGGATGAAGTCGCTCGTGAGCTTGAACCGCTCGATGACGCCGCGCTCGTAGGCGTCGGACGACATCACCGCCAGGTCAGCGAGAGTCCCTGCCACCGTGTTCTCCTGTCAGCTAGCGCCTGGGTCGCCCCGTGGCGCCGTTCCGCTGACCGCCCGCAGCAGCGGCGGCCTCCTGCTGTCTCGCTCCCGCCTTGAACCAGTCCAGCGGCGACGCGCCATCGGCGGGCATCCGCCCGTCGGACCCATCAGATGCCCCACCGACCGTCGGCGACGACGCGGCAGCACCCCTGGTGCGCAGTCCCCGCAGCTCGGCCTTCAGCTCGGCGATGACGTTGGCCTGCTCCTTCTTGACGCGGGCCTCGGTGACCGAGACGGCGTGGTCGAGGAGCTCGGGCAGCGGCGCGTTGTAGGCCACGTCCTTGTCCAGGCTGTAGCGCTCGACGCGGTCAGAGACGGCCCGAGCCAGCTGGGTCTTGTGGGCGCGGTCGGTCATCTCCCAGAGGTCGGCCGCGTGCTCGCGCCAGGCCAGCATCGAGGACAGCTTCTCGTCGTCCTCGTAGGACAGGACCTCGCCACGCATCCGCTTGGCCGAGAGCTGCGCGAACTCCTGGTCGTCGCCGATCCGAGACAAGGCCGCGCGGCGAGCCGTTTCACGCGCCTCGTCCTGGGCGCGGACGCGCGACTCGACCTCGGCGGTCCTGGCTTTCTCGGCTTCGCGCTCGGCGACCAGCCGCTCGATCTCGGACTGCTGCTCCGAAATCTTCGCCGCGGCGCCCCTGCGCGATGGTGGGATGTCCCCAGCCTGAGATGTCAGGCTCGCGCTGCCGTCCGGCTTCGACGGCGGCGCCGAACCCTCGGCACCGCTGGATTCCTCGGACGGCTCCTGCCCTGCTGCATCGCCTCTGGGCTTCCCATTGGCTCCGCGGTCCTTCAACGCATCAGGCGCGTTCCTGAAAGCCTCAGCAAGCGTGTTGAGGCCTGGGCGTTCCTGTGCGGGCTCAGACGCGGCAGCGGGCGGGCTGCCTGGGGGTGATGCGATGGGCTCGGAGGCGGGGGTCTGGTCTGGTGACATGCGAAAGGCCCAGTGAACGACCCCACGGTGGGGGCCACTGGGCCTTCAGACGGCCTTCCGCTGTTCGGTTGCAGCCAGTGTAGCAGGGTCAGCGCGTCAGAGGCGCTTTGAGTGCTCCAACGTACGTGCGGACTCTCAGCGGGACCGTGTCATCCAGCGTGTTGACACGATTGCAGGCGCATTTGATCTGGACCATGCTGCCTGGCGTCAGAACGAGCTTCGCCAGGATGCGGCTACAGCGCGGACACCGCCAGACCTCAAGCTCGGCCGTCATCGCGCCGGCTCGGCCGTCTTGATACAGGTCATCGACTCAGCAGCCCGGTAGCAGCGGACGCCGTCGGCGTCAAATCCCGTGGCCTTCGGGGTGCTGAGGATCAGCCAGAGGACGGCGGTAGCTATGACCAGCGCTGCGACCAGCGCCGCTGCTCCCGCGATCAGGGCGGCGAGGGCCATCCGCCGACGGGTGTCGAGGACCGCGCGCTCGTACGCAAGCTCGCTTGCCGTCGTGGCGGCGGGGACGATGATCTCGGGCATCGGACTCCTCTCACGCAGCAGGCGCTGTGCTGCTCAGCCGACGCGCGATGGAGACTGCGTGAAGCGCTGCCAGGCATACCCTGGCTGGCTGACCTCCGCGGCGGCCCGCCTGACGGCCTCGGCCCAGGTCGGGTCCGCGCCGTCGCCGATCATCTGCTGGACATCGGGTGTCGGGTCGTACACGCCGAGCCCGCCCGCGGCCACGGGCG
>Ga0068871_100003883_pt1 | contig 10301 bp, 4 predicted proteins | sample KBSMisM72_FD_72750 | JGI IMG/M metagenome (GOLD analysis project Ga0068871, IMG submission 72750) | Miscanthus rhizosphere microbial communities from Kellogg Biological Station, Michigan, USA - KBS Miscanthus M7-2 | ecosystem: Host-associated > Plants > Roots > Rhizosphere > Soil ...
AATAAAATTTCCTTTTTCTACCGCATTTTGTATGAACCAGTCCGCACCTTTTCTTGCAGCATCTAAATATTTTTGATCTTTCAAGATGCGGTAGGCCACCATCAATCCATAAAAAGTGGGACGAAGGTCCTTTATATCTGTAAACAGCGGTTGTTGTGTAAATTTATCATACGCTACTTCCCAGCTTCCATCGGGCTTTTGCCATTTCAATAATAAATCTGCACCCAATGCCAATCTTTGCTTCAACACTGTATTATTGGGTTCAAACAAAAGTATATTACCAAGATCAAGCATTATATAATAGGTGAGGCCCACCGGTTCCACAAATTCGCCCCATTCTTCTGTAAACCTTTTGCTTTTCGCAAGATAATATTGGCCGATAGCTGCTCCCTGAAAAAAACCTGCTGCTGTTTGCTGCTGGGCCAGTTTAAAATTAAGTGCATAAGGCAGTACACTGTCTTTCAAAAACGCATCATTGCTGGTATTGGCCAGCATCCACATAGCGCCATAATCTGAGTTTTTAATAGCATCATGATTAGAGCCTACAACGCCACCCAAATAAGATTGCCCGCCTATTTTAGTGCCATTGAAATCTTCAATATTCCATAAAGAAGTGGTGCGATCTGAAAGATATTGCTGCATCTTTTCTATCCGGCTGGTTAATGATTGTTTATTGGTACGCAATGCCAGCGATTCCTTAAACTGATAAATATCATTCACCGCATGCGCCAGCGCCTGGTACCAGTCGCCATTCAGTAAACTATAGCGAAACCCATAACTAATGCTTGCGCCCGCCTTCAATTGCGATTTGGGTTCACCCAGCACAGGATAATAAAGCGTAGGCGTTAGCTGCGATTTCCTGTTTTTATGAGACAGGGCTATAAACCAATCCTGGTGGGAATATTTGTCAGCTGCCCAGGGATCTCTTCCCAAACCAGGATCGGGTATAACGGAAATGGAAACCTGTTTTTTTGTAGTGATGATGGGGCACAGGGAGCTTGCACATCGTTCGCGGTAGATAACCGGTAATTCCGGAATACCCTGTCCGTAAGCATAAGAAAGGATAAAATTCTTTTGAATGGCATTTCCCTGGAAATAACCCGGCACCGTGGCCCATTCCAGCTCGCTTTCATCAACCGTTACAACAGAAGGACTTGCCAGCGAAAAATAACCGTCTTTTTTGCAAACCATATTTAATTTCACTTGTACATCGCCGTTAAATTGTTCATCCAGTTTCCATTCAGCAGTTACTATTCCAAATGGTGTTTCCTGTGTAAACAGAATGGCGTTTTTACCGGTAGCTTTTGCAGCAGCGGGAAAAAAATGATATGCTTCCCCGGCGGTGTTCAGTGCGACAGGCGAAGTACTTTGTTTCCATATATTGATCTGGTATTTATACATCGTGTCGGGCCAAGCTTTGCCAGTTACCGTTTTAAACAGGGCACCCGCATCTGTTGACGGTTTTTCGGCCGCATATAAAACGGTATACTCCCCGGAGGGATGCGGCAATACCTGCCACACATTTTGAACGCGTACCTGCACCTGCTGAATCTTCCATCCTTCCTTTGTCTGTATCCATATAACACGGAGGCGGTTGTTTTCCAGTCGTATGGTTTCATCTTTGGCAAACACGAACAATTGTATCAGCATCAATAAAAACAGCAATGGCAATTTTTTCATATAGTACATATAGTTAACTGTAACAACTTATTTCAAAAATAGCGGCAGGCGTTAAAGGGGAGGGATGTTCCACCCGGATGGTTAAACCGTTTGTGACAATGGCTTCATCCAGCACAATGCGGTTGCGGCTTTGGTAATTGCCTTTTTTTTCAGCAATCTTTTGCCCCTTATCATCAAAGATGCTATAATTGCGCACACAAAAAGGCATAATATTTTCCGGGTGATGCATCAACACCGATTCCATGGGATGGTCAAAATCTGTATCGAAGCTCAGGCAGATTGTTTTGATGGTAACCGGTGCATCCCACTGTAATTGTATAGAAGGTCGTGCATCTTTAAAATCTGCCACCCATGCATTGGGTGAAGCCGCAGGCCGGCTAATTCCATTTTTAATATTAGATGCGGAAAACCCTGGTAAAGCACCTGAAAACTTCATAGCAATGTTTTGTCCGGCGGGCCGGCGCTGCGGACACCAAAATTCAAAACTATCCATGCCTATACCTTCTGGAGGCTCCTGCTTGCCATAATTAGAAACAGCAGGATTGATGGTATTGAATACAGAGAGTATACCGGTAATGCGTTTTGCCGAACGTGCAATTTTTACCAGCGGGTTTTTGTGAAACAGCACGAAAATATATTGAGCTGCATCTATAACAAGCCCTGCATTGAGCTGCAAACAATTTCGCCCTGGTTCTATGGGCAGATCAAATGAGGCAACCACATTATCAGGCGTATAACTCCCGGTTTTTGAACAGGTGCGAAATTCTACTTTCAGCACAGTGCTTGTTTGGCTATAAGCATGAATAACAATAGCCGGTAAAGCTCCTGCTTCAACAGGAATCATTTGAGCCATTGATAAATCAAGCGTTGCCGGTGTTTCATCTTCTGTTAATTCAGTTAGTACTAATTCGCTGCTGGCGCTAACAACAGCCTTTTGCACCAAATCCATTTCATCATTCACAGCAACACCGGGTATATACTGACCGGCATTTATCAGCCGTTTTTGCAACTCCTTTATTTTATTATCACGGTATAGATCAGCCGGATTACAATTATATTTTTTGCAAAGCACTGCACCCATTGCGGCAGCCTGCGCTACATAAGCACTGGTGGCCATTACGCGCGAACTTCCGAAGGCTACATGAGACGCACTGATAATACGACCGGCTAAAAAAAGATTGCGAATATTTTTAGAATACAAACAACGGTAGGGTATTTGGTACGTACCCTTGCTATGCCACTGGTTACAGCCGGGCAAATCTGTATAAACGCCATCAGAAGGATGCAAGTCAACACTCCATCCGCCGAATGCAACGGCATCTGCATGTTCACGCTGTTCAATAATATCCTGCTGCTTTAACATATAGTCTCCTTCAAAGCGGCGGCTTTCCCGTTTACCGGGTATCATACCCACCCATTCCAATGTCAATGTGGATGCATCGGGGAAGCTGCCGGAATTTTTGATATAATTCCATACGCCGTATACTATCTTCCATAATTCCCATTTTATTTTTTCTGTATCATGAACGGTATCCATTCTTCCGCCATATTCAATCCACCATAAACGGCAGCCGAATTCCTGTGCGTTAAAACTTTTAAACTTTGGGATCTTTGTAATATCATCCAGTGCAAAAGAAGGAGGTACAAACGTTACCGGCTTACCTGTATCTTTTGAATAAAAATAAAGTGAGTGGCCCAGCAATTCGCCATATTCTTTGGTGGGTGCAAACAATTCACCAAATTCATCTTTGCTTTCGGCGCCCATCCTGAAAGCGGCGCCTGATAAAAACCCCACTACACCATCGCCCGATGCATCGCAAAACAGGGGGGCTTTTAATTCGTACGCGGTTTGATTCTGACTGCAAAAAGCCTGCAGCGAAGTAATTGTATCTGCATCAGCTTTTTTTGCATTGTACACAGAAGTATTCAGCAACAAACTGATATTGGGCTCACTTACTACCTTATCCAGCAGCAGTGCATCCATAATAATGGGATTGCCTTCAGGATTGCGGTATGTATTCTCTACCAGTATCTCATCAATCACACCTCCTTCCCTGGCCCAGCGGTTATTATTACCCATATGGGAAGTGGCGCCCAATACCCACAAACGTACTTCACTGCTTGCATTGCCACCGAGTACACTTCTATCCTGTACCAATATCACTTTAAGGCCTTGCCGTGCTGCAGTGATGGCACAACACACACCGGAAAGTCCGCCACCCGCAATCACCAGGTCTGACTCCATCTCCACCAATGGAAACGGCCGCCCTTCACTGCTTTCTGATTTTATCATACGATTCTTTTTAGTATTCAGTATTTAGACACTGGTATTGAGACACGCGGCAAGTCATTTCCACATTTCCATATTCTCACATTTCCCACATTTACTTAAGTGTTGTTTTCATAATTACAAACCCACCCGGTTTTATCAATGCTATTTCCACGCTGCCAGAAGGAAGAGCGATCTGCAATTGCTGATTATCGCCTGGCCTTAATGTATTTAGTTGTACTGTATGATTGTTGTAAGTAAGCTGGTAACCCTTCATGGTATAAGCTGGAAAATCTTTTCTTGCTGTTATACTAATGATTGCCTGTCCGTTCTTTTTTTCCAGTAATTCAATAATGGCTGGCGAAAATTCTTCCTGCCAGGCTTTATACATACCGCGTAGTTCTCTTTGGGGAGATACCAGTCCCCATGGCCTGTAGCCATTGGCCGCGGTACCCGGAAAATGGCTGAAGTAATCATTAAATGTCCATACAGAGGCGCCCACCAGGTAATCGCACTGACGAAAATCTTTCATGGCGTTTTTAAGATGGAGCACCCTTTCTTCTTCCGTTTTAACGGCATCGGTACGTATGCCAAATTCACTTAAGTAGATGGGCTTGTTGGGATACAGCTCATGAATATGCTGAATATTATGCAGGTGGTTGCCATAAATATTGGCGCTGATAAAATCAACATATTGCGAAGCTTCATCTTCAGGTTTTTTAATTGCATCACGCCAAACCATCATGCTCGCAAAGGTGATAAGCCTTGAATTGTCCATCGATTTCACAAAGCTGCTCATATCACGCACCCATGATTTGCCTTCTTCTGTTTGCGATTGAAATTCGTTGCCCACACTATAGGCAATTACAGAAGGGTGGTTCCAGTCGCGCTCTGCCATTTCTTTCATCTGCGATTGAAACTTGCGACGCATCATGGTATCGTTCATTTGTTTTTGCGTCATCTGCCAGTTGCCGGCTTCTTCTATAATCAGCAGTCCATGTTTATCGGCCCAGTCGAGTAAATAATTTGAAACAGGATAATGATTAATACGTGAGAGCTCCATGCCCGCATTTTTTATCAATGTCAGATCCTCATCCAGCACTTGTTGTGGATCCATCGAACCATATCCCGGATAATCAAGCGGACGGTTGCAACCTCCCATTTTTATGGGTTCCCCGTTCAGCAATAATTTTGTACCGCTTACTTCAAATTTTCTGATACCAAAATTTTTGCTAAGTGTATCCGCCCCGGTAAATACTGCAGCCGTGTATAAATTCGGTTCGTCCTGGTTCCACAATTTTACTTCTGCGGCAGGCAGGGTATTCTCAAATTCAACAACCGTTTCTTCTCCGGGTGCAATGGTAACCATAACAGGTTTAAACCGAATGCTGCTTTTTTTACCGTTATCCAGCACATCCAGGTTCACTGTTTGTTTTACGGGAGCGTCTGAGGAATTGTGTATAAATGCTTTTGCATGAACCAGGGCAGTCCCTTTTTTTAAATCAGGCTCTGCAGTTATTTTAATATTTTTTACAAATACCGGTGCACGTGTAATCAAATGAACGGGCCTGGTAATGCCGCCATAATTTATCCAGGGATAGAATTGCGATGCATTGGGCGTTTCAAAAGGGGTTTTTGTTTTGGCGCCCGGTATAGTGGTCGTATCCCAGGCATTGCTTACCTGCAGTGCGAGTGTATTTTCAATAGCAAGCTGCCCAGTAATATCTATTTCAAATGGCGTGTAGCCACCTTCGTGCTCAGCAATCATTTGCCCGTTCAGCCAGATTTTTGATTTATAGAATACCGCATCAAATTGCAGGAAAACATGATTGCCTGCAGGGGCCTGCAAACTGAATCTTTTAAAATACCATGCTGTGCCGGTATAAAACATGTACCTGGAGTCAACAGAAAAGCAATGCGGTACGGTTACTTTATCAAATTTTTCGGAGGCAAAATCAGGATTAAACCATTTGTTGTTTTCACCCACCTTTACGGGGTCAGGGGCAAAAGTCCATTCGCCACCCAAGTTTTCGGTTATCCTTCCCTGTGAAAAACCAACCGATGAAAGCAACAATAAGAACAGCAGTATTTTTCCGGTCATAATTATTTTTTTTAACATCATCCCAGCCTCTTCAAGAGGAAAAGGGGTAAAACCATTTCTGGTAAAGCGATTTGGTAAAACTTAATTTTTTGAACGATTATTGTTTTTCAATCTGTGTGATTTGCTTTGCAATTTCTTTCCCGATATCGTTTAATGCCGGCTGGCTGTAATGTATTTCATCTTTCATCCATCCCTTGACTGAAAACTCACCGGTTTGGTTGTAAACAATATAAACCCGTTTCAGTTTTTTTGTCAAATCTTCCTGCGCTTTCCGTACTGCGTCAAAGCCTTCCTGCGGATGATGAATATAAAAACCGGTTTGAATGATATAAAATTTTGTGCGGGCGCCAAACACTTTCCTGAACCTGTTAATCAATCCTTCCATTACCCTGCTGTATTCCTCTACGCTTAATTGTTTTGCATTAATGGCATTGGCATCACGCTCGCCCTGGCTCCAGATAATACCGTTGAGCTTTGCACCGGTTTTTTTCAATGCAGCTTGTGTTTTCATAACAGCGCTGTCAAACAAAGGCAGGTTGCCCGTAGTATCCCATGTTCCGTAATCACTCAGCTCTGCTTTTTTATGACATGAACTGCCACCCCTGGCCGCAGGAACAATAACTACATTAGCTCCGGTTAAGTTACTGTATTCATTGGCAAAGGCCGGCCACAGGCTGCCTGTATTTGCTTTCTGAAAATGAAACTCATTAAATCCTGCAGGGTCCTTCAACGGTTTTAATTCATTGCCGGTAAATTGGTACTCAAATGTTTTATTGGCAACAGGCACCACAGATGCGGTGCTATCGCCCATACCAACTGCATTGCTCTGACCGGCTGCAAGAAATAATTTTTGTTGCTGTGCCGCTGCACACTGCAGCATGAACAGTGGAATTAAATGCAATAGTAATTTCATGCTGGTTTATTTCCAATCCGGGTTTTGTTCAAGCTTGGGGTTGGCATTTATTTCGTCCAGCGGAATAGGAAAATAGCGATTCCTGGCTTTTGGCTGGCGTACAGGAAATACATCATTTACAGCGGCGCTGGCTACCTGTATAAAAGTATTCGTCCTTGTTAAATCATACCAGCGGTCGCCTTCGCCAAAAAGTTCCCAGCTGCGCTCCTGCAAAACAGCGGCAACAAACTGATCGGTTGTTAAGCCGGGTGTTAGATCCGGTAGACCCGCCCTGTCTCTTACAACTTTAATATAACCGTATGCTTCAGCAGTTGCGCCATTTAGCCTGGCAGCGGCTTCTGCTGCAATCAGGTAAACATCTGCCAGCCGCAATATGGGAATATTGATGGCGCCGCTGGGTGGTGTAGGATCCATAAATTTTTTTACCAGCACGCCCTTGGGTGTAATAGGCGTAACATCTTTCTGGGCTACTGTTTGTCCAAGTTTGTTGACATACGTTGTATCCAGCAACTGTCTTCTTTTATCCAGCGGACTGAATGAATTGAAAAACGACTGGTACGCAAATGCGGAGCCGAAAGAAGTAACTGCGTATTGCGGTCCATCACTATTCTTTGGCCCATACAGACTGATGATTTGGGTACTGGACCCTGGCGATGTGCTTTCGCATTCCAAGGCCCACATATTTTCTTGCCTGGCCACATCTTCTTTCGCTACATTATACACATCTCTTACATCAGCCATCAGCGAATATTTGCCGGAATTAATGACCTGCTTTGCCTTGTCGAGCGATAATGCCCAACTGCCACTATACAAAGCAGCTTTTGCATACAGCGCCAGTGCTACTTCTTTTGATGGTCTTCCCTTTTGTATGGAAGTTGAATAAGAAGGTAATTTGGCAGAAGCCTGGTCAAGATCTGCAAAGACCTGCTGAAACACGCCTGCCTGTGGCGTTTTGCCAATTATAGCAGAATCAATGCTAATGCTGGGCGTGGTTTTAACCACTACATCTCCAAAGTTTTTGGCCAGGGTCCACAAATAAAATGCACGCAGGTAATAGGCTTCGCCCAGTATAACGGTTCTTCTTGCTGTATCCATATTGGTGCCGGGCACCTTGTATAAAATCCAGTTGGCTTTTTCAATGCCTGAGTAAGAGGATTCCCAAATCTGCTGGGGAGATTCAAATTGCCTGCTGAAACTTTTTTGTGTGGTATAATTGGGATCATAACTGAAAAGCGTATACGTATCCCTGCCTACTACTGGTCTTGGATAGATCTGGTCGGCACTAAAATCAGACGCAAAAGTACCTGCAGTGTTATACAGGCCAACCATTGGCCCGTAAGCGGCGGTCAACCCGGCTTCCGCATCAGAAGCGGTAGCGTAAAATGAACTGGTAAAAATAGAAGAGTATGGTTTTTCTGTAAGCTTATTGCATGAGCTGCTCATAAGCACTACCACTAGTCCACAAAATATATAAACTATGTTTCTGCCTGTTTGCATATAAAGTCAATTGAATAATTAATAGAACAATCTTTATTATAAACCAATTTGAATACCTGCCAGGAATGTGCGTGCAACGGGGTACACCAAATTGTCTACACCAATCAATACGTTGGAGCCACCAAATGAATTTACTTCGGGGTCATAGCCGCTGTATTTTGTAATGGTGAATAAATTATTGCCGCTGATATAAATTCTTACATTGGTCAATCCTTTTATTTTTGGCAATTTGTATCCCAGTGTAATGTTTTTCATTCTAACAAAAGAGCCATCTTCTACAAAGCGGTCACTTACCGGTATCCTGCCGCCCTGGAAACCGCTGGCGTATTCATTGTTGGGGTTTGTGGCAGACCATCTGTTCACCATGCCAGCCACTGCATTTCTTCCGCCCAGTCCATTTTCAAACGTATAGCGGCTAAGGTTAAATATTTTGTTGCCCTGCACGCCTGAGAGGAAGGCAGACAGATCAAAATTCTTATAGCTGAAATTTGTAGAGAAGCCAAAAATATAAGAGGGATTGGCGTTGCCGGTTATCTGCTGATCATCGCCTGTAATCTGCCCGTCTTTATTTAAGTCGGCTACTTTAACGCCGCCTGTTCTGCTGCCCGATCCCGGTAAAATAGTTTCGCCGGTCTGGTAAATACCATTAAACACATAGGTCTTGAAAATACCCAATGGTTGTCCTACTCTTAATACGCTGTAGGGGTTTTGTACATATTCCTTCAGTGATCCTTCCAGGCTTAACAACTGGTTGCGGTTGAAAGAAATATTTGCGTTTACATTCCATTTTAATTTTCCTGTGAGCAATTTTGCATCAACTGCCACTTCAAATCCTTTGTTTCTTACACTGGCAAAGTTGCCGGTAACAGAAGCATAGCCAGATGAAAGCGGCAGGTTTTTTACAAACAACAGATCCTGCGTTTTCTTATTGTAATAATCTACCACCAGGTTCAGCCTGTTTTCCAGTAAGCCAATGTCAAGCCCGATATTGGTTTGAATGGATTTCTCCCAGCGAAGATCTGCATTGGGAATACCGGAAGGGCTGATGCCAACCGTATAAATATGATTAAACTGGTAATTGCTGCCCGATGTTTCCAATGCCAGCGACTGATAAGGACCGATGGCGGCCGCATTACCGGTGGTTCCATAGCTGGCTCTCAATTTCAGATCGCTGAAAATTTTATTTCCTTTCAGGAATTTCTCTTCAATAATGCGCCATGCACCGGCTACGGCAGGAAAGAAACCCCATTTGTGATTCTCTCCAAATTTGGAAGCGCCGTCGTACCGGGCAGTGATATCAATAAAATATTTGTTCGCAAATCCGTAATTGAGACGACCCATATAAGAGTTCAGTGCTTCCTTAGTGCGGCTGCTGCTCACCGTGCGGTTAACGGCAAGTCCTACCGCTTCATTGGTGGTGGCATCATTGGGAAAACCACTGGCGCTGATGCTGTTGGCATTATACAAATTGCTCTGGATAGCATAGACACCGGTGAATTTCAAAGAATGATTTCCAAAAGCGCGGTTATAAGTAAGTATGCTTTCGTGCAACCAGGAGAGGGTATTAACGTTTCCTTTACCGGCACTGCCGGAATTAGCGCTTATTTCAGCTTTTCCCAAAATATAAAGGGGAGAATAATTATCATTGAGTGTGTTGGCCATGTCTACATTAAAAGAAGCGCGGTAATTAAGTCCTTCAATAATTTTTGCTTCTGCGTAAACATTTGCCAGTGTACGCTTGATAGTATTACGGCTAAGTATCTGCGCAAGACCGGCGGGATTGGCTACTTCGCGGTAGCGGCCATTGAACTGATCTGCAAATGGGAATATGGTACCATCGG
>Ga0068871_100003885_pt1 | contig 10294 bp, 7 predicted proteins | sample KBSMisM72_FD_72750 | JGI IMG/M metagenome (GOLD analysis project Ga0068871, IMG submission 72750) | Miscanthus rhizosphere microbial communities from Kellogg Biological Station, Michigan, USA - KBS Miscanthus M7-2 | ecosystem: Host-associated > Plants > Roots > Rhizosphere > Soil ...
TGGAAAAGAGAGTGACCGAGAGGACGGCAGCGCTGCGCTATTCCAATGAGGCGCTGCGGCAGTTTGCCTGGGCCGCCAGTCATGACTTGCAAGAGCCGATTCGGACGGTGGTCACCTATTCTCAGTGGCTCTCCCAGCTCATGAACGGCAATCTCGGATCCAGAGAGGCCAAGATGCTGGCTACCATTGAGCAGCATGCGGCCCGTCTCAATCAACTGCTGGCGGGGTTGCGGCAGTACATCCAGGTCAGCGATTCGGGACAGCAAGTCAGAACTTCCGTAGATTGCAATGCAGTGGTCAAGGCCGCCGCCTGGAATCTGCAGGCAATGATTCAGGAAAGCGGAGCCTCGCTGGAATACGCCGCGCTGCCGACTATTCCCTCGCTGGAGCTTCCACTGGTGCAGCTGTTCCAAAATCTTATCAGCAACGCGATCAAATACCGTTCCGAGCAAGCTCCGTTGATCCGTATCTCCGCCCGGCAGTACGATAACTCGTGGATTTTTTCCGTTCAGGACAATGGAATTGGTATCGATCCCAAATACTTCGACTACATCTTTGGCGTCTTCCGGCGCCTCCATGGTTCGCACCAGTCCGGAACCGGCATCGGCCTGGCGATTTGCCGTGCCGCGGTGGAGCGGTTGGGGGGCAGGATTTGGGTCGAATCCGCTCCTGGAACGGGTTCTACGTTTTATGTCTCTTTACCGATGTAGGGTTCATTAAATGCGGATATTTCTTGCAGAGGATAATCTCGGTGATGTTTTTCTCATCGAAGAAGCGCTGAAGCGTCAATCGCTGGTTTGCGATATAGACCACTATGCGACGGCGGAAGAGGCGATTCAAGCGGCCGAGCTGTGCGGAAATACCGGCGTTCCGATTCCGGATTTGATGATGCTGGACTACAATTTACCGCGCGGGAACGGGAGCGACATCCTTGCGGCGGCCGGACACAATCCTAAGCTTGCGAAGGTTCCCAAGGTGATCGTGACCTCATTTTTGCAAGCCGACGAGCTCGCTCAAGCGCTGCAGCTGGGGGCGAATTGTCTGATCACCAAACCGGTGGATTTTGAGTCGTTCATGCGCGACGTCGGCGCCAAGATCGCAGAATTGCTGCGGGCTCGCGCAGGATAAGCCCCGAATGCGTGGCGTTTGCTTGGCAAGACAGAACTGTTAGTTTGGATGAAGGCTGGGCAGATTTCCCAGTCTTCAGGAGGGAGGGCATACAACGGTGGCGTACCGCCGCACAAAACCGGTATTTATTTGGATCGCCGCGATCCCTATCCTCCTTTTGGGCGCATCATTATGGAGACATGAGCACTACCGCGAGCTCATGCTGAATGTGGATCACACTCGCGAAGTGCAGGTGGCGATCCAAGGTCTGTTGGTTTCCCTGAATGACGCGGAAACTGGCCGCCGCGGTTATATTCTGACAGGCGATCCGAGTTATCTGGCAGCCATGGACAGCACCGCGGACAAGTCGTCTGCGATGCTCCATCGGCTCACGGACCTCACTCAAGACAATCCGGTTCAGCAAACCAACTTACACGGACTCGAGCAGGTTGTGAGTGAACGGCTGGAGCTGCTTCGGCGAACCGCGCAGCTCGGCCGGGCTGGGCAGAATGACGCCGTGAGGGACCTCGAAAGACAAAGTGGACTGGCCGCCTCCACACAAGTCAGCAAGGTAGTGGGCGAGATGATGGCCGAAGAGAGCCGGTTGCTCGATCAGCGGAAGCGAGCGATGGCGGATGCGGACCTTGAAGCGGTTGCATTTCTGGCCGCAGGCAGTATTGCGACCATCCTGCTGCTGCTGTGGGCGTACAGAATCATGCGCCAGTATGCCTCGCAGCGCGATCGCGCGGAAATTGAGGTTCGGAACGCCAACGAGGACCTTCGGCAGAAGGTCGAAGAATTGAACCGGCTCAACCGTGAGCTGGAAGAGCGGGTGAAAGAGCGGACCGCGGGCCTGGAGCGCTCCAACCAAGATCTCCAGCAGTTCGCGTTTGTAGCCAGCCATGACTTACAGGAACCGCTCCGTATGGTGTCGAGCTACCTGGGGTTGCTGTCCAAGGTTTGCCAGGGCAAGCTGGACCCCGAAGCGGAAAAATACATAGGGTTCGCAATCGACGGCGCCACGCGGATGCAGGCCCTGATTCGGGATCTCCTGGCTTATGCGCAGGTGAGCACGCAGACGCCGGCGCTGGCGCGGACCAGGCTGGCTGAGGTATTGAGCCAGGCGCGCTACGCCCTGCTTGCGAGCATTCGGGAAACCGGCGCCGAAATCACCGCCGATCCCTTGCCGGAGCTGGAAGTGGATCCTCTCAAGATGAGTCTGGTCTTGCAGAATCTGCTTTCCAACGCGATCAAGTTCCGCCAGCCCGGCGAAAAACCGTGCATTCAGATCGAGGCCCGGCGGGAAGACAGCGAATGGAAAATCTCGGTGCGCGACCGCGGTATCGGCTTCGATCCAAAATATTCCAAGAAAATCTTTGGCGCCTTCCAGCGGCTTCACGGTAAGAATGTTTATCCAGGAACAGGAATTGGCCTGGCGATTTGCAGTCGGATCATCCAGATACACGGCGGCCGTATATGGGCGGAGGCGAATCCGGGAGAGGGGGCGGCATTCCACTTTACGCTACCCGCATTGGCCGATTCTCTGCCGGCCCAGAAGGACTCCGCGAGCAAGGCTGCCTTTTCGACAGGAAGCGCCGGCGGAGCCTAAGATTCATTAGGTGACTCACAGTTCGTCGGTTGTTGATTTGGAAGCCTTCCGTGTACCATTGCGGTTGAGACTCTTTTTGAGCGGGCAACCCCAGCAGTAGTCTCCCGAAACAGGCGCTAAGGACAAGTACGAGATGGCGGAGTTAGAGCCCATTAAAATCCTGGTCGTGGACGACGATAGGGAGCAGCGCGATGCCGTTTGCGCCATGGTTGCCATGAAAGGGTATCTCGCGGAACAGGCCGAACATGGCGAAGAAGCGCTGGAGAAGCTGGGCTCCACGGCGTTTAACGCCATCGTCACGGACTTGTTCATGCCGATTCTTGATGGCGCCCAGCTTCTGAGAACCCTGCTGGAACGCGGCGACCTCACGCCGGCCATCGTGCTGACCGGTTTCGGCGATATAAGTCACGCCGTCTCCATCGTGCATGATTTGGGAGCCTTCTGGTTTCTGGAAAAACCCGTACAACCGCCGATCCTTCACGCCCTGCTGGAACGCGCGGTGCGCCATGAAAGCCTGGCCAGGGAAGCGGCCATGCTGCAACGCCAGGCTGGTTACCACGGTGCGCTGCTGGACATGGTGGGCGAGTCACAGGCGATGCAGCAGGTATTCGCCTTGATCCAACGAGTGGCCTCGAGCACCGCCTCGGTGCTGATCAGCGGAGAAAGCGGGACCGGCAAGGAGCTGGCCGCGCGAGCCATCCACAGGCTGAGTCCGCGTGCCGGCGGACCATTCGTGGCCATCAATTGCGCCGCGCTTCCGGAGCATTTGATCGAGAGCGAACTGTTCGGACATGAACGCGGAGCATTCACCGGAGCTCTGGCGCGCCGAATCGGTTGTTTCGAGCAGGCACACCGGGGAACCCTGTTCCTGGATGAAATCACGGAAATGCCGGTCGGAACTCAAGCCAAGTTACTGCGGGTCCTGCAGGACGGCAAGATCCGCCGTTTGGGTGGGAGTTCCGAAACTCTGGTCGATGTGCGCATCGTCGCGGCAACCAATCGCCAGCCGGAGAAGGCGGTCCAGGAGAAGCGGCTGCGAGAAGACTTGTACTACCGCCTCAACGTCTTCCAGATTGTCATGCCGCCCTTGCGGTATCGCAAGGAGGACCTGATCAGCCTGGTGGATGCCTTGATAAAGGACATGAATGACAAGCACGATTGTAAGGTTGAGGGCATCTCCAACGATGTCCTGGCCAGATTCATGCTTCATTCCTGGCCCGGCAATGTACGGGAACTGCGCAACGCACTGGAACGAATGGTAATCGGGGCCGGGTCGGGCATGCTGCAACTGCAACAACTACCGCCCACGCTGGGCGTTCCGCAAATGCACCTTCCTGCACCGGAACCCCCGCCCTCGAGCGTCTTTCAGTTTCGGGAGGGCGCGACACTGGACGAAGTGGAACGGGCGTATATTCAGTTCACACTGAACCAGATCGGCAATAACAAGCGCCGCGCGGCCAAGATTCTCGGGATCGGCGAGCGCACCCTCCATAGCCGCGTCGCGGACTGAGCTCCCATCAGCAGCTTTTGTGCATAGTCTGCAAGTTCTTCCATCGGGATCCTGGGCCAACCTATATAAATCAGTGATTTGGCTTCGGCCACGTCCTTGCTTTAACTTGAGGGTCTCCTAATCCCAGTCGCAAGCGGACATGCATGGGCTATGCGGCGGGACTCACGTGTTACAGCGTTAGGTCTTCGGAGAACCTTTTTCGGAGGAAGCGCGGCCGGATGGGGACGCCTTTGGCGGTCTCCGTCCGGCTGGCGGTCGGCAGATTCTTCGTCCAACCCGCCTAGTGTCTCTTGAAGAATTGAACGGCTCGTTCGTGCTGCTGAGCAGCTTCGCGAGTCCGGAAGGTTCCGAGGTTTCGCCGCTTCCCCGTCTTGGGATTCTTTTTGCGCGAGTATAGCCGGTATTGTCCTGTGCTTAGCTTGCGAATCATAGGGCTCTGTCCGATGGATTAGCGGCAGGTTTAAGGCCAACTATCTGCCTGGGCGCCGCATGGAATTCCGTTTGCTCGGCAGGAGCATTGGATCGGGCCGTTTTTGGCCCGGAGCCCTAGGGCAGGAGCTATGCAAAGCGTTCAGGCCCGGGATCTCGCCCGTTTGGACGCGATCCTGGAAGAACTCAGCAAGGAAACCGAAGCTCAATGCGAGCTGCTTCGTGAACACCTTGAAAGCGCTCGCGCGTCCCTGGTCGGATCCATGCCGGCCGAATATGCACTCAATTTGAACATGGCCGGGGAAGCGCTGAACTGCATTGCCGACCCGAAGCTTCGCGAGCGCATTCAGGATTTCATACAAGGAAAATCTTCCAGTAGCAAGGAGAGATGAGCATGCCGGAAAAGGAGACAATCGAGCGGGCCCGAAAAGACGCCCGGGAAGGTAAATCACCGAGCACGCAAGCCGGCGAATTCGTGCGAGAAGAAATAGACCATATCCGCGAAGGCAAGCACGGTGCGCGGTCCGCGAAGCAGGCGATCGCCATTGGCCTGTCGAAGGCGCGCAGGGCTGGAGTGAAATTGCCCGCGCCTAAGGATGGAAGTGCCTCACCGCAAACCAAGGCAAAAGCTGAGCACGACCTTAAAGCCGGACGGACTCACGCGAAGCCTTCACCGGTCCGGTCGCAGGCGACGAGCGCAGCGTTAAGGCGCGAAGGGAAGCAAGCCGCCTCGCCAGCGGCGCTCTCGCGACAAAGCCGCCAGTCTGCCAAGACACGAGCTAAGACTCGCGGCGCCGCCTGAGAATCCAGTTATCGCTAGCGCGCACTCGCTGCGAGCGAAATACGTTCCCCCGGCAGGGTGAAGAAGCGCCAGACTTCTTCAGGAGTATCGATACGTGCGCTGGTTGGCCCCAGGATTCTGGGTTGACGGACGCGCGATTGGGAGATGGTATGTCCGCCATCGTGAATCGCGAGCAGTTCGATGTTTGCTCCGACGCCCGACCAGGTGCGGCGTTCCGACCACGCCGGATAACGGCCTCCCCCATCGGAAAGCCGTTCAATGATCGGCTGCCCGGAGTTCCCGGCCAGACGAGCAAAGTAACCCGCGCTCTGCTCCGCCGATTGGACGTCACCGAGACTGGTCGTCCATAAATTGTGGACATTTCCGCCATTGAATGGATTGATCTGGTCCGCGGTTCCATTCAGGATCGCGATGGATACAGGCGTTCGGGATGGAACACAGTCTGACTCCGCATCCGCCGGCAAATTTGCGGAAATCGCGGCGGCGGCAGTGAATGTTTCCGGAGCTTCCAATGCCAGCCGGTAAACCATAAGCCCGCCGGTCGAGTACCCTACGATATACACCGGTCCCAAGCCAAAACGACTCCGCAAGTTCGCGATCACAGCCTTTACGAAACCTACGTCATCGATTCCTTGACGGCGGGCGGGGTTGTGGGAGGCAACGCGGCAATCGTTCCAGCTTCCGGCAAACGAATTGGGATATGCCACCATGAACCCGTACTTATCGGCAAGAACGTCGAACTCATATCCGGTGAAGGCGCGGAGTTTCTGGCCGCTGCTATTCGCGCCGTGCAGAACCACGATCAAGGGCGCGTTTCCGGCGAGTCGAGAAGGCTCATAGAACGCGAACGAGCGCTCGATGCCATCGGCCTCCAAACTGTTCGATTGCAGGATGCCTGAAAGAACCGGCGTCCGCGGTGCGGAGAACTCAAAGTAATAGCGCCACCACATCCCCGCCATCGCCGGCAAAAGAATGCATATTGTCACGACGGGGAGCAGGAGATCGTAGAACGGCGAATGGTTCTTCACGCCACACCTCCCGGCGCCGATTTATTCCACGCGCTGCGGGCGGGACCGCACGGATTCAGGTCCGCCGATGGTTCAAGCACTTGCCGGCGCAAACCGGCGGAGTCAGCCATGTTCTTGATGCCAGTTGGACAGTTAAGCAGCAGGACGTGCTCCGGGAGCATCCGCACCAGCAGCTCGGCAGGCTTCCTGTCCACACGACATACGTCGCAGAAGTCGAGAACGATAGAGTGCCCGGTCTCGGCCGCAAGATCCTTAAGGAAGTCTTCCCAGCCAGTCACGTCGAGGTCCGTGACCTGACCGGCGAGCTTCAAAATAGCGACGCAAGAGGTCTCAAAAATTCTGCTGATTCTGTACATGGCAGTTTCGGTAGTGCACCCGCCCTGCCATACGTAAGCTACTGATTACATTGTATGTAACCGCTGCATATTGCTGATATATCAGCAACGTGCCGAAACTTGAACAATTTACTCAGCTTGGGCGCGAGCAGCTTGATTTTTGGGAAGATCGATACCTAACTTCCTCATTCTAGACCACAAAGTGGAGCGGTTGAGCCCAAGGATCTGGGCGGCACCGTTGGGCCCCGCCAGTGTCCCGCCAGTTTGTTCGAGCGCGCGCAGGATGAGCCGGCGCTCGGCTTCTTCGAGTGTGGGGAGGCCCTCGGCGGGACCTGCCGCTCCCGCTGCCCCAGGCTTTACCCGACTCATCGCCAAGTGCTTCAGCTCCAGGATGTCCGACTGGCAGAGAATGACGGCGCGCTCCAGAAGGTTCGCCAGCTCGCGGACGTTTCCGGGCCAATCATACTGATGCAGTTGTTCGTACACGGCACGATTGATCCCCTGGATTCGCTTGCCCATTCTCTGTGAGAACCGGCGGACGAAATGACCGGCCAGCAGCGGAACGTCGTCCTTGCGCTCGCGCAAGGGCGGCACCTCGATGGGGAACACATTCAAGCGGTAGAAGAGATCGGCCCGGAACGCCCCGCGCCGGACTTCCTGTTCCAGATCGCGGTTGGTGGCCGCGATCACACGCACGTCGACTTTATGCGTTTGCGAACCACCCACCCGTTCGAATTCCTGCTCCTGCAATATTCGGAGAAGCTTGGTCTGGGTCTCCAGTGGCAGTTCTCCCACTTCGTCCAGAAAAATGGTTCCGCGGTGGGCTAGCTCAAAACGCCCTTTCTTCTGCCCGACCGCCCCGGTGAAAGCCCCCTTTTCGTGGCCGAACAGTTCACTTTCCACCAGACTGGCTGGAAGCGCGCCGCAGTTTACCTTGACCATGACGCTTTGCCGGCGCTGGCTGCGGATATGGAGCGCGCGGGCGATCAGCTCTTTGCCGGTGCCTGTTTCTCCCAGCAACAGAACAGTGGAATCGGTCTGCGCGACCATTTCGATACTGCTGAATACTTTTTGGATGGCAGGCGAAGCGCCTACAATCTCCTCGAAGTTGAGTTCGCTTTGCAACTCCTCCTGAAGGTAGACATTTTCACGCTGCAGCTGATCGAGCATTTCCTCCGACTGTTTTCGCTGGCCGATGTCGCGAAGAATGATGGTGAATAACCGGCCGGTGGAGACATCGGTCCTGGAAACAGTGGCCTCAATCGGGAACTGCTCACCATTCTTTCGGATCGCGCGCATCCCATCGGGAATCCAGCCTTGCACGGAGTCAGTTCCAGCGGAAGCGATATACGCGGTCAAAAATTGGTCGAGCGGTTCAGAGAGAAAGGCATCGATTCTCCTGCCGATGACTTCCGGCGACTCGCACTGGAACATGGTATTCGCGGCTTCGTTGAAAATCACGATGCGTTTCTCGGAATCCACAACGAGAATCGCGTCCATGGCAGAACGGAAAATTCCTGCGAGCCGTTCCTCGGTTTCCTTGCGCGCGCGCTCGGCACGCTTCCGTTCAGTGATATCCAACAGGAAGGTCTGACTGAACTGAAACTTTCCGCTCGCATCCTTCTTAACCACCGAGGAGATCTGGAGGTCGACCCGTCGGCCGCTCTTGGTGCAGGCCTGGACTTCGGCGTCCTTGACGAAACCGTCGCGCACGAGCCTGGGCATCAATTCTTCGCCAACATAGCTCTGGTATTCCGGCGCGGCAAAATTCACTACCGGACGGCCAATCACTTCGCTGCGGTCGTATCCAAGCGTTTGCAGCCAAAAATCGTTGACGTCCAGGATGCAGCCGTTGCTGTCGATCGAATGCATCATGATGGGCGTGCTGTTATAGAGCGCCCGAACCCGATCCTCACTTTCCCGAAGGCGGGAATTGGTTTCGGAGAGTTCCAGGGTTCGCTCGGTGACGCGCCGCTCAAGGTCGGCGGCGTGACGCGCTACCTGCTGATTCAAAGAGGCGTGGCGGATGGCTACCGCGAGGCTATCGGCCACATCCTGCGCGATCTCGACGTGCTCCGCGGAGAAAGCCGCGATCTCGCTCGATCCCAGATTCAGCGTGCCGATCAACTCGCCATTGGCCCGCAGAGGCACTGCAACGATCGACCGGATTCCATCTTCTTCTAATGCGGTCCGAGCGGGCATTTGCGCCAGATGGGCGATATTGGGTATTACGAAGGGCCGGCCCTGTCGAAGGTCGTCCGGATCGCCAAACAGATCCAACGGCACCCATGAGCCGACTCTCAACGACCCGACTCCCGGCGGCGTTCCGTCGCCGGTCAGTACGCCGACCAGGCGGGCGGCTGAAGCTCCGGGTTCAACCACGGATACGCTGGCGCGCTGGCATGGAACCAATTCATTGAAGCGCGCGAGCACGGCTTCCGCAATTTCAGGAACGGAACGGGCGGAAAGAATGGCGCGATCGGTCTGACGCAATAACTTAAGACGCTGACTATATCGCCGGAGGGCATGTTCGGCTTGCTTCCGCGCTGTGATGTCCCGTTGTACGCTGAAGCTGCCGGTGAAGCGTCCGTCCTGATCGAAAATGCAGATGTAGTCGCCATCGAGCCACATCGGAGTTCCATCCAGACGCCGCTCCTCGCTCTCGCCGTGGCGGTGTCCGGCATCCAGCATTTCCCGGCAGAACCGGCGCCCTTGAACGGGGTCGTGGGCGAAGACATCTTTCGTTCTGCGTCCCAGGAATTGTTCCTGCGTTGCCCCGTACAGGCGAAGCATCGCGTCGTTCACCTTGGTGGTCCGCTGGTTCTCGAAGATGTAATCCAGGACCTTTTCTTTATCGACGCTGTCGTCCCAGCGAACCGGCTCGTCCAGCATCATGAAACAAAAGCCGTCGAGAGACTGCGAGAAGAACAGTTCCAACTGGTCGAAGGACTTGCGAAGCTCTCGCTCAACCTGGCGGCGGCGATCCGTCTCCAGCACCAGTGCGGTGAGATCGGCCAGGGAACCGGCGAAGTTTTGTTCGTCGAAACGCCACGACCGCGGCGAGCCGGTATGCTCGTTACATAGAACTCCAACCACGCGTCCTTCGCGCCGGATCGGCACATCCAGCATCGAGAAGATATTCAGGACGTCCAGATATCCTTTAACGAACTCTGTCGTAGACGGATGGGTGCGGGCATCGTCGGCCGGAATCATCCGGCTCTCTTCGAGTGCCTGGAAGTATTTGGGATAATTGCCAACCTTCAGAATCGCGCCGCTTTCGTGGACATCCCGAACGCGATCAAAAAGATGCAGGCAGCGAAGCTCGGTGTGTTCGTCGTTGAACAGCCAGAAGCTGACGCGGGCTACGTCGAGCGCGTCCGCCGCGAGGGCCGAGATTCGCGTAAGCGCGTCGCTCAGGTCGGCCGAACCCGCGCGGGAGATTTCGACCAGAGCCGCCTGGAATTGCAGCGTTTG
>Ga0068871_100003886_pt1 | contig 10293 bp, 9 predicted proteins | sample KBSMisM72_FD_72750 | JGI IMG/M metagenome (GOLD analysis project Ga0068871, IMG submission 72750) | Miscanthus rhizosphere microbial communities from Kellogg Biological Station, Michigan, USA - KBS Miscanthus M7-2 | ecosystem: Host-associated > Plants > Roots > Rhizosphere > Soil ...
ACCGGGAGATCGTCCGGGATGCGTTCGACGGCGAGCGCTTCGCGAGAGTCGTGCCAGCCGTCTATCAGCAGTCGAAGCGGCACGACGTCGGCCTCGGCGTCCACCGCCGCCGTTCCCGGACGCACCCAGTGACAGGTGACTTCCGGCGGCGCGTCGCGCCCGGCCACAGCGATCAGCGTGCAGCGATCGAGTTCCAACGCCTGGCCGATCTTGCCGAGCGCCTCGTCGATCGCAGCGACGACCGCGTCGGCGTCGGCGACGAGTAATTTCGAGGAAATTTCAGCGGTCACGTGATCGATGTCGGACTCGCGTTCGTCGGCGGATGGTTCTGTCGTCGTGTTCATCGCTTCCTGCGATTCAGGTCCCTCGGGACACGGACACTCAAAACGGCGATGCCGGCCGCCGCCGCCTGGAGAGTAAGGAGGTCGCGCAGGTTAGAGACGCCGGGGGGAACCGCCTGGAACCGGGACAAGGGGCCGTGGCGGAGTGGCGTAGTGCGCGTGTGCGGCGGCGGCCAGGACATCGCGATGTCTCATTTGCATCGGCGATGCCGCACCCTCCGCCCAGAGAGCCGCTCGTGACACGCAACTTCCTCACGGACCTTGGTCAACGTCCACGACATCTGGTGACAGCGGTTGGGAGAGGCGCATAACGACGGGCTCGACTCGTGGCACAACCAATGCGGCGATTCAAGTACGGAGGACGCCATGGCACTCGTACCAGTCGAGACGTCAGAGGCGATTTGTTATCACGTCGTGCCCGGCTCCACCGACGGCTGGGACGTCGTCGTCGAACGGCAGCATCACGTGGTGAAGTCGACCCACTGCTCCGACTGGCACCGGGTCGAGCGGCTTTGCGCCGCGCTCCAGAGGCAACAGCAGGAGGAGCTCACGGCGGCGGTCACGGCGCGTCTGCAGCGCGTCTAGTGACGCCGAGCCCCTGCCGATCCTCGGAGAGCGCGGCGCGGCGGTGTTCGGCGTCGGGAAAATTTTGCGCCACGCTCCGCCGAAGGCGTGCGTGCCACTCATCGAGCCCCGCGCGCCGCTCCGACGGCAGCGCCGCGGCGAGATCCCCGATGAGCGCGAGCATGCGGCGCATCACCTGCACACTGGTCGCGCCGTACGACGCGATCTCGCCAAAGGCCAGCCGCAGGAAGTCGTCCCACGTTGGAAAAGGCACGATCACCCGCAGCTCGCCTCGCTCGTCGTGGAACGCGCCAATCTCGAGCTGCCGCCGGCCGAGCCGCAGCAGCAGATCGCCGATCTGGTCGAGCGCCTGGACGGCGGTTGTCGGATCGTTGATCGCCGGCGACAGCGCACGGATGCCGATGTCGACGAGGAGACGGAGCGCGTACTTCGGATCCTGGTCGAACGTCCGTTCGACGCCGAGCGCCACGCATCGCCGGAGGCGGAGCTCGTCGATGGCGGCGCGTGCGTTGACGACGCGGAGCATGGGCGTCGACTCGGAAATCGTGTCGCCGACGGCAACCACGACTTCCACGAGCGCGCCGGCTTCCGCCGCAAGGTCGACCAGCGGCACGATGGCGATGCCCTGCACCGCGAGCGGCGGACCATGATAGGTGACCGTCTCGACGGATTGGACGTCGGGAAAGTCCTGCGATGAGGTGTCGAGCAGCGGACTGGACGCCGCCGGATAGGTCGAGTCGATGACGCCCCGGCCGCGGTCGCCAGTGGACGCCAGCGTCCGGTTGATTTGCAGCGCGGCGATGCGTTGAATCAGGCCGACGAACATCGCGATGCTGGCAAGCAGAAGCGCAACCACCACCAGCGCGCTGAGGAGCGGCACACGTCCCGGCGCGCCGGCGCGATCGACCCACGCGAGCGCTGCAATGGCATAGAGGAAGGTGGCGGTGAAGGTGCCAAAGGCGTGCGCGAGGAGCGGATCGCGCGTAAACCACAGCACGAGGCGCGGAGAGTAGGCTGTTGCGCTGAACTGCACCATCACGAACGTAAGCGAGAAGACCACGCCGGTGAGCACGATCATGCCGGAGGCGATCGACGAATAGATCGCCATGGCGGCCGCGACGCTGATCGGCGAGGCGAGGTGCGGGAACAGGCGGCTTTCGATGCGCGGGAGAAGGATGCCGGCGGCAATCGCGCTGGCGGCATACACCGACGTTATCATCCACGGCGCCCGATCGACACGGACAAGCATCCATGCCGTTGCGCTGCAAGATGAACGCCCTGAGGCGTGTCAGCGTCGCGCCGTGGCGTCGCTCCTGGCTGTCGCGATCAGCCCGAACCGTGCCGGGCGCGAACTCTCTCGGTCGTTCGAAGACAACGAGACCATCCGCACGTCAATTGCCCTTCCGAACTGCAGAAGGACACGCTGCTTCCAGCGAACGACCAGCGCCGGACGCACCGGCCGCACGTGCAGCTCGACGCCGGCCTTGGTCGGAAGCAGGGCAATCGACGGTACCGAGACGAGCGGATCGAGGTTTTCGAGGCAATCCTCGACGACGCGCAGCAGCGCCAGTTCGACGTCGTCGGACAGACGGGGGCAGTCAGTCGCGTCACAAACGATGGTGATGCCGAGGCGCTCCGAGAAGCTGGCCGCCATGCACTGCACGGCGAGCCGCAGCCCGAGTTCCGCGACGAGCGGCGGCGCGAGTTGATCCGTCAAGAGGCGGATCTGCTTGAAGCAGTCGCGCACGATCAGACGCGAGGTCAGCAGCAGCTCGCGCGTGCTGCCGGCGAGCAGCGTCGCCTGTTGTTCGATTAAATCGAGGTTCGTCGCCAACGCCGCCAGCGACTGCGTGACACCCTTGTGGAGGGCCAGGGAGAGCCGGCGCCGCTCCTCCTCGTCGACCCGCAGCATCCTCCGCGCCCGCTCGACGTCATCGTCGAGCTGCACGCGTGCCTGTTTAGCGGTGTGACGCGGCGTCAGAACGCTGGACCGCTTCACGCTCGTCGATCGCCGACTGACCGTCATTCAGCCTGCCATTCTGCATCGGCTGGCGCCCGCGTGCTGCACAAAATGTCTGGCAGGCCTTCGCGCGGCGGGAGTCTTGCTTCGTCGACACCGGGAGACGACGCGCGATGAGCTGGTTGATCGAGCAGCTGCGGCGAATGTATTGCGCTCTCCGGGGACACCACACCATCCTTTGCTTTCAGCACGATCGGCTGTCCCTCCGGTGCCTGTCCTGCAACTACCACACGACCGGCTGGTCCCTCGGCGCCTACACGCTCAATACCTCGTCAGCGAGTCACAAACGTTTGACGTCTGCGCGACGCAATCCTGCACTTCCGCTCGAAACCACGCCGCCTCACGGCGGCGTCCCGTTTGCAAAACGCTCTGCGCGTCGGGATCGCGATGGGCGCGGATCTTCGGCGAAACGGCCGCCTCGCGCGATGCGCTGGGCGAGCTGAGATGACCATCTCTTACGTGAGGGTGCCGTGACCAAACATCTACGAGGGTTCGCTCTGCTGGATCGGAACAGGCGGCGTCAAATCGCGAGCAAGGGCGGCAAGGCGGCGCACGCGAAGGGCGTCGCGCACGAATGGTCGAGCGAGCAGGCGCGGCTCGCCGGGCGGAAGGGCGGACTCGCCAATCACGCACGGCGAACGAGCATGAAGACGACCGAAACGACGCTGTGACCGCGGACGACGGTGTCGCGCCGGGCACGAGTGCTCCGCTCGGCGCGACCGTCTCGGCGCGCGGCGTCAACTTCAGCGTCTTCGCAAAGCGGGCGTCGCGCGTCGAGCTATTGCTATTCGACAGCGAACAGGCCGCCGAACCGTCCCGGGTAATCACGCTCGACCCGCTCACCCACCGGACGTATCACTACTGGCACGCGCTCGTCCCGGGCGTCGGCGCCGGCCAGATATATGCGTTTCGCGCGCACGGCCCGAACGAGCCGCACCAGGGGCTCCGGTTCGACGGCAGCAAAGTGCTGCTCGATCCGTACGGGCGGGGCGTGGTGGTGCCGAACGCGTACGATCGCGACGCGGCGCGGCGTCCCGGCGGCAACGCCGCCACCGCGATGAAGAGCGTCGTGGTGGACTCCAGCCAGTACGACTGGGAAGGCGACGAGCCGATCCGCCGCTCGTTCGTGGACACCATCATTTACGAGCTCCACGTCCGCGGCTTCACGCGCCATCCAAGTTCACACGTCAAGACGCCGACGCGCGGCACCTACGCGGGCCTCATCGAGAAGATTCCGTATCTGTGCGATCTCGGAATCACCGCCGTCGAACTGCTGCCGGTCTTTCAATTCGATTCGCACGACGCGCCAAAGGCGCACTCGAACTACTGGGGCTACCAGCCGGTGTCGTTCTTCGCGCCGCACCAGGCCTATAGCTCGAGGTGCGGTGCGTTGGCCGCCGTCACCGAATTTCGAGACATGGTGAAGGCGCTCCATCGCGCGGGCCTCGAGGTGATCCTCGACGTGGTGTTCAATCACACGTCCGAAGGCTCCGCCGACGGCCCCACCATCTGTTTTCGCGGCCTTGCCAACGACGTGTACTACCTGTTGGCGAACGACAAGGCGCAATACGCCGACTACACCGGCTGCGGCAACACGCTCAACGCCAATCAGCCGATTGTGCGGCGGCTGATTCAGGACAGCCTGCGCTACTGGGTCACCGAGATGCACGTCGACGGGTTCCGTTTCGATCTCGCCTCGATCCTCTCGCGCGACGAATCCGGCCACCCCGACCCGAATCCGCCGGTCCTCTGGGACATCGAGTCGGACCCGCTGCTCGCCGGCACGAAGCTCATCGCCGAAGCCTGGGACGCCGCCGGTTTGTACCAAGTCGGCACGTTCGTCGGCGACGCCTGGCAGGAGTGGAACGGACGCTTTCGCGACGACGTGCGGCACTTCGTGAAGGGCGACGACAACTCGGTCACGCACATCGCGCAACGGTTGCTCGGCAGTCCCGACCTCTATCGCGGCAAAGAACGCGAGCCAGAACACAGCATCAATTTCGTCACGTGCCATGACGGCTTCACGCTCAATGATCTGGTCTCGTACAACCAGAAGCACAACGACGCCAACGGCGAGGACAACCGCGACGGCGCCGACGACAACGTCAGTTGGAACTGCGGCACCGAAGGGTTGAGCAGCGCGGCGGAGGTCGAGCTGCTGCGCAACCGTCAGGTCAAGAACTTCCTGGCGCTCACGCTGCTGGCGGCGGGCACCCCGATGCTGCTGATGGGCGACGAGATGCGCCACACGCAGCTCGGCAACAACAACGCCTATTGCCAGGACAACGAGCTCGCGTGGCTCGACTGGTCCAAGCTGCGATGTCACGAGGACATCCACCGCTTCGTCCGGCTCCTCATCGGCTACCGTCAGGGCCGCGATCTTTCGTCGCGGACTGCCCGCACGAGTCTGAACGAACTCCTCAGGCGATCGGCGATCGAATGGCACGGCACGCATCTACATCGGCCCGACTGGGGCGAACGTTCGCATTCGCTCGCCGTCACCTTCGAACGCGAGAACGGGCGCTACCGGCTGCACGCGATGTTCAATTCTTATTGGGAGCCGTTGACTTTCGAACTCCCCGAGGTCGACAACGGCAGGCGATGGCGGCGCTGCATCGACACGGCGCTGCCGCCGCCCGACGACATCCAGCCGCGCACCAGCGCGCCATTCGTCGCTCAGTCTGACTACGTCGTCCAGCCCAGGTCGATGGTGTTCCTCGTCGGGGTGGTCAATGGCCACGGCGCCGAGGAAAGAGCTTGAACATGTCCGCAACGGTGTTGACAACCGCGGCGGATCGCGACGCCCGTTCGACCGGCGTGACGCCACGAAGCTCGAGCAACGTCTTCATGTTCTGCGGCGCGAGTACCGACACCACGAGGATGCCGACCGCGTACGTCGGCTGCACGTCTCTCGCGATCGGGTGGGCTTTGGTGTTCACGTCGGTGCGGCTGTAGGCGGCATAGGTCACGACCACCTCGGCGGAGGCGGCGGGCACTCGAGTCATCCCCAACGCGCTGAATTCGCGATCGATCGCGCCGACTATCTGGTCGTGAAGCTGTTCATCCACGACGATGTGGCTGTCGAGCCACCCGTACGTGGTCAGCTTCGAGAAGTCCGTCGTACTGTCGAGGGTCGTGACGGACGGACGGTACTTCGTCGTGTACGCGGACGACGCAGCCGAGACCGCGACGCAGAGCATGGCGACAGCGGCAATTGTCTTCATGAACGTGTGTCGATGCAGATTTAGCGCCAGACGCCGCTGCGGCATCCGTTTTGCCGACGGCATGTGCATGACCAAGTACGCGGCGTTCATGTCGATGGCGTGGCTTCTTGCCGGAGCGTGGCTCGCAGCCGCGCCGCCGGTGCCCGAACCCATGGACTCGTTCTGGGAAGAGCCGTCGAATCTCGGGTCGCGCAATCTCTTTACCGGTCCATGGAGCGTGGACCACGCGCCCAATCCCCTCGCGACGTTCACGCTGGTCGGCCTCAAGTCGCACGGCATCAACCCCGGGGTCGTGGTCATGGACCCGGCGGGTCGCGAGTGGCACGTCAAACAGCACGCGCGCAACAACGCCGGCGACGAAGGTCCCGTCGAAGTGGTCCTCTCGCGAGTGCTGAGCGCGGTCGGCTATCACCAGCCACCGGTGTACTACTTGAAGTCGTTCACGCTCACGGCAAGCGACGGCGCGCGCGTCCTGCCTGGTGGACGATTCCGGTTGCAGGAGCCGTCGTTGGCGGAAGCGGGAACGTGGTCGTGGGAGCAGAACGCGTTCGCCGGCACGCGCCCGTACCGCGGCCTGCTGGTGATTCTTCTGCTCTTCAACAGCACCGACTTGAAAGACACGAACAACACGCTCTACCAGGTGTCGCGCCGCGGCGCGCTGGCGAACTGGTTCGTCGTGCGCGATCTCGGCGCGGCCCTCGGCGAAACCGGCCGGTTCGCGCCGCGCGGCGGCGACGCCGACCTGTTCGAAGACAGCCCGTTCATCGCCGGCGTGAAGGACGGGTTCGTCGAGTTCGCGAATCGCAGCTCATACCAGGCGTTGTTCCAGCAGCGCATCACGCCGCAGGACGCCGCATGGGCCGGCCATCTGCTCGGTCGATTGAGCCTGCACCAATGGCGGGACGCCTTCCGCGCGGGTGGGTATTCGCCGGAGATGTCGGAGCGGTTCATCCGGAAGATCCGGATCAACATCAGCGTCGCGCGAGGGCTCGCTGCCGAGCGGCCGTGACGCGCATCGCGAGTCTCACCGCATGCGGTCAGGGTCCACGAGATCCGTCGGCGTCGCTCTTGCGAGGTCCCTGGAGCCGTTCTTGCGTTTGCCAGGACCGAACATGAACGGCGGCGAACGCCACGACGTACAGGGAGCAGGAGGTTAGCTATGCGGCCAGGCCGGACACGATTTCGCATCATGATCGCGCTGTTGATCGTCGTCGGAGGTCTCGTGGGATCGACGACAGCATGGGCCGACGATCACATTCAGGGCGTGATTATCGGGCGAACCGAGGGCGGCGTCGTCGTGCAGACCGACTCGGCACGTTTGACGATCGGATTGAGCGACACAACCCGGATCCATCGCACCGACGGCATTCGGCTCGTGCCCGTGGGCTCCGCGGATCTGATTCCGGGGCTTCGCATCAAAGCCGAGGGCCTCTACGACGCGCCGGACAAGCTCGCGGCGAAGCGAGTCTCGTTCACTCGAGAAGACTTCAGGATCGCGTCTGCCATTCAGGGCGGCGTGACGCCGACCGATCAGCGCAGCCTGGTAAATGAGAAGAACATCCAGGAACACTCGCAGAGGTTGGCAGATCAAGCGCGCACGCTCGGCCAGCACGGCGAGCAACTGACGACGCAGGGCGGGCAGATCGCCGCGACAAGTGGCGCGCTCGCCGCGACCAACGCCCGCATCGCGAATCTTGACGACTACACGCCGATCAAGTCGATCACGGTGTATTTCAGGAACGGCAAGGCCGAAGTCTCGAAGTCCGACAAGGCGCAGTTGCAGGAGATCGCCGCACAAGCGCGCAACATGCCGACCTACGTCATTCAGGTGCAGGCCTATGCGTCTGCGGTTGGACCGGACCCCGTGAACCAGCGGCTCAGCATGGAACGCGCGAACAACGTAACGGCGGTTCTTCAGCAGAGCGGCGTGCCGCTCACCAACGTCGTGGTCCCGGCCGCGATGGGCACCACCGACCAGGTCGCGCCGAACAACTCCGAACGCGGCCAGGCCCAAAACCGCCGCGCCACCGTCACGCTGCTGCAGAACAAGGGACTCGGGAACTAAATCAGGTTCCGGGTTCCAGGTTCCGGGTTCCAGGTTCGGCCGTTCGAACCTGGAACTCTGGATCCACGCACGCGCCACTGCCACTAGCTCCGCCAGTAGAACGCCTGATGCCCGTCCAGACGCATCGCGCGCATAGTCGAGTCCTCCCGTAAGTTGCACACCTACCGCATCTCGCGCGCCCATGACTGCATGCCGTCGATCAATCGGCCGCGCCGACGCGCCGCTCGCGCCTCGAATGCCGCATCTCCCTGAGAATGCAGCGCCACGTAAGGGTTCACCACCATTGGTGCCGCTCTTGCCCTATGGATAGGCGATGCGTGGTTGGTGTCGCCAAGGAGAAGTGTCGACGTTGAAGACGCTGGTCGCGACTGTCATCGCGGCGGCGCTCACGTGCGGAGCTGCCCGGGCGCAGGACCTCAGAACCGATGAAGACGCGGAACAGGATCCGCTCACGACTGGCGCCGCTGCGGTGCGCGCCAATGGCGGACTGCTGACCGAGCCCCGGCTTCTGACCAGCTCGATCGACTTGGCATTCGAGCGGCTTGGCGAGACGGGCAGACCGTCGAACGGCTTCTATTTCGAGCTGTCGAACATGATTACCGGCTCCGGATGGGTGTCGATCGGGCCCGGGTATCGGCACCAGATCGCCAACGGGCGCGGCTTCGTCGACGGGTCGGCGGCGATTTCATGGCGCGGCTACAACATGGCGCAGGGCCGCATCGAGTTTCCGGATCTCGCCGACAACCACTTCAGCGTCGGCTCGCAGGTGATGTGGCAGGACCAGACCCAAATCGATTACTTCGGAATCGGACCGAATTCACTGGAATCGAACGAGAGCCAGTATCGCCTGCAGAATGTCGACACGGTCGGCTACGCGACGATGAAGCCGCTGCCGTCGCTGTCGCTCACGGGTGAAATCGGCTTCCTGCGTCGTCCGGACATTCTGTCGCCGGGCGGCACGTTCAAGCCGGCGTTGCCGACAACGCCTGACGAATTTCCAAACGATCCAGGCACTTCCGACACATTTCAGCCGAATTATGCGCACAGCGAATTCTCGCTGGCCTCGGACACGCGCGATCGCCGGAGCCGTCCGACCGTCGGCGGGCTCTATCGCGCGGCGGTGACGACGTTCATCGATCAGAGCACGAGCATCGGCACGTTCAGCTTCCGTCAGTACGAAGCTGAAGGCGTGCAATTCATCCCGCTCACGCAGGATCGCGATTGGGTATTGGCGCTGCACGGCTGGACGGTCTGGAGCGACGTCGCTCCCGGACGCAGCGTGCCCTTCTACCTGCTGCCGTCGCTCGGCGGCAACAACACGCTCCGCTCGTACCCGGACTACCGCTTCCACGACTTGAACGCGGCCGTCCTGAACGCAGAATCCCGATGGGCGCTGTTCACGCACGTGGACGTCGCGCTCTTCGTCGACGCCGGCAACGTCGGGCCGCAGTTCCAGGATCTCAACTTCGACAAGCGGTCGTACGGCGGCGGCATCCGCCTTCATACCGATCGCGCGACGTTCGCGCGGCTCGACGTCGCACAGGGCGCCGAAGGATGGCGGGTGGTGTTTCGCACCAGCGATCCATTTCGCATCGCGCGGCTGACGAGGCGCGTCGCCGCCGTGCCGTTCGTTCCTTGAGAGGCAGGTCTTGTGATCCGAGCGTGCCTATTCGTGAGCGCGTGGCTGGCAGTTGCGACTGTCCAGACGACGACACCGGTGCCGGTCCTGTGGGACGCGCCAACCGATCTTGCCGGGCGTGATCTCTTCTACGGTCCGTGGGGCGCGGCGCACGCGCCCGATCGCAGCGCGACGTACACGTTCGTCAGACCCAAACACGGCGGCGTGAATCCTGGCGTGGTCGTTCGCGACGACCGCGGCCGCATCTGGCACGTCAAGCAGGCACCGAGCAATCATCAAGGCGAAGAAGGCCCCGTCGAAGTGGTGCTGTCCCGCGTGCTGTCCGCCGTCGGCTATCGGCAGCCGCCGGTGTACTACCTCCCGTCATTCACGCTCGCCGACGCTTCAGGAACCCACGTCGTCCCTGGCGGACGCTTCCG
>Ga0068871_100003888_pt1 | contig 10293 bp, 10 predicted proteins | sample KBSMisM72_FD_72750 | JGI IMG/M metagenome (GOLD analysis project Ga0068871, IMG submission 72750) | Miscanthus rhizosphere microbial communities from Kellogg Biological Station, Michigan, USA - KBS Miscanthus M7-2 | ecosystem: Host-associated > Plants > Roots > Rhizosphere > Soil ...
GCGGATGAGGCACGGCCGGTAGTCACCGCTCGCCGCGTGCCACAGGCGCGCGCGGTATTCGTACGGATCGGCGGCGAAGCACGCGGCCAGCCACGACGCCTGCAGGCCGCCGCGATCGTCAGGATGTATCGCGTCGAACCAGCCGTGACCGGCGTGCTGGTCCCAGGATTGCCCGGTGTAATTCTCCCAGGCGTGCTGCAGCTCGCCAAAGGCGCCATCGCTGCGCGCCTGCCAGGGCACGTCGGTGAGTAGTTGGGTGAGGATGCGCAGGCGCTCTTCGCGCCGCCGCGCCTCTTCGTCCTGGGTCTTGCGCTCGATGAGATCGGCCGCGAGGCGCGCCAGGATGTCGAAATTGCGGAATTCACGCTCGGAGGGCTCGTGCGGCTCCTTCCAGTGCGTGGTGATCATGCCCACGAGCTCGCCATGGCGCGAAAACAGCGGCGTGGTCTGCGCGGAGCGAATGCCGCCGGCCAGCAACTGCGCCTGGTCTGCGGTGCCGGCCATGAATGCCGTGTTTGCCACGTCAGCCGCCAGCACGCGCTCGCGGCGGCGGATGGCCACGCCACACGTGCACGAGGAATCGGCGCGCACCCAGGCCCAGAACTTCGCCGCCTCGGGGCTGAATCCCCGATGGCCCAGTAGTTTGAGCTCGCCGCGCGCCCCGAGGTGCGGGTAGTACTGCTGCATGCTGGCGAAGTCGGCGCGCATGATGGCCACCGCGGCGTCGATGAGCTTTTCATAGAGCGCCTCGACGTCGACTTCGTGCGCCATCTGCAGGCTGAGTTCCTGCAGGCGGCGGGTCGCGGCCAGCTCCTCCGCCAGTTGCGCTTCACGCTCGTGCAGTTGCCGGGCCGTGCGGTTGCGATGGATGGCGAACGCCAGCTGGCGCGCGATCACCAGGCTGACCGAGAGGTCGTCCTTGCTGAAGGTGTACGGCTCGCGGAAATACGCCATGAACTTGCCGATGAGCGCGCCGTCGGACACCAGCGGAATGAATGCGATCGCGCGGATGCCTTCGCCCAGCACCGTGGCCTTGAGTCCGGCATCGAGCTCGGACGCTTCCACGTCGGGAATGTCGAGCGGGGTGGCGTCGGTGTCGCCCACCTTCCAGGGTGAGTGCCCGGTGACCGCGTCACGATAGTTAGCCGAAAGACCGCGCGAGGCGACGAATTGCATGGTGCCCGCGGCGTCGAACAGCAGGATGGCCGAGCGCTCGCAGGTGAGCGCGGCCTCGATCGCGTCCATCGCGGCGTCGTAGGTTTCCTCGAGCGACACCGCGCGATGCAGCTGCTCGCTGAGCTGGTAGAGCGCATCACGTTGCCGGCTGGCGGCGGCCACTTCGCTGAGCGGCGTCACCGTCCGTCGGACATGTTGCGTTGCGTGAGTCGCTGGCATGGGGGAATTTTAAGTACCCAGTGCCCCACAAGCTGTAGGACTGGACTGACTTTTTTGTAATGAGGCCGCACCATCGCGCCGCGGCACGCGCTGTCTGGGAGTCCGAGGGCGTGGACGTGGCTGGTGGGGCAGCAGCCCGGCCGGGCGCCACGCGCTGCATGGACCGGCGGCGCCGCCGGAACGCGGCGCCGGAAACTTGTCGGTAGTTAGGCGCGCGCACGCGGGTACAGGCGGCGGAACCACTCCGTGCCAGGGGCCGGCGCCGCGCCGTGCAGTGCGCTGGGAGGTTGCAAGGACCGGCCGGACCGGCAGCCGGTTGCGGGAAGAGAGCCGCTGTCTCAACTGACGGCGCAATTTTATGCGCCCATCACGGCACCGAAAGGCCGATGAGCGTTCCGCTGGCGGCGCTCTCTCACCCGCTTATCTGCGCGTCAAGACAGGCGTAAGTTACGCGCTTCGCGCCTACACGAAGACAAACACGAGGGGGCTTCCGTGAAGAAGTACTACGTAGTGGCTGCGCTGAGTACCGCGCTGGCCGGTAGCCAGGCGATCGCCGCGGGCGAGGAAACCATCGAGGAAATCGTGGTCACCGCGCAGAAGCGCGAACAGAACGTACAGAACGTCCCGATCGCGATCACCGCCTTCACGGCGGAGACTCTGAAGGACAAGGGCGTCGGCGACATCGGCGCCCTCACGCGCTTCGCGCCGAACGTCAACCTCGATACCGGCTCCCCATTCTCCGGCGACACTTCGGTGCTGTCGGCGTCGATCCGCGGAATCGGGCAGGACGATTTCGCGTTCAACCTGGATCCCGGCGTGGGCGTCTACGTCGACGGCGTCTACCTGGCGCGCACCATCGGCGCGAACCAGAGCCTGCTCGACATCGACCGCATCGAAATCCTCAAGGGGCCACAGGGCACGCTGTTCGGACGCAACACCATCGGCGGTGCGATCAGCATCGTCACGCACACGCCCGGGCCCGAGAAGCGTTTCGTCGCCAGCCTGACCACCGGCAGCTTCAACCGCCGCGACATTTCCGTATCCGGGGATTTTCCGATCTCGGACAATTTCCTGACGAGCCTGAGCTTCTCCTCGCAGACGCGCGACGGCTATCAGAAGGTGATTCCATTCCCCGCGAACTCCGAGCTGGGCAGCGTCCCGTGGGTGGTGGATCCGCAGACCGCGTTCCCCAAGGCGGGCTACGCCACCTCGCGCACCAATGGCGGCCAGAACGTGCAGGTGATCCGCGGCAAGGCGTTGTGGAAGGTCAGTGACAATTTCAACGTCACGATCTCCGGCGACTACGCGCACCAGAACCAGTCGTCGTTCCCCGAGACGGTGCTCGCCGTGCGCACGCCGGCCGGTGACAGCCTGCCGACCGCGTACAACGCATTGCCGGGGCCGTGGGGCTTCATGGGAGCTAACTACAACTTCTGCATCAGCCAGCCGGCCGCGCTGCTCAACAATCCGGCGGCGTTCTCGGCCGCGTATCCCGGCGCGCCGCCGGTCTGGGGCACGGGTGTCGGTGGCCTGTGCGGACCCCGTGCGCAGGGGCTGGACCTGGCGCCGGGTGGTGCGCCGCTGGGTGGCGCGGGTTACGTGGGCGGTCCCGTGGCCTATACGCCGGGTGGCACGGCCGGCAACCCGTCGGGCGCCACGCCGCGCATCTACTGGAACCTGGCGAACACGCAGACCGGCGACATCGACAAGACCTACGCCACCGGTCCGAGCTTCGCCAAGTACGACGCCTGGGGCGCGTCGGTAACGCTCGACTGGAGCCTCTCCGACGCGATGGCGTTCAAGTCCATCACCGGGGCGCGGGGCATCGACTGGAAAGTGGGCGTGGATCTCGATGGACTGCCGGAGTCCATGCAGGAAGTCACGGACCACCAGGCGCAGCAGCAGTTCTCGCAGGAATTCCAGCTCAGCGGCCACGCGGTGGGGGACAAGCTCAACTATGTCGCCGGCCTGTACTACTTCAAGGAAGAAGGCTTCGTGCACGACTTCGTGCCTTTCGGCAGCACGCTGTTCATTTACGACGTTGCCAACGACGTCGACACCAAGGCGTATGCGGCGTACCTGCATGTCGACTACAACTTCAACGACGCCTTCGGGATCACGGTGGGCGGCCGCTATTCCAAGGACGACAAGAAATTCGAGGGCGGCCAGGCCGACCTGGATGGCTACGACTACAAGTCCTCGGGCTGCTTCGATCCGGTCACGGGACCCAACATGGCCTGCTGGGCCGGGTTCGCCGCGCTGCCGTTCATCAACCTCGCGCCGTTCCCGGATCCTAACAACCCGTACCGCTACTTTCCGCCAGGCGAGCAGAGCCAGGACTACTCGGTGTTCACGCCGACGCTGGGGGCGCAGTGGCACGTCAATCCCGACCAGATGCTGTACGTGAGCTACGCCAAGGGCTTCAAGGCCGGTGGCTGGACCACGCGCCTGTCCAATCCGATCGCGGACATCGGCGACGCGGCCTTCGGCCCGGAAAAGAGCACCACCTACGAACTGGGCTACAAGGCGCAGTTCGCCGATCATCGCGTGCAGGCCAACGTGGCGGTGTTCTGGACCGACTACAACGGCATCCAGCTGCAGATCCAGGAGGGGGCCTCGCCGGTGTCGCAGAACGCGGGTGACGCGGAGCTCAAGGGAGCGGAGCTCGAGCTGCAGGCCATCATCGGTGGCGGCTTCTCGCTGCAACTGGCCGCCGGCTACATCGATGCCAAGTACACCGACCTCCTGACGACCGTGCAGGGGATCACGCTCGACAGCGACCTGCCGAAGACGCCGAAGTACAAGTACACCATCAGTCCGCAGTGGGACGTCACCTTGCCGGGTGATCGCAAATTGCGCTTCGCGGTGGACTGGACGCGAACCGCGTCGATGTTCAACGATGCGCCGAACACGCCGGAACTGTTCCGCGATGCCGCCGACCAGCTGGGCGCGGCCGTGCACTACTACTCGCCGGGTGAGAAGTACGAGCTGACGCTGGGTGGCAGCAATCTCACGGACGACCGCTACCTGACCGTCGGCTCGACCAACGGCGCCGAGGGTGAAATCGTCGGCACCTACAATCCGCCGCGCGAGTGGTATCTCACCCTGCACATGAAGTTCGACTGAACGCGGAATGCGAACCCGCTTCCAGTCTGGGCGGCCATAGCTAGGCCTCGGGTTGCCCGCCGGGTTAAAAGGGCGGGCAATGCGGACTTCCTGGCGGCTCACAAAGTGGCGCGGCGTACCCATCGTGCTTCACTGGACGGTGCTCCTGGGCCTGCCCTGGCTTTTTTTCCGGCAGCGCAACCCGGTCGACGTTCCCGCCGCATTCCTGGCGTTCCTGTTCCTGATGCTGTGCCACGAGCTGGGTCACGCGGCGGTGGCGAAATGGCGCCGGGTCCGCGTACTCGAGATCCGGCTGTATTTCATTCATGGGCTGTGCCGGCACGAAGAACCCGATCGCGAGACCGATGCGGTCTGGATTGCCTGGGGTGGCGTGGCGGCGCAGGGTGTCGTGCTGGTGCTGGCGTTCGGGTTGAAGGAGCTGCTGATGTGGCGGGCCTATCCCGTCTACCAGGACCTTGCCTCGATCTTCCGCCTTCTGATCAAGGCCAATCTTCTCATCATGCTTTTCAACCTGACTCCCGTGCCGCCATTCGACGGAGCACGCGCCTGGCGCGCCTTGCCGTTGCTGTGGCAGCGCCTGCCAAAACCCAGCGTGAGGCGCTGGCGGCGGGAACGGCAGTTACGGCAGCAATCCAAGGAGGTCGCCGCCGACATCATCGAGCGCCTCCGAAAGAGGCAATGAACTGCAGGAGCCGGCGGTCAAGTGGCATCGCGCTGCATCGAAGTTGACCAGATTGAATCTCCCCGCCTGACGCTCCAATATCGCGCTCCTCGCCGACTTCGGAGAATTTCAATGCAGCGATCGTCCAGTGCTTTCGTGTCAGCCCTTGCCATCCTCGCGGTGACGACGCTTGCCGCGTGCTCCAAGCCCGCCGAAGCTCCGGCGCCCGCCGCGGCCGCACCTGCGCCGGCACCCGCCGCCGAAGCGCCGCCGCCAGCGCCCAAAGAGGCCACGCAGAAGTCCTTCATGATCGGCGAGCTCACGGGCATCGCACTGCGCGACGGCCGGCTCGAATTCCCGAACGACAATAAAGTCTTCGGGATCGGCAAGACGCCGGAAGAGGTGGGAGCGCTGCTGAGCGCGGCCGGTCAGCCCACCGACAAGATCCATCTCGGCCTCGATCCGCTGCTGGTCCAGGGGGCGAATCACGTGCTGCTGTTCGACACGGGCGCCGGCACCAATTTCGGGCCGAACTCAGGTCAACTGCTGAACGCGCTCGCGGATGCGGGCGTGGATCCGAAGAGCGTCACCGACATCTTCATCTCGCACGTGCACGGCGATCATGTCGGCGGACTGGTGAACGCGGACGGCGCGCTCAACTTCCCGAATGCGACCATTCACATCTCGAAGCCGGAGTGGACCTTCCTCACCGGCGTCAAGGCGGACAAGGCCAAGGAGTTCGGCGTGCAGAACTACGACGCATTGGTCGCCGCCATGAAGCCCAAGGTCGATGCCTTTGCACCGAACGCGGAGCTGGTGAAGGGCGTGGTGAAGGCCGTGGCCATTAAGGGGCACACGCCGGGTCACTCGGGCTACAGGATCAGCTCGCAGGGCGAGTCGCTGCTCTACATTGGCGATGCCATGCATAACTACGTCGTCTCCGTCCAGAAGCCGGATTGGCCGATGGCCTTCGATTCCGACCAGAAGGTCGGCGCCGCGAGCCGCGCCGCGCTGCTGTCCGAGTCGGAGAAGAATGGCCAGCGCATCTATGCCGTGCACTTTCCCTTCCCGGGCCTGGGCAAGTTCCAGAAGCAGGGCGACGGCTACGTGTGGGTGGCGGAGTGAGCAGCTTCCGCTGACGAGACTGCTTCGCGGCACGCCAACCCACCGGCGGCCAGACTCCCGGTAGTTTGCCCAACTACCGGGAGTCGATTCAGTGCGTGGACCGTGTCTCGGCCAGCATATCGGCATGACGGTGAATGAGCTTCCAGGCTTCGCCGTCGCGCCGGAAGATCTCCGTCACGCGCAGCCGCATGGGCACGGGCTCCGGCTTTCCCTGCACGCGCACCGAGGCGCGCTGCCAGCCGGTCCAGTAGCCGTAGCGGCCATCGGATCCGCTGTGCAGCACCTCGAGGTCGGTGGTGCTGCCGCGCGCGAAGCGCTGCGAGCCGGCTTCATTGACCTCGAGCACGTGCGATGCGCCTTGCTCCACGCCACCGTTCGGTCCGAAGAATGTGGCGGGGTCGGTGCGCGCCGAAATCTCGCGCAGCGGCCTGGCGTCGCCGTTCACATAGGCAGCCGCGACGCGGCGGCGTTGTTCCATGAAGTTTTCGAATGAAGTGTCACTCATGGTCGTCCTCCATCAGATGGAGCGGTGGACCCCGATACCGCTCCCGGGTTCCACCCGCCGAAGCAGTGTCGACTTCCGCTGACAGTCATCAGAGGCTGCCGAGCCGCACTTTCTTGCGCCACGCGAACAGCTCGAGGAATTCACCGAACACGCGCTCACTGAGCAAGCCGGCTTGCGGCGCGTGGCCGTGCGTATCTCGCAGGATGTGTTCGAGCTGGTGAGCGGGGCCGGAAGCCTCGGCTTCGGCGCGATACTCCGGCACGTGCAGCCAGCGCTGGATCAGCGGCTCGTCGGCCTCGAGATGGAATTGCAGGCCATACGCCCGGTCGCCATAGCGGAATGCCTGGTTGGGGCAGGTGGGCGTGCTGGCGAGATGTACCGCGCCGGGCGGCAGGTCGAAGGTGTAGGCGTGCCACTGGAACACGTGCTGACTGCCGTCGAAGTGGCGGCAGAGCGGATCGGAATGCGCGGCCGCGGTGGGATGCAGCCGGTACCAGCCGATCTCGCGTACGCTGTGCGGCCGCACTGCTGCGCCGAGTGCGGCGGCTAGCAACTGTGCACCCAGGCAGATGCCGAGAATGGGAATGTTGAGCTTCAATGCCTGCTGGATGGCGGCTATCTCGACCTGGAGATGCGGAAAACGGTCCGCCTGGTCCACATTCATCGGGCCGCCGAGCACCACCAGACCGTGATAGCGGCCCAGCTCCGGCCGCAGGTCCGGCTGGCGTGAAAAGTTGATATAGCGGATGCGGAAGCCACGCTGGCGCAGGAGAGGATCGAGCAGGCCCAGCGGTTCGCGGGCCGAGTGTTGGAAGACCAGGAGCTTGCGCATGAGCGCGCCCATCTTAACTACAGGAGTCACGCGATGGCCAAGGCGTATTGGGTGAATGCGTTTCGAGCGGTGCGCGATCCGGAGGCGTTCATGGCTTACGCGAAGATCGCGGGGCCAGCCATGGAGGCGGCGGGCGGCCGCTTCCTGGCGCGCGGCATGCCCGCGCAGGTGTTCGAGGGCGGTCTGTTGCAGCGTCTCACCGTGATCGAGTTCGACAGTGTCGAGCAGGCCAGTGCGGCATACGACAGCCCGGCCTATCAGGAAGCACTGCGCGTGCTGGGAAACACGGCGGATCGCGACCTGCGCATCATTCCGGGGGTCGAATGAAAGCAACCGCCGGCAGCGTGAAGTCGAGCGCACTGCTGGCGGGGATTCCGGCGGCGGACCTGCGCCGCGACTGTCCCACCTCGCGCACCGTCGCAGTCCGGCACCGCGGCACTATCTACCGCCAGGGTGAGTCCGCCGGCGCCGTGTTCTGCGTGCTCGAAGGACAGGTGACTCTCGCACGCGGCAATGGCGACGGTGAAATGGTGACCACCGCGCTGCTGTCGCCCGGGGATTTCTTCGGCTCCGCATTGGGCGGCGCTGCCCGCTCCGAAGACACGGCAAAGGCGAAGGGTGCGGTGAGGCTGTGGAAAGCACCCCTCGAAGAATTCCGGCGCCTGCTGGAGACCCATCCCGAAGCGTCGTGGCAACTCGTCTCCACCCTGGCGCGGCACCAGCGGCAGATGGAGCGGCGCCTCGAGGGCTTCGCCTTCCGGCGAGTGGAAGCCCGCCTGGCGGACACCTTTCGCGAATTGTCCGGCGGCTTTGCCACCCGCTGCGAACATGGCTTCGGCCAGCACTTGCGCCTTTCGCAGCAGGAGCTGGCCGACCTGGTAGGCGCCACGCGCCCGGTAGTGAGCACCATCCTCAACCGCCTGCGCGACCAGGGCGTGCTCGGCTACAACCGTGAATACGTGTGCGTGCGCCGCATCGAGGACATCGACGCGCTGATCAAATAAGGCGGACTGTCATCTGGCGAACAGCCGGCCGGTCTCTTGCATGTCACCGTGCGCCCACGCATCCATTCCGGATGCAGGAGGTGCAAGTCATGAACAAGGCCATTCTTGAAATCACGATGAAGGTGTCCGACGCGAACCGGCCGCGCGCCGGCGCGGTGTACTCGAAATACAAGCCGCCATTCCTGGCCACCGTGCCGGGCGCGGAATCCAAGGAATTGTTGCTGCGCCAGGAAGACGTGCAGGTGCTGCACGGCTTCGAGTCGCGGGCACACGCCGAGGCGTACCTGTCGAACCCGTTGTTTGGCGTCGACGTGGTCACCGAGCTCCAGCCGCTGCTGCAGGCCGAGCCCGAGATCCGCATCTACGAGCGGCAGTAGCCATGACCCTCCCGGTGTGGATGCTGCTCGGATTCGCGGCGTGGACGGCGTTGCTCCTGCTGTTCACGGTGGGGATCTATCGCTGGAGCCGCATCTTCACCGGGCGCGTCGCCATCCGGAATTTTCCGGCCGACGGCGCGGGCGGAGAGGAATGGTATCGGCGCGCCACGCGTGCCCACGCCAACTGCATCGAGAACCTGCCGGTGTTCGGCGCCATCGTGTTCGCGCTCCAGGTGGGGCAGATCACGGGCCCGCTGGTCGACGCGCTGGCGGTCGCGGTGCTGGCAGCCCGCGTGCTGCAGTCGACGGTGCACGTCTGTTTCACGCACAGCAACACCGTCGCCGCCTTCCGCTTTGGCTTCTTCTTCGTACAATTCATCTGCTTCTTCTGGCTGATCGGGATCACTGCATGGCAAAAGCTTATTGGGTAGCGACCTACCGCGCGGTCCACGATCCGGAGGCGCTGGCCGCATACGCCGCGCTCGCCGGCCCGGCGCTGCAGGCGGCCGGAGGGCGGGTGCTGGCGCGCGGCATGCCCGCGCGCTTCTACGAGGGCGGCATGAACCAGCGCGTGGTGCTCATCGAGTTCGACAGCGTCGAACAGGCGGTGGCGGCGCATGCAAGCCCGGCCTACCAGGAAGCCCTGCGCGTGCTCGGCAAGGGCGCGGACCGGGACATCCGCTTCATAGCCGGGGTCTAGTGAGGCGGAGTCTCGTCTTCCCAGACCGCCGTGGTGCGCCAGTTGAATCGGATGGTGAGCACGCGCGCCAGGAAGAAGGCGCCCACGGTGATCCACGCGGCGCGCGTGGGCGCCAGCGACAGCTGCACCCTGAGCAGTAGATAGAGCCCGCAGGCGGCGAGCAGCGTCAGGGTGGCGAACTGGCCGGGCCGCAGCATCGCCGGCACGTCGCGTACCACCACGTCGCGCAGCAGGCCACCGGCGACTCCATTGGCCACGCCCACGAACACGATGGCGATCAGCGGCAGCCCGGCGTCGTCGGCGAGCTGCATGCCGAACACCGCGAAGGCCGGCGTGCCCAGCGCGTCGATGTAGTCGACGATCTTCTGGACGGTGTCGGGCCCGATGAGCTGCCGCAGGTAGCGCGCGAACACCGCGGTCACGACGGTCGCCGCCACGATCAGCGATAGATAGGCCGGGTCGAGCAGGAAGTAGGGCGTGCGGTTCAGGAACACCGCGTCGCGCAGGATGCCGCCGCCGACCGCCGCCAGCAGCGCCACGACGAACACGCCGACGATGTCGAAGCGCC
>Ga0068871_100003890_pt1 | contig 10290 bp, 9 predicted proteins | sample KBSMisM72_FD_72750 | JGI IMG/M metagenome (GOLD analysis project Ga0068871, IMG submission 72750) | Miscanthus rhizosphere microbial communities from Kellogg Biological Station, Michigan, USA - KBS Miscanthus M7-2 | ecosystem: Host-associated > Plants > Roots > Rhizosphere > Soil ...
CCGACCCCCTTGGTGAAAAAGATCCGCTTGGGGACCATGTCTTTGGACAATTCAGAAACCCTCCGCCTGCTTTGGTGAGTGAATCGTCAAATTTAACACAGTGGACCGCACAAGCAATATGAAAATACAAAAAAAGGGCAGACCTCGAGCGGTCTGCCCAACAATTCCGAAATCTGGCCGAAGTTCTGAAAACTACTTCGCCGCTGCTACCTTGCTCACGTCGATGGTGTCGCCTTCTGCGGTGCCAGTTACCTTCGCATTCTCGCCGGCTAACTTGTCCAGTTCAGCCAGAGCCTTCTTGTCGTCGGTCTTCAGCGTGTACACTTTGTCGCCGACTACCAGAGCATAGCTGGAGCCCTTTTTCACACAAGCGCGGGTGCAGGCGGCCTTTTCTCCGGCCATGGCATGCTTGGCGCCGCACATTGAGTCGCTGACTTCACCGGTGAAAGTCTGACCGGCGGCGGCCGCCAGGTTCACCAGTCCAAATCCACACCAGATGGCAATTGCGACCGCAGTAGTGATGGTCTTCGATACGGATTTCACGAACGTCCTCCTAGGAGATATGGAACTTCTACAGCAATGGATTGGCTTCGCTCGTTCTGGTTACAACTATTTTTTGGGTACGAAATGCAGCGTGATGCTCACCGTCTTCTGCTGGTAGTCAACAGCCTGCTTGGGCACCACAGAATACGACCGGTTCAACCCGAAATCATGGTACAGAACTTCAAAGAAGCGGTGCAAATAGCTGTCATCGAAAACGTCGCCTTTCTTCATCTGCCACTGTGCCTCGAGCTTGGTCGCGGCGCTCTCATCGATGCCATCGGTTTGCAACTCACCCATATGGAACACCTGCCCCTCGGCGACGTCCAGATTGTAGGCAACCGTAGAGGCAGCGTCGTCCATTCGCGGTTGTGGCGTCACCGAAGCCATCAGGAATCCCTTGCTGCCATAGAGTTTTTTCACCGCGTCGAGGTCGTTTTGCAGCTGAATGGCATTGGCTGGTTCGCCAAGGGGCAGGTGAACCATGCTCTGCAGACGGTCCGCAGGGACGGCGGAAGTGCCTGTCCACTGAACGTTGGAGGTCCGATACTGGGCTCCGGGTTGGACCTGAAAGCTCACGTCCACCACAGTCTTTGGACCGTCACTGACGATTTTTGCTTGTGGCTCCCCGAACTGTGCCTTCAGGTAGCCCCGGGCAAGGTATACGGGAAGGAGATCCAGTTGCTCGTGCGGCTGCATGGCAGAGCGGAGATACTCCTGGCCTGAAAGGGGCTTTGCCGCAGCTTGCAACGAGGGAACTTCCTCCCTTCCGGCCCCAGGAAACTCCAGGTTTCGCACAATCACGGGATGGAATTTGACCACGTAAGTGTAAGCACTGATCGGTCCGTTTAAGGCACCACTTTGGAGCCCTTCCGCGTGACCCAAAATCTTGCGCTCTGCCAGGATCGAATTTAGCTCATCTGCTACTTGGCCATCGAGACCGCCATTCAAAGGCAACTTTCCATCAAAAAGGGGGATCCGTGCGCGCAGGGACGATAGCAGCTCTTGATCGGAGAACCAGACAAAGTTGTCAAACAGGATCGGAACCAGCTTCGGGTTTTCCGTAACTTCGAGTTCCAGGTCTGCTCCGGCGGTGGTGTAGTGATAGGTGTATGCCACAGAGGTGAAAAGCCCCGTACTCCCCAGTTTTCCCACAGCCTGCTGGAAATCCGGTTCCGCCGCATTGTGTCCAAGTTGCAGTCCCGACGCGCGCACTACGTCGCTTTCCTTCATGCGCTCGAGCCCCTTCACATGCACCGACAAGAGCTTGTGGCTGAGCTGAGCGTGGGCGTGGTTTTGAGACCAAGCACAAAGCGAGGCAATCACTACGGTGAGGAGAAAAACAGCACTACGTCGCACGCGCGGAATTGTACAACACGAGCGAGGCGAGAGGCTTTTCGAGGGCAGCAACCGGTTCAGGAGAAGGAAATACTTTGGGCCAGGGAAAGGCGATCGAGTCGAGGAATCGGCGTTGAGGAGCTGTCTCACAGCCGTTTCAGGAACGCCTTTGCCGCATCCACGTTCTCAAACCGCTGCTCTTCGGCCTGAAACTCCGCCGAATGTACGCAGCGGCGGGTGCCGCGCAGTTTTACCGGGTGCTTCAAATGCAGCATCTCGTGGTACATGATGTAGTCAATCGCATACCGCGGAACTTGGGGATGGTCAAATACGCTGCTTACCACGATGGCATTGTGGGCAGGATCATAGTGGCCCAGGCGATTGCGTGCACGGTGGGTACTCCAGGTCATTAGCGGTCGTGCCAGCAGCCCGTGAAAATACTTTCGATTCAGCTCCTCGAAGATCTCTTCCAGGTGATAAGCGTGCCCCTGGGCTGAGGTGATTCGCTTTCGCCCGCGCATCTGCCGCACCAGGTGGGCTTTTTCTGACATATGGTGCGTCGAAACGTATCTCCGGTAGCGCGAGGCATGTTCGCGGTCAATCGGCTTGCGGTAGATTTTCGCCAGCAGGATGTGGGCAATCGCGCGCAGGACCGGTTCCGGTGCTCCCTCGAGCAGGTCAGAAATTCGCACCAGCAGCCGGCCCTCGCGCAGCCGAATTGTATTGTTCACATTGGCAAAGCGGAAGAAATCGACGCGCACATCAGGTACTGGAGTTCGTGGGCGTAGTTCGCGGAAGCAGTCTTCAAAGATTGTCAGGAGTGGTTGCGACACGCAGATGTTTCCAGCTTAGCACGCTGCCGACAGAATGAAACTCACAACCAGTCACCCACAACTCACTAACCTCCCGCTTTCTGCTCTTTGTGTGGCTTCTCTTTCTTGTTCTTGAACTTCTCTTCCTGTTCGGCTAGAAGGCTGCGATGGTCTCTGGCGCCGTCGTCCACGGCCTGCAATGCGGTTCCGGCGAGAAAATCAAACTTGCCTGCCTCTTCCCGGGAACTCGCCAAGGAGGATCGAAAAGCTCGCAGTTTCGATCCGAACTCGGTATCAGCTTCAATGACGCCCTTGAGCGGCTTCCGGATATCGTCGCCTCGGTCCGCAAACGTATCCACGTTGTCAGCCAATTCGTCGTAGATATCCACGAAATCCTGCAACGCGCCTTTGATCTGGTCGTCGCGATCTTGTATCTTCGGGTCGGCCTTGGCTTGTTGCAGTTTTTCCAGCCGCGCCCGGGCAAAGTCAACATAAAGCTTCAGCCGCACTTCGGGCTGCAAAGCCGAGTCGCGTATTTTGTCGACTTCGAGGTCATTCAAAGGGTCGCGCTTTCTCTCCTGTTGCGCGACCGCACTGGCGCACAGCAGAAGCAGGCATGCGAGTCCGACTCTAATCATTGCTTTTGCCTCCGAACATACTCCGCAACAACTCGGTCCGGAACTCCTCGAGCTGATCGATCACCGCTTGCACTGCAGGCTGATCATCCACACCAACGTTGAGCTTAGTTTCCCTCAGGCGGGTCGAGATGCGGCGAATCTTGATCTCGGTATTCTTAACCTTCTTGCCTGAGGCGATCGCCGCTTTGTGCGCCTTGCCGCTATATTTCGCGACGTCATTCAAGTCGGACTGAAATTCATCCCAGTGCTCCGCCTTCATGGCATCGAGAGCAGCCCGGTGCTGGCGCTCGGCAGCTTCCATGAACAGGTCAGGCTGTTGCTCTAACCTGGCGGCGTCGGCGCGCGCCACCAGCTCTTGAAGCGTCTCTTCTTTGCGGGCTGAGGAAAGTGCAACCAGGCCCAGCACCATGCACGCGGCCACCCCGACAAACTTGATCATGCTCTTTCCGGTCACTTCTTCGGCTCGATAGCAATCAGTCGATGTGTAGCTTGCCATTCCTGGTCGGGAAATTTTCCCCCGGCTATATTCAGGAACTCATGATAGTACTTCGAAGCCTGCTTGGCATCGCGCAGATGATCATACGCAGTCGCACGCAAGAAGTAGGTCATTGGATTTTCCGGCAACAGTTTCGAGCGCAAATCGAGCGCCTGAATCACCATGGGATATTGCTTGTTCTCACTCGCCGCAATCGCCAAGTCGCCATAGACCTCGCCCACACCCGGCTTGAGCTGTATCGCCTTCATCAATTCCTGTTGGGCAAGATCAAACTTCTTTTGTTCGAGCAGGGCCCGGCCAAACCGGTAGTGCAGTGCGGCATCGTTGGGAGATCTGGAGAGAAGATCGCCATAGAGCTTTCCTGCATCGCCAAACTTTTTCAGATCGACGTAGACTTCCGCCAGGTCTCGCTTGGCATTCTCGTCCGAGGGATCGAGCTTCAGCCCGGTCTCCAACTCCCCCGCAGCATCCTCGCTTTTCCCTGAGATCGCTAGCATTCGGCCAAGTTGGAGATGGGTGCCGGCGTCGTCGGGGCGCAGGGTTACCAATTTTCTCAGAAGGTTCTCAGCATCGCCATAGCGGTGTTGGGACATGTAGTAGTTGGTCATGGCCGCCATCGCATCCGATGAGTTCGGCTCAACCGCCATCGCGAGTTGGTACTCTTGCTCAGCCTCGGGATTCTTGAGCTTCTCCAGGATGGATCCGGCCAATAGATGGGGTTCAGGGTCTTTCGGATCCTCTAGAGAGGCTTGGCGGAAAGCGTTCACGGCCTCTTCCGGACTCGCTTGCTCCAGGAGATGTCCGAGGGCAATCCAGGCTTGTTTGTGCCGTTGTTCGGGTTGCGACGTCGGCGGGAGCTTGGTTGCGGCGCGCAGATACTGTTCAGCCTCAGGCTTCCCCGCGGCTGCCAAGGCCAGGCCAAGATTCATGTTGGACTCAAATACGGTGGGTTTTGCCTGGACGGACTTCTTGTAGGCCTCAATCGACTCCTCCATCCGCCCTTGGGCGTGATAGAGGAAGCCCAAGTCATACCATGCGGCATAGTCATCAGGCCGCTCGGAGACAACTTCCTTAAGCAGGGGTTCCGCCGAAGCATAGTCCTGCTTGCTGATGGCATCTTCAGCACGGTTGAGCTTGGCGGCGATCGGGTCTTGCTCTTCGACCCGGCGGTGCCGCACGGTCCCTTGGCTAGACTTTTGAGCCGCAAGCGGAGAGACCGCGCAGAGGCCAACGAGCAACGCGAAAGCAGCGATTCTGGCTATTCCTCCCAGATCCATGGGCGAGATTTCACCCTTCCCCATTCCCACGCGAAACCCCATTTTCCTCGAGCACCTGCGCCAGAAACCCTCCCGTATGGGAGGCTGGAATCTGGGCGATCTTCTCCGGAGGCCCCTCCCCAACGATCTGCCCCCCGCGTTCTCCTCCTTCCGGGCCCAGATCGATGATCCAATCAGCGGTCTTGATGACCTCCAAGTTGTGCTCGATCAGGAGGATAGATCCCCCCACTTCGATTAGACGATGAAAGGCTGACAGTAGTTTGCTGATGTCGTCAAAGTGCAGGCCGGTGGTGGGCTCGTCAAAGATATAGAGTATTCGCCTGCGTCTTACCGCATTCATCCGCGTAGGCGAGCCCGCCGGTTGCAGGTGTGCTGCCAGTTTCACCCGCTGTGCTTCACCGCCTGAGAGCGTGGTCGCAGACTGGCCCAGCCGCAGATAGCCGAGTCCCACTTCTTCGAGTACGCGGAGCTTATCAGCGACTTTAGGCACGCTCGAAAAGTGGTGCATCGCCTCCCGAACTGTCATGTTCAGCACTTCATGGATGTTCTTCCCGCGATAGCGAACCTCTAGCACTTCCGGCTTGAAACGCATCCCCTTGCACTCTTCGCAAATAAGCTCGACATCCGCGAGGAACTGCATTTCGACCACGACGGTGCCATCGCCCTGACAGGTCTCGCAGCGTCCACCGGGAACGTTGAAGGAGAAGTGCCCGGCAGAGAACCCCCGCTTATGCGCCTCCGGGGTGCCCGCAAACAGTTCGCGAATTCCGTCAAATGCCTTGATGTAGGTAACCGGATTTGATCGCGGCGTGCGCCCGATCGGGGACTGATCTACCAAAACGACTTCGTCTAGGAATTCGTGGCCCTCGATCCCGCGCAGAGCCGCAAAATCGGAAGGTTGCCCCATGGTCTCGCCGTTCTCCGGCGAAACAGCGAGGTTATTTTCCCTCGCCTTGATGGTGTTCAGCGCCTTGAACAGGACATCGTGCAGCAGGCTCGACTTTCCAGACCCCGAGACTCCCGTGATGGCTACCAACAAACCCAGCGGGATCGTGACGTCGATATTCTTCAGATTGTGCGCGCGTGCGCCGCGCACCACAAGCTGCTGTCGGCCCGCTTTCCGACGGTTCTGCGGAATGGGAATCCGCAGCTCGTGCGAAAGATACCTTCCGGTGAGGGAAGTGGGGATCTTCTGAATCTCCTTGTATGTCCCCTGGGCAATGACTTTTCCTCCCTGCTCGCCCGCCCCCGGACCGAGATCGAGAATGTGATCGCTGGCCTTCATTACATCCGGGTCATGTTCTACGACCAGCACCGTGTTCCCGAGGTCCCGCAGGCCGTGCAGAATTCCAATCAGCCGGTGTGTGTCACGGCTGTGCAGGCCAATCGACGGCTCATCGAGCACATAGAGTGTGCCTACCAGCCTCGACCCAAGCGAAGTCGCCAGTTGTATGCGCTGGGCCTCGCCTCCCGACAACGTTGAAGTCAGTCGATCGAGCATCAGGTATTCGAGCCCAACATCGTTCAGGAAGCCAAGTCGCGAGCGGATTTCCTCGAGCAACTTCTCGGCGATCCCGGCTTCTTGCGGCCTCAACTGTACGTTCTTGAAGAACTCGGCACCCTGTTCCACCGTCATCGCGCATACTTCACAGATGTTCTTACCGTCGATCTTCACCTGTTGCGCTTCTCGTCTCAGCCTCGCGCCGCCACAATGAGAGCAGGTCGAATAACCGCGATACCGGCTTAGGAACACGCGTACGTGCAGTTTGTATTTCTTGCGCTCCAGGTGCTGAAAAAAACCGCGCAATCCCATGAACTTCTTATCGCCTTCGATTACGGTCCGGCGATCGTCAGCGCTGAGATCTGCCCAAGGCACATCGAGCGGAATGCCGGTCTGCTTGGCATAACGCTTCAGCTCTGCCATGAGTGGCTTGCCTTTGGGTTTCGTCCACGGCTCAATGGCACCCTGGTTGAGGGATTTCGATGGATCGGGAATCACTAGGTTCAGATCGAAGTCGATCGTGTTGCCAAAACCCTGGCATCTCGGACAGGCACCAAACGGATTATTGAATGAAAACAAACGCGGTTCCGGTTCTTCGTACTTGATACCGCACGGCTTGCACTCAAATCGTTGGGAAAATCGCAACTGCCCCGTTTTTTTGCCGTCTTGAGGTGCGGTTTCAAAAACAACCTCCCCGCTTTCGCGAAAGCTGATTTCCGCCGCATCGGCGACGCGAGAGCGCGATTCCGCGGAGATGGCGATGCGATCCACCAGCACAAACAGCGGTTCGGCAAAGTTGATGTCCAGCAGCGACTCCGGCGTCGAAAATTCAAACAGCTGCCCGCGCTGAAACAGCCGATTGAACCCTCGTTGCCGAAGTTCAAACAGGCGGCCTTTGATTCCCTCGAGGGATGCACCGCTTTTCGCGGGTGCCTCCTTGGTCTTTTTTCCCTTGGTTTTGGCCGAATCGCCGCGCGCGCCCGAGGGAGCTCCTTTTCGCTTGGCGCTCGCTTCTTTACCCTGAACCGGGTTCAGAATGGCACCGCCCGGAGCCTCGACCGGGAACAGCACGCTCAGCCTGGTGCCTTCTCCCAGACCAAGCACCGCATCGGCGATCTCATCGATGGTGTCTTTGCGAACCTCAGACCCGCAATTGGCGCAGTATGTACGCCCCACGCGCGCAAATAGAAGCCGCAAGTAGTCGTAGATCTCGGTCGCGGTCCCCACCGTCGATCGCGGACTGCGCGTGGTGTTCTTCTGGCGAATGGCAACTGCGGGAGCAATTCCTTCAATATGGTCGGCGTCTGGTTTCTCGATCCGCTCCAGAAACTGCCGCGCATACGCCGACAGCGACTCAACATAGCGTCGCTGACCCTCGGCATAGATGGTATCGAAGGCAAGCGAGGATTTCCCCGATCCCGATACTCCTGTGACCACGGTAAGCGCGTTGTGTGGAATCGCCACCTCAATGTTCTTGAGGTTGTGAGTGCGTGCCCCGCGCACTACGATCGTCTCCTCTGCCGGAACGCCGGGAAGGGGGAGATCAAGGCTCGAACCGGATAAGACAGTGGACATCAGCGGTCGCCCCGCAGCCCAACCAGATGCCCTCCAGGTGCCTCTTGAACTGTGAATAGGCCACCAGAAAGCTCCGGCAGAGCTGCCGAATCTTTCTATTATAAGCGACCGGTGCTGCGCTTACGGCGTCTGCTTTTTCTCTTCGCCGTTCTCCTTGAGATAGGCAGGGCTCAAGGTCCCCTTGTTCTTGGCGAGCGGTAACAATGTGGGGTAGAACTGCACAAACGTGGTATCGACTGCTCCATGCCCCTCATGGCAGGAATAGCAGGCTGCACCGGCAGGGAACAGGTTTCCCAGGTTTCCATTATCGAATCCGAAGAATGCCCACTTGCCGGGGAATTTACCTTCGTCTTTGACGTGGACCTCGATTCCCATGACTTCGCCGCTCTGGAAGTTCCCCCGCCGATTGATTGAGGCTTGGCTCTCGGCCCCGCGAACTTCGAGCACCAGCATGGTCTTGTCCGCCCAGGTACCGGTTTCTTTAAACTTCTTATACGACTCCGGATTCACGAACACGTTGTCGAACATGTGATGGTCCATGTTCCCGCCGGGGGTATAGCTCATGTCGAGCCCTGTGCTCAGGTAGGTCCACTCGCGATACTGCTCCGGAAGCTTGAGTTGGCCTTTGTCGTTGTACTCAGGAGTGGATCCTCCACCAGACGAACTCTGGTTGTAGGCAGCCACCGAGATCAAGAGAACAAAAGCGAAGAGAACGAGCTTATTGCCCATTGCAAACCCCCTTCCAGGGTTCGTGCGTTTCTAAGACCCTGGTAATAAGAGCGAGCCTCTACCACACCCTGCACATATTTGGACTCACCATCGGCTGGCCAGCCTTGCAGCCCCATGCCTTCTGGAACTCCGGCATGTTCTCAAGGACGCCGTTCGTCCGGAATCTGCCCGGCGAATGCGGATCCACGTTCACCAGCATGCGTGAGAACTCCGGCTTCCGCTTCTCGCACCACACCCGTGCAAACCCCAGAAAATAACGCTGTTCGGGCGTGTATCCGTCAATTTCCTCGGGCTTCTTGCCAGACTGTTGGATCATGTTCTCAAGCGCCATCAGGGCAATTCTGGCGCCGCCGTTGTCTGCGGTATTTTCTCCCAGAGTCAATTTTCCGTTCAGCTTCAGGTCATCGACTGCGACGAAATTGCTGTACTCGTCGGCAACACAGCTAGCGCGCTTTTCAAATTCCTTTCCGTCCTGCTCGGTCCACCAATCGCGCAGATTCCCCTGGGGATCGAATTTGCGTCCCTGGTCGTCAAAGCCGTGGGTCAACTCATGTCCGATGACGGCTCCGATCGAACCGAAATTCACGTTTTCATCCATGCTCTTATCGAAGAAGGGTGGCTGCAGAATGCCGGCCGGGAAGACAATCTCGTTCATCGACCCGCTGTAATAGGCATTCACTGTGGGGGGAGTCATCTGCCATTCTTTCTTGTCGACGGGTTTGCCGATCTTGGCAATCTGGCGCCGCGACTCGAACTCGTTCGCGCGCAAGAAATTGCCCATCAAGTCGCCCTGGGTCACTTGCAGCTTCGAATAATCGCGCCACACATCGGGATAACCAATCTTGTTGCGGATGGCTTCAAGCTTCACCTTCGCCTGCTGCTTGGTGGCATCCGTCATCCAGGGAAGCCCAGCGATGTCCTGGTCGAGCGCCTTCTCCAAGCTATCGACCATGGTCAACATCCGCTGCTTGCCGTCAGCTCCAAAAGTGCGATCGACGTATTTTTGCCCCAGCGCCTCGCCCAAGGCTTCATCAGTTGCCTCCACGCACTTTTTCCAGCGCGGTTGATCCTCTGACTGTCCGGTCAGCGCCTGCCGGAACTTGAAACGCGCATCTACATAGGCTTTGGGCAACCACTTGGCGGATCCAGAAACCATGTGCCATTGCACATACGTCTTCAGCGAATCCAGCGGCTCCGACTCAATGACACCGTTCACCTCTTTGAAAAATTCGGGATTGGATACGTTCAAATCTGAAAACGCGGGCGTCCCCAAATCCTTGAAATAGCGCGCCAGGTAGAAGTTGGGAGCCAGAGCCAGCGCTGCATCGCGGCCCATTTTGTGATCGCGGTTTTTCGGATCCCGCCGCAACGTCCGGTCCATCGA